>Ga0206685_10000081_pt1 | contig 29549 bp, 36 predicted proteins | sample M220012015metaG_FD_161049 | JGI IMG/M metagenome (GOLD analysis project Ga0206685, IMG submission 161049) | Ammonia-oxidizing marine archaeal communities from Monterey Bay, California, United States - M2 200m 12015 | ecosystem: Environmental > Aquatic > Marine > Intertidal zone | place: USA...
CCACCGCGGAGTCGATGACCGAGGTCATGGTCCAGTCGCCGGCGCACCCGCACACGTCGTGCACGAACCGGCCGAGAAGGTCCTGGCCGCACGGCGTGTGGTGCACCTCGGGGTGGAACTGGACGGCGTACAGGCCGTCCTCCGGAGCCTCGAAGGCGGCTACCGGGGCCTCAGGCGATGACGCGGTCACCGTGGCGCCCGGTGGGGGCTCGGTAATGGCGTCGAAGTGGCTCATCCAGACCGGGTGGGCGCCCACTCCCGCGTCGGCTAGCAGGCGGCCCGGCTCGGCCACCGTCAGGTCGGTGCGCCCGTACTCGCCCCGCTCGTTGGGCCCTACGGTCCCCCCCCTCTGGTGGGCGATGAGCTGGGCGCCGTAGCAGATGCCCAGGATGGGCACCCCGAGGTCGTACACACCAGGGTCGATCCGGGGCGCTCCGTCCACGTGCACCGAGGCCGGTCCGCCGGAGAAGATGATGCCGCTGGGCCGATGCTCAGCGAACTCAGCAGACGTGAGGTCACGGGGAACGATCTCGCTGTAGACGTTCGCCTCGCGTACCCGCCGGGCGATGAGCTGGGCGTACTGGGCCCCGAAGTCGACGACCAGAATGCGGTCGGTGGCGCGGGCGCTCCCACCCGTGGTGTCAGCCATTGGAGAGGTGCGGGGGGGCTAATGCCCCATCCCCACGCCCTGGGACTTCTGCAAAGACTTGCCCTCGGTCTGGAGAGCAGGCGCCACCATGACCTCGGCCTTCTGAAATTCCTTGACGTCCACGTAGCCGCAGGTGGCCATGGAGGTCCGGAGCCCGCCGAATAGGTTCAGCTTGCCATCGTTCTCGTTGGCCGGACCGAGGAGGATTTCCTCCAGAGTGCCTCGGGTCGCCGTCTGGACCCGGGCGCCTCGGGGCAGCGTCGGGTGGAAGGTGGCCATACCCCAGTGGTAGCCCCGGCCGGGGGCCTCGGCGGCAGCGGCCAACGGCGAGCCGATCATCACGGCGTCGGCACCGCACACGATGGCTTTGGAAATATCGCCCCCAGTGGCCATGCCGCCGTCGGCGATGACGTGGCAGTACACACCGGTCTCATCCAGGTGGCGCATGCGGGCCGCCCGCACGTCGGCGATAGCCGTGGCCTGCGGAACACCTAGGCCCAGGACACCACGCGTGGTGCAAGCGTGGCCGGGACCCACCCCCACTAGGACGCCGGCAGCGCCAGTACGCATCAGGTGGAGGGCCGCCTTGTTGGTGGCACAACCACCCACGATGACCGGAATGTCCAGTTGGCGGATGAAGGTCTTGAGGTTGAGTGGTTCGACGACAGTCGACACGTGCTCGGCCGAGACCACAGTGCCCTGTATGACCAGCATGTCCAACTCACCGGCCAGGATGTCGTCCAGCAGGGCACTGGTGCGCTGCGGGGTGACCGAGGCGCAGGAGACCACGCCAGCGGCTTTGATCTCGCGGATTCGCTCGGTGACCAGGCCGGGGATGATGGGCTGCTGGTAGAGCTCCTGCATCCGTTTGGTGGCCTTCTCGACCGGCTGCTCAGCGATCTCGGCCAGAGTCGAATCGGCATCCTCGTAGCGGGTCCAGAGACCCTCGAGGTTGAGTACCCCCACGCCACCCAGGCGACCGACCTCGATGGCGGTGGCCGGACTGACCACGCCGTCCATGGCCGATGCCATCAGGGGCAACTCGAAGCGGTAAGCGTCGATCTGCCAGCTGATGTCGACGTCCTCGGGGTCCCGGGTGCGCCGGCTGGGGACAATGGCGATGTCGTCGAATCCGTAGGCGCGTCGTCCGCTCTTGCCCAGCCCGATCTCGATCTCGGCCATGGTCACTCCCCGCCGACTGAAGCCGGCTCCGTCCGGTCGGGTCTCAGCGGTGGCCCCCGGAAAGGGTCGATTCTAGCCACGCGTGTCAAATCATCGCGGCGCGTCTGACCTGTGGTTTCGGGGTCCAAAGGGGAGCCACCCGAGGAGGAGGTCCAGGGTTTCGGTCGCGGTCAGGCCAGCTCGTCGAGAAGGTCAGCCAGGCGTTCCACATGGGCTGCCGTGGTCCACGTGCCACCTACGGCGACCCGCAGGACGTAGCGGTCGCTGAGGAGGGTGTGGGTGAGGAAGGCCTCACCAGTGGCGTTCACGGCTTCTAGGAGGCGCTTGGAGGCCTCGTCACCGTCCACGTGGCGGAAGCACACCAGGCCGAGGGAGAGAGGGGCGGCGTGCACAAGGCCCGGGTGGGCCGCCACCCGGTCAGCCAGCATCCCGGCAGCATCCACGTGGGCCCGGATGTGGGCCCGGAGGCCTTCCACCCCGTAGGACCGCATCACGAACCAGAGCTTCAAGGCCCGGAACCGGCGCCCCAACGGGATCTGCCAGTCCCGGTAGTCGATGACCTGGCCCGATTCGCTGGCCTCGTTGCGTAGGTACTCGGGGACGATGGACAGGGCGCTGACCAGCGGCGCGGCATCGGCTACGTAGAAGGCGGAGCAGTCGAAGTTGGTGAGTAGCCACTTGTGTGGGTTGAAAAGGTAGCTGTCGACGCTGTCCAGCCCGTCTAGGAGGTGGCGGTGTTCTGGGCAGACAGTGGCTGAGCCGGCCCAGGCGGCATCCACGTGGACCCATGCCCCCACCTCGGCGGCCACTTCGGCGATTCGGGACACCGGGTCCACCGCCCCCGACGAGGTGGTGCCCACGGTGGCCACCACTAGGCAGGGCACCAGGCCGTCGGCCACATCAGTGGCCACCAGGGCGGCCAGGGCCTCGGCGTCCATGGCGTAGGTGTCGTCGACCGGCACGACCCGCAGCTGGTCGCGGGCGAAGCCGGCCACCAGAACGTCCTTCTCTATCGAGGAGTGGGCCTGGGCCGAGGTATAGACCCGCAGGTCAGGAAGGACAGCGGCACCACCACTGCGGTCTCGAGCGGCCACCACCGCGCACAACGAGGCCGACGAAGCCGTGTCCTGAATGACGCCACCGCCCGGGCCGTCGGACCGGAACCGGTCGGGTAGTCCACAGGCCTCGGCCAGCCAGTCCAGGACATGGGTCTCCAGCTCGGTGCAGGCCGGGCTGGTCGACCAAAGCATCCCGTTCGCGCCCAGGCCAGCCGACAGGAGCTCTCCGAGCACGGCAGGGGGCGAGGAGTTAGCCGGGAAGAAGCCGTAGAACCCCGGGTGCTGCCACTGGGTGATCGCCGGGGCAATGAGGCGGTCCACGTCATCTAGCAGTGCCGTGTACGGCTCCCCCTCTAGCGGAGGTGACGCCGGCAACGAGGCCCGGACGTCGCCCGGAGCCACCGGAGGGACGATGGGCCGATCACCGATGTCGGCCAGGAAGTCTGCGATCCAGTCCACGGTGGCCCGACCGGCAACCCGGAATGCCTCCGGGGTCATGTGGTCCGGTCCGGTCGGTGGTTCAGGCATCGTCGGCACGGTAGCCACCGTGGCGTTCGGTGTCGTCCTCGGCACCCAGCCCCAGAGCCAGCAATTGGCGCAGCATGGCCGCTGTGGCCCCCCACACGGTGTCGCCCTCCAGTTCGAAGAACGTGATGGACCATGGCCCCTCGGCCCTCGGCCAGATCTCCTCCCGATAGACCTCATCACGTACCAACTCCGACAGGGCCACTATGCGCACCGCCTCTACTTCGTCGGGATTGGGTTCCAGCTCGGGGGACCCGCCGAGCACGGCCACGAACGGCTGGATAAGGCTCCCGCTTCCCACGGTCACGACGGGGTCCAGCCGCCCCAGGAGGCGGGGTAACGACGGGTCCAGGCCGATCTCCTCCTTGGCCTCCCGGAGGGCGGTGGCCCACAGGTCAGCGTCGTCCGGATCGTGGCGACCACCGGGAAAGCTCACCTCATGAGTGTGGGAGGCCAGCCTCGGCGACCGGCGGGTCAGCACCACGTGCGGTCCGGCCCCCTCCGGGTCATCGAACAGGGCCACCAGCACGCCGGCCTCCCACTCCCTCCCGGTGGGGGTTCCCCGAATGCCTGTTGGCCGCCGGCCGTCAAATACCTCCTGCAGGCCGTCCAGGCTTAGGGTGCGGTCGTCTAGGCCGGCCCACGGTGGTGGCGCCCCGAGCCTCCACCCTTCGGGTCGGGGGATCTCCTGTGGACCTCCCCGGCCTGGCGGAGGGCCGGGGGGCCGTGCCGCTGTCACCCGGAGGACAGGTCGGCCAGAAGACGCTCCAGACCCCCATCCCGGAGCCCCTCGGCTACCTCCAGGGGGATGGTCTTACCGCGCTCCCATCCATCCCACAGGACGACCAGCGGGGCGACCCGGTCGGCGTGCGGACCGTCGGCTGCCCCAGCCAGGACCTCGGGCATACGGCCCGTCTTGAGGTTGGCCAGCATTCGGCCGACCAACGTCTCGCCCCGAACCCACTCGTCGAACTGGCTGGCCAGCTTCACCGGGTCGGGGGCGGGGCGTTCGTCCATCACGTTGTCACCGTACCGGTCGCCTCCCACCCAGCCTGCGGTGGGAAGGCGGGCCCAAAACACCGGAAGCCGGGCCTAAAGGCCCGGCTTTCGGCAACGATCCGCGGGGATCGCTACATCATGCCGCCCATGCCGCCCATCGGGTCCATGCCGCCGGCCGGCATGGCCGGCTCGGGCTCGGGCTTGTCGGCGACCAGGGCCTCGGTGGTCAGCAGCAGGGCTGCGATGGACGCTGCGTTCTGCAGTGCTGCACGGGTCACCTTGGCGGGATCAATGACACCGGCGTCGACCAAGTCTTCCAGCTCACCGGTCATGGCATTGAGGCCGGTCGTCCCTGAGGCCGCCTCGACCTCGCGGACCATGACCGCGCCCTCGAGGCCGGCGTTGTCGGCGATAAGCCGGGTCGGGGCCTCCAGGGCGGCGTAGACGATGCGGGCTCCGGTCGCCTGGTCTCCGTCCAGGCCGTCAGCCACCTCGGACACCGCGGCACGCGACCGGAGCAGGGCGGTGCCACCGCCGGCCACAACGCCCTCCTCGATGGCGGCCCGGGTCGCTGAGAGGGCGTCCTCGATACGGTGCTTTTTCTCCTTGAGCTCCACCTCGGTGGCCGCTCCCACCTGGACGACGGCCACGCCGCCGGCCAGTTTGGCCAGGCGCTCCTGGAGCTTTTCGCGATCCCAGTCGGAGTCGGTCTCGTCGATCTCTCGCTTGATCTGGGAGATGCGGCCCTCGACGTCAGTCGACTCGCCGGCACCGTCCACGATGGTGGTCTCGTCCTTGGTGACCACGACCTTGCGGGCCGTGCCCATCATGTCGAGGCCCACGCCGTCCAGCTTGAGGCCGACCTCTTCGGCGATGACCTGGCCGCCGGTGAGGGTGGCCATGTCTTGGAGCATCGCCTTGCGGCGCTCGCCGAATCCCGGAGCCTTGACAGCCACCGAGTTAAACGTGCCCCGGATCTTGTTCACCACCAGGGTGGCCAGGGCCTCGCCCTCGACGTCCTCGGAGATGATCAGCAGCGGTCGACCCGACTGCATGACCTTCTCCAGGACCGGGAGCATGTCCTGGACAGAGCTGATCTTGCCCTGGTTCAACAGGATGTACGGCTCGTCGAGGACCGCCTCCTGTCGCTCCGGGTCGGAGACGAAGTAGGGCGACAGGTAGCCCTTGTCGAACTGCATGCCTTCGACGAACTCGAGGTCCATGCCGAAGGTGTTGGATTCCTCCACGGTCACCACGCCGTCCTTGCCCACCTTGTCGATGGCGTCGGCTATGACCTGGCCGATCGCGGCGTCGGCGGCCGAGATGGCTGCAACGTTGGCGATCTGTTCCTTGGAGTCGTCCACCTGGACCGACTGGTCGGCAATGGAGCCGACGGCGGCCGAGACGGCGGCCTCGATGCCCTTCTTTAGGCCCATCGGGTTGGCACCGGCTGCCACGTTGCGTAGACCCTCACGGACCAGTGCCTGGGCCAGCACGGTCGCCGTGGTGGTGCCGTCGCCCGCGATGTCGTTGGTCTTCGTCGCCACCTCCTTCACCAGCTGGGCGCCCATGTTCTCGAAGCCGTCCTCCAGCTCGATCTCACGGGCGATGGACACGCCGTCGTTTGTGATGGTGGGGGCGCCGAACTTCTTGTCGAGGACCACGTTGCGGCCCTTGGGGCCGAGTGTGACCTTGACGGCGTCTGCCAGCTTGTTGACGCCGGCCTCGAGGCCCCGTCGGGCCTCCTCGTCGAACTTCAGGATCTTCGCCATGGCGCGACTACTTGACGATCGCGAGGACGTCGCGGGCGTTGAGGATCAGAAGGTCCTCGCCCTCGACGGTGATCTCGGTGCCGCCGTACTTGGAGTAGACGACGGTGTCGCCCTCGGCGACGTCCATCGGCACAAGGTCACCGGTCTGGTCGGAGCGACGGCCTGGGCCGACGGCCAGGACGTCGCCCTGCTGGGGCTTCTCCTGGGCCGTGTCCGGGATGACCAGGCCGCTGGCCGTGGTCGACTCGGAGTCGCTGGGGCGGACCACGATGCGGTCCTCGAGGGGTTGAAGGTTCATCGAACGCTTCCCTTTCGGCGATGGCACCGGGCCGTCCGGCCCCGGATGCCTGTTGGCAGTCTCATTGGACGAGTGCTAACGATAGGGGTACCGCCCGCCCGGGCCAACGTGAACGGCCCCGGTTTTCGTTCTATGTAACCGGCGGGGCCGCCGATCAGGACAGCAGCGGCAAGCCCTGGTTGGGGTCGGCCCCGGTGTCCAAGGGACTGGGCCCGTCGGACCGGAACCGCCACCAGCCGGCAGCGGCCACCATGGCTGCGTTGTCGGTGCACATCGACCGGGACGGCAGAAAGGCCCGTACGCCAGTCCCGGTACACATGTCCAGGAACCGCTCCCGGAGGAGGGAGTTGGCCGCCACCCCGCCTCCCAGGCAGGCCCCCCTCGCCCCAGTGGCCTCCACGGCCCACCGGGCCTTGGTCACCAGGGCATCAACCACCGCCTCCTGGAATGAGGCTGCCACGTCGGCCGTCGGGGAGTCGGGGTCGTGGCGGACGTGGTTCACCACGGCGGTCTTCAGGCCGCTGAACGAGAAGGCGTAGCGCCGGTCGTCGGGCAGTGTGTCCGGGTTCTCCTGGACCATGGACCGCGGATAGTCGAAGGCTGAGCCGTCACCCTCGGCGGCCAGGGCGTCGATCGCCGGACCACCCGGGTAGCCCAAGCCCAGGTACCGGGCCACCTTGTCGAATGCCTCGCCTGCCGCGTCGTCCAATGTGGAACCCAGGAGCCGGTACCGACCGTGATCCTCCATCAGCACCAGCATGGTGTGCCCGCCGGAGACCAGTAGCACGACCAGCGGGAGTTCCAGGTCAGGCTCCTCCAGGAACGAGGCGTACAGGTGAGCCTCCAGGTGGTTCACCGACACGAACGGCACCCCCCACACCAGCGACAGGGCCTTAGCGGCACTCACTCCAACCAGCAGCGAACCGACCAGCCCCGGCCCAGTGGTGGCGGCCACCACCTCCACGTCGGGACCCTCCACCCCCGCGGTGGCCAGCGCCTCGGCCAACACCGGCACCAGTTCCTGGACATGAGCCCGCCCGGCAATCTCGGGGACCACTCCCCCGAACCGAGCGTGCTGTTCGACCTGGCTAGACACCACCGAAGACCGGACTACAGCGGCCCGCTCCACGACGGCCACTGCCGTCTCGTCACATGACGTCTCGATGCCCAGGACGACGTCACCCATCGGTCGAACCTCCCCCGGCCCGGTTGATCGCCCCGTCCACCCGGTTCGAGAAGGCCGGGTCGGCGATGTCGTGGGCCCACATCACCAGAGCGTCCTCCCGGCCCCCAACCACCGAGTCGGCGTAGTACCCCTTTCGAATCCCCGCCGGAGCGAACCCGAACCGCTGGTACAGCCCGATGGCCGGCTCGTTGGACACCCGGACCTCTAGCGTCAGGGCGGACAGACCCCGGACGAGGGCGTCCCGGAACAGGGCGGCCAGCAGGACGGTGCCGATCCCCGACCGCTGCCGGTCAGGGTCCACGGTCACCGAGATGATGTGCCCCTCGTCGACCACGACCAGTAGGGCGGCGTGGCCGACCAACTGACCGTCCACCTCGGCCACCAGATTGGTGCGGGTCGTCGGGTCGGCCAGTTGACTGCGCAAGAACCCCGACGACCAGGTGTTCGGATGGACCCGGGCATCCAGAGCCAGCACGACGTCGACGTCGCTGTCGACCAGCGGTCGGAGGTCCACGGGGACGCGAGACAGAGCCACGGCGGTCACGCCCCGCCCTCGCGAGTCGCCCAGTTGATCTGGACGTCCGGCTGGCGCAGGTATATCGGCTCCAGCTCCCAGGGCTGGACGAACTCCTCCCGCATGGCCCGGGCATGGGCCAACTGCACGAGGGACCGGGCACTGGGATTAGCCAGGCCCTGCTCGGCCATCTCCATGGCCCGCAGCCCCGTGAACCGTTCGGCGTGGCGTAGGGCACCGTCACCCAGCAGAAGGGTCGGCTCGTCAAGGGCTTCCAACTCGGCCGAAAGCTCGTCCGGTGTACCCACGTCGGCCTCTCGAATCCGCTGAATGCCACCGGGAACCCTGCGGAACAGGGCAGTGAACAACTCACCTCGCCGGGCATCAAGGGCTGGCACGATGAGGCGCGTCGTCCAACGGGCCGGGAAAGCCATCAGGTCGAGGCTGGGTACCGGGATCATGGGCACTCCTAGGGCGTAGGCCAGAGCCACCGCCGTGGCGATGCCCACCCGCAACCCGGTGAACAGCCCCGGTCCGACGTCCACGGCCACCGCCCCGACCTCGGACAGCTCGATCCCGGCCTGGCGGCGGACGAACTCGATCTGGGGGGCCAGGGCCTCAGCGTGGCGTCGACCCCGCCCGGAATGGGCCGAGGCCAGCACCCCCTCGTGGCCACCCACGGCACACCCCACCTGGGCACCGGCGCTCTCGATTCCAAGGATCAGCACGGCCCACCCCCCACCCCAAGCCCCTCCAAGGGAACTTCGCGATCGGCCCACTCCGGGCCCGAGGTCCGAAACTCCAGAAGGCGATCGTCCGGTCCGTCGCCCAACCGGAAGCGGACCTCCAGGTAGCCCCCCGGCAGTGCAGCGGCAATGGCGTCCCCCCACTCCACGAGGGTCACCGCCCGGTCATCGACCAGCTCGGGCAGACCGAGGTCGCGTACCTCCTCGATGCGGGCCAAGCGGTAGACGTCCAGATGGTGGACGGTCAGGTTGTCGCCCTCGTAGCGATTGGCCAAGGTGAAGGTGGGCGACGTGATGGGGGCCGTCACGCCCAGTGCCCGGCCCAGTCCCTGAGTGAAGGCCGTCTTGCCGGCACCCAGGTCACCACACAACACGATCAGATCACCAGCCCGAACCAGAACGGCCAGCCGGGCGGCCACGGTCTGGGTCTCGTCAGCCGACGCCGTGGGAACGGTGGCCACCGCCTGGCCGAGGGTCACCGGTCCCCCATAAGGACCTTGGCCCGGACCAGGTCGGCTCGCATCCGGGCAAGGACGTCCGCACCGCCCCGCAGGGCGGCCGCCGGATGGAAGGTAGGAACCAGATGGCGTTCCGGGTCGCCGAAGCGGTAACTGCGACCCCGGAGCTTCGTAATGCCTACATCGGTCTCTAAAAGGAGCTTTGACGAGAAGTTGCCCAAGGTCACGATGACCGCCGGGTCGACGAGCGCCACCTGCTGTTCCAGGTAGGGGCGGCAGGCGGCGATCTCGTCTGGCCGCGGGTCCCGGTTCTCGGGCGGGCGGCACTTCACCACATTTGTGATGTAGCAGTCGGTCCGGTCGATGCCCAGCTCCTCGGCCAGCAGGCGGTCCAACAACTGGCCCGACCGACCCACGAAGGGCACCCCCTGCTCGTCCTCCCGGGCTCCCGGACCCTCGCCCACGAACATCAGGTCCGCCGCGGACGAGCCGGCCCCAAACACCACGTTCGTCCGGCCGACGGCCAGACCACAGGACGTGCAGGTGGAAGCCTCTTCGGCAAGGACTTCGAGGACGGTTACCACCCCGGCAGGTTACCGACGAGCCCCCGCTCCGACGGCCGAGACAGGTCCGGCGGCCCTGTCAGCAGGCGACAAGGGCGGCCCGTTCCACAGCGACCACTGCCAGGACCCGCAGAACGTTGATCAGGAACCTCGTGGTCCGGGACGTTAGTGCGAGGCTCTCTGTGCCCCGCCGGCTGCCAACGCCTCCAGTCGATCGTCGTAGTCGGCCACCACTGTCCGCACGTCGAAACGCCGGATGTCCTCGTCCAGTCCGGCCACCCGCTCTCGCCAGCCGTCCAGATCAGTCAGTACCTCGCGCAGCCGGCCGGTGAGCCCACCATCGGGGTACAGGGCCACCCCGGCCCGGTCCCCCACCAGCTCCGGATAGCTCAGGCGGTCGGGCAGGACCGGAACACACCCGGCGGCCAGGGCTTCCACCACGGCGACACCGAAGAACTCGTGGTGCGCGGCGCTCACCACGACGTCACTGCGCCCCAGGAGGTCCACGTAGTCAGGACGGTCCAGGAAGCCGAACTGCACCACCCGGTCGCCCAGGTGATCCTGGGCCTCGGTGAACTCCCGGGGGTCCACCCGCTCGTTTTCTCCGGCCACGGCCACGGCGAAGGGCACCCCCTCTTCGGCCAGCCGACCCAGGGAGTTAAAGACTGCTGTGGGGTTCTTGTCGTGGTCCCACCGCTGATTCCACAACACGAGGGGAACCCCGGACGCGTCGACTCCGACCGCGCGCCGCGGCACATCGGCCAGTTCCACGCCGACCGGCACGACGTAGCACGACTCGGCCACGCCGGGGAGGAAGGCAGCGTGGGTCAGGTCGGGTGCCCGGTCCAGCAGAGCCGGGAGGGCTGCCAGCAGGCCGTCGCGCTGGAAGGCGGAGTTGAACCACACCTGGTCGGCGGCGGCCATGCCGCGCCAGTTCACGAGGGGGAACTCGTCGTCAGCCCGCTGGTTGGGGCTCAGGGGATGGAGCAGCTGGTTTTCGTGGAGGTACAGCACGACCGGGGGGTCGCCGAGGAACCGCCGGGTTAGCCCCAGCCAGCCGGCCAGATCGACCATGCCCGACACCAGCACCACGTCCGGCGCCCCGTGGACGGCCACCGCCTCCCGTGTGGCCTCGGCCAGAGTCAACGCTGCGCCCCGCATCCGCCAACGCCAGAACGCTCCCGGATGGGACACGGGGACCACCTCGTGACGGCTGTGCCGGGCCAAGCCGTTGGCCCACGCGCCGTGGGAACCGCCGTGGAACGGCTCGACCAGTAGGACCCGGGCCACGGTGAACCGCCCGCTACAGGTAACGCCGGGGAGGTCGGGCGCTCAGCGAGCAGAGGACCTCCCACGGGATGAGCCCGATGGCCTCGCCGACCTCGGCGGCACCGATCATCTCGTTGCCCTGCGCTCCGAGCAGAATTACCTCGTCGCCCAGGGCCACGGTGTCGTCGACCTCCACCATCAGGGCATCCATCGACACGACGCCCCGGAGCGGCCGTCGGCGACCCCCGATCAGTGCCTCTCCAACCAGACCCCAGCGGCGTGGGAGGCCGTCGGCGTAGCCCATGGGCACGGTTGCTAGCCGCGTCTCGGTCCCGCTTACCCATTGATGCCCGTAGCCCACGCCCTCCCCGGCGTCCACCGTCTGCAGGTGGGTCACCTGGCTGCGGATGGCCATGGCCTGGCGCAACCTGAGCGGGGCGCAGTGGGGACGGACCTCCGTGGAGGGCTCCACCCCGTAGACGCCGATACCGACCCGAACCAGGTTCCGTCGGGTGTCCGGACGGCTGACCGTGGCCGCTGTGTTAGCCATGTGCACGATCGCCGGTCGGATCCCAGCCGACGCTAGGTCGTCCAGAGCAAGGTCGAAGCGCCGAACCTGCCGGTCGGTGAACGGGTCGTCGGGGACGTCGGCCACCGAGCAGTGGGTGAACACCCCTTCCAGGCCAAGGCCCAGGTCCTGGACCAGCCGGGCGGTGGTCAACGCCTCGGCGGGTCGGACCCCCACCCGATGCATGCCAGTGTCGACCTTGAGGTGGACCGGTGCCCCGGGATCGGCCACCGCAGCGAAGGCCCTGATCCCAGCCTCCGTGTAGACGGTGGGTCGAACCCCACCCAGCATCATCACCTCGGCCATCTCTTCCTGTCGTGGCTCGGACAGCAACAGGATCGGGACGTCGAGTCCGCCGCCCCGCAGGGCGGCTGCCTCTTCCACCAGAGCTACAGCCAACCAGGTGGCACCAGCCCCGAGGGCCGCCTGGGCCACCGGCAGGGCACCATGGCCGTAGCCGTCGGCCTTGACCACCGCGCACACCTCGGCCGGGGCTACTAGGTCGCGGAAGACAGCCACGTTGTAGGCCACCGCCTCAAGGTCCACCGTGACCCAGGTAGGGCGCATCAGGCCACCGTTCGTCCGGAACCGTCCACGCCCAAAGCCACCAGAACGTCGACCAGCCTCGCTGAAAGGTCCCCGGCCACTACCCCGGTGGCTGGGAGGCCGTCCAGGAGACGCCCGTGGACGTGGGCAGCGGCGGCAGCGGCCTCTAGGGCACCAGCCCCCCGGGCCAGGAACGCTCCCAGGATGCCAGCCAGCACGTCACCGGATCCTGCGGTGGCCAGGCGGCGGTCACCCGCTGCGGCCAGCAGGACCCGTCCGTCCGGGTGGGCCACCACGGTGGTCGGACCCTTGAGTAGAACCACTGAACCCGTCCGTCCGGCCAGGCTGCGGACGGCCCCTATCCGGTCGGAACCCGGAGACTGCTCGGCCAGGCGTTCGAACTCGCCGTCGTGTGGCGTGAGGACGGCCTGGGGACCTGGTCGGATGGTCGTGCCGACTAGGGCGGTTAGGGCATCACCGTCCACGACCAGCGGACGGTCCACCCCGTCCACCAGGCGCCGGACCCCCTCCGCCACCTCCTCGGAGGTCCCCAGCCCGGGACCCACCACCAGGGCGGCGAAGCGCTCTAGGTCCGCATGGTCTGGGCCCGGAACGCTGTCGACCGGGTAGCGAACCACCTCCACGGGGGCCTCGGCCTCACCGCACCCCGGGGTCGACAGGCGTACGTATCCGGCGCCCGCCCGTTGCGCGGCCTCGGCAGCTAGTGCGGCTGCCCCCTCCATTCCCACCGACCCCGCCACGACCCAGCAGGCGTTCGCCCACTTGTGGGTGTCCTCCGGCCGGTTGGGCACTAAACGGGCTACGTCGTCGTCGTCTACCAGGTGGGTCCGGGCCGACGAGGTGTCCAGGCCGATGTCGGCCACCTCCACCCGTCCAGCCAACCCCGGCCCGTCGGCAAACAGCAGGCCTGGCTTCAGGGCGGCGAAGGTGACGGTGCGCTGGGCCGACGTCGGGGCGCCCCGGGCCTCACCGGTCAGGCCGTCCACCCCTGACGGGAGATCCACGGCTAGCACCGGAGCGTCGGTAGCCGGCGCTTCGTAGGACCGGCCCAGGCCGGTGCCGTAGGCGGCATCCACCACCAGATCGGCCACCGGTAAGCGACCTGGGGCATCAGCAGCGTCGACCACCGTGGTACGTACCCCCCGTCGCTCTAGGCGGGCCGCCGCTACCCGACCGTCGGCACCGTTGGAACCCTTGCCGGCCACCACCACCACGCGTCGCCCGTACGCCCCACCCATCAGATTCAGCGCGGCCCGGGCGACGGCGGCCCCGGCCCGGTCCACTAGGACCTCTGCCGGTTCGGGCGCCGCGGCGTCCGCGACCGCCATCTCGTCTGGTGTTAGGACGGGGATCAACGGAAGGCCCGGATCGACCGATGTCCGCCGGTCACAGCGCCACGACGGTGGCCTGGGCCAGCCGGTCAGTGTGGCTCAGGGTGACCAGCCACCGTGTCACCCCGGCCCGTCGGGCCACCTCCAGCGCCTTACCGTGCAAAACCAGCGAGGGAGGGCCCAGGTCATCCCGCACTACCTCAATGTCGTACATGGCCATACCCCCCAGCCCCAGTCCCAGGGCCTTGAGCGCGGCCTCCTTGGCAGCGAAGCGGACCGCGTAGCGGCCTGCTGGGTCTACGTGGGCGTCAGCCCGGGCCCGCTCGTCGGGTCGAAACAGGCGATCGCGCAACAAAGGGGTGCGCTCCAACGACCGTCGGAAGCGGTCCACGTCCACCAGGTCCACCCCGATCCCGATCACCGTGCCCCCTCCTGGCGGCTCAGCCGCGGAGCCGATCGGCGATGGCTAGCACCGGATCGATCAGCAGGTCGTCGACGGGCAGGGAGGCCAACAGGTCATCCCGCAGTTCCGGTTCTGTCTCGCACACCACGTCGCGCACGGCGCCGTAGCGGTTGTCGTAGCCCTGGAGCACCCCCCGGAGGACTTCGGGGTCCAGGCGGTCGCGCAGCGACACGTGGAGAAGCGTCAGGCCGACCGTCTCTCGATCCTTTACCTCGGGGACCAGGACGATGGTCCGGTCGTCGCGGGCGCCCCGGGTCACCAGGACGTCACGGTCTCGGGCCACCCGGTGCTTGGTTCCCCGCAGCGCTGGGTCCCGGTCGGTCCGCGACGGGATCCCAGTGGACACACCTCCCCGGTCGACAATGGCCACCGTGGGCGCCGGACCGTCCAATCCGTCCACCCGGTACCGGGTGAAGCCGACCACGTCGGCCACCGCCGGATCGAGGGCCACCAGCACTCGCAGTGTTCGGTAGCTGAGCGAATCACGGGGGGCGCCGGCGTTTAGGACGGCCCGGGCCAGGCGGGCCTCCAGCAGCGTCTCGTCAGTCCGCGAAATACCCACCGTCACCGTTTTGGCCTGGTGCTTGATGGCGTCGATGGGACGGGTGAGCTCCTCGACGGCCACCGTCAGAGCGCCGGCCAGGTCGTCGAGCACCAGGGCCGGCGTACCAACCCGGCCGAACTCCAACTGGTAGGACTCCAGCGGCACATCCCCGAGGGCGAAGCGGAACAGGGTCGACAGGCGTACGGCAGTCGACGCCTCCAGGTGACCGTTCAGCCGACCGTTGCGGAGCTCGTCGGAGAACGCTGTGGCTGCCAACCGCAGTTCGTCACGCAGGGCCCCATCTACCGAGGCTCCAGGCTTGGCCTCCGAGGACAGGAGGTACACCGCCTCCCGCTCGATGGCCGCGTGAGCCTCCCGTAGGGGCTGGGCCTGGGCGTCTATGGCCCGGGCCGCCTCGTAGCCGAACAGGTGCCCAACCATGGTCGAGAGGACGAAGGACAGCCGGGGATGGACCACCGGAACCAACACCACGTCCAGCGCCTCCGAGAACCGCGACGAGCCAGCATCGGCCACCACCACCGGGGCCGCCCGGTGAGCCCGGTAGATGGCCACCTCCTTGGCCACGTCGTCGGCCGTCGAGCCGACCAGCCCTGTGGCGCACACCAGAATCAACGGCTCGGCCGACAGGTCGATGTGCTTCTTATCCTCGGTGGCGTCGGCCGAAATCGATTTGTAGCAGAGCTCCGACAACTTGATCCGGATCTCCCGGGCAGCCACCAAGTTGGGTCCGCTACCCACCACAGCCCAGTGCCGGCGAGCCGGTGCGTGGCGATCAGCTATCTCGGCAATCCGGCCTCGCTGGGCCAGCACCTCACCCATGGCCCCGGGCAGGTCACTCAGGCCGGCCAGCACCCCGGCACGGTCCGGCGCGCCCCCAACCCCGACCGCGTCGGCCACCGCTGCGGCTAACAGCACCCCGGCCACTGCCTGGGCATAGAAGGCCTTCGTGGAGGCCACGCTCATCTCCACGTCACGACCGTCAGACGTGTACAGCACCCCGTCGGACCGGTCCACTAGGTCGCTGTTTCGCCGGTTGACGATGGCGACCACCCGAGCCCTCCGGGCCCGGACCAGATCTACCGTGCGGTTCGTGTCAGTGGTGGTGCCGGACTGGCTGATGGCTACCACCAGGGTGTCGGACATGTCGGGCACCAGGCCAAAGCCCGAGAGCTCGGTGGCCGGCAGGTCGTCCACCTCGATGCCTGTTCCGGTCAACTCCTCGGCCAGTGAACGGGCCACCGATCCGCCGGCTACCGCGGCGGTGCCCTGTCCGATAACCAGTATCCGCCGGATCGCGCCGGCGGCCAGTTCGGCCCGTAGGTCGTCGCACAGCACCTCGGACCCCAGACGAACCCCAAGGGTGCCGTCGCCGTCTGCCACTAGGCGACCCCGCAGGGTGGAACGGACCGAGTCTGGCGACTCGCCGATCTCCTTGATCAGGAAGTGGGGGTGGTCCCCCCGGTCGATGTCCCGGGTGGTGACCTCGGCCCGGGACAGGTCGGCTGACGTGACCGGTAAGTTCCGACCGTCGTATGACCGGCGGGTGATGCCATCCACGGAACCGGCAATGGCGGCGTCCAACTCCACGATCTGTCCCCGACTGGCCCCCGGGTCGTCGGGGTCGGCCGGTGTCTCACCATCCATCCTTAGGTAGTCGGCGGTCAGCTCCACCACCCCGTAAGGCTCGCTGGCCACCACGAAGGTGTCCTCAGCCAGGCCGACGAAGAGACCCTGACCGCTCCCCCGCAGGGACAACAACAGGCGGTCCGGGGCATCGCCGGTAGCCATGCCGATGGCAACCGAACCCTCGAAGGCATTCACCGTGCGCCGGAAGGCCTCCAGCCGTTCACGGCCAGCTGCCAGGTGGGCCGCGCACAGCGCGGGAACCACTTTGGCGTCGGTAGTGATCTCCGGAGCCAAGCTCAACCCCTCGGATGCCGCCAGGTCGGCATGGTTGTCCACGTCACCGTTCTGGACGACGGTGACCAGCGGCACCAGCTCCCCGTCGGCCCGGGTGGAGTCCACCGGGTGGGCGTTGGGTTCCGAGATGAGGCCCACGCTGGCCCAACGAGTGTGTCCCAGTAGGGAACCCTGCACGGCCGGGGCGGCCAGCGCCCGGGCTAGGAGCCCGTCAGCGACCAGGGCGGACCGGAGAACGGCCGTGTTGTCGCCCAGCTCACCGATCTCGGCCGAGGCCTTCACCACGAATGCCAGGCCGCCACCGTCCAGCACCCGGACGCTGCCCGAGCGATGGAGTGGATCGGCCGAACGGGCAACCACCTCCGGATCGTGCTGGTCGATCCCATGGTTCCAAACCGTGACCTGGAGGCCGGCCGAGTCCCGACCCCGGACCTCCAGCCGGTCGAGAGCCGAGAGGGCCTGCTGGGCGGAGAGCAAGACGGCGAGGCCGGCGTCACTGGGAACCGGCCGATCCTGTCGTAGGGAGGTCACCCCAGCGAACGTGCCCAATCGGTCTCGCGACACGGCCCAGAGAACGTCCCGGACGCGGACCAGGGCAGCGTTGGCCGCCTCCACGTCTGGAGATCCAGCGACCGCGGCCTCCAGGCTGGCTAGGTGAGCCGGAACCGGTGCCAGGACCTCGTTGATCCGGCCGACCAGCGTGGGATCCCGATCCAGGGCCAGCAGCCCCGGAACCCCGCCCAGCAGCCGATCGGCCTCGCCCAGCAGGTCGGCGGCTTCCCCCAGGAGGTCCGGCTCGACCCGGGCCAGCAGGTCGACGGCCCCGACCAGCGGGGCCGTGATCCGCTCGGCCGTGGGGACCTTCCGGTCGGACGGTCGGCGGAGGACCGCGATGATGCCGCACATGTCCTCGTTACTGCCCTTTCGCTCCACCGCACCGACCGGCGGTCGGTACACAGACTCTAGGAATTCTACGGGTTCAGATCCGGTCGGCCTGCTCGACGGCGGCCACCAGACGGTCGGCCACCTCCGAGGCCTCGGCGGTGTCGTACGCCTCCACCATCACCCGGACGACTGGCTCGGTACCCGACGGTCGGACTAGCACCCGCCCGGTATCACCCAGTTCGGCCTCGGCGAGAGCCAGGTCGTCGGCCACCGCGGCCACCACCGCGGCCCCGTCCGAAGAAACGGGAACGGCGTGGAGGACCTGTGGGACCCGGACCATCAGCTCGGTCGCCCGTTCACCCAGGGTCTGGCCACTGCGCCGGGCGGCATCCAGGGCCTGGATCCCGGTTAGCAGGCCGTCGCCAGTGGTCGCCAGGTCGCGAAAAACCACATGACCCGACTGCTCGCCGCCCAGCACCCAGCCGTTGGCTTCTAGGGCCTCCAGCACATAACGGTCGCCGACCGCCGTCTCGTGGACAGTAAGGCCGTGGTCGACCAAGGTCCGACGCAACCCCAGGTTGGCCATCACAGTCACCACTACGGTGCCGCCGGGCAGGGCGCCACGCTGGTACCGGTCGATGGCACAGATTGCCAGCAGGTCATCGCCGTCGAGTAGGGAACCGTCATCGGCCACGGCAAGAACCCGGTCCCCATCACCGTCAAAGGCCAGACCGGCATCGGCCCCGGCCTCCACCACGGCAGCCCGTAGGTCTCCCGGGTGGTTAGACCCGCAGCCCTCGTTGATGTTGCGACCGTTTGGACAGGCGTGGAGCACGGCTACATCTGCCCCTAGGCGGGTCAGAACGTCGGCGGCGAACGCTGACGTGGCGCCGTTGGCACAGTCCACGACCAGGGTCAGGCCGGAAAGAGACCCGTTGCCGACCGAGGAAGCCACCGCGTCGGCCCAGGGGGCTGCCCCATCCGGGTCGTCGGACCAGCTCGACGACCCGCCTCCTCCGTCCCGTCGCGGCTCGGCATCCCATGCCGCCTGGACGGCGGACTGCACGACGTCGTCCAGCTTCCGACCGCCGGCGGAGAACAGCTTCACCCCGTTGTCGTACCAGGGGTTGTGGGAAGCCGAGACCACGGCACCGGCCACCCCGTCAGCGGCCGCCACGTGGGCTACGGCCGGTGTGGGCGCCACGCCGAGGGACACCACCTGGAGCCCACCTTCGGATAGACCCTCAGCCAGGGCCAGCGACAACCCGGGACCCGACTCGCGGGTATCGCGGCCGATAACCACCCGGTCGGTACCCAGGAGCGGGGCGGCGGCCAGGCCGAGGGCGCGGGCCGACGGTTCGTCGAGTCGGGTGCCGGCACGGGCGCGAACGCCGTCGGTACCGAATCGGAGGCCCGCCGGAGCGACCTCGGGCTCTGCCATCGCCGCAGCGTAGGAGCCGGACCGGTGGTCCAACCGTCGCCTAGCGCTTGGAGTACTGCGGAGCCTTACGGGCCTTGTGGAGGCCGTACTTCTTGGACTCCTTCTTGCGGTCGTCTCGCTTCAGGAGGCCGGCCTGCTTGAGGGCGGGCCGACGCTCGGGCTCGAGCGCCTCCAGCGCCCGGGCGATCCCGAGCCGCATGGCCCCAGCCTGTCCGGACACCCCACCACCGTGCAGCGTGACGTCGATGTCGTAGGCGCCCTCGGTGGCCGTGACCCGCAGCGGCTCCATGAACACCAGGCGGTGGCTCTCCGACGGGAAGTAGTCCTCGGCAGTCCGACCGTTCACTGTGACGGTGCCGTTGCCGGGACGCAGCCGGACGCGGGCGACCGACTCCTTGCGACGTCCGGTGGTCTGAATGAGGGGGCTGGGCATCGTGGACTCCTGGTTCAGGCCTTGCGGGCCCGTGCGTGGTCGATGGCCAACGGCTGCGGCTGCTGGGCCTCGTGCGGATGGTCGGGGCCGCGGTAAACCTTTAACTTGGTCAGTTGCTGGCGACCCAAACGATTCTTAGGGAGCATGCCCCGGATGGTCCGGCGAACCGCCTCCGCGGGCTTGTCAGCCAGCAACTTGCCGTAGGACCGGGTGCGAAGACCACCCGGATAGCCAGAATGGTCATAGACGTTCTTGTCGGTCGCCTTGGCGCCGGTCAGCACGACCTTGTCGGCGTTAATAATCACCACGTGGTCGCCGGTGTCGATATGGGGGGTGAACGTCGGCTTGTGCTTTCCGCGCAGGATCGCCGCCACCTCGGAGGCCATGCGACCGAGGACGAGACCGTCAGCATCCACGAGGTGCCAGACGCGCTGAATCTCGCTGGCCTTGGGGGTGTACGTGGACACGGAAACCACCTGATTTCATGGGGAGAACACTTGCTGCGGACCGTGGTGGCCGACCCGGCCACCGGGAATCGGCACCACAACCGGGTGCGATCGAACCGAGGACCAAGGCTACGGGCGGCACCCCTACCCGGCAACCTACGGCGAGTCGGAGGTGGCCCCCGGATAGTCCACCGACCAGAAGGTCAAGCCCCCCGGTGGGGCCGGCTCCCCGGCCGCCCGCCGGTTCTTGGCCGCCAGGATGCTGGGCAGGGCATCGGCGGCCAGGTGACCCCGACCCACAGCTACCAGGGTCCCGACTACCGAGCGCACCATCTGGTGGCAGAAGGCGGTGGCCGACACCTCGAACTCCAGGAGGTCGGCGCCCGACAGGCCGTCGGCCACCCTCCGCCACGACGCCGCGGTGACCCGGCGCACCAGGTCGGCCGACGTGCCGTCAGGCCGGGGCGTGGGACGCCGACAGAATGATGAGAAGTCGTGCTCGCCGACGAGGTCGGCGGTGGCCAACTGCATCGCGTCGACGTCAAGGGGTACCGACACGTGCCAGGCTCGCAGGGCAGTGAACGGATCGGGGTCCGGACGATCCAGGATGCGGTACCGGTAGGTTCGCCCGATGGCGCTGAACCGGGCGTCGAAGTCGTCGGCCGCACGCTCCAACGCTGTCAACACGACCGACGGCCTGCACTGGCGGTTCACCGCCCGCCGGACGGCCTCCAGAGAAGCGTCGTCCGGGGCGTCGAAACTGACCACCTGGCCTACGGCGTGCACGCCGCGGTCGGTCCGCCCTGCACAGGTCAGCACCACATCGGTACCAAGAACCCTCGACAGTGCCCCGCTGAGGAGGCCGGCGACCGTCGGGACGCCATCGTTAACGGCGAACCCGTGGAACGGGGACCCGTCGTAGGCGACGGTTCCCCGGACCCGCATGACGGGAGGGCTCAGACCAGCTCGATGCGCGCCATCGGCGCGTTGTCCCCGTGGCGGGGGCCGACCTTCAGGATCCGGGTATAGCCACCCGCCCGGTCGGTGTACCGCGGCGCGATCTCATCGAAGAGCCGGGCCGCCATCTCACGGTCCCGGAGGAACGCCACTACCTGGCGGTGATTGTGCAGGCCGCCCTTCTTGGCCTTGGTGATGATCTTCTCGGCGATCGGCCGGACCGCCTTGGCCTTGGCCTCGGTGGTAGTGATCGCCTCAGCGGCGATGAGCGACGCCACCAGGTTGGCCATCATCGACTTCTGGTGGGCAGAACTGCCGCCGAAGCGACGGCCCCTCTTAGGGGTCGCGGGCATGGCGTCAGACCCGGACCCGGAGCGTCAGGCCGCGCTCGTCGAGCTTCTCGATGACCTCGTCCAGGGACTTCTGGCCGAAGTTCGTGACGGCCAACAGATCGTCCTCGGTCTTCTCCAAGAGCTGGCCAACCGTGTCGACCTGGGCACGCTTGAGGCAGTTGCGGGGCCGTTCCGACAGGTCCAGGTCCTCGATGGGGAGGTCTAGGTCCGGTGAGCTGCCACCCACTTCCTCAGCCTCGCCCAACTCCAGGCCGCGGGCTTCGTCGCTCATGTCCTCCACCAACTGCACAAGAGTTCGCAGGGTGGCACCGGCCGAGGCCAGGGCGTCACGCGGGCTGACCGAACCGTCGGTGGTGATGTCCAGCACGAGACGGTCCATGTCCTGGGTTTGGCCGACAGAGACAGGCTCCACGTCGATCGATACCCGCCGGACCGGCGAGAACAGGGCATCCACCGGAATAACGCCGATGACGCCCTCGCCGACGGCACGGTCCGACCCCAGGTAGCCCCGGCCTACCTCGACGGTCAGCTCGAGGGCCAGACGGCCCTTGGGAGCGACGGTGGCCAGATGCAGGTCCGGGTTCAGAACCTCAACCTGGTCGTTGGACTCGAGAGCCGCCGCAGTGACCTCGGCTCCGCCGCGGACGTCGACCCGCAGGGTGACCGGCTCGTCACTGTGGGAGCGCAGCTCGACATCCTTCAGGTTCAGGACAATGTCAGTGACATCCTCCACCACCCCTTCGATAGTGCCGAACTCGTGCAGAGCGTCGTCGAACTTCACCTGGGTGACCGCAGCGCCCGGGATAGACGACAGCAGCGTTCTCCGGAGCGAGTTGCCCAAGGTGTGGCCGAAGCCCGGCTCAAGCGGGCCGATGGAAAACTGTTGACGGTTGCCGACGGCTTCGCCGACGGCTTCGACGGTCGGTCGCTGAATGACCAGCATGGGGTGTCCTTCTCGCCTTCGTACTTGCGTGGATACGTGACTGTCCCGGGACCCGAAGAGCCAGGGACTACTTGGAATAGAGCTCGACAATGAGCTGTTCGCGAACCGGAACGTCGATCTGCTCGCGGAGGGGCAGTTCTCGGACGGTGACCTCGTGGCCGTTCTCGCCCATGTCCAACCAGGCCGGGGCCTGTCGGTCGAGCACGTCGATGTTCCACTGCACGACAACCATCTTGCGGGCCTTGTCGCGCAGTGTGACCACATCGCCCTTCCGGCAGCGATAGCTGGGAATGTCTACCCGGCTGCCGTTGACGTCCACATGGCCGTGGTTGACCAGCTGCCGGGCCTGCGGTCGGGTAGCGGCCATGCCGGCCCGGTAGACGACGTTGTCGAGGCGAAGCTCCAGGTACTGGAGCATGTTCTCGCCCGTCACGCCCTGGCGACGGTTGGCTTCGGCGTAGATCCGACGGAACTGCTTTTCAGACAGGCCGTATGCGAAGCGAGCCTTCTGCTTCTCCTGAAGCTGCACCAGATACTCGGACGGGTTCCCCCGACGTCGGGTCCGGCCGTGCTCGCCGGGCGGATACGGGCGCTTGTCCAACGCCACAACCTCACCCTTGGTGCCGAAGATGTTGGTACCGAGACGGCGGGAGACCCGGGCTCGGGGGCCGGTGTAACGGGACATGTCAGACCCTCCGCCGCTTGGGCGGCCGACAACCGTTGTGGGGAATTGGGGTGACGTCCTTGATACCCGTCACCTCGATGCCGACGTTCTGGATGGTCCGGATGGCCGTCTCGCGACCGGATCCGGGGCCACGAACCACTACGTCGACCTTGCGGACACCGTGTTCCATGGCCCGCCGGGCGCACTGCTCAGCCGCCATCTGGGCGGCAAACGGCGTCGACTTGCGGGACCCTTTGAAGCCGACGTTGCCGGCCGAGGCCCAGGCCAGGGTGTTCCCACCCTGATCCGTAATGGTGATGATCGTGTTGTTGAAGGAACTCTTGATGTGAACGACCCCGTGCGGGACGTTCTTCCGTTCCTTCTTACGGGGACGTCGACCCCCGGCAGCCGGCTTCGCCATTACTTCGTGACCTGCTTCTTGTTAGCGACCGTCTTGCGGGGACCCTTACGGGTCCGGGCGTTGGTGTGGGTGCGCTGGCCACGGACCGGAAGGCCACGACGGTGGCGGAGGCCCTGGTAGCAACCAATGTCCATCTTGCGCTTGATGTTCTGGGACACCTCGCGACGGAGGTCGCCCTCGACCTTGAGCTGCTGGTCGACAAACACCCGGATCGAAGTGACCTCGTCGTCGGCCAGGTCACGCACCCGGGTGGAGGGGTTGACGCCGGTGGCCTCGCAGATGCTCGCCGCCGATGTGCGACCGATGCCGTGGATGTAGGTCAGCGCGATCAGTACCCGCTTCTCGCGGGGGATGTCGACGCCGGAAATTCGTGCCATGCCTGACTACCTCTAGCCCTGACGCTGCTTGTGGCGGGGGTTGGTGCAGATGACCTGCACGCGACCGTGACGCCGGATCACCCGGCACTTCTCACAGATTCGCTTGACGCTCGCTCGGACCTTCATACTGTTCTCTCTCGTGTGCTCGCCACTCGCAGCGGACTACTTGTAGCGGTAGGTGATCCGACCTCTCTGGAGGTCGTAAGGGGTGAGCTCAACCTGGACGCGGTCGCCCGGAAGGATCCGGATGTAGTGCATCCGCATCTTCCCGGAGATGTGGGCCAGCACGTTGTGGCCGTTCTCCAGCTCGACGCGGAACATGGCGTTCGGCAGCGGCTCGAGAACCGTGCCTTCCAGCACGATCGCATCTTCCTTGGGCTTCGGCAGTGTGGCTCTCCTGGTCGTTATGTTCGAAAGGGTAAAAAACTGCTTCACAGGCCGGGCCCGGGAGGCTGCTCGCGAAGGCACTCACCCGGCGCGGGACAGTGGGTAACGCTATCGCAGGCCCTCCGGAGGGCCAACCCCCGTCCGGCCGGTGTGGTGTGCAGAACCGCAGGTCACGACGCGTCTCCGACGCTCAGCCGCCTATCGATGGCGGTTGTGAGGCGGGTGAACACGTCATCTTCGGCGCCTAGGCCGTCAACCACCTCCAGTAGGCCGCGTTCGGCGAACCAGGCCAGTAGCGGCGCCGTCTCTGACTCGTACAGGTCCAGACGACGGCGAATGGCCTCCGCCGTGTCATCAGCCCGGCCCCGAGCCACCATGCGGGCCGTGACCTCGTCGACGGGGACGTCAAGGTTCACGGCGGCATCCATCGGAGTCCCGGCCTCGGCCAAAAAGCCTTCGAGCGCCGAGGCCTGGTCGGGGGTCCGGGGATAGCCGTCCAGCAGGAAACCATGCTCAGCCACGTCGTCCTGGGCCAGCCGCTCGGCCACGATGCCGTTGATGAGGTCGTCGCCGACCAGTTCGCCGGCGTCCATCACGACCCTGGCCTGCAGGCCCAGTTCCGTCTCGGCGCCCACAGCGGCGCGCAGCATGTCACCGGTCGAGATGTGCACCGTGTCGTAGGCCACCACCAGGCGGGACGCCTGGGTGCCCTTTCCGGAACCCTGGCGTCCGAGGATGACAAGACGGACGGCTGTCATCGCTACTTGAGGAAGCCCTCGTAGTTGCGCATGGTGAGTTGCGAATCGACCTGCTTCATGGTCTCTAGAGAGACACCGGCGGCGATCAAGATCGAGATTCCGATGAAACCGAAGCCGGCCGCACCGCCCGAGCCCACCCCGGCACTGGTGTCCAGGAACACATTGATCAGGATCGACGGGACCAGCGCCACGCCGGCGATGAACAGGGCGCCGGGCAGCGTGATGCGTGACAGTATTCGGGCCAGGTACCGCTCAGTCTGGTGGCCTGGTCGGATGCCGGGCACGAACCCGCCCTGCTTGCGGATGGTGTCGGCCTGCTTGACCGGGTCGAAGGTGATCGCCGTGTAGAAGTAGGCGAAGCCCACAATTAGCAGGCCGGTGATGGTGAAGTAGAAGACGTTGTCCGGCTGGGCCAGGTTGTTGTCGATCCAGCTCCGGAAGCCATCCCAGGGCAGGGCGGCAGCTACCAACACCGGTAGGTACAGCACCGACGAGGCAAAGATGATTGGGATCACGCCCGACTGGTTCACCTTCAGCGGGATGTAGGTGTTCTGGCCGCCATACATCCGGCGACCCACCACCCGCTTGGCGAACTGCACCGGGATGCGTCGCTGGCCCTGCTCCACGAAGACGATGGCGGCGATCATGGCCATCAGGACGGCCACCACCACGACGGAGGCCACCACCCCATTTTCGGCATGGATCAGGGAGCCCTGGGCCGGGAAGCCGCTCACGATAGAGATCATGATCAGCAGCGACATACCGTTGCCGATCCCCTTTTGGGTGATCAGCTCGCCTATCCACATGAGCAGCGCCGTTCCGGCGGTCAAGGTCAGGACAACCACGCTCACCGTGCCGATGTGGAAATCGGGCAGCAGGTTGGCCCCCGACTGACCAGAGATCGAGTTGCCGCGGTCGTTGAACAGGAACGCGAAGCTCGTGGACTGGATGATGGCGATGGCCACCGTCAGGTAGCGAGTCCACTGGGTGATCTTGCGCTGGCCGACCGCGCCCTGCTGCTGCCACTGCTCGATCCGGGGTACCACCACGCCGAGCACCTGCATGATGATTGACGCCGTGATGTAGGGCATAACGCCTAGGGCGAACACGGCGAAGCTGGTCAGGGACCCGCCGGAGAAGAGCTGCATGAAGGCCAGGACGCCCCCCTGGTCTGCCCGGTCGCGCAGCAGTTGGACCTGCTCAACGTCGATGCCGGGGGCAGGCATGAAAGCGCCCACCCGGTAGAGCAGGATCATGAGCAGGGTGAACACGATCCGCTTGCGCAGATCTCCCACCCTGAACATATTCAGCATGCTGGATAGCACGTGTGCTCCTGTCTCTGGTCTGGTCCGGACGACCCGGTCAGCGGTTCATCAGGGCGTTGCCGCTGGCCGGTGGGCGCACGGCGAAGGGCAGGGGTAGCTTCTCGACGCTTCCACCGGCCGCCGTGATGGCGGCCTCGGCCGAGGCCGAGAAGGCGTGGGCCTGCACGGTGACGGCCCGGGTGACCTCGCCCCGGCCCAGCACCTTGACCAATGACTTCTTGCCGACCAGACCGTGGGCGTGCAGAGTTTCCGGTGAGATCTCGTCGAGGCCACTGGCCTCGATAGCGTCGAGGTTTACCGCTTGGTATTCGACGCGAAACGGGTTCTTGAAGCCCTTGAGCTTTGGAATCCGCTGGTGGAGGGGCATCTGGCCACCCTCGAAGCCGACCCGAACCGTGTTGCGGGCCCGCTGCCCTTTCATGCCGCGGCCGGCGGTCTTACCGCCCCTGCCGCCGATGCCGCGTGCGACGCGCTTGGCGCGCTTCTTGGAGCCGGGGGCCGGCTGTAGATCATGGATCTTCATTCTCCGTCGACCTCCTCGACCTGGACCAGGTGGGGGACCCGGGCGATCATGCCCCGGATCTCACCCCGGTCGGGCAGGGTGTTGCTGCGACCGATACGACCCAGGCCCAGAGCACGTAGGGTCCCCCGCTGCTTGGGCTTGGCACCGATGCCGCTTCGGACCTGGGTAACGATGAGTTGTGCCATGTCACTCACCGTCAGAACCGTCGGACGCGCCCACACCGGCCTCGGTGCGGCGGTATGCGGCGAGCATGGCCCCCGGCACGAACTCCTCTGGGTCCAAGCCGCGCAGGCGGGCCACCTCGTCGGGCCGGCGCAGGGCCTGTAGCCCGGCGATGGTGGCCCGGGCCACGTTGATGTGGTTGGCCGATCCCTGCGACTTGCAGAGCACGTCGTGGATGCCGGCCTCTTCGAGAATGGCGCGGGCGGCGCCACCGGCGATCACGCCGGTACCGGGGGCGGCCGGCTGGAGCAGGACTCTGCCGCCGCCCATGATCCCCATGATGGGGTGGATGATGGTCGAACCGGCCAGCGGCACGTTAAACAGGTTGCGTTTGGCCTCTTCGGTCCCCTTCTGGATTGCCAGCGGGACCTCCTTAGCCTTGCCGTAGCCGAGGCCGACTCGACCGGCGCCGTCGCCGATCACCACCAGGGCAGTGAACGAAAACCGGCGACCGCCCTTGACCACCTTGGCCACGCGGTTGATGTGGATGACCCGTGACTCCCGAAGGGAGGCGTCGTCGTTGGTGTGCGGTGCCACTAGAACTCCAGTCCGGCATCGCGGGCGGCGTCGGCAAGCGCCGCCACCCGGCCGTGGTAGAGGTAACCGCCGCGGTCGAACACCACGGTGGCGATTCCGGCCTCGCGGGCCCGCTCGGCGACAAGGCGACCGACTTCGGTGGCCGCGGCCACCCCGGTCGTCCCGTCGGCCACGCCGGCCTGCTGGGTCGAGGCGCTGGCCATCGTGCGACCGGTCTGGTCGTCGATGACCTGTGCCGAGATGTGCCGCGAGGAGCGGAACACCGCCAAGCGGGGCCGCGCCGCGGTCCCCCGGACCGCCTTGCGGATCCGACGGTGGCGCCGCTGACGCGCTCGGGACCGATCGACGGTGCTCACTTCGCCGCCTTTCCGGCCTTGCGGGCCACGTGCTCGCCGAGGTAGCGCACGCCCTTGCCCTTGTAGGGCTCCGGCTTGCGGTGCGAACGGATGTCGGCGGCCACCTGGCCGACGACCTGTTTGTCGGGACCCGACACGATGATGCGGGTCGGTTCTGGCACCTCGAAGGAGATGCCGTCCGGGGCCTCGACGAGGACCGGGTGGCTGAAGCCGAGTTGGAGCTCGAGGGCGTCGGTGCCCTTGGCGATACAGCGGTAGCCGACGCCCACGATCTGGAGTTCCTTGCGGAATCCCTCCGACACGCCGACCATCATGTTGTTCACCAGTGAACGAGTCAGGCCGTGCATGGCCCGGTTCACCCGCTCGTCGTCGGGGCGCTCGACGAGGATCTCCTCGCCGTCCTGGCGGACGGTGATCTCGCCGGGCACCTCGAGGTCCAGGGCACCTTTGGGGCCCTTCACGGCGACCTGGCGGCCGCTGATCGAGACCTCGACGCCCGACGGCACGGGGATGGGGGCCTTCCCGATTCGGGACATGTCCTCCTCCTCTACCAGACGTAGCAGAGGACCTCGCCGCCGATTCTCCGGCGGCGAGCCTCGCGGTCGCTCATAAGCCCGCGGCTGGTCGAGATCACGGCTACGCCGAGACCACCGAGCACGCGGGGGATCTTGTTCGAGGCGCTGTAGACCCGCAGGCCCGGGGTGGATACCCGCTGCACGCCGCTGATAACGCGCTCCCGCTCCGAGGAGTACTTCATCTCGATGGTCAGCACCTTGCCGGGGTTGGTCGTGGAGTCCGACACCTCGTAGCCACGGATGTAGCCCTCGGCCTTGAGGACGTCAGCCAACGCCACCTTTTGCCTGGACGACGGCATCTTCACGCCCTCGTGCATGGCCTGGTTGGCGTTTCGGATACGCGTCAGCATGTCGGCGACGGGATCGGTCATGGTCATGTCAGATCCTCCTCACCAGCTCGACTTCGTCAGCCCGGGGATTTCCCCGGCGTGGGCCATGTTCCGCAGGCAGATCCGACAGAGGTTGAAGGCCCGGTAGACCGACCGCGGTCGGCCGCAACGACGGCACCGCGTGTAGGCGCGAACCTTGAACTTCGGGGTCTTCTGTTGCTTATTGACCAGTGCTTTCTTGGCCACTACTGCTCTTCCTTCCGGAATGGGAAACCGAACGCCGTGAGCAGTGCCTGCCCACCGGCGTCGTCGGACGCGGACGTCACGATCGTGATGTCCATTCCCCGGGTGCGATCAACCTTGTCGTAGTCGATCTCCGGGAAGATGAGCTGCTCAGTCACCCCGAACGTGTAGTTCCCGTTGCCGTCGAACGACCGGGGGTTGAGGCCGCGGAAGTCGCGGATCCGGGGGATGGCCAGGGTGATCAGGCGGTCCAGGAACTCGTACATGCGGTCGCCTCGCAGCGTGGCCTTGGCACCAATGGCCTGGCCCTCACGGAGCTTGAAGTTCGCGACACTGATCCGGGCACGGGTGATGAGCGGCTTCTGGCCGGTGATGACCTCGAGGTCGGCCACCGCCCCGTCCAAGAGTTTGGCCTGCTGGGCGGCGTCGCCGACACCCATGTTGACCACGATCTTTTCCAGTCGCGGAACCTGCATCACGTTGGACAGGCCCAGTTCCTCCTTAAGGGCGTCACGGATCTGGGCGCCGTAGAGCTCCCGCAGCCGCACGCTCACCGTCATGGTGTCAGCCATCGAGGTCCACCCCCGTCCGCTTGCAGATCCGCACCTTGTCGCCGGCGTCGTTGTATCGGTAGCCGATGCGGGTGGGCCGACCGTTCGACGGGCTCAGCACGGCGACGTTGGAGGCTTCGACAGGCATGGCCTTGTCGATGATCCCGCCCTGCATGGTGGCGTTGGTCGC
>Ga0206685_10000083_pt1 | contig 29236 bp, 16 predicted proteins | sample M220012015metaG_FD_161049 | JGI IMG/M metagenome (GOLD analysis project Ga0206685, IMG submission 161049) | Ammonia-oxidizing marine archaeal communities from Monterey Bay, California, United States - M2 200m 12015 | ecosystem: Environmental > Aquatic > Marine > Intertidal zone | place: USA...
TGTGGAGTGTCCTCTGAATCAACCAAGTCGTTGTCAACAGCGCAGCGCACGCAGACCTGGTAGCGCGGCCCATTGCCACTTACAAACTGGTTGAGCGGATAGTTCTGGGTGCATATCCTACAAGTGGGCATGTCTCTCAAGTAGACCACAAAGGCGCGCTCCTTCAACGCTACGGTCGACTCGTTAGCATCCATTACTCTAGATGTCCTTGGCAGTAATCCAGCCAACTTTGAGCCTAGAGAGCCATGCATCCGTGGCCGCCTGAAACAGGCGGCTCCGGGGTGTACCAATGGTTCGTCCATCGATGCTACCGATTGCTCGGACTCCCATTCCACTCCCGCACACCACCATCTCAGACGCGCGCATTATCATATTGAGAGTCAACTTGGCCGGTCTCACCGGGATGCCTGCTGCCTCAAGTTCTGGACGAATCTGTTCAATGGTCACTGAGTCCAGAGCGCCATCGCTGTGCCGAGGGTGATAGGCCACACCATCGTGGTCGAGCAGCAGCGGGGCACAGCGATCACCATCCACTAGGATGTCTTCCTCAAACAACAGAGCGATGTCCGCGCCATGCTCGATAGCGGTCAGCCTCGCGTTCCTGTACGGCTCCCAATCTGCGTGCTTGATGCCTCTGACGGGCTCGTCCCATGTGGGGGCTGCGAGAGATATTGCTGCCAGAGGGTCTTCAGGCCAAGTCCGGATGACAGTTGGTTCAACGTAGAGTTCTCCATTCGACCTTACTCCAACTCTGACGAGGAAGGCGGCTTGATCTGCGCTGTCGTTCGTCTTACCGGGAATCTCGAGATCGGCCAAGGTATCAAAGACACTCTCAGCTAGGTTGTCAGGAGTCTGTATGTCTAGGACTGTGGCGTGGCGGCGGATCCTAGCGAAGTGCATATCCGCTGCGAGGAGGGATGACTCTCCATCCCAAGCGATAGCTGACCAGACGGCTGAACGAGGACCGGGCATGGAGTGCGATGGGGGTTAGTGCTTCAATTCCTGTGTAGACATCACAGTATGTCATCGAGGAAGGACGTATCGACGTCCTCGTCCTCTTCATTCAATCCCTCAGCCATGTCACCGAGGTCATCGAAGTCTAGGTCGTCAGCCATGTCATCGAGGTCATCGATATCGGTCTCGTCGGGACCAACGCCCAGAAGCTCGTCAATCACAGCCTCCGAAGCGTCGGGAGCGTCGGCGTCGGACTCATCATCCAATTCGGTGTCCTGGTTTGAACTGAAACTGGGTCCGTCGTCATCGATTATCAAGTCGTCTTCGAAATCGTCGTCGTCACTGAGCCCAGCGGCCTCTCGCGCCATCTGCTCCTCCAACTCGACCTCCAGAGCCCCCATCTCCCAAGGCTCAGGGGCAGCCTGCTGGCGCGGCCTGATGACCATCAGGGCGCCTATCAGAATCATCACAGCTGAGACCATTGCGATGAGCGTGTTCATGTCGCCACTCATCAACTGGTCATACCAAGAGTCGCCTGCTTCGCCCTCTCCTCCTTCCGATGAGCCGAACGAGGCCTTTGACCACGGTCTTACCTCAAGTGGATCAACAGCGAGTCGATGGACCTCTCCATCGAAGCCCACGATGGCGAGCCAGTGCGTGGCTGCATTGTTGACGGTTTCACCCTCGATATCACTGAGTATCATCATCGTGGTCGGATCTTCAATGAGTCCAACCCGAGTCGCCTCCGAGGTAATCTCAAACGGCTCAAGCGAGATGAATACCAAGTATGACTCGATCTGGGGGTCGTTGGAGTCATCCCAGCGAATCTCTACGTGGTCGCCCGAAGGATTCCAGTTTGCTCTGATACCTGTTATCTCGGCGAGGTGCAGACCGGGGTCTAGTGAGTTCTCATCAACTAGGCTAATCATCTCCGCCTGCAGGTTGGTGTCCCAGTAATTACCAGACGAGTCAACGGGTACCACAACAACCCAAATCGGCACCGATGGTGCGAGAGACTGTCCTGCCGACAGGGTCTCCAGTAGGATTGGCATCTGAGCCTCACGGCTCACCACTATGGCAGGATCCATGTTGCCTATCGAGTCAAATGGTGCTCCGGCTGCAGCATAGATCCAGTACTCGCCTATGTCAGAAGCCTCACTCTCTGGGAAGGTGACGAACATGGCGTCGCCGTCGTCCGGCGACCGATCCTCAAGGATTGGTTTACCGAGCCTGTTCGGTGGTGAGATATCGCCTCTGTTGTCAAGTGGGGAGACCAGTACCATGTGCTCTTCCATCCCAGTCAGATACACATTTCCTACGATGTCATGCGTGGTGATGGTGACGTAGAGAGGGATTGATGGGACTATTGGCTGAGATGAGAGCGTTTCCACAGTGCTACCGTAGAGCGCGGTGGTTACAGTGATCTGGAGCTGCAAAGCCCCTCCTATCTGCCTCTGGTCGATCTCGATAAGCCCACAGGAGGCGGGGTCGTCACTGCAGTGATGATCGAGATCGGCTGGATCAGGATGTTTTGCCCAGATCTCGGTAAGGTCGTTCAGTGGATAGTCTGAGACCCATATGACATAGTGGCTGAAGTCAGCGGCGAGGGACCGGTTCCACACGATATCAATGGCGGTGCCATCGTCACCCGGATGATCCCATGCGCTGAGTCCTTCTACCCTTGGAGGTGGTTGTCCCTGCCCCTGTATGTTCGCCATTGGCGTCGCATCGACTACGAGCACGTCATCGAGATTCTCGTTACCCCAGTCATCGGCTGCTACCACTCCAATCCAGTAGGCCACACCATTCTCAAGCAAGGATTCACCCATCGAGTCGATTACTATCTCGCCTGTAGTGCAATCTGTGACGTACGCTGCAACGGGCCAACCATCCACTGTCGAAGGAGGTTGGAACCCAGATGCAGGCAGAACGTACACTGTGTGGTAGATGCAGTCCTCTTCGTCATTTGGAGTCCAAGTGACGATAATCCTCCCTCCCTCATCATTGGGGGCGTCGGCCGCCAACGTATCGGTGATTGGGGCCGGTGGTATGCCGTCATCGAGACCACCGGCAGTCACTACCGGTCCGAAGACGGTTGCATTGACCGCGTCGAACTGCCCAGCTTCGTCGACGCATGCAGCGGCAAGCCAGTAGGTCTTGCCCGGCTCGAGTTGTAGGACCGTTGAGTTGCCGGCACCGTAAGCGACATCTATCTCGCCGCTGAGGGCTATTGCATTATTGATTGAGTGCTGGACTGCCCATATCCGGGTTCGGTCAGGGTCTAACTCGGTGCATGCAGACCACTCGACGTAGATTGTGCCAGCTGAGCCTCCAGATATCGGTTCGGCACCCAGCCAATCAGGCGGGAATGGTACCTCATCAGTCGGAGTGGCACTATTCGGCCACGCCATTGGCAGGCCTACCGAGCCATCTGCATAGGCAATAGCAATGGCGGCCCTGTACTCCCTATCTTCTGCCAGAGGGACCTCTACCCCCTCCCGGTCTGCGGTCGTGATGGTGGCTGTGGTTTGTGACCAGAATGGAATCTCAATGTAGGTGGAGAAATCGGAGAGTTTGTCTTGGGTAATCTCCCAGTCGGGATCGTCAGTGGAATCCCATACATACAGTCTGTATGCATTCCAGGCCGCATCCTCTGCTGGTAGCCAGGAGGCTTCCAGCACGCCACCGCCGTCGTTTGGTCTATCGATGAACGAAGTCATCTCGGTAGGTACCTCGACACGCTGCCAGTCGTAGGTGATGCGGACCTGTATGGAGCCGTTCTGGGGAGATTGCATCTGGATGTGCAGCTGAGCGGATGATGAACCTGGAGCTAGGTTGGACACTGCTGCTTGGAAGGAGCTTTCGATGAGGGGGTTCATTGCAGCCAAATCCCACATACCAGAGTAGTTCAGGAATCGCGACTCGGCTTGGACCCAGGCCCCGGACTGAGGAGCTGACAGCGTCAGAGCCCCTGTGTACAGAGGCAGTTTTCCGGGAATCCACATCTCGTTGCTCTGTGGAATAATAATCGGATTCTCGTCGGTGATTAGGACCGTTGACATACCTGGGTGTGCGGTGTCGGTGATGTCCCAAGAGCTACCTGCATACAGCGCAATCAGGGGCTCGGCTCGGCGCTGGTGACCTCTTTCAAGTTCCCTAAGGCTCTCCACTGGTTCGAATATGTGTAGGCCATCCTCCGCGACCACGTAGAGGGCGGAGTTATCGAGGAAGGCCGCGGATATCCCAGGCACAATCTCCGAGGTCACCCTTGAGTGATCTCCCCCGGACCTCACCACGTCTATTCCCCTCGGACTCACTACCGCGATGTAATCACCGTCTGAGACCATCTGGAAGGGCGGCCATGTCAGGAGAGTGTTGCGTCCCAACCCTGACTCCATCTCCATCATCGTCGCGTTCCAGTGGACCAAGGGCTCGCTCTCAGTAGCGATGTGTACACCCCAGTCGTCAGTCACGATAGCCCTGACGTCGTTGCTTGGAATCATGTCGATTTGATAGGTACCGTTCGCCATGTCGGTGGCGAGGTCCCACGCTGCTACACCGGGCCTAGTCGAGCCTTGACCGTTGTGCGAGATGAATACGGCAGCGTCGTGATAGAGGACTGTAGAAGAGCCATCTGGATTGACGATTAGTCGCGAGGTCGCTTCAGCGAATACTATGCCGGAGACTGTGTTGCCGATGAGGCCGTCTCCGAAATCAAGCGTGTTGAGGATGGAGAGGTTGTCGCGATGGAGCACGGTCAGACCGGCTGCACCTCCTGCGAGCACTGTGCCGTTGCCCTGTATGCCAGTGGTTTGAGTGCTGCCGTTAGTGCTCGGCGAGCCGATGGCGAAGAGGTGCTCGATGATGGGGGTCGGCAGACCGTCAATGGTGGTGATTGGGTCATCCCAGTCGTCCTTAGTGGTGTTCCAAAGTCCGATGCCGCCGTGAGTAGCGACCATGATGTGATCGCCGTACTCGAGGAAGTCGCGCACGTTATTGCTGGGCAGACCTGCAATCAGACTACCGTGGCCCCACGAGCGTGTGTTGGTATTGAATGTCTGGTAGCCGGCTGCAGATCCTTGGCTCCCCATCAGTCCGACATACATCGTGCCATCGTCTTCGAGCACCATCTCGTCCATCTGTGCGTGCAAAGCCGCCGGGGTTGGGGCGAAGATTCGGTTAGTTAGATCGATTGACCACAGTCCACGCCCGGCAGTGCTGACCCAGAGTTCCTCACCATCGAGTTTGAGAGAGTTGATGACGTCTTGATTAGCATTGTAGCCAAACTCCCAGCGAACAGAGCCATTGGCAAGCAGCTCACCCTGTAGAATTGAGGAGGCGTAGTATCCGTTGGAGTTGCTGGTCAGAGCGGCCCAAACATGAGTCTCGTTTGATTCAAACTCGACGACCCTTCCACTGGTCAAACCAGCGAGTTCGTCATAGCCGCTTGCAATCAGACCTGTGCTATCCAGCCTGTCAACGCGATTCAGTCCAGTTGTCTGACCTGAGCGACCTATAGCATACACTGGGGTGGTGCTCGATGGTGCCCTCTCTATCGAACAGCCGTCCATCCCTGGGTCAAGCACCTGCCCGTTGGCAGTGGATGTCCCTGAGGTGATAATCCTGGATATTCCGCCGGTGTTGTCGTACTGATGCGCCGCTAGGAGCACATTGTTGTGGTGAAGCATGCCGCCTGGGAAGATTCGGTCCTCTGAGATGCCGTCACGTGAGTCCAACGTCTGCATGAATAGATCGGTGTTGTAATTGTAGCGATCAAAGCCTATGCCCTCGGTGTCGAAGCCGATGTAGAGGACGTCGTTCTGTTCGTCGCAAGCCGCGGCACGGGGATCGTTGTCAGATAGACCTTGGTTGCCCTCGGTCATCGGTGATATCCACTCGTTGGTCGTCCCATCACCGTCCCAGTCAGCCATGTCAAATCTTGCAATTCCCCCTTGGTTGCCCCACCATGACACCCTTCCGATCATGAAGTGTATCACGTCGTTGCAGACCTCTATGTCGGCAGGGTAACCACCGGGAATGTCACCCGTACCCAGATTCCAAGTCGTCCAGTTGTCTGTCGAGCCGTCTAAGAGCATAATCTCAGAGCCGGAGTTTCCACCGCCATAGGAGCCTAGCCAGAGACCGTTACCCACCACTTCCATCGAGTAGAACTCTTCAGCCGAACCGGAAGGTAGGCCATCGTCCTCCAGCCAAGAGTCTAGCCATGTCTCATTGATGGGGTCCCACCGGAGGATGCCATTCATGCTCGCAAACAGGTAAGTCCCGTTCCACTCCTCCATCCCTCTGATGGGTCCGTCTATGTCGGTCCACTCGTCGAGCAATGTCATGGTATCCGCTTTGAATCTCCGCATTATGTTGTTACCGTAGGCAATCCACATCTCGCAGGTCTGAGTTAATGGGAAGCAGTCTCCGAGGAAGCGCGCGTTGACCCTGAGGACGTTTCCGATTGTGTCGAGGTTCTCCGACCACGTCTCGTTGGTCGCATTCCAGCGCACGATGGTGCCATCACCTTCATTCCATGATCGTGGCCTAACGCCAATCCACAACTCTTCTCCAACAGCTCCAATCCCATGGATTACGCCGACGGTGCCAATCTTACTGCCGGCATTTAGGGTCGAGAGGCTAGTGTTGTTATCTAGGTAGATTCGAATAATATCGTCGTTGGAGGCCCACCACGAGTTGCTCCTCTGTAGTGAGTAGTGCAGCACGTCCCCGATGATGACTATGTCAGCGGGCGGGGTGTTGGACAAGGTAGGTCCGTCGTTGTTAGCACCACGGTTCCAGCTCTTGAGCACGGTGTCGTTGACGACGTCGATTAGGACAAGGCCGAAGTCGCCGCCTGCCCATATGGTACCCTCGCTGCGACCTAGGACCAGCGCGGTGACGTCGTCGTCGCTGATGTAGCCCTGTGTGCCATCCCAAGCCTGCAGCCATGTCTGATTCACTAAATCGTAGCGGGCGATTCCGGTGTTCTCGAAACCGAGGTACAGGATGTCACCGATTTTCACCGTTCGAGCCCTCTGGGTGCTGTCACCAGCGTTCCATACGTCGATTACCGAGCCGTTGAGTGTGTTGATGACAGCCGCGCCATTAGAGGTGCCAGCGTACAGACGGTCGGTGCCAATCTTGGCCACAGAGGCGACGAAGCGCGAAGGCATGCCATCCTGATTGGAGATGCAATCTTGCAGGTCGTAGGTCCAATTCCAGATGCAGGCGCCTCGGTTGGTGCCAGCGTAAATCCCATTGGCATCGCTCGTGACATCATAGAAGACGTACGGGTCGTTGCCCCAGCCAGGGATCGAGGTGGGCAGAACCTGCCAGTTGCCGCCAACCCACCGAGCAAGCCCCCCATTGCCGCTGGCTCCGGTGTTGGATACACTGGAGCCGACCAGCAGACCTCCGTTGTAGTCCACGTGTAGAGATAACACGTCGTCGTCGGGAAGATTGCCGGACTGCGTCCAGTGATCAGATATGTCGCCAGTGAGTCGGTCGATGACGAGGATGCCGAAGCCAGTGAGTCCTAGGTACATCGTGTCGTCGACGACAGCTACAGGCGTGGCCTCTAGGTTGTCAGCCCCAAGGGACTGCCAAGAGCCAAGGATGGAGACATCATACAGGTTGACCCGCATCACGCCAGCGTCAGGAGTGGCGATGTACGCGATACCGTATCTAGTGGCGACTTCTATCACCATGTCGGAATCTAATCCGTCTTGAGTGGTCATAACCTCAATCAGAGTATTAGTTGAGGTGTTAATGAGTGAAATGCCGGATTCGTGGTGTCCAATAACTAAGGTGTTGGAATTACTGTCGAAAGATAGACTAGACACGTGTTCTGAACTGATTCCCGCTGCCGTCCCTTGGAAGTTTCCGTCATCGGCCTCTAGCCTCAGCAGTCCTGCTTCTAGGGTTCCCACCCAGACTATACCTTGGTCATCTTGGACGATTGAAGTCACAGATGAAGGATTGTTGACGTAGTCGGTGAGATCTATGGGCGCGCGCCAGACCTGGTCGGCCTCGTCGAACCTGTCAATGATGCTGCTGCCACCTATCCATATCTCACCCTGCTCCCCATCATCGATGTGAGCAACCACTTCCATCTGCGAGGACGCGGGGCTACTCACCAGCACCATAGTGCCATCAAGTGTCTCACCCGCTTGGCGGGCTAGCGTGCCCGAGCCGTCGCTGACCATCATCAGACCGGAGGTTGGACTCCTGAAGCCTAGCGAGGGCCAGGCGATGATTGTCCTTCCAGTGTTCAACAGGCCCATGTCGGTGACCTGTCTCTGCGAGCGGAACAGCAACGCTCCGGTATCATAGGCATGAACCGTACTGCCAGCGAGTATGTGTAGCCAGTCCTCGGTCAGCGCGAGTCCCCACACCACATTCGAGGATAGCCAGTTGTTGGTAGACCACGTAGCTAGCCACGTATCAGCCACCATATCGTATCTGTTCACCCCTCCTCCAATGGTAGCGATGAAGAGATTGGAGTTTAGCTTCTCCAGTTGCGTGATTGAGTTGCTGGTCAGGTAGTTCCCTGTAGTCCAATGTGTGTTAGTGCCTATTGAGACAGAGATACCGGTCGAGTCGCTGGTGGTAGTATAGTCGAGGGCTCTCATTCCACTCTCGGCGGTAGCAACGTAGATCTTATCGGAGAAGAGGAGTAGATCGGTCGGCACCTCGAGTATGTCATTTGTACAGAATTGGGAACCTGTCCATGAAGACTGGCTAACAGTCATGTGATGTAGCATACAATCGGTAGCCGCCCAGAGTGTTCCATAGTCGTCGACGGCCACCGCTCGGATAGAAGGGGTCGTCGAATTCGCCATTAGGTCGGCATGCGCCGAGGAATCGACCAAACTGCGAGACAGTACCTTGCCGTCAGCGGTCCCGATGAGCAGACGGTTTTCCTCTGCGTCGATAGCGAGGCTCCTGCCCTGCACGCCCAACTCGATGTCGATGATTTGCTTGCTGGCCTGATCATCGAGATGCAACAAGTCATCATCGAGAAGGATGTAGAGTCTGCCGTCGATTGGATTGGTCACACTGTCGTGAATGGTGGTGTCCTGAGTAGAGAACGAAACCCTTGGGTCAGCTGGTCTCAGAGCATCTATGACGAGATCTGAGATGGTGACTCCACTAGGCAGCAGCCAAGAGGCGTCGCTGACAGAGTTAGGCTGCAGCCAAGTATCCAACACACCGCCATCAACCTCGGGGGGATTTTCGGAGAAAGAGTCTTGCCGACAAAGGTCACCGTAGTCTCTCCAGTCGAGAATCGGTGACTGTGTGTCCATTAGGGTAATTTGTGGTTCATTCGCCCAGTATCCATCACTGCCATCGCAGGAGATTTCGAATGTCAGATTGTCCAACAAGGCCCCCGGTGCGAAATCCATGAACAAATCTGCATATGCCATGGTACCATTCGCTGGATCGGCTCCGATGGCATCCAAACTGATCCAACCGGTGTCGTTGCTGCCGCCAGCACCCCATGCCTTCGGAGTAGCTCGGCTGTCGTCATCACGGTTCTCAAGATTGTTCGAGCTCATGGCCGACCACGGCAATGTCAGCATCAGCATCACCAACAGAAGGGCGAGCCTTTGTTGTGGACGATTGCTCTGCGGAAACACCATTGGCACGTGTTGTCGCCTCTTCGTGGACATTATGAAAGGAGCGGGTAGGCGTTTGTGTTATGCTCACTCCGCCGTAGGCGGACTAATTCGAAACTTATAGAAATAAAAAAAATCACTAACGCTTGTTTGCAGGCTGATAATGCATATTTTCTCGGTAGGATAGCATCATAGCAGAGGGGTATGCCCGAACGCCCCGGAGGTGGGAGACTGGACGAAGACGGTCTGCGTGATGATGCATTGGACTACCACGCGTCGAAGCCCGCCGGGAAGATTACGGTGGTTCCGACTAAACCACATGGAACCCAGCGTGAGTTGTCGCTGGCTTACTCTCCTGGAGTGGCCTACCCCTGCAAGGAGATCGAGAGCAATCCAGATGATGCCTACAAGTACACCTCTAAGGGCAATCTGGTGGCGGTGGTCAGCAATGGCACTGCGGTGCTCGGACTGGGCGACATCGGGGCGCTTGCAGGCAAACCTGTAATGGAAGGCAAGGGTCTGCTGTTCAAGGCATTCGCCGACATTGATGTTTTCGACATTGAAGTCGATCGGACGGACGTCGACGAGTTCGTAGAGGCGGTCAAGGCGATAGCCCCAACATTTGGAGGCATCAACCTCGAGGATATCAAGGCCCCTGAATGCTTCGAGATTGAGCGGAGACTGGTCAAGGAACTCGATATCCCAGTGATGCACGACGATCAGCATGGCACCGCGATTATTTCCGGGGCAGCATTGCTCAATGGACTCGATATCGTTGAGAAGGAAATTGGGGAGATTAAGGTCGTCGTGTCCGGTGCCGGAGCTTCAGCAATCTCGTGCGCCCACCACTACATCAGGCTCGGCGTGAAGCCGGAGAACATGATTCTCATCGATTCCAAGGGCATTCTCACCGAGTCTCGCAGAGATGCGGGAGAGCTGAACGAGTACAAAGCCGAGTTTGCGCGTGATTTGGCCGACGGTGATCTTGAATCAGCGCTCACGGACGCTGACCTGTTCCTAGGACTGTCCAAAGGCGGTATCGTCAGCGGTGATATGATCTCCAAGATGGCTAATCGCCCGTTGATATTCGCTTTGGCCAACCCAGACCCGGAAATCACCCCCGACGAGGTCTACGCGGTGCGTGAGGATGCAATCGTCGCCACCGGCCGCTCAGACTATCCTAATCAGATCAACAATGTGCTCGGTTTCCCTTACATCTTCCGAGGCGCCCTAGACGTCAGGGCCAAGGAAATTACAGAGGGCATGAAGATGGCGGCCACGCACGCCATCGCAGAGCTCACAAAGCAGCCAGTTCCTGACGATGTCGCTGCAGCCTATGGAGGCGAGCAGATGCAGTTCGGACCAGAGTACCTGATCCCCAAGCCTTTCGACGCACGTGTCCTCATTTGGGAGGCCAGCGCGGTCGCTGAGGCCGCAGTGAACGAGGGTGTCGCGCGAATTTCTGTAGAGGATTTCGATGCTGAGAGGTATCGAGAAGAGCTCGAGGCTCGGCTTGGTCTGACCCGTTCCATCATGCGCCGAGTGATCAACATCGCGAGGAAAGAGAGTAAGAAAATCGTATTTTCCGAGGGTGAGGATCCTACTATCATCAAGGCGGCCTCGCAGTGCATCGCAGAGGGTATCTGTGAGCCGATACTGCTCGGACAACTCGAGCGTATAGACGCGGTCAAGGAGGAGTTGGGGCTGAGTTTCGAATGTGAGACCATCGATGTGAGGTACGATCCTCGCAGGCGGACGGCGTACGCTGACGAATTGCACAAGCTTCGAGGTCGCAAGGGTCTGACCCAGGAAGATGCTGTCCGTTTGCTCAAGTCTACTACCTACTTCGCGCCTATGATGGTAAGAATGGGTGATGCTGATGGTTACCTCGGTGGGGTTTCGCACCACTACCCAGACATTGTCAGACCTTGTCTGCACACAATAGGGCCAGATCCCGACTCGCACAGAATCGTAGGGACTTACATGATGACAGTCAATGGACAACTGATGTTCATTGGCGATGCTACCATAAACATCTATCCAGACTCGAGAACTCTGGCAGAGATAGCAGTGCAAACCGCCAAGGTGGCTCGCCGCTTCGGAGTCAAACCGAAGGTAGCTATGCTCTCATTCTCCAACTTTGGAACTTCTGGGGAGTTGCGAACAGACAGGATCGAGGAAGCCGTCTCGATTGCTAGAGAAATTGACCCTGACCTTACCATCGACGGACCCATGCAGGCCGATACTGCTCTGGTCCCGGCCATCCAAGAGGACTATCCATTCATGGCCTTCGATGGTCCAGCCAATGTCCTGATATGTCCCAACCTCGCATCGGCCAACATCGCCTACAAGCTGCTGCAGAGGATAGCAGGAGCTGAAATGACGGGGCCTATCTTAGAGGGGCTTTCCAAACCCGCGCACGTGCTGCAGCGCGGTGACAGTGTGCGCGATGTGGTACACATGGCGGCAATCTGCGCTGTCGATGCCCAGAGGCACGCTAGGCAGCGACTCTGAGTGAATCCGTCCCTACCCTATGATTCAACCGAGAACCTTTGGGGATGATGCGAGGACTTCCTTGGTGCAGCCGTCTCTGAACTGATTGAAATTGTCTTCGAACATCTGAGCCAGCAAGTCGGCGACATTGTCGTATCTCTTCTTGTCGTGCCAGGTGTCTCTGGGCTGTAGAATGTTGTCAGGAACTCCTTGGCAGGTGGTAGGAACTAGGAAACCAAAGCGCTCGTCCTCTACGAAAAGTACGTCGTCTAGATCTCCGTCTAGAGCCGCGTTTAGCAAAGCGCGGGTCCAACGGATTTTGATACGGCTGCTGGCGTCAGCTCCGCCGGCCACCCAACCGGTGTTGATCAACCAGCACTTGGAATCGTTGTCTCGAATCTTCTTCGAAAGCAGGTCGGCGTAGACACTGGGATGACGGGGCATGAACGGAGCACCGAAGCAGGCGGAGAACGCAGGTTGGGGTTCCTTGACACCGACCTCTGTCCCAGCGACTTTGGCGGTATAGCCCGAGATGAAATGGTAGGCGGCCTGCTCGGGGCTAAGTTTGGAAAGTGGGGGCAGAACTCCGAACGCATCACAAGTCAGGAAGACGACATTCTTTGGGTTCCCGGCCATCGAGTCCTGGGTACGGTTCTCTATCGACTCAATAGGGTACGATCCGCGGGTGTTCTGAGTTAGGGAAGAGTTGTCGAAGTCGGGGGTACCATCGGCGTTGAGTACAACATTCTCGAGTATCGACCCGGGCATCCGCGTAGTAGCGTAAATCGCCGGTTCGTCCTCCTTTGAGAGTCTGATTAGTTTGGCGTAGCAGCCACCCTCGAAGTTGAATACGCCATTGTCAGACCATCCATGCTCGTCGTCTCCAACCAGAGCTCTGTTGGGATCTGCAGAGAGAGTGGTCTTGCCGGTGCCCGAGAGTCCGAAGAACAGAGCGGATTTCTCTCCATCGGTATTTGCCGAGCAATGCATGGGAAGGAGTCCCTTGGCCGGAAGGATGTGATTCATGATGGTGAAGATGGCTTTCTTAATCTCGCCCGCGTAGTGGGTGCCTCCAATTATCACCAGCCCTCTATCGAGAGCGATGATGACGAAGGCATCGGAATTGACACCGTCAGATGCAGGGACGGAAAGCAGGTCGGGGGCGTGCAGGATGGTATACTGTGGGGTGTGAGAGACTAGTTCGTCCTTCGACGCGCGCACGAACATGTTGTGCATGAAGGCGGCATGCCACGCCTTCTCAGTGACTATCCTAACTGGCATTCTGTAATCAGGATCGGCTCCGCAGAATGCGTCCTTGACGAACAGTTTCTCGGAGTCGTTCAGGTAGGTTATCATCTTCTCCAACAGACCCTCAAAGACTTCTGGAGTGGTTGGCCTGTTGTGGTCGCCCCACCACACATCGTCGGCCAGTCCGGGTTCATCGACGATGAATCGGTCGTTAGGTGATCTGCCAGTGCGCTCCCCAGTAGTAGCCAGCAGCACGCCGTGAGCAGTAAGTTTCGCCTCGCCTCGCTCGATAGCAGTCTCGTGCAGACTCTCCCAATCGAGATTCCAGTGCACTGCGCCCTTAGGATCGAGGCCGTGTGAGGCCAGAGGCGTAGCGAAGTTGCGGGAGTTGCCAGACATAGAGGAAGACTCCATGCCGCAGGACGTTGAGATTTCCCCTTCAAGCATTGCGGCTGGCCTATTACTAACTGAACAAGACGAAAGCGGGTATTCCAGTCGTCTCTGGCGGGGATGCGATTATGCGGGAGCGGCTGCGGTCGGAGGGTGATGGCTGACGGTGACCGGGATGACAGAATCATCCGGGAGAGCGAGTTTCGTCGGGGTATCAACATCGATCTCAGTGACATCGATATCCCCCCTGGGAGCGGTGACGAAGAGGAGCGGCGTGAGGAGCTCGCTAAGGCCGTGGACGAGGCTCTTGGGGAGTTTTACGATCCGTTTGAACAGCCCGGGGGCGACGAGCCGGGGGCGGTGCAGCAGGATGGTGGTGTTCCGCTCGCTCCCGAGCGCGACATCGTGACAGAGATCTCGGTCGAGGGCGAAAGGGGCGTTAACTGGGCCCTGATGATCTCGATGATTGTTGTCTACAGCGCCATCGGGGTACAAGCCGGTCTAGCACTGTCACCGCTTCTGGCGATTGTTGTCCTAGTGCTGCTCGCAGGGGTCGGTTTCGCACTCGGAGAGCGCTGGGTCCCAGATCCAGCGATGAAACTTCTCGGAGTTACCTGGGTGATCATCTCGATGAAAGTCATGTATGGTCTCGCAATTGAGCTGAACCACTGGGACTACATCAGAATGGAGGGCCTTGGTGTTCTGCTTCTACTACTCGTCGGAGTGAACGTACTAGTCGCTTACAGGCACGACCATGATGCTATCGCCGCTCAGTCGACTCTCGTACTATTGGCCATCGCCTCGACGGCCGGGTCAGTTCTGGGAGAGAGCGGTGTTGCGGGGATGATACTGCTCGCGACCCTGCTGGTGCATGGGCTTGCGCTGCACCGGCAGTCGGGCAACCTCGCTGCTCTCGGCGTGGCGGCGTCCAACCTGTGGGTTGGGATGCACGCGATAACCAGCGGATTCGAGTTCGGTTCACTGAGGATACTTGCTATCGATGACCCTTTGCTTCTGTTCCTTCTCCTGATGACTGTCACAGGCATCAATGCGACCATGGCAGCACGCTTCGCTCATGATGAGAACTGGTTCTCACAGGCTTTCAAGGCACTCGGTCTAGGGAAGCCAGGACTCTGGGGTGTCTCAGTCTCCATGGGAATGGTTGGAGCGCTTCTAGCCGTCGCCAGCAGCCGCGAGGATGCCGGATACGCACTAGGGATGGTGGCTTTCCTCGGCGCGGCCTTCGGTGGCTCGTACCTCTCAGTCAGAGGGGTCGAAACGAAACGGGTGGCGGTTCCTCTCGGGGTGTCTGCCTTCCCTTTGGTAGGCATGCTGATTGTAGGGCATGGCTCAGGTGACTTGATTGGCACTCTCGATGCTTACGAACTCTTCACGGTCCTCGCCACCATCGCCACCGGTTTCGTATTGCTACGTGATCAGGACCGGGTGACTGATAGAGTGTTATGGCTGGGCGCCGTCGCCGTACTTACTCTGCTCGTCATACTGGTCCCGGTGGATTCCAACACCATGGGTGGTGACGGAGGAGTGCTACTGCTGGGTCTGCTGGGTTCGTTACACGTCGGGACCGCCGTGCTCGCAGTACGGCGCGAGTCGCCTTCGCTTGCCGGGGTAACAGTTCTGCTGCCATGGAGTTGGGTGCTTCTCGAGGAGGTGGCGGAGGAGACTGTCAGGACACTACTGGTCGCAAATGATATGCTCGATCCCGGCAGTATGATTGAGCTTGAACCGGTGCCTCTAGGGGCATATCTCGCTCTGTCTTGCATTCTGATGGTCATAGTCAACGTCAGGTTGGGAGAATCTGGTGTCAACCTCGCCACCCGCTTCCTCGGTGTATCTGAGATCTCTGCTTCGATTCGTGATTCAGGGGCTTTGCAGCTCTGGTCATTGGGTTGGTGGTTGCCATTGTTCACGTTGATATTCATGTCTCATTTCGGCGGTTTCACTGCCATCTCACTCCTACTGGTACTGTTTCTTCTAACAGCCCTACACGTCGGCTCTGAGATTGCCGGAATGAGAATCGGCGAGGCCAGCAGCATGGCTGCGATTCTCGCTGTCGCCGTACTCGCAATCCAATGGAGGCATGGGATGTTTGTACCTCTGACAGCGCTGCTCTGTCTATCCTTGGTTTCTCTGATGCTGACCAGAGCCCCTAGTGATGAGAAACTGTACACTAGCGGATTGGGGCTGATGAGCCTACCATTGCTGTTGGCCCTCTCGGGAAGGGAGCCAGTTAAGCTGCTTGAATCGACGGGTTCACTACTCGAAATTGATGTTGGCATCGCTGCAGTGATGTGCTCAGCTGCAGTGCTCGCAACCTATCTGCCTCGCGCGGGAAGCATAGAGAAGTTGCTCAACCCCGCGTTGGCGGCCCTGTGGTTGCTAGTAATCACCATCGCTCTCTCCTTTGAATTGGAGAACAAGACAGCGGAGATTGTTTCGTTAGCGATGTTCGTGGTCGGCTCTCTCTGGCTGGTCGCTAGGGGTGAACTGCGAGCTGAGCTGAAGTCGGTGTCCAAGCGCGATGCGCGGCTCGAGATGGCTGCAGAAGCAAGTGGATCGGAGAGAGGTTCTAAGGGTGGCATTGAGACCTACGACCCACGTCTGGCCGAACTGGAGGCCGAGCGTAGCAAGCGTAGGGAGAAGTCTGGCACTGACGATCGTGAGGAGCTCTACACAACCGACGTGAGTCACAAGCCGATGGTTGTATTAGCAGTGCTATCACTGATACTTGGTGCGGGAATAATTCTGGGTCTGCTCAACGGAACAAATCCGCTCATGCTAGTGGCTATAGGCATCTTCGCGACCATTCTGATTGCCCTTGCTAGATCACGTATCAAGAATCTCGAACTGGAACTCCCTCACATCATGGGATTGGAGATGCCAATCGCAATGGCAATCGTAGGACTGGTTGCGATTCATGTCGTTTCTCACATCGGCCCGGGCAGCAGCAACGAGGATCTGCTCGACATGGCCGTGCTGGTTGTCCTATTGGTAGAATTGGTGGCGATATCACTGATTGGCCAGGACAGGTTGCTGGACAGGATACCAATCGCGCTCGACTGGATTGTCATGCCCCTGCTGGCTGGGAGGATTCTGGGAGCTGTGATGGTTGAGGCGCTCCCCTATCCTCTGTCTATCGACCCGTTCGAAGGAGATATGCTTGAGTGGGAGATTCCCTGGATAGTGCTTGAGACGGTACTGATACTCGTCGTTCTGGTGGATATATGGGTGGACAGAAAGAGAGGGGAGCTAGGCAGGGATGACTGGAAGGGTTCCTCCGGGCGCGGTTCTCGTAGCCTGTTCGTGGTGATGTTATCGTTCGGCCCGGCCGGCATACTGGCCGTGGTGAGCGCCGTTGAACAGGGTTGGAGATACCGCCAGCCTTGGGCCGTCGGTCTGGCGGTCCCAGCCGGCCTGATGGCACTTTTCGCCATAGGGAACTGGTACGAACCAGCCCTCGATGTGTTTCCAGAAACCACGATGGGCACCGGACTGTTGTTGCTTGCGCTGTTGGCACTGACCGTTCCCCTGAAGGGAGAAAGTTGGTCCATGATGTTGGCCGTCGACTCGCACCTGCTGCTCATCATCGTCGCCATTGCCCACCACGCTACCTCGATATTGCTTCCTGTGCTGCTGATTGCGCTTTCGACGACAGTATGGGTGGTGGGAATACTGCAATTGCGGCGGACCCTGAGAATATGGGGGCTGGTCGATTTAGTGGTGGCGATTCTGAGCGCACTGATATTCGTGCCCGACATATTCGAGCCAACGACGATGCTGATTGCGTTGATGGTGGTGGCCGCAGAGTTAGGAGTGGTGTCCTGGCTAGGTCTGCGTAACGAGGCACAGATGGTCAAGGACTGAAGTCACAACGTGGTACTACGAAGTAGTTGTCAGCCTTCGAAATGAATACTTCGAAAATACCAAGCGGGCCAACGTTGATGACACACGGTAGCGACAAGTGATCGTGACAAGGTCTTGGATATCGGATACGCCCGACGAGGTCGAGCACCCGCCCGTCCCATTAGGCATCAACGAGATGACGGTTCCCAGAGCCACTTTGATGCTCTCACTTGGCACCGCATTGGTGCTGCTTCTATCAGCAATCTGGGTTGGCTGGGCAGCCTGGAACTTCAGCACCGACCTCGAGGATTCCTTCGGGCCGTCCGTCGAGGCGCCGACCATCGACGGGCGGCTGGCCTGGGAGGTCGACCTGCTGTTCGACACCTGCTCCCCTAGAGAGAGCGATTGGGTCTGGCCAGAGAGTCTCTCTGATCAAGATGATGTGTTCCTCTATCCCGGAGAGCTGCGCTGCGACTGGAATCATCAGGGTGACGATGACCGTGCTAGCGTGGCTGTGTATAACCGCGGCAACACCACGGTTGACCTAGTGCTGGAAATCAGGGGCCTGGGAGTCCTGTTCTCAGGCTCGGACAATACCAGTGATCTGATGACTCTGGAAGGTAACGAAAGCGGTTTCGTCGAGCTTGAACTGACCGAAGACATCACCGAGAGCAGTATAACAGTGGCAGTTAGCCACCTCACAGTAGTGGATGCCGAGGTGCTGCTTGACGTGAATGTGTTCAAGGGTACTGAGGAGAGGGAGGTTCACATTGAAGATGGTGATCAAGTAGAGGTTCACTATACAGTTTGGGATGCGGATACTGAAGAGGAGTTGGATAGTGGAACTTGGGTCGAAACGGCAGGTGATCCATGGTGGTCCATAGACGGTTTCGGTTGGTCAGCCATCGGACTTGATGTTGGCAACGATCGTGGGAGTGGGTTCCCTATTGTTGACACAGGGACCTCTCACATTACCCTCCTCCCACCTCCTATTGCATATGGGAATAGTGAAGATCCTGATATGAATGAGAGATGGTTGAGATTTGAATTAAAATTGGAGAGAGCGCCAGTAACAAGTTGATTAGGACGCGAAAGTGACTTGACTGAGTTCTAGGAGGCGTCAGTGTGGGAGAGGAGAGTCAACACACCGCGCTGAACCCATCAGCGCAGATTGTCAAGGAAGCGAGAAAGCGGGCCAAGGCCGAATCGGCGCGGCGCGGAGAGCCTGCCTTTCACATGACTGAGGACATGCGAAGGCTCTCCACACCGTGGTTCGTAGCACTCTCTCGGGCAAACAGCATAGATCCCCACGTGCTTCCAGCCGGAGTTATTCTCGATGCGGCCGCGGGGTCTGGCCTGCAACTTGTCGCCTACTCGCAAGTTCTGAAGCGGCCCTCTTTGGGAATCGAAATGGATGGGAACATCGCAGTGCTGTGTGCAGCGAACATGCACATCAACTCCGAGGAAGAGGACCTGCAGCGCTCGATGGATCGCGTCATCATTGGTGACGGGTCGGACGCCGAGGGAGCCATTACGGAGTACTGGAACAGTTTGCGCGAGGCTGGGACGCGTGCTCACCCCCCTATCGCCATGCTACATCTGGATCCAGCTCGACCGCGTGATGCTCAGAATCACGATGTGGATGAAATGGAACCCCCCATCGGGTCAGTCCTGCGCGGCTGGGCCGACCACCTGCAGAGTGGACCGAGGGGTCCGGCTGTGCTTCTCGACCTATCTCCGAGGCTCGGAGAGGTGCAGCAGTCCATCATAGAAGCCAACATCGAGACTACCTTCCCGGGAGTGAGTCGTACCTGGGAGTGGTTGAGTCAAGGTGGAGGCAGAGTGGATAGGCTCTCGCTGTGGGTTGGTGCGCTCTCTTCGAGCGCTAGCCACAGGTGCGTGAGGATGGGGACGAAGCATGTCATCGCCTCAATCGAAGGTTCTCCCTCGATATCCGAGATCTCTCAACTGAGCAAGCCCCCTCCTTACAGCGCCCACATGACAATAGTCGACTCTGCTCTGGTTCAGAGTGGTCTTCAGGAGGCTTGGTTGGAGCGTGCGCTGCCCCAAGAATGCGGTCACTCTTGGCTACGTCTAGAAGGCCGCAGGCCCATCCTCATACACACTGACCCCCTCATCAAGTCAGAGGATATTGAGGGCTTCGTCGTGGCTACCGGTGAGATAGTCCAGCACAGGCTCAGCCCCCCCGAACTACACACAATCGACCAGGTCGCGGCATCAGTAGCGAGGAACGGTATCGGCAAGATTACGCTGCGCTGTAATCTGGATCCGGATATTCATCCAACCCTACAGCGCAGGTTGAATCGAGAATTGAAGGAGATTGAAGGCACTAGTGGATTCATGGTGGACTTAGAAATCGAGCGTGGCTCTGGCAGACAGACCCTGTATATCGTATGCAAGGAGTAGTTTGAACCGCCCCGTAGGGGCGTCCAATCGGTTCAAATAGGGATGGTAGGTCGCCCAGATGCCCAATGGGCCACCGGGTAACCGGTGAACACGGGGGAACCGTACAATGCCTGAAGATACTGAACTCGGAGATGATTTCTCCTACATCCTGCGAATGGCTGACAGCGACATCGATGGGCTGCGCCCCATTGCCATCGGACTAACCTCCATCAAGGGCGTAGGAATGAGAACTTCACAGCAAATCTGCCGCTTGGCTGACATCAATGGCAAGAAACTGGGAGGTCACCTGTCAGATGATGAACAGGACCGCCTGCGCAACTCCATAGACGATTACGCTACGACAGTCCCTTGGTGGTTGGTCAACCGCCAGCGCGATCTTGAGACCAACGAAGATGCTCACATCGTCGCCACAGAGGTCAAGTTGACCCGTGACGATGATGTCTCCCGTATTGCCGGGGTCAAGGCATACCGTGGAATGAGGCACCGAACCGGACACAAGGTACGTGGACAGAGGCTCAGGTCAAACGGCCGCAAGGGCTCCACACTCGGCGTCGAGAGGAAGAAGTGAGGTGAGTAGATGGGAGATCCAAAGTTTGCAAGGACCAAGATTCGCACCCCCACTCATCCATGGAAGCAAGCCAGGATTGACGAGGAGCATGCTCTCAAAGAGAAGTACGGCCTGAAGAAGGTCGGCGGCATGAGAGAGATCTGGCGAGAGAAGTCAGCTCTGCGTCGTCACAGGAACCAGGCGATGAAGCTGATTGGTAAGGTAGATACTTCCGAAGGTCACTTCGCTCGCGAAAAGACTGACATGGTCGAATCTTTGCTTCGCAAGGGGCTGCTTCCCGGGGATGCGGGGATTGACGATGTGCTTCAGATCACCGTCGAACACATGCTCTCGAGAAGGTTGCAGTCAGTTGTCTTCTACAAGGGATTGGCTCCAACCATGCGTTCGTCTAGGAATCTCATTGTCCATGGTCACATCAGCATAGGAGATCAGAAGATGACGGTTCCCGGGTACCACGTGCTCAAAGAGGAGGAGGATGTAATCCAGTACTCGACGAACTCCCCCTTCATCGATTCGGAACACCAGTTTCGCAAGGACATGGAGGAGTTGCGACTGACCCTCGTATCCGATGATGATGATGGTGTCGAGCCGAACCGAGTGGTGGATCCCGAATTCGTAGAGCAGGTCAAGCGCGACGCGGCGGCCTCAACCAGCACCGAAGACACCGTTTCCACAGAAAGTAAATCCACTGAGGAGAGTGAGGACTGATGTCGAGAAAGGCAATTCTCCATATCTTCACCACGCACAATAACGTGCTGATGACAGCCACCGACCTCACCGGAGCCGAGACCATATGCAAGGTCTCGGGAGGAATGGTGACCAAGGGTGGCAGCGACTCAGGCGGGCAGTTCGCTTCGACCAGAGCTGCCGAGAGGATGGCTGAGATGTTGGCTGAGAAGGAATTCAGCCAAGTCATAGTAAAGTATCGCGGCGCTGGAGGGAATCGCTCTCACAGTGCACCGGGCGCGACCTCTGCAATTCGGGCGCTGACCCGAGCCGGAGTCTCAATAACCCGCATTGAGGACGTTACCCCCGTCGCAACTGACGGGACGAAGAGTAAGGGAGGGCGCCGTGGGCGCCGAGTATGAGGTGAATTCATGGTCAAGACGAAGATTATCGAAGAAAATGATGAGAAGATTTCCGTACTGCTGAGTGACGTGGACCGTGCCTTCGTCAATGCTATCCGACGTACACTAATCTCTGACACTCCTAAGATGGCTATAGACACCGTTCGCTTCGAAATGGGTACAATCGAGCAGGATGGCGAGGTATGGGAGACCAATGGCCCACTGCCCGACGAGGTTGTGGCTCAGCGGTTGGCCATGATCCCAATACCGACCAAGCACGACGAGTTCCACTTCCAGGACAGTTGTCCATCCTGCGCTGAGCTGGTCGTCGAGGACAGAGGATGCCCGCTCTGCACGATGATCTACACCTGCAAGGCGTTTGGCAGCGAAGGCGGCCAGACTGTGACTGCCGGCGACATGATTTTTCTCGGAGCGGGTGGAAACATCTCGGAGAAGTATCATAGCATCCCGATTACCAAACTCTCTCGCGGCCAGATGATTGAATTCTACGCCACAGCAATCATGGGACGAGGTCGCGACCACGCAAAGTGGTCTCCTGTCTGTGGGACAACATTCTCATCTCGTCAGGTCGGAGTTCTCAACAACAAGACGAAGGCGAAGATTCTATGGGGACTAAAACTCACTATCACTGCCAAGGACTTCGACAGCAACGGGCGCTTGGAGGACATAGGCAAGGTAGCCCAACTGATAGATGACCTGCACCATGTCGGTGCGGGTACTGAGGAATCGATGGATTTCAAGGACGCCATCACTCTGGAGGATGTTCCTGGCGAGTTCATCCTGTCGTTCGAGACTGATGGTTCGATGACACCCAGAGTTGCCTTCCAAAAGGCCGTTCAGGAACTCTCCGGGCGGTTTGGCGAACTCGAAGAAGACTTTGTGGCAGTCGTGTGAGCCAGCCGAGGATTCTTGGCTGGTAGGCCGGATGAGTCACTATGACCGGGTTACTCGGCCGTGGCGAGTGTGGGGGCCATGTCACCCTTCTGTTCACGGTGAGTGACGAGGCTCTGGATCCAGTCAGTCAGGGTAGTCTCGGAGCCGGGTTATGTGTCGATAATGGAGTTGAAGTCGTTGCATACGGAGAACAAGGTGAGTTTGGACTCAAGGTCTCGTTCGAAGGTACTGAGGGTGATCCAAGACTGTATGATAGTGTCCTCAACCTCCTAGTTGAGGAAATACCTGAGGCGAAAGGAATCGCTTGGGAGATCGGTGTAAGATTGGCTCTGCCGGTCTCGCAAGGCTTCGGTATGTCGGCCTCGGGAGCAGTGGCCGCAGCTCTGGCCTTCCAGAGAGCGATAGGGCTCCCACACGAGGAAAGTCTGAGGCGTTCCTACTTGATATCACACCAGGTGGAGCGTAATCGTTCGACCGGACTCGGAGATGTGACTGCGCTGGCCGCTGGTGGCTGCGAGCGCAGACTCGAAGCAGGGGCACCGTACCACGGCCCACTACTGCATAGAGGGCCGGGGCGGGCAGAGGGATGGAGCTGTGGTACGCCGGTAGTTCTGGCGTGGCGACCCAATGCTGGCAAGCACACTTCAGGCTACATCGACGACCCTGTCTGGAAAGAGTCAATCAGCCGGGCTGGGGCGAAGCAGATGCAGATGCTGTCTGAAGGAGAGTGGGGTATCGGCAGGTGGGCCGAACTACTCGATTCAGCGAAGTGTTTTGCAGAGGAAAGTGGGCTACAGGCAGATTCGTCGCGAGTTGATTTACTCTCTGCGGTGGATGTTGCGATGCAGGAATGCAGCATCACTGAGGAAGCGGTCGCTCTGCTCTGCATGCTGGGAGAGAGCGTGGCGATTGTCCCCAGTGACGCAGCGAGCGAAGCAAGTTGGTCTAGCCCTCTGGTCTCAGAGTTGGAGAAGGCTGGTCTACAGGCGATTATAACCAGAGTCGGAGAGACTTCATGAGCTGTTCCTAGCCTTTTCGTGGAACTCAACCAGAGGAGTCAGGTTCAATGGACTGGAGTCTAGTTGTATAGCCCCCTTAAGCCGTAGGCCACCGCAGAAACCATGCCGGTAGACTATGGCACCTTGCCCGTACTCGGCAACGTATCGGTCAACCTGCTTCTGGGTCTTCTTCCGAGGAAATTTGAGGTCGGCGCCGAAGAAGTGTTTGGCGTCTATCCACGCGCATGGCACCCCGTTGATTCTGACATCGTCGAGTATCAGCAGGTCAGGGGTGATAATTGCCCTCCCCTCACTCACCTTCTGTTCTGCGAGCAGTTCCTCCTGACGGCGGAACCTCACTCCGAGAGAGTCAAAATAGTCGCACAGAATATCCTCGAAGACTTCGGCTGCACTCTGAGTATCGCTCTGATCGACTGAACTCACTCTGTCCACTGATTCAGCCAGTTTGAACTGTTCAAGGTCGCGCTTGTTGAGTTTGGAGGGGTTCTTGTTCAAGGTGTCCTTGATTCTGGTCTTGGTCCACCCTCTGCCAGTCAGAATAGCACGGAAGGTGTTGACAGGCGGTGCATCAAATCTCTTGGACAGGGCCAGTACGCTCTCGCCGGAGTTATAGCGGCGACTGAGCTCGTTGGCCCGACGCATTAGTTTCGAATGAGAATACACGCTCTTCTCCTGATTCAACGCACTGCGAAGCGAGAGAGCTTGCTCGAGGGTGATCGGGAGATCGCCGAGCTTCGCGGCTATCTCCTGCACCCTCTCCTCTGGCAAGAAGCCGAACTCGCCGGGTATGCAGGCGATATTTCCGGCCTTACGCTGCACGTCCTTGGCCACTGCGTTTGTCTTCCAGGAGACTTCCACTCTCCGAGGAGGGGGGTCTATCTCCTTGGGGAGGCCCATCGGCCGAGGTTTTGCCGAGAAGCGAGCCAGCGCTCGCTCGACGGCTTCTGATTCAGCCACCGGGCTTTTCTTCTTGGGAGCGTTTTGACCGCCCCCAGAGCGCCGGCGGCGCCGGCGGCGTCCCCGCCGTCGGTTACCGCTCTTCTCTTCACTCAACGCTCGGGCCAACAACAGGGGCCCCATGAACCCACCGAGTACGAGTGGTCAGCGATGGCGTGCGTAGAGGTCATAGAACAAGTCCCTGATGGGCCCAGGAACAAACCAGATTACGGCTCCAAATGACCAAGGTAAACTCATTCTAGATGCGATGCGCCAAACAGCTGCGCTTCTAGCGTACCACTGCCCGTCTTCGGTGATGATGAATACCGAGTCTACCTCTCTCAAGTTGGGTGGCCTAGCTTTGAGTAGTTCGCGTCCCTCGTCGGTTTCCTGACCTATCGTGCGGAGTCTGTCACTAGGGTTACGCTTGTCGATGAAGGTGGCCCAGCGGCTACACTTGCCACAGGCATCATCGAAGAGAACTGTGGACTGGGTCATCGTCTCACCTACAGAAACGCTATGCCCGGCTCTAGCGGGAATGCCAAGCTGGCCTTTCCAGCTACGTCCTCACCTTCGCCGGCCGGATATGTCTCGAGAGACAAGACTCCGAGTTCTGCGGCGATAAAGGCGGAGTTGGCCTCTATGACTGCAGTCTCGTCTAGACTATTGGAAATTAGTGTCCTCTCAGCGACTGACCACGAATGGACTCGTCCACGCTTCTTCTTGCTGCCAGTTGTCAAGGCCATCCAAGTCTGGAAAAGCTCGCCTCTAAGTGTCTCGTTCTCGAATATCTTGAGCGCCTGAATGTACGCTTGTCCTCCAGTCTTGAAGTCGAAATCCTCTGAGTGGAGTTGGAGTGCGTCACGGGCGAGCTCAGACTTCCAAGATGCTGCCGTCTGGATGACAATTCGGCTGATCTCGCCCTCAGTGTGGCGCTCAGCGAGCTCACGGAGGTTGCGGGCGCTGTCGATCAGGTTTCGCAGGTATGTCTCACGAGCCAGCACAGGCGCATCCTGTGAGGAATCGTCGGGCTCGGAAAGAACGTGGGTCGCAAGCAGCCCACCCCCTCCCATGCGGTGCCAGAATTCCTCAGCAACGTGAGGCGTCGCAGGCGCCAGCATCGGGACCCAATATTGTAGGAATACGTTGGCAGTGGCTCGGTCGCATCCACCTCTACGACGATACCAGTTCCAGTCAGCCATCATCTCGAAGTGACTTATCATCACACCCTCGCGCAGGCTGACATTTGACATGGCTTGGCGCCAAGCGCTCTGATTGGCTCGCAATCTTGCATTCAGCCACTCGTCCATAGGTCCGGGAGAATCGTCCATAGCCAAGGCGGAGTCAACTGCATCGATGATTGAGTACATCTGACGGTGATTAGCTTCGACAGCGCTGTCGGACCAATCCATGCCCGCCTCTGGGTTGGCGCCGAAGAGCATGAACAACCGAACCGTGTCTGCACCATATCGCCCGACCATGTCCTCAGGACTAACCGTGTTGCCCAGAGATTTGCCCATCTTGACCGAGCGTGTTCCGAGTGGCTTGCCGCAGGTCGGGCAGTCAGCATCGAAGTTGTCGATATGATACTCGGCGTTGCAATCTCCACAGAACGGGGCGGGTGCGTTGAGCATACCCTGGCAAACCAGTGTGCCGAAAGGCTCGCCGACCTCGTTCATCTCGGCGTCGCGGGTCGCTTTGGTGAAGAATCGGGCATACAGCAGGTGCATGACGGCATGCTCGATACCGCCGATGTAGAGGTCAACGCCGCCGTCCATCCAATAGTCAACTGCCTTGCGAGAGAATGGGGCGGAGTCGTTGTTGGCGTCGCAGAAGCGCATGAAGTACCACGATGAGTCGTAGAAGGTGTCCATGGTGTCGGTCTCGCGCTTGGCTGCTTCTCCGCAGGATGGGCAGGAGGTGTTGACGAAGGCGTCGTGGGCGGCCAACGGGTTTCCACTCTGGTCCTCGTTGAAGGTGACATCGAGAGGCAGTTCGACAGGCAGGTCAGAGGAGGGGACTGGGACGACGCCGCAGACCTCGCAGTGAATCATCGGGATCGGTGTACCCCAGAAGCGCTGGCGACTGAGCAGCCAATCCTTCAGTCTGTACTCGACGGTTCCATGGCCGGCTCCAGCGGCCTCAAGCGAGGCGATGACCGCGTCCTTGGCGGATTCACCGGCGAAGCCGTCGAAGTCGCCTATGCCCGAGTTGACCATGGGGCCGTAGCCCTCGAAGGCTGCACTCAGTGGTGCTGAGGGGTCGTCGCCCTCCCTCTCAATGAGGACCCTTCGAATCTCTATGCCGTATCTCTCTGCGAAGTCGTAATCGCGTTGGTCGTGACCAGGTACCGCCATCACAGCACCGGTACCGTAGGAAGCAACCACGAAATTGCCCGCGTAGATCGGTACCTCCTCTCCATTCAGAGGATTGATCGCGTGGCGCCCGAGGAAAACGCCTTTCTTCTCCTTCAGCATGTTGATTCGCTCAAATTCGGACATTCGCGAGCACTCGTCGCGCAGCTCGCGCCAGTCGGCCTCCCACTCGGTGCCTGCGCACAACTCCTCGCACAGCGGGTGCTCGGGAGACAGGGTGACGAAGGTCACGCCAAAGATGGTGTCAGGTCTCGTGGTGAAAGCGCCTATGACCGCGTCGGAGCCGACCACGGGGAAGTCGATGTGTGCGCCGTGGGAGCGCCCTATCCAATTGCGCTGCATCGCCTTGACGTTCTCCGGGAAGGCGATGTTGTCAATCTCGTCGAGTAGTTCGTCGGAGTACTCCGTCATGCGTACGAACCACTGCTCCATATCGCGCTGCACGACCTCGAGGCCGCAGCGCCAGCAGCGGTTGTTCTTGACCTGCTCGTTGGCCAGAACGGTGTCACAGTCCACGCACCAGTTGACCGGTGCCATGCGGCGCTCGACCAGCCCGCGCTCATTCAGCATCAGGAACATCTCCTGGTTCCAGTGGTAGTAATCGACATCAGAGGTCGCAAGGAAGCGCCGCCAGTCGTACGAGTACCCCATCCGCTCCTGGTCGGCGCGGATGCTAGCGATGTTTCGGTGAGTTACGGTGTGCGGGTGTCCGTCCTCCTTCTTGGCGGCATTCTCAGCGGGCATCCCGAACGAGTCGTAGCCCATCGGGTAGAGCACGTTGCTGCCCATCAGTCGGTGGAAACGGGCCATGGCGTCGCCGATCGAGTAGTTGCGGACGTGCCCCATGTGCATGCTGCCGGATGGATAAGGAAACATTTCGAGGCAGTAGAACTTCGGCTTAGAGTGGTCGACTTCGACTTCGAAGGCGCCTGCTTCAGCCCACGCCTTCTGCCAGCGCGTCTCCACTTCTTGAGCGTCGTATGCCATTTCTTCACTCCCAACGGGCTTCGGAGGGAGTCGTTAGACTCCCTGTAGAAGCAGTAGACCGGGCGCGAGCCCGCCTAGCAGGGTGTTGGAAGCAGGCTTTCGTGCCACGCCCCGCGACTCGGAGGCCACGCTTTGAAGCCTACCCTGAGACAGCGCTGCCGCCACACCTATGCGGCAGGTCAGGGTGCGGGCAACAATGCTCGAGGACGGGGAGTTCCATGTATCAGTCTGGGATGATGGGATAGAGGTCTGGGTCACCCAGATGGGCACCCTGATGAACATGAACACAGCATTCATCGACAGGGAGAACGGAGTAGTCGCGATAATCGACCCTTACGATGCAGGTCGTTGGACTGATGCTCTAGAGAAGGAGGGGTTGCAGCCCACGCACCTGCTCTACACGCACACTCACAGAGACCACACCGCCGGCTATCCGGGGATGATGAAGAGATTCCCCAATCTGGAGGTCTGGGGTCACGAAGAAGCGAGAGTTCCCAGTTTGCTTGGTAATGTCGTTTTCAAGAAGGTAGACTTCACCAATACTTGGAACTGCGAACCGGGAGATTCAGTTGAGTGGTCAGCCGGTTCGATAAGCCTGATTATGACTCACTCTCCCGGACACGCGCCGGGCCATGTCACCATCCACGGACATGGGGTCTACCACGCGGGGGACCTGCTTTTCGTCAGGAGTGCGGGGAGGGTCGACCTGCCAGGAGGGGATCCGCAAGCGCAGCAGAGAAGCCTAATCAGAGCCAAGGAGATTTTGAGTCAGTTACCTGCTGATTGGAGGCTTATTCCAGGACACAGGTACGACAACTTCAGGGGTGAGATTCCTGATTGGATTAGCCTAGAGGATGCCTTGCAACACAACTATTTCTTAGCGCATATCACAATGCCGTAGCAGAATTGATTAGTTGAATGTCTGACCCTCGGATATGAATCTCCGTGGCATGGCCTTAGTTGTATTACTCCTCTTCGTTCTTGCTCCTATGTCGGTACAGGCTGCGAGCGTGCCTCCGGCATCCGAAGACGATGGGGTCTGGGTCATCGACGCGGCTAACGTCCTGTCCTCCTCGGAGTTCGACTCGTTGAATGCCCTCTGTAACGACCTGTATCTTGAAACGGGCAGGCCAATCTTAGTGCTGACGATAGAATCGTTCGCGAGCCAGTATGCAGATGGCTGGGGTGAGGAAGAATATGCTAATTTCGCGTTCGATGAATACGGAATAATAGACGATGCAGGCCAGGACAAAGCCATCCTGGTGTTCATGTCTGAAGATGATCGGCGTTTCTGGACGGAGCTGGGAGGCGGCTATGCCGGTGAGAATAGGGATGATTACGTCCAGTCTGTCTTCGATAATGAGGTAAT
>Ga0206685_10000085_pt1 | contig 28634 bp, 31 predicted proteins | sample M220012015metaG_FD_161049 | JGI IMG/M metagenome (GOLD analysis project Ga0206685, IMG submission 161049) | Ammonia-oxidizing marine archaeal communities from Monterey Bay, California, United States - M2 200m 12015 | ecosystem: Environmental > Aquatic > Marine > Intertidal zone | place: USA...
GGGCAGGAATGCTGTATTCATCTCCCTGTAATCGAGTATTCCGAGCTCTATACGGAGATTTTCACATCGGTTATTATCTGATGATATGGCACCGTTTTCGTGTAACAAGGTGGTGAAGGCAACGAGCTCTGCCGATGGCACTAGGATTTCGATTACCGACGACTCACCATATTTAGTGCATGAAACCAAAGCACTTCCGTATTCGATCCACCGTTCTTCACTGATTTCCAATGGATCGATACCGAGGCCCGCGAGACACCTGTTAACAGCCCTGCCAACAAGTCTCAGATGAGTGATTGCTGCATCACCATTCATCACTGTGATTTCCTCATCCCAAGGAATTCCTTGGATGAGGTTCTCACGGGTGTCGTCACCGGCCCCGTGATTACCAATTAGGAGGATCTCTTCTCCGAGGTTGCAGACCATCAGCCTATCCAGAATCCGCCCGTTGGCGTTGCAAAGCAACCCGTCCACTCTGTCGCTGAATTGAATCTCAGAAGTTTTCACTGTCAGTGTTCTATTCAGATGTTCTATGGCGGTGTTTCCCTTGAGTACACTGACACTACAGGGAGAGGGTATTACCTCTGCAACAGGATGCAAATCCAATGGTGACATGCGCTCAACCGAATGATTGGCCACAACCGCAAGAACGGTCCGCGTTAGGATTGTCGATTTGGAACCCGCCACCCATAAGTGTGTCTTTGTAATCGACGCGGATACCACTAAGCATTTCACTATCCTTATTGTGTACGAGCACTGTCAAACCATCTACGTCCATTCGTTGGAAGGAATCGTCATTAGGATCTTCAACTATCTGCATGTCATACATATATCCAGAACATCCACCTGATTCGGCGCTGATGATTACCACGTGCGTAGATCCGTCTTTGTCCATGGTGGATTTCATTGCCTGCTTGGCAGGTTCGGTGAACTCAATTTGCACGTCAACAACTTCGGTAGAAGTCACAATGGGTAGACTGAAGCCTTCGCCTCCGAGTATTCCCATGTACCCTCCTACCGACAGGGGTATTTCAACGGTTGCGGAAACCATCCCACTCAAGCCATAACCCAATACGATGAACGTGATACGCGGAGCGTGGAAGGTACAGAGGAGAAGCCAGTGGTCAGACTCGTATCTGGTCAGAGTACGCGCGAGCCCGACATCGTCTCTGTTGAGGCGGCATTATCGATGGCAGTATCTTTCCCAGAAATGGATGAGCAGTCCTTAGGGTTGACAATGAGGACCCCAGGTCAGGACGAGCTGTTGATACTGGGGTATCTACATTCAGAGGGAATCATAGACTCGATAGATCATGTCACGGAGGTGAATGCGACGGAGGACACCATAACTGCCCATCTAACTGAAGCTGCAAATTTTGAACCTAATGAACATGTTAGAAGGTCAACAATCACCTCATCATGTGGCATCTGTGGTAAGGATTCGATTTCGAACCTTCTGCATGTACATGGACCTCCTCTCAGTGAGTCATTCAAAGTTAATCAGCAGGATGTCTCTAACGCTGTAAAAAACCTCGGTACACATCAGAATATATTCAAACTTACAGGGGGGATTCACGCCTGTGCCAGAGTATTGCCTGGGGGGGCAGTTATTGATGCCCATGAGGACATTGGTCGCCATAATGCCATGGACAAGCTCATCGGCAACGCTGTCAAATTTGGACAGATTCCGATTAAGGATGAAATGGTGGTGGTATCAGGCAGAGCATCCTTTGAACTAGTGCAGAAGGCCCTCAGAGCAGGGTTCCCTGTGTTCATCTCAGTTGGAGCCCCTAGTAGCCTCGCCGTAGATCTGGCAAATGAGCACGGGATGACATTGATTTCATTCGCCGCTGAAACTAGAATGACTGTGTTCAGCGGCAGTGGTAGGGTCGAGATACCACAATCTCCCGGTTACTCAGCGAGACCCTGATGTAAGCGACCTGCGTCCGAGTGGCGTGAGCAAGGAGATCGAGCACCTGACTCCGGTCAAAGAGAAGTCTCCAAAGATATCACCACCGAAGCAAGTGGCAGCTGGAATTCCAGCGGTGGTATCGACGATGTATCACGCACTGAGTCGTATGGGGGCAATAAAATCCATTTCTAACCTGTCCAAGGTAAATCGTTACGATGGCTTCGACTGTCCCGGATGCGCTTGGCCCGATCCGGATGACCATAGGACTCGCTTTGAATTCTGCGAGAACGGGGCCAAAGCTGTCGCCGACGAGGGTACGAGGGAACGGGCAAATCCAGCATTCTGGTCCCAATGGTCAGTCGCCAATTTATCTAGAAAGTCGGATAGATGGCTGAATTCGCAAGGCAGATTGACGCACCCGATGATTCTGCGTCCGGAATCAGACAATTATGAGGAGATAGCCTGGGAAGATGCGTTCCAGTTGATTGCAAAAGAGTTGTCTTCGCTTAAGGATCCAGACCAAGCGATATTCTACACCTCTGGCAGAACCAGCAATGAGGCCGCTTTCCTATGGCAGTTGCTCGCTAGAAGATTTGGTACCAATAATCTCCCTGATTGCTCTAACATGTGCCACGAGTCATCTGGTGTAGCATTGGACGACTCTATCGGGATAGGCAAGGGCACAGTTACATTGGACGACTTCACCAAGGCTGACCTGATTCTTGTCGTAGGGCAGAATCCAGGTACTAATCACCCCCGCATGCTCACAGCTCTAAGGGACGCCAAGCGCGCAGGAGCCTCGATAGTCAGTGTCAATCCATTGCTTGAGACAGGTATGAGGAAGTTCAAACACCCTCAGGACCTCCTAGAAATGCTCGGTTCAGGCACCTCAATTGCAGACTTGCACGTCCCAGTGGCAGTGAATGGTGACTTGGCGCTCTTTAGGGGGTTAGCTAAGCTAATCATCTCAGCGGGCAAAGTCGACAGGGAGTTTATCGCTGAATATACTCATGGATTCGAGGAATACAGAAAAGCGGTGAGGAGCACGAAGTGGTCAGATATCTCAGATTCTGCGGGTGTATCCCGTCAGGAGATTGAATATCTTGGTAAAGCGGTGCGTGAATCGAAATCTACCATTGTCTGCTGGGCGATGGGTCTGACCCAGCATCGTAATTCAGTAGCAACCATACAGGAGATTATGAACGTACTTCTCCTTGGTGGCCACATAGGGAGGCCCGGTGCAGGAGTATGCCCAGTAAGGGGGCATTCTAACGTCCAAGGCGATCGCACTGTAGGAATTAACCACAATCCCTCTGCTGGATTCTTAGATGCAATTCGCAATTCTATCGGCATCAATCCCCCGAATAAACCCGGTCTTGACGCTGTTAATTCCGTGTTGGCAATGAACGATAGCAAGGCCAGTGTCTTCCTGTCAATGGGGGGCAATTTCGTTTCAGCCATGTCAGACACTGCAGCTACTTCTAGGGCCATAGAGCAATGCAGCCTAACAGTACAGATTTCCACCAAACCCAATCGTTCTCACTTGGTTACTGGACGTACCGCATTGATACTACCGTGTCTTGGTAGGTCAGAGGTGGACTTGTCGTCAAATGGAGTTAATCAATCTGTATCGGTGGAGAATTCGATGGGAGTGGTGCATGCCTCCAAGGGTTCCGCCAAACCCGCCTCAAAAAAACTACGTTCCGAACCTGCCATCGTATCCGGCATTGCCTCCGCATTGGAAACACACATAGGAAATTCAGGAATACTCTGGCAGGAGTTCTCTGAGGATTATGGTCTAATCAGGGATCTCATCGAGTCTACTGTACCCGGATTCGAGTCGTATAATGACCGAATTAATCTGGATGCCGGATTCTACCTCCCGAATGCACCACGTGACGGTAGAACCTTCAACACTGATTCAGGGAAGGCTAATTTCAGGGTGCATCCGCTTACTCGAGCCTTCGCCGCACCCGGTCAATTCATCATGATGACAATCAGATCACACGACCAGTACAACACAACTGTATACGGCTTAGATGACAGATATCGAGGGATTAAGAATGCTCGTAGAGTCGTTTTGATGAACGGCGAAGACATGCAAGATACAGGGATTTCCCAGGGGAGCATGGTCGATATCTCTTCTCACTTCGATGGAACAACTAGGAATTCAGAATTATGGCGAGTAGTGCAGTACGACATCCCACGGGGTAATGTGGCAACGTACTTCCCCGAAGCCAACTCCCTGATACCTCTTGGTAGTGTTGCCAAGGGGAGCAACACACCGACCAGTAAATCAGTCAGTGTCAGCGTTGTACCCTCTAGGAGTAAGATGAGATTTTGGAGGAAGCAGTTGCGTCAAGCATCTTGAAGCTGACGTTTCCGCTGCTCTTTGTGCAACAATTTACAGCGGTTGATTTGGGTTTTACATACGACAGCATCATCTGCATCAAGACCCCTACCTAGAGCCTGTTCGAAGCACTTGATGGCATCTGAGTACAACTCAACGGCAGCATATGATGACCCCATGTTGTATAGAGATCTCCCGGTAACTCCGGCTGGATCCATAGAGATGGCAGCGTGGTATGCTTGTATGCTCTCAGGATACCTAGCCAATTGGTACAGTGCGTGCCCTCTGCCGTTCTGAGCTCTGACCCTGAGCTCCCGCTCTTCTCTGGGCGCCCCACCGATAGCCCTCTCAAAGCAATTCAGTGCCTCCATACCGTTCTCTTCGGTCAGCATACTCAGGCCCTTATTGTACCACTCGATACAGACATTCACACTCTCTTCTTCACTGGGGGGCAGACGTGAGCTAATCCGCTCAGCCTCAATCGCCGCCTCAATCAGGTCTGTCTCAGCCTCTGCGTCAGCCTCGAGTAAAGCATCCTGCTCTTCTTGTTCGAGAAAACTTGCCCTCTGCCGGCACTGCTGAGCTCTGTCTATATGTCCTGCTAACGACAGCGCGTCAGCCAGGCCATGCCATATCTGTGCAGATTGACTATCTTCTTCAAGCAATTCCTTCCAAGCATTTACCGCAGCTACGTGTTCTCCGCTTTCAGTCAGTTCTTGAGCTTTCGATATCTTGTATGACTTGGTTTCTACAAAGGACGGCTCTACCTGCTCACCCTCTTCGGCTTCATCTTCTTCGAATTCCTCTTCCGATTTCCCTCCAAGTGTCTCGGAGGATTCTTCCGTCTCTATTTCTACCAACCGTTTTTCTATTGGATTCTCAGGGTCTATCGTAACAACACGACGCCAGTTCTGCACAGCAAGATCGTATTCTTCCTTATCAGCGAAAATCTCACCTCTAGCTACAAGGCTATTGATATGAGCGGGATTAGATAGCAGTGCGTTCGCGAGCGATTGCATAGCTTCCTCCACACGTCCGGATTTTCGTAGCAACTGTGCGAGGTTGAAATGCATCTTAGCCTCGTCTTCGCCAATCGAAATGGCGTATTCTATAGCTTGTATCGCATCTTCGTCATGTCCCAATTGAGAGAGACAGACCCCGCATATTGACCAAAGTTTGTGGTTGGATGAAGCATCTCCTTCCAAACGCGGCTGAATTGAATCGAGAGCTTCTTGGAATGAACCACTTTGAAGGAGTACACGAGCCTCGGAAAGAACTTCTTCGATGTCCCTGAGTACAGCGGTTGATTGCAGCAGGGGCGGCTCTTCGTCGACTGGGTTGGATTCAAGCATCGGAGCTTCTTCGATAACTTCCTCTTCTTCTACAGCAACTTTGGAAGCCAGTAGAGGAGGATCATCAACTGAGTGCATCGAGGCTATTCTATCTAGATCCTCTATATCAGATATAGTCAGAAGCGCCTTTCTCGCTAATTCGGAAGCTCTAACTGAATCTGAACCTTCCAGCAATACAGCTAGGTTTGCACTGGTTGGCGCATGGTCAGGATTCAAATCGAGGGCCTGGTCGAATGCCGCTACGGCATCTGCTGTGTTACCTCGCTTAGCTTGCATGACTCCCATGCCGTACCAAGCTGATGCACTCTTTGCATCTATATCGATGGCCCTACTGTATGATTCTACAGCTCCCATTAGATCTCCTGAGGAGGCCTTAGTAGAAGCATCTTCGAGCAAGTCGATTACGGTGGGTTTGGCCACGCTTTCGCCTTGGCGCATATGGGTTAAACATTCTCCGAACCTGATACTTCTTTGACCCTTGCATTCAAGGCGTGGCGCGTCTTCGTAACCCCATGGACGAGGCAATTCGAGTGATGGGGATTTGTGGGACATTCTCAACCGATTCAGCCAATGGTAGATTGTTGGAGATAGCATTCAAGCACTGTGAGTCCTTGGGAGCTAAGTGCACGAAATGGGACAATTCTAACCCTCTGCCTTTCGTCGGAGAAGAAGGTTGCTGGGATGATGAATCTGTTAAATCGTTTCAGAATATCGCTTCTGCATCAGATGCATTCATTCTCTCTAGTCCAGAGTATCATGGTACTATGAGCGGGGTCATGAAGAACAACTTAGATTTCTTGTCGTACGATCAGACATCTGACAAGTCATTCGCCCTGATGAGTACACTCGGAGGTCAGTCGAATTCGAATACGCTGAATCACATGAGGATTTCAGTTCGTTGGATACACGGTTGGGTTGTTCCTGAGCAGGTTGCAGTGGGCAATGTTCGTTCGGCTTTTGATGAAAACGGAGACTTAGTCGACGAGAAGTTGGATTTGAGGATTCGTGATATGGCACGATCTCTCATTGATTCAGCTGAGTACCTAAGGAGTAAACGCTGAGGGATTGATTTGCAGAGTTTGCCGGAAGGCAGTGAGGTGCTGTTGCTGGTATGTGCCATTGCAGGAGTTTCCACGTGGTACCTCACCAATTTCACTGATAGGGAAGGACTAGCTAGATTGTTTGCACTCATAGGCATCAGTTCAATGCTTACAATGGTGGCATGGGTGATTCTCTGATGTTGATTACGGATGAGACATTTCCCACCAGAGCTCCTGTGTGGTGGGGGCGCAGGGGCCCACCTGGCCCACACCCCGAAAGACTCGGCGTAACTGGAAGGCAGGTCGTCATTAGAATCTCAAAATCCCTTTCTGGATTCGAGGCCCTATTGTCTAGAATATTGAGGGCGCCGAAGGAGGTTCGTCGACCTATGGATGATATGAATTCAGTACTTTGGGAACTGATGGACGGAACTAACCAATTTAGTGAAATTTGCCATTTGATGGATACTACCTTCCATGAAAGAATAGCCCCAGTCGACGAGAGGTTGCGAGCTTCTGTGAATCAACTAGTTTCCGATGGCTTGGCAATAGTCAGGCAAACACCATTCAAAGGCGAGTGGAATGTATCTTCCAGGTATGATCCATCCGGAAAACTCCTCCCTCCGAGTGCGAGTTTGGGTTTGGACACAGAGGAGTAGTCATTGTTCCGGTTCGGGAGCCTCGACTCTGATGCGCTCATCTCTCTTGGCTTTGTACATCGCAGAATAGTACACCATTAGGGGTAGTGCTAGCAATAGTGAGAAGCAACCGACCAATGTTGCGAAGCTGTATACAGATTCCTGTATGGGATCTAGTTTGAACTCACTGACGGATATAATTTCATGAGTGACGACCTCCAAAGACAGGTTGATGCCCTGTGAACTCACAATCCCATCATCATCCAGAACAGAAACCCTCCATGATACAGTACCCCAGCTCTCTGTAATTAGACTCAGAGCCGCGGCCTCTGCACTGTCCGAATCTTCGCTCTGCAGATACCCCAATCCATCAATAGGAAGCTCTAGTGTGACAATGCCCCTGACTGTCATAGTGCCATACTCGACCTGTACCTCGTGTGAGCTGGCCAGTATGCATGACTCTGAAACTTCGCTCCATTCTCCGCAGTTGAAATTATCAGCATCAGGCGCACCTAACAAGGGGGAGTGATACCATTCCGTCCCTGACGCCTCGACTCTGATCGTATTGCCCTCGGAAACTCCAGATACAGTCACGTTGATCCATGTCAATGCTCCCTCGGAAGTCGTCTGCCACTTCGCCTTGCCTTCCTCTTCCTCTTCCATCTGCAATAAAATAGGTTCATTTGTCGTCGAGTAGCCATAATACTCAGAGTCGACAGTATTCGAATACACCGCGTATGCCAGCACTAGGATTAGCACCATCCCTATCCCAATCATTGTCCTCAGCATGTTGGGATTACGCGACAGGGACTTGCGCATGACGCCTCGTGCTGAGTCCGAGATTTCAATACTTGGAGGCACAACTCAGACACCTATGCTGCCACGTAGTGGCAAATCAGCGGTCATCACGATTAAATATGGTCTCTAGGACGGCCGGTCCGCACGGTGAGCAAATGACCACATACCACGATGTCCCTGCTGATATGCTGATAGCCGAGTTAGCAACTCGACTGCAGAGTATGGAGCAAGTGTCCCCACCGGATTGGGCTGATTACGTCAAGACAGGCAGTCACAGGGAGAGGCCACCAGTCCAGGATGATTGGTGGTACGTGCGTTCAGCGGCAGTACTCAGAAAGGTAGGGATGATGGGGCCGATTGGAGCCAACCACATGGCCCAACTGTTCGGAGGTCCCAAGGACAGGGGAGTCAAGCAGAACCGTGCGGTTTCCGGGTCCAGAAAAATCGCTAGAACCATTCTACAACAGTTATTTGCATGCGAGCTGATTGATAGTAAGCACAATCCTGCCGGAACTGTCAACCTAGGTAAGATTCTGACTGGTTCTGGACAAATGATGCTAGACGACGCTGCTCATGCGGTTCGTGGCAGCGCAGAGGAGAAATATCCCGGGCTATCTGGGTTCTGAGGTGGTATGATGTCTAGCAACAAACCATTCGCCAAGAAACAGAGACTTCAGAAAGTCACTAAACAGAACCGACGGGTCCCCGTGTGGGTAATGCTTCGTACCAACCGTAGGGTGAATTCCCATCCTAAGCGCCATATGTGGCGCCGATCTAAACTACAGAGGTGATTGATTGGCTGAAGTGAAGGAAATGACGATACCTCTGCGCGCTGCATGGAACGTTCCGCGCACTCGACGTGCTAACCGGGCCATCGCAGAAATCAGAATTCACGTCTCCCGACATATGAAGATGACAGATGATGAGGACCTCTGGATTGATGAGGCAGTGAACCAAGCAATTTGGTCCCGTGGTATGCAACACCCCCCGCGCAAGATTCGCGTAGTCTGCACGCGCGAGGAAGGCTTCCCAATTGAAGTGAAACTACTGGAGGTCTGAGTATGGGTAACATCAGACCGTCATTCATCAAGATTAGGGCACTCAGGTTACTTGAGATATATCCCGATCAATTCACTGACGATTTCGACACCAACAAGCACCTCGTCGCAGAGTACAGTGACGTCGATAACAAGAGGATGAGGAATTGGATTGCCGGTTACATCACACGCTACAGGCAACGGCGTACAGATTGAGGCCATCCTCTTGAAAGATGACTGCATGGGGCGGTCATGGGAGATCACAGGAAAGTCCCATTTCCTCCTGAGAACGAGAATCTGTGCATAGTATTGGTCAACCCTGGGCACGATGGCAACATTGGGGCAGTAGCCAGATCTATGCTTAACTTTGGAATCACCGATCTAAGGGTAGTCGGTAGGATCGGAGAGTGGTCCGAGGAGGCTAGGAACCGTGCTAAGAATGCGCAGACAGTACTTGACTCGGCAAAACTCGTGAGCACATTCGCAGATGCAACTAGTGATTGCTCGATAGTAATCGGAACCTCTGGAAAGAGAGAGGATGGCGATAAGACTTCCATGAGGCACTTTCTGCTACCAGAGGAGCTTCCAGAAAGGCTCTCAGGAACAGATGGCAGGGTTGCTATGGTATTTGGGCCAGAGGGCAAGGGACTTCTGAACGAGGAATTGAGGATGTGTGACCTACTAGTTACGATACCGACATGGGAAGGCTACCCTATTCTGAATCTCAGCCATGCCGTCTCAATCATCTGCTTCAGTTGGTATGTGAATTCCAATACAGTTCCTCCTTCGGGAACAAGAAATAGGCTATTGAATCCTGACCTTAGGAATGCATTCAGGTTGGAGGTATCGAGATTGGTAGAATCTATGCCCGCTAAGGATCACAAGAGAATAGGCATCGAGGAAACCTTAGTCCGAGTCATAATGAGGGGGTTGCCGAAGGATGATGAAATTCATAGATTACTTGGAGTAATAACTGAGGCTGCAGATGCATTCGAGGCGAGTAACAGCGAGTATTGAACTAACTCCCTAAGGGTACCAACTGGCCCAGGACTTTGGCGTCTCTCTAACGTGGAATGAGTGCAATCGCAATATATTCCCATATGCCGACGAGATGTGAGGCTCGACTTGCTCGAATGCCCACTTGGCTAGGTTCTCTGCAGTTGGAATGAACGGAACTACCATGGTTCGATGCCCATCTTCCATAGAGGATAAGGCTTCTAGGGCCACAGTATCTCCCTCGTATACGATGAACGCATGATCGACCACGTCGTGGATATGCTGCATAAGAATCGCAGAGACATCCGCGAAGTCCACCAGCATCCCCTCTTCAGATGCTCCTACATCGGTGACGACATCACCTTCTAGCTCAGCCTCCCATCTGTACCTGTGCCCATGCATGTTCTTGCACTTGCTACTGTGATTAGGGACCCTATGTCCTGTATCAGTTTCTACCCATCTGCGTATCTTAGTCGTCATGATTCTCCTCCTGGGTGAAATCCATGCTGGCTGAGTTGATGCAGTACCTCTCCCCACCGAATTCTGAGGGTCCGTCACGGAACACGTGTCCGAGGTGGGCATCGCATGAACCACATCTCACCTCGACCCTGAGCATGCCATGGGCCCTGTCCTCTAGTCTCCTTATTCCAGCATCTTGGTGTTCTGTGTGGAATGCAGGCCAACCACACCCGGAGTGATACTTCATCTCACTAGTGAATAGTAAATGGCCACAGCATAAGCACCTGTAGCAACCATCCCTTTCCTCCATGTTGTATATCCCAGTGTTAGGCATCTCTGTGCCAGCTTCCCTAGTAACGTGGTATTGCAGCGTGGTTAGCCTAGAACGCCAGCCAGCATCCCTTTCAGGATATGTCCTTGGTGTGGAATCGGTCATAGTATGGCCTCATATTGCCTTTCAGCCTCGATAGCGTACTCGAGAACGATGTCCCAGTCGTCGACGTACTCAACAGGGTCCTTTCTACCAATTGCGTGGAATGCCAATATCCTCTCTACATCGGCACCGGTCTTTCCTGAACTACGCCCGAACTCATCGGGACTGTAAGATGTGTTTGTGTTGCTGAATACTATATCGAAATCGAGTCCTAGGGAATCACAAGAAATTATGGCATCCCTGAGGATACTCTCCTTGTCTCCGTCAATATATGGAAGATTGACAGTGACTCTCTCCGAGCCCCAGTTCCCAGTTTCGAATGCGTGCATCAGTGCATCGTAGAACTCCGGCCTACAATCCGGATAGATTGCGTGATCTCCTGAGTGTACTCCCAATGTCATGGAGACATCCACATTCTCTTTGGTGGAAACAGACAGTGCGTACCCGTAAAGGATTGACGAAAATATCGCGTTTCGATTAGGCACAACGGTTTGCTTCATCTGGTCATCCTCGTAGTGGCCCTCGGGAACAGACTTTTCAGAATCTGTAAGGGACGAGTCGAAGAGTGACATGGCACTAGATAGGTCGACCACGATATGCTTGACATCATATCCCTTAGAACGAAAATAATCGATATTTGCGGATGCCCGATCAAGCTCTATTACGTGCTTCTGTCCGTAATCGTAGGAGATACAGGTAACCTTACTGCCTCTTGCTAGCATTCGCAGTAGTAATGAGGTTGAGTCCATTCCTCCACTGAGTGCCATTATCACTCTGTTCATTCAACACACATCCACTTGTGAGTTTGCAACGAGAGTCTCCAATCGGGCTCCAATCTCACTTGTTCGAAGGTAGCATGAAAGTTGAGTCCATTCCACTCGACTGTTTTCGACTCGTCATAGCAGGGCTGAAGATACAGATGTTCGAAACCACCCTTCAAGTCGTCGTACATCGACATATCCTGTCCGAGGTATACGACCTTCAACTCATCACCCTCCCGTTGCTTAATTGCAACATCAGGGTACTCCTGGTCCTTCGGGCTAACGCAGATCCAGTCGAGTATCCCCGAAGGAATCGCCACGGTTCCGTTGGTCTCAATACTGGTATGGTACCCTGCTACCCTCAGAGCCCCACAAAGCGTTGGCAAGTCCTGCAATGCTGGTTCCCCTCCAGTCAAAATGACTCGGTCGCAGTCGAACTTGCTTACTTCATCGATGACTTGCCCCAACGACATGTCATCCCATTCATCGAATTCGGTGTCGCACCACGGGCACCTGAGGTTGCATCGGCCAAATCTGATGAACACCGAGGATGTACCGGTGTGATATCCCTCTCCTTGGATGCTGTGAAATATCTCCACTATGGGGAAGATTTGCTCTAGGTCCGGGCTCGTGGGTAGCAGTACCATACAATCACCTTTCAGACTGGGTGTTAATGAGTTGCAACAGCTCCCCCCGGGCTTCCAGTTTGTCGAAGAACACTCCGCGCATCGCACTGGTAGTCATAACGGCATTCTGTTTTGCCACGCCACGGCATTGCATGCAGTCATGAGACGCCTCTAGTATCACCGCACAACCCAAGGGTGCCAGAATACTCTCGATGTCGTCTGCGACCCCCTTAGTCAACCTCTCTTGGTTCTGTAACCGACTAGAGTGAAGGTCCAGCAGTCGTGCTAGTTTACTAATCCCGACAATTCTGTTTGTGGGGATGTAGGCAATATGGGCCTTTCCAGAGAACGGTAGTAGATGGTGTTCACAAACAGAGTGGAATTCAATATCTCTCAGAAGTACAATTCCATCATAGCCCTCCGAGTTGAATGTGGCATTGAGAATAGATTTCGCATCACCCGAATATCCCGAATATATTTCTACAAAAGAGTCGATTACTCTTTCAGGAGTTCTGGCTAGCCCCTCCCTAAGCTCACCGTTTACAGATTCAATGTATCTCACCAGAGTATCAACTGCGGATACTGCCTGTTGCTTGCTCGGAACATCACTCATCTGGAATCCTCCTATTTCTTCCGTGCATTTCATCAATAGCATCTAATTGATCGAGGAGTTTTCTACACGCCGTCCTGACAGCATCTGCAAGTGATACAAATTTCTTGTCATCACCAACGTGATCTCGGAGGTCGCTTAGCAGTTCTGATGGTATGTCAAGGCTCACTTTAGGCACATCAATCGGGTCTAGTACCCCTTGATAAGTATTCGTATAGTAATACTATAGGAATACTAACTTCTGTAATTCTCAATCTTTTCATCCATTTCTGGATAGTTAGTGCTGATTCTAAGGGCCCTAGTAATTAATTGATCTAACTGCATTTGAATTTCATCATTAGAGACTTCCTGGTCGATTAGACTTGCAATTAATGACAGTCCACCCTGAATGCCCCCTGCTTCAAGATAAGCATCATTGGATATCTCTCCTGAATCACGTAGATTCCCCAGCGTTTCTGAGAGGAATTCTACCTCGTTAGAAACGATTTGCGAAGTCAGCGAATCATACTTGTGAAGGCGATTCATAGAGGTCTGCATGATGCCCCGTATTAGGAATCCTTTTTGATGATTGTCAATTGTTATGCTCTACTAGTTCGACAAGGACGCCACCGGTGGATGATGGGTGGACAAATGCGATAATGCTGCCAGATACCCCCTCTACGGGTTGTTCGTCTATCATCCTCACACCAGATGCAATCAACTGAGCAATAGTCGATTCGATGTCATTGACACTGACAGCCAGTTGTTGAATACCCTCACCTTTTTTGGATATGAACCTCCCAATAGGGGTATTCGGCCCCAATGGTTCGAGCAGCTCAATTTTGGCTGATGGCCCAGATCCCTCTAGCATCTTGATTCGTACACCCTGTTCATCATTCACATGCTCGCCGCTATGTTTGAATCCAAGTAGTTCCCAGAATCCACTAGCCGCCTCTATGGATTCAGAAGCGATACCTATGTGATCGACCGACACATCGTTCATACTACACCCCGCTTGGAGAAGTCCAAGTGCCGAAAACAGACTTCAATACTCCGTTAACTTCGCCAATTGTGGCCCCTACTTTGACAGATTCAATCATAGGTTGCATCACATTTTCTCCCCCTGAGCATGCATTTTCGAGCCTATTTAGAGAAGTAGTCACTGCATCCTGATTCCGGTTGTTACGGAACTCTGTCAAAGCGACCATCCTAGCCTGAACACCCGCTGAATCAAATTTCTGCGTGTTTATTGAATGCCCACTCTCTTCGAGATAGGAATTGACACCAACTACTCCAATCTCCCCAGACTCTATCTCCTGCAGGTTTTTCCAAGCGCTGTCATGTATCATTCTCTGTTGCAGTCCAGATTTTATACATTCTAATCCACCTCCTTGGGAGTCAATTTGTTCTATCAGAGTCTTTGCTTCTGAGACTATACGAGAGGTCATTTCCTCTACGAGGTAGGACCCAGCTAGAGGGTCAACACTGTTGGCTACACCGATTTCTTCAGAAATAATTTGCTGCGTCCGAAGGGCAATCCTTGCCGATTCCTCAGTAGGAAGGCCGATGGCTTCATCGAAACTGTTAGTGTGTAGGGATTGCGTGCCCCCTAAGACAGCAGACAGTCCCTGATAGGCAACTCGGACAGCATTATTCAGAGGCTGTTGCGCCGTCAGAGTGACTCCTGCCGTCTGAGTGTGAAATCTCAATTGACTTGAACGCGGGTTGTCGGGTCGAAACTCAATCTGCATCAATTCATACCATAGTGTTCTGGCTGCACGGAACTTTGCTACCTCCTCCAAAAGATCGTTATGTGAACTGAAGAAGAATGACATTCGAGGGGCGAAATCATCCACAGTAAGTCCGGAATTGATGGCACTGCGAGTATACTGTAATGCATTCGAGAGTGTTAATGCAACCTCTTCCACTGCGGTGCAGCCAGCCTCTCTCATGTGGTAACCACTGATGGAAATCGAATTCCACATAGGAGCGTTATCTATGCACCAACTCATCAGATCTGTTGTAAGCCTCATGGATTGTGCAGGAGGGTAGACGTACAATCCTCTAGCGATATACTCCTTGAGAATATCATTTTGAACCGTTCCCCTCAGACTTTCACTAGGAACTCCTTGCTCTTCAGCAACTGCAACATACATCGCCAGTAATGCAGTTGCTGGCGCATTAATCGTCATTGATGTAGAGACCTCTGAAAGGTCAATCGAATCAAACATCTGCCGCATATCTTCGATGGTATCTATTGGTACTCCAACCTTACCCACTTCGCCCAGTGAACGCGGATGATCGGAATCCAGACCGAGTTGTGTAGGTAGATCGAAAGCCACCGAAAGTCCTGTTTGCCCTTGGTCGAGCAGCATTCTAAATCTCTGGTTCGTTTCCTTTGCTGAGGAAAACCCAGCGTATTGCCGCATCGTCCAAAGTTTACTTTTGTACATTTCAGAGTGTATCCCTCTAGTGTATGGTGGCTTTCCAGGCATTGGATGCCCCTCTGGGGGATATCCAGCGGCTTTAGCGGCGTCATTAGTAGGGATATCCGACCTGTCCATTCCACTCATGGTCTTGGATCGACTCTTCCGCATAGTCCGGGGAGGACGAATTGCACCATGAACAATGTGCTAGTGATGATGATGATCCGGGCCGTGAGCATGGCCGTGAGCAAGCTCGTCTGAAGTAGCCTCCCGAATTTCAACTACTTCGACGCTAAAATGCAGTGTGTGTCCGGCCATTTGGTGATTTAGGTCTACAATAACAATATCATCGTTAACTTCTACGACTGTGAACTGCATAGGTCCTTGTTCGCTCTGTGCACCCAAGATCATTCCTACTTCTAGTTCCATACCCTCAGGGAATTGACTTCTTGGAACTGACTGCACATTGCCTTCATTTCGGTGCCCATAAGCCCTTTCAGGCGTCAGGGTAAATTCCCTAGCCTCTCCCATTGCTGCTCCGAGCATCTCCTGTTCGAAACCCTCTATCATATTTCCATGGCCAACAAGAAATACTAACGGCTGTTGATTGACATTTGAGTCAAATATTTCTCCGGAGTCGGGGAATGTCCCCGTATACATTACTGAAACCACTGAATCTTGTTCTACTACTGACATATTCTATCTCCTGACTGTGTACTTGTTTATGACATCACAGAGTCTGTTAAACTGCTCTTCTGTGAGGATTCCTTCTGAATGTTTGCTCTCAAGAAACTCCTTGGCTTCAGCAACATTCTGTCTCTCACCCTTGGCCCACATGGTTCCGAGGACATTGGAACGATGCTCCTCTTCCACTTCAATATCTACCATGAGTCCACGAACTTCGTACTTGTATTCCATGTGCCTGCTGCGATCTAGTCGCTTGGCACGTGCTGCAGGTTGAAACGAATTTCTCCTACGCCTAAACTTGGGTGCAGGGGGCTTGGGCTTGGGTACCTCTCTCTGAATAGTTGGCATTTTAACAGTTTCAGTAACTGCCTTTTCTGGCACCTGATCGTTCTTAGCACGTAGTTTACTTTCGTCAATCAACTCCTGTGCCTTATCGCTGACTACATTGGCGACTGAATCTTCTACATCCTCTTCTTGCTTCGGCTGCAGCCCAATTGACTTGCGCCGAGTGACTCCGAGTATCTGATTTTCAATAACATCCTCTTCTGGTGATTGTGTAATCTCCTCTGTAGATTCGGGAGTCTTATCTTCGATCTCAGGGGACTCTATTTCATCCTTGATTTCGAGAGGAGGAGAGGGGACAGGAGCAGGTAGTGGTTTGCTAGTTGGAGGCTGTTTGATTACCTCTTTTTTGGAAGCAACTGGCTTAGGTGCATTCCCGAATATGTCCTTCGGGACTGCCTTGGATCGACGACGCTTCTGCACTAGATGACCAAACTCCAGCCGGGCACGCGCAACAAGGTCTCATAAGGCTTCTCAGGACATCTCCGTCAGTGCCACGTGACTATGGTCTGATCAGTCCTCAGCCCAGGTGAAACTGCGCTGTCTTGTAATGCAGTCAGAGAACCGGACTCTAGCATTTTCCGTCCCAATTCTGCTATCATCGTACCATTGTCAACACAATACCCCTTGCTAGGAGAATATGCCTCCCCTCCTCTTTCTTGACACATGACAGATGCCATTTTCCTGAGTCTCTCATTGCAAGCAACGCCTCCACCAAGTAAGAGTTCGGATTTTCCTGTGTGGGCCATAGCTCTCTCAGCTACTTCAATGCAGGCGGAAAATGAGTGTTCTTGAAGGGACCAACATATCTCTCTCAAATCATGACCCGCCGTCTTCTTTTGGATCGCGGCTGTGAGTATTCCAGAGAATGAAAGATCCATTCCTTGGACTCCATATGGCAATAGTATAGATTCAAGTGAGCATTCAGGATTTCTAGACAGCCAATCATCAGCAAGCTTCTCTATCTCAGGTCCTCCTGGAAATGGTATTCCTTGAGATCTAGCGAACTTGTCTAACATGTTTCCAATGCCAATATCCAGAGTCTCACCAAGGACTCGGTATCTGTCCTTCCTACGTGCAATGACCTGTGTGTTCCCACCACTGACATAGAGTAAGACCGGATCTTCGCACCCTGTCTGATTCCTCCCTATCTCGATATGAGCGACACAGTGGTTAACGCCGATTAGTGGCACCTCCCAGGAATTTGCCAGAGCTCTGGCCACGGAGGCCCCTACTCTCAGACAGGGACCGAGTCCTGGGCCTTGGCTGAATGCTATCGCAGTAATGTCGGATTTACTGATTGAGTTTTTCAGCATCACTTGGGATAACAGATCTCCAGCGACATCAGAGTGATGATCAGCAGCTTCACGGGGGTGTATTCCCCCTTCTTCTGGCCTGAACAGATTCGATACGGAAGGCTTGGCACGACCATCATCTTCAACCACACCAAAAGACAGGGTGTGAGCAGTGCTCTCGATGCCTAGTATCATATTCTACATCACTTCCAAGCAGGCACTGCTTTCAAGCATCGTGTATGTCGCGGCTCATGGGCGTGCTGATACTCAACTGTGGTGAAATCGCCCATATGGGTTCTGGGGACACTGCGCAACCACTTGTTGGTACAGATATGGTAGATAGGGGTGCCAACATATTTCCTGCCGGACACGGCATTATGATTCAGAAAACGAAATTCGAAATTATCAGAGATTCCGAATCCCTTCAGTCGGAGTTCGCACCTTGGTGGGATGGTTCAGATAATGAATCAGAGGACTTGAAAGTTGTCGATGCCAAAGGAAAAGCAATCATTCCTGGAATAGTAGATTGTCATACGCACCTCCTTTGGGGTGGAGATCGTTCGTCTGAAATGCGCCTCAGACAGGCAGGGATGACCTATCGTCAGATTGCCGAAGCAGGTGGCGGTATAGCAAAGACAGTTCAGAGTACTCGCAGCATGTCTTTGGACGATTTATGTCGAATTGGGATGGCAAGGGCCAATCAAGCTGTATTGACTGGTACCACCGTTATTGAGGCCAAGAGTGGATATGGATTGGAAACCGAGGCCGAACTCAGATTACTAGAGGCTATGAAAGCCATCAACGACTCCAGCATAGTAAAATTACTTCCGACATGGCTCGGTGCACATGATTTCCCTCACGGACGCCAGCGAAGTGAGTACCTCGAAGAATTGGTTAGTTCACAATTACCTGCAGTAGCGGATCAGGGTATTGCCAAATGGGTCGATGTGTTCTGTGAGGAGGGATGGTATACTAATGATGAGACCGAAAATATTGTTCAAACATCCAAGGAACATGGAATCCCATCACGATTGCACGTAGATGAGTTCGAAGATTCCGGTGGACTGGCCTTAGCAGCGGAACTAGGTTCAGTTAGTGGAGATCATGTGGCCAAGTCATCTACGGAGTCCAGGCAAGTTGCATCAAATAATGGTACTATGCAGACTTTCCTCCCAGGAACGCCCTATGTTCTAGGCGAACCTCTAGATTCGCCACTGAATCAATGTATTGAGAATAATTGGGCATTCTCGCTTGCAACAGATTACAATCCCAACTGCCGCATTCTATCGATGCCTTTCATTGGCAATTTGGCTACAACACGTATGGGCCTAGATCCGTTTGCTGCACTTGTAGCTGCAACGAGGAACCCATCGACAACTTTGGATGACCCATCTATCACTGGTACTATTGTAGAAAGTTGTCGAGCAGACCTCAACATTCTGTGGTCCCAATCAGTAGATGGGTGGTGCCAGACTCCGGGAGAGAATCCTATCGTCACAACAATTATTGATGGGTCTATTGTAAATTTGAATAAATAATTTCAAATCTATTTTCTTGTTTTTATCATTATGAACCTATTTGAATGTAATTTCAATATATAATTCCTAGATTTCAGTCGGAATGGGATTTGTACTCTTGAATTCGAGATACAGTGTGTCCGATAAGAACAGTTATCGGAAACAATATCTGAACAGATTAGTGAAACAGGCTTTCAGTAACTCGTTTTTCTGGATTTTTCAATTCTTTGTAATTTTACCCCATGCTAGATGGGTTGAATAGCATTCATCTCGTGTAGGTAAGTGAAATGCAAGCATCAGGATTCTGCCTCAAGTGCAAGACATACGGTGCCATTAGAAACTCGAAGCTGATACAGATGTCCAACGGTAGATTACGGGTAGCTGGATCCTGCTCTAACAAAGAATGCGAAGGCCGAATTTCTAAGATAGTTGGATGAGGTATAGAATGCTTCATGTGGGCGCACCGATTCCAAAAAAATCCGGGCTCGTGGTCTAGGGGTTATGACGTCGCCTTGACATGGCGAAGATCGCAGGTTCAATTCCTGCCGAGCCCACCAATAGGATAGTACCTATTCTAATTCATTTTCAAATTGATATGTAATTCTGAACTTCCCAGCTCCTTTGGATTTTACATTTGTAATTACAATGGGTTCCACATCATCAGTGTTTTCGACATGAGTTCCTGCACAGGGGCACAGGTCAATATCCCGGATCTCTACAACTCTCAGTGTTGGAATCGAAGTCGGTATTCGACTCATGAATTTTGTATGCCGCATCTGTTCATGCCCGACAATTTTCTCTCTGGACCAATCGTGTACTAATACCTCAGTATTGGAACCGATGATATCATTCACTGAGTCTTCTAATATTTGAGAGTCATATACATCCCTGTTTTCAAACAGCAAATCTATCCTAGTATATTGTGTACTAATCTGATTTCCCACTGTCTCAGCAGCCCACATATCATCGGCCATAGCAGAAACGATGTGTTGTGCAGTATGCATCTTAGAATGACGGTTCCTAATATCCTGATTAATTCTACATTCTATTTGTTCGCCTACTGAGAATTTCTCCGGCGAATCTACTGGATGACGAATGAATTCTCCTCCAAGCGTCTCACCAAATTCTGAATCCCCCCAATTCCCATAGAATGATCCCCTGTCTCCTGGCTGGCCTCCGCCCCGTGGGTAACAGTAGGATTCACTCAGCATGATGAAATTCTCATCAATTTCAGCAACAGTGGCGGTGAACGGCTCTGGATTAGTGCCAGGGTGGTTAGTCATATGCAGGCGATCTTGCATCTATTCACCTAGTGCCTCTGAAAGCCCACCTGAGAGCAGTGCTCGAGCCAGATTCATGCATTCCTCAGACATAGCCCGATCCGAAGTGAGAGGTGGTACTTGAGAACCGACCCATTCAGTCGTCGTACGAACTCCTAGGCCCGCGTCCAAATCAGTGCGCCGTAGTGCCTCACTACTGCAAATCAGTTCGTTTGCAATCACTTGAGCCAACAATACAGTGGATTGCATACTCCTGAATGTACTCGTTGCGCCCATCGACACATGGTCTTCCTTGCCCAGACTAACTGGAACATTGCTTATTGAAACAGGATTGGACAAGAGATGTAATTCCGAGATAAGTGCTGCAGCAACGTATTGAACTATCATCAGTCCACTTTCAAGACCCTCAATATTACTCAGAAACGCATTTTGCCCAGTCCATTGCGGATCCATTACATGGTTGATGCGCCTTTCTGAAATCGATGCGAGCTCATGGCAAGATAGCGCCAAAGCATCAGCTGCGAGTGATAGATTTTGTCCGTGGAAATTTCCTCCGCTGATTACATCGTCTTTCGAGCCATTAGTGAAGATGAGGGGATTGTCCGTAGCACTGTTAATCTCAACCTCAAGCATGCGCCTAGATTCGGCCAGCAAATCGATTACTGGGCCATGGACTTGAGGGGCACATCGGAATGAATATGCGTCTTGCACCCTTTCGCAATCAATATGTGATTCGTTAATATCAGAGCTCTTGAGTAAACTGGAAATGCGTGCTGCTGATATTGATTGACCCCTCTGTGGTCTGGCATTATGGACCCTACTATCGAAAGGAGTGTGAGAACCAAATATCGCCTCAACGGAACAGGCAGCAGAGGCATCAGCGGCAAAAATTAGATGATCCATGTTCGTCATACAGATTGAGAGGTATGCACACATCTGACTGGTACCATTAATCAGAGAAAGCCCTTCCTTGGCCTGTAATACCAACGGTTTAATCCCAGCTTGTTCCAGTGCAGATGCAGATGTCTGAGATTCCGCCCAAATATCGCCATGTCGTACATTACAGTCCCCTTCTCCAATCATTCCAAGAGCCATGTGCGATAGTGGTGCCAAATCTCCCGAAGCACCCAGTGAGCCAATTCTGGGTACTATTGGCGCAATCCCTTCGTTAACCATTTGAACAAGCAATTCAACAACATCTGGTCGACATCCGGAGTGTCCGATGCATAGGGCGTTTGCCCGAATCACCATCATCATCAGTACGTGATCAGGTTCCATCGCATCTCCTACTCCACATGCATGGCTGCGGATGAGATTGTATTGCAACTCCTCTAGTTGATCTCTCTCGATGGTGACCCCAGATAATGCACCGAAACCTGTGTTAATTCCGTAAACAACCTCTCCTTTCTCTAGAATTCTCTTCACAGCAGACCTGCTCTCAGTCATTGCTATTACAGCAGATTCATCAATTTCGAAAGCTACTGAGCCTTCGCCGGCGTCAATCACATCCTTGATTGTTAATGAATTGCCGTTAAGAGATACAATGCGCTTGCCCATCGTATTTCGCACGACTCATAGCATTAGAATATCGCGCTAGTCGTATTGGTTGGACAAAATCTGTTCGTCCACAACATTTGGTAGTGTGATTGAGAGCTCGCTGTTCTGATTCATAGCGAGTTTGATTGATGAAATAGAACCAGGATTGTTGGCCCATGCCCTACGAGCGATTCCGTTATTCACATCCCAAGAAATCATTGACTGAATACGTTCTTCACATTGATTTGAACCATCCAATACCATACCGAATCCACCGTTGATTACCTCTCCCCATCCGACACCTCCACCGTTATGCAAACTAACCCATGTAGCTCCTCTGAAAGCATCACCGACAAAGTTGTGAACCGACATGTCCGCAGAAAACATCGAACCGTCTTTGATGTTGGCAGTCTCTCTGTACGGGCTGTCAGTACCACCTACATCGTGATGGTCTCTGCCAATCACTATTGGGGCAGAGATTTTACCAGTCGAGATGGCTTTGTTGAATGCAGAAGCTATTCCTCTCCTTCCAGAGTCATCCGCGTATAGAATTCTGGCTTTGGTACCAACAACTAGATCGTGGGCATTTGCATTTTCAATCCACCTCAAATTATCTGCATACTGGAGCCGGGTATCATCTGATGCTGAATTGAGTAATTCCCTGAGTATATCAGAAGCAATATCATCTGTTGTATCTAGATCTTCTTGAGATCCTGAAGTACAGACCCATCTGAAAGGACCAAAACCGTAGTCGAAGCATATTGGTCCCATTATATCTTCCACATATGAGGGATATCGAAAATCACCGTTCTCAGATATGACATCAGCACCTGCCTTGGAGCATTCTAGAAGGAATGCGTTACCGTAGTCCCAGAAGTGCATGCCGCGTTCTGAAAGGGTGTTTATCGCATTGGCGTGACGAATCAGACTTGCTTTGACTGCATGCCTGAATCGCATAGGATCTTCTCGTAGAGCCTTGATTCCACCATCAAAACTCATTCCCGCAGGCATATACCCGCCCAGCCATGGGTTGTGTAAACTTGTCTGATCACTCCCCAACTCCGGGCATATACGCCGTTCTATGAGGCCTTCCAAGAGGTCAACTATGTTACCTACAAAACCCAAAGACACAGCTTCACGTTGAGATTTAGCTTGTTCTGCACGGTCAAGTAGGGGTTCCAAATCGTAGTATAATTCAGACAACCATCCTTGTTCAAACCTCTTTTTGGCTGCGAATTCGTTGCACTCAGCAATTATTGCAACTGCACCGGAGATGACTGCTGCCTTCGCCTGAGCGCCTGACATCCCACCCAGTCCAGAAGTGACATACAGAATGCCACCCAATCCTTCTTCGGCACTAATCCCGATGTACTTCCGAGCGGCATTCAACAGAGTTAACGTTGTTCCGTGAACTATTCCCTGTGGACCTATGTACATGTAGGAGCCCGCAGTCATTTGACCATACTGAGTGACCCCAACAGCACTCATCAATTCATAATCATCCTGAGATGAGTGATTAGGTATGACCATTCCATTTGTCACCACCACCCTCGGGGAAGTTGGATTGGATGGAAACAGCCCTAATGGGTGACCAGAATACATTACCAATGTCTGACTCTCACTCATAGAAGCCAGATACGACATTGTTAGCCTATATTGAATCCAGTTTTGAAAAACAGTACCATTGCCACCGTATGTTACTAGTTCATGTGGATACTGTGCAACACAGGGGTCGAGATTATTCTGAATCATCATCATAATCGCCGCGCAGTGTAAGTTCTTTGCCGGATATTCAGATATCGATCTGGCATGCATCGGGTATTGAGGCCTAAATCTGTGCATGTATATGTGTCCGAGGGACTCTAGTTCGGTTGCGAACTCAGGAGCTAATTCAGCGTGCCACTCTGATGGGAAGTACCGAAGCGCATTTCGTAATGCGAGGCGCTTCTGGTCGGGCGTCAGGTGAACTGGTCGCGAAGGAGCATGGTCCAGTGAGTCGTCGGTACGGACTGAGTCAGGTATTTCTGCAGGAATGCCTATACAAACGTCCTCAGAGAATTCCAATCCTTCACATCCTACTTGTAACAATCTTGTTGATTTCCTCTGCTAGCCCGGCACCATCAGATTCGATACCTTCGATATTTTCGGACATACGATCGAACTCCTCCCTATCTAATGAGGCAAGATTGATTTTGACGTTCAATGCAGCGATGATTATCGATGAGTGAGCTAACTGAGCAGCAGCAGCGATATCAGTAATCGCATGGGCATTGCAATTGGTGGCAAATTCAGCTATATTCCGCAGTAATATGAGTCCCTTTTCAGCAGTTTCCATAGGTACTTCAGAGGCCCTCAGATAGCCCCTTGCTATTGCTGAGCGCCTTTGCGATAATTCATTATCAGTGGATTTTGGCATCTTGAATGCGAGTATTACAGAATCAAATGATTCAGCATCCCTATGTGCTAAATCGATGGCGACAGAAATCCCTTCATGGGACCAGTTGAGAGCATTCGTAGCAGAATCATGCCCTGATTCCCATTTACTGCTCTTGAGTGTGAGTCTAGCAACCATGCACACAAGCGCATGAGCGTGTGCAAGCGATAGAGCTGCTACCGATCCGCCCCCTGGGGTTGGGGAATCAGATGCTATCGAATCGAGAATCTCGCGGTAACCATCATTCAACTGAATCACCTAAATTGTTCTCGAGTGCCCACTCTATGATACTGTTGTGGGTATCGAATTCTTCAAGTTCATTCAACATTAAGCCATCTATTGCTGAACGTACTAATGTAGTATAATCAGCACTATCTGGTTCATTGTGGTAGTGCTTGCCAGCACTGATTATCGCACGGAGGGGAACCAGTCCGACTAATTCTCCTGCTACTGCCTTTAGACCAATTTTTTCAGCTTCGGACCTAATGGCATCGGTCACTGAATGCAATCCTGTAACATTGTGATTTAGGAGGTTCATTGAGACTTGGGCAGTATCTTGATTATACATCCATCCGGCTGCTTGGAGATGCTGGAACATTCCTGGCTTCCTGATTGGTTTGCCATCATTGGAAAGTAACTTGTCCCCATTCACATCACGTAGGATTACGCCACTAGTTCGAATGGTTCCAGCGATCGCGTTAGCCTTCTTCTTATCTGAAGTATTTAGATTGACATTGTAGGCAATCAGAATCTGACGGGCACCTGTTGCGGTAGCTCCCATTTTGGGTTTGAACTCTGCAGTTCCATAATCTGGGAGCCATTCGGACTGAGTGATTTTTGTCTCAAGCCCCTCGTATTCTCCCCTTCTGATATCTGGTAGTTTGACTCTCTGATCGCTTCGAGCAGATTCCGCATAGAGAAATACAGGCAGATCGAATAGTTCCGACACTGCCTTTGCATACCTCTCCGATAGAGAGATACAGGTTTCAATTGTAGCACCCTCAAGTGGAATAAATGGGACAACGTCGACAGCGCCCATTCTGGCGTGTTCGCCATGATGCTTTCTCATATCGATCAGTTCTAATGCTACTGCAGTGCTCGAAATTGCTGCTTCTAGTACAGATTCGGGTTGACCAACCATCGTTACAACAGTACGATTGAAGTCATACCCCCTGTCTACATCTAAGATTGAAACTCCTTCTACTGATTCAATGGAGTCTGTAATCGCATCGATAATGGTAGAATCTCTACCTTCACTAAAATTTGGGACGCACTCAATCAACACGTGAACACATCGCCCCCTCGGGCTTACGAGTGATGAGGATTACTCATCAGCGATATAGGGAATCTGGACCGCTATAGTCGGATTCATTGCGTTTGACGTCGATAGTTGAAATTGCATCAATGAAATCCTTGTGATTGCATGAGGACCTGCCATCTGTTATCGCTTGCATTCCTGCTTCAATAACCACTGATTTGATTTCGGCTCCACTATAGCCATCAGTAGCGATTGAGAGTTTACGATAACTCACACCATCTGTCAGAGGCATATGCTTGCAATGCACCTCGAAAATCAACTCCCTGGCCTCAGAATTTGGACTATTTATGGTGATTATCCTATCGAATCTCCCTGGCCTCAGTAGCGCCGCATCAAGCAACTCAGGGCGATTTGTAGCAGCAATTACTTTGACATTATCTAGTGAATCGAATCCGTCAAGTTCGGCAAGAAGTTGCATCAGAGTCCTCTGAACCTCCCTATCTCCAGATGTAGCAACATCAAGCCTCTTCGAGCCAATTGCATCAATTTCGTCGATGAAAATAATGGAAGGTGACTTTGCTCTTGCCAATTCAAACAACTCACGGACCATACGCCCCCCCTCTCCAATATACTTCTGAGCCAATTCAGAACCAACGAGACTGAGAAATGTGACTTCTGTGGAATTCGCTACCGCTTTGGCAAGCATCGTCTTTCCTGTTCCAGGAGGGCCCGTGATGAGAACTCCCTTCGGTGGTTCAATGCCAAATTCTCTGAATGCTTCTGGCCTGGCCAACGGTAATTCGATTGTCTGCCTCAATTGGGCTATTTGTTCATCTAGCCCACCTAGATCTGAAAATGTTGTTTCTGGCCGGTCTAGAATCTCCGCACCCGATACCAGTGGGTCCCATGCATTGTCGAGAACTTCGATAATAGACAGGGTATCCTGATTCATTGCTACTCTTGCCCCTGGCGCTATAGAGGCTTCATCAATACGTCTATTGACGGTGACTAGGAAGACTGTTCCATTGGAGCTTCTGACAACAGCATTGTCTCCAATACGATCTTGAACAAAACCAATCACGAAAGGTGGAGATCGCAGATTTCTAAGTTCTTCATCCAACCTGTTTACTCGCTTCTTTAATTGGGAACATTCATTCTCAAGAAACAACTTCTCGGTAAGTAGTTGTTGAGCATTATCCGATAGTTCCTTCAATTCATTCTGTACTGATGAGAGAGTCCCTCTAATGGAATCACGTGATTCACGTATCTGACCATTGCCGTCCTTGGGTGCATCCTCTGCCTCGCTCGACACACACTTCAACTCTCCTCAGAGTTTTTGACCGTTCCCACCCGAAGGGTAATCTCATATTCCCATTCTGGAGGTCCATGGGAACATGTGAGTTGTGTGGTTCCGATACTCATCATACCAGGCAGGCAATTGCTTCCAGCGTCAATGTTGATGCCTGTTCACGATGCATAGATTCTATGGGTTTAGAATTATTCGAATCTCCATTTAGAAGCTCTCAATCTAAGAATCCTGAAGCTCTTCAGAAGCATTCTGGCAGTACCCGCGGACAACACATTCCTCCAGATAAGGGGTCATTATTAGGCGACTTTCACGTACGAATCAGAAATCAAAGAGTCTCCAAAGGCTGGAAGCAAAAAGATCTGGCAATGAGGATGAATGAGAGACTTAACACAATACAGAGAATTGAGAACGGTTCGAGACCTACTGATGAGTTGGTAACGAAGTTAGAGAAGGTACTAGGCATTACTCTAATGGGAGAATCCCACATAGAATATGATGCACAACTATCGTCTGGAGGTGGCAGGGGACTGACTATCGCAGACGCCTTAGAGGAATACTTGACTAAAGGAGAATCTGATGACTGAAGTTCCTCTTCATGTAATTCACCTGAATCAGGATGATCCCCGTAAGTGCACTGCAAGGGCTATGGAGTCTAGGGGACATGCTCAATTGCATCATCATCCGCGCCAAGCACCCAAAAGGGGTATCCTACTAAACCCACAGTCCGGTATTTTACAGGGCCCCGAAGATAACACATTGCTTCACCGGGGAGGGTCGATTGTCGCTTTAGATTGTTCGTGGAAATCCCTTGACAGTGCGATTAGAGAGGTATCTCATCATACTAGACTTGGAGGAAGGACTTTGCCCGTTTTACTCGCTGCCAACTCAGTATCATGGGGCAAACCAGGCAGATTGACTACTGCTGAGGCCCTATGCGCCTCAGTCATCATATCTGGAAGATGGGAGCAAGGTCGGAGAATCATCGAACCGTTCGCATTCGGGAATGAGTTTCTAAATCTGAACAGTAATCCATTGGAGGCCTATTCGAATGCGAAGACAAATGCCGAATTAGCATCAATGCAATGGGAGTTCTTCGACAAGCCCAAATCAACGAACGATTGAGCCGGGTGCCAAATCTTCACAAATAGTCAATACCGAAACATTCCCATCATCATCTTCAGCTGCTAGAAGCATTCCTTCAGAAATCACGCCCCTGAGTTTTCGTGGTTTTAGATTTGCGACGTATACGACATTCAGACCTAGAAGATCGGAAGCATCCACTACCCCTTTCAACCCGGCACAAATAGTACGACTCGATTGTGGAGCATCTTCTATTGTGATGACGTATAACTTGTCAGCATTGGGATGGTCATCAACAGAAGTGATTCTACCTGTCTTCATCTCAACTTTCATGAAATCCTCAAAATCGATGTAATCGCCTCCTTGGCCTTCCGGTGTGGTATCGCTCTCATTGACCTTGCTATCTACTCCTCCTTCAGCCACAGCCATCTCAGTTGCGATAATTTCCTCTAGATCTAATCTTTGGAACAGAGGGCTTG
>Ga0206685_10000086_pt1 | contig 28524 bp, 53 predicted proteins | sample M220012015metaG_FD_161049 | JGI IMG/M metagenome (GOLD analysis project Ga0206685, IMG submission 161049) | Ammonia-oxidizing marine archaeal communities from Monterey Bay, California, United States - M2 200m 12015 | ecosystem: Environmental > Aquatic > Marine > Intertidal zone | place: USA...
TGGAGCGATAAGAGACATACTTTAGAAAAGATAGAGGCTCTAAAAGAGGAACTAAAGATGCTCCGGAAGCATGGGGAGGCTCTTAGGCTACTTGAGATGATCGAACAGGAAGTCGATATAATGACTAAGTGTCAATATGAGATGAGAAAAACCATTAAGAGTAAAACGTATGGCTAAGTACACACAGGCTTTCAAGGACAAGGTTAAGGACGACTTCTTAAAAGGAAGATATAAAACGTTTTCCGACCTTGCCCGCGCTCACAAGATTACAAATACAAAGTTAATCTACCGCTGGAAGAAAGAAGAGGGGTGGGACGAGGAATACAAAGCCGCCGTCGAGCGAGAAAAGGCTTTAGCTACGAGGGCCGAGGGCGAAAAAGAGCTTGATGAGTTCAAAGAAATATCAGCCGTCCACTCAAACCTGTGGAAAGCGATTATTGCTCAAATAGCAACTAGGTTTAAAAAGAGAGAAGACGGCTCAGTCAATCAGCTTAACGCGGCTGAACTGGAGGCATTAGCAAGAATTCTCATCCGAGCGCAGGAGGGACACCGGGCGGCTCTAGGAGTGAATGAGCTTCTGGGAATGGAGCAAAACATAACTATTAATTATCCGGGTTTGGATAAAATCGCAAAAATGGCCCAGTTATACGATGCTGAGGAAAATCGCATTGTGGATCAACTTCTACCCACCGAGGAACTGCCGGAACCAGTCACGCCGTTACAAGGTCAAGACGTCCCAGAGGAGCCTGAAAAAGCGGCTGAAAATTAGCCACGTGACGTCGTGACAGGACATCTTTAAAAACTAAAACCCGTTTTTTCGGGTTTTTTTCGTTGTAAGTCTTTTGGGATACAGCACTTAAGGGTTGCGACACCGTTATGAAAAATACGTTGTAACTCCTTTTAAACGCTGTACTTAAGGGTATTTTCAATAGGTATATCTATTGAAATAGCCCTTTTTCAAGATGAGTACTAGACCAACGGAATCCGTCATAAGAAGAAGAAGAAGAAGAAGTTACGACGTTTTCGATGAGACCGTAGATAGTTTTGTATATTAACATGATACCTCTAGAGATGGAGATGAGAGGAGTGATGTTGTGTGATGAATGATGGGTGTTCTTTTTTCTTTCCCCCTTTCAGGGGTTCTGCCCTTTTTCCCTATACCATCTACTGTCCCACAGGATTTGTCCTATCCCTAAAGAAGTTAAGGCGTTACGACGTAATCGCGTGGTCTAGTACTCATCACTCCGATGAGGGCCAAAACAGGACTTTTTCCGTGTAAAGCCTGTGTATATATCATCATCACGGTTTTTCAGTTTCAAAATTTTACGTGGTAACAGCGCCACGCCTTTCATTCGAAGTATTTGTGCCGCGCCTCTCAGCTATTATCCGATCCTTAGCCCCCTTTTAAGCGGCTAAACTTTAGCCACTTTACGCCACTGACCGGTGCCTTTTACGCGAAGTATTTGTGCCGCGCCGCCCATCTATTTCCCTAACCACCCCTTTACGCGGTGGCGAGGTTACGCGGTTACGGCACTGCGCGACGCCATTTACTCGAAGTATTTGTGCCGCGCCGCATGTGCTTTTCCCGAACCAAGACGTGGCTCCGCCGTTGAGATTTAATAGGTAACCATGCCACTTTTAGATTTAAAACGTAATAGGTTTAGTTTTTGAAACACAATGATCCTCCGCCTCTCGGATTCAGTTTAGATAAATAAAAAGCCCGGCAACCTCTTGGAAAGGCTACCGGGCCGTAGAAAGGAGAAACTCAGTCGTACACCCTCATGTAGACTCCAACCTCTTCGAGTTCTTCTTTTACTCTTTCGAGAACTCGCCGTCCGTGCTTTTCAGCCTCGTACCGCTGCTCCCATGATTCGTTATCGGACGCTTCAATGCAGGAGGCCAAGGAGTCGTACAAGTCTCTCGCGGCCTTGCGTAGTATTTCGTTTTCAGTCTTCATCGCTATCCCTTACTTCTGGAAGTTCGCCTCTTCTGGTTCTGAAAGGTATCGTGTGGGTGGGGTCTTCTCCGTTCCAATCCGGGTCGTCGCCACCAGCCCAAATTAACATTCTCATTTCTCCTTTATATAACTCAAATACCCAACCGTAACCCTCAGCAGGGTATTGGTGTCCAGATCCTTCCGGGTACTGCTCAGGTTCCGGGTCCAGAACTGAACCGCAGATCATGTTTCCGGTGAGCGACATTTCTACATCTACTTCCTTGTTATCCAGCTCATGTCCGTCACCTACGGTAAGTACGGTAGACTTCTTGAGCTTATCGAACCAGAGGTTACGCCATAAATGACGTGCAAGGTTCATGGAGTCCTGTTCTGTAATCCTTACAGCTTCTTCAGCCTCTCCTCCTTGCGTCCACTCCTTAATCATGTGTCCGAGATACTCTTCAAGGTCCATTTGAAAATCCATCTCTAAGTCACTCTTTATAGTTTTAAGAACCATTACTCAATCCCTCCGCAACTGTTGTGAATGTCGTAAAATACGTTCATGGCTTTCTCAAGAAGAAGGAACTCGTCGCCTTCTCCGAAATCAGGGCTAAGGGGTTCAAACTCATCGTAATCGGCCATCCAACAACACACTTTGTCGTAGAGGTCTTTACTTCCGTTTACTCGTTTCTCGCCGTAATCAGTCATTCCACACCTCCCGGTACTTCAACCGTAGCGTCATAGTCAACTTGGAAACTATCTTCTACATAGCTGCCGTCAGGGGGTAGAAATATGTTCTCTCCGGTTTCGGCTTCCTTCATAGCTTCCTCCACCGAATTGGCTTGGACCTCAAGGTGTCCGTACATCTCCCAAGAAACAAAAACTGTATAGTTTTTAGGCTTCATCGTGACAAGGTCCAGTAGTTAGACCTCTCTCCTTTCTATGTTTTGCATACGCTTCATGTATATCTTCGTGCAGGTCGTCCGGTATGGCAGCACCGTCCCAATAGTTCAGTTGTAGAATCTGCTTACCGTCTGGGGCGAACAACACCAATTCGTAGGGGTCTTCTTCTTTATTCATATCGTTCTCCTTTCTAAGAGGCCGGTATTATAGTCGTTACGAAGTTAAACTGTCAAGGAGTTTATAGCGATTTCTCCGCTCCCATTTAAGAAAGATACGTCGTCGACCCAATACGCTTCGACCCAAGCTCTGTCGCCTTCGGTTCTAAGGTGTGCGAAGTCTGCTTTGTAGACGAAGATCTCAGAGGCACCGCAATGTTCTTTTTCCGCTTTGAACTCGCTGGCCTCGTAAGGGTTGTACGAGACTACTTTGGTAATGATATCTGGGGAACTCCCAGAAGGTAAATCTACCTTCAGTACTTGCGTCCCTTGCACGAACGCATGGACGTTTTTCCTTTTTTCTTTGAGTACTTTTTCCCTGCCAGCTTGCGAAACAACGAACGTAACTTCTTCAAGACATATCTCCCATGGGTGTTCTATAACACGGTTGTATCTTGGACTTTTAGAATCAAAATCTTTAACGGACCAGCAGTCCAAATGTAGGTTCCGATATACCCTTACTCTCATGCTACCCTCTCCGGTTGTACCGGCTTTACTTGTTTAATGTAGTACTCAATAACAAGTTCAGTTTCTGCGTCTTTCCAACCGTACCGTGGGAACTCGTCCCAACACCCGTCCCAACCTGCCGCACGGACGTTACTGGGTGTTCCAAAGTGAGCTACCCAATGTCGGTAACATTCAACACGCATAGTTTCTATTTCTTGTTCTGAAAAGTTCATTACTGCTCCTCTGCCCACACCTTGTCTTTGTTATCGTCGTAACCGTCCCATTCAGCCGAACAAGCTATCTCGACAGCTTCATTTTCTGAAATTGCCTCTACTATCTTGTATTGGACTTCTTGGCTGAAAACGCAGTAGGTTTTAAGTTTCTTGTCTTCGCTCATATCTCTCTCCTTTCAACTATTGAAAAACAACTCGCCGGAACCCCACACCTTTTCAGTTCTGATAGGTATCTCGACAGGGACCATGCTTCCGTTGAGAAGTCCGAGATAGTGTTTCTCAGACCACGGCTCTAACGCCTTCGCCAAAGACTTAACGAGGTCGGGCCTCATTATTGCGCCTTGGATTGGCTTTGAAGTAAGAGCGATACGGAGTTCGCCGTTACGGATTCTCTCTGCCAATTCGGTAGGCAGTTGAGCCAGTACCTCTACGCTACGATATTCGCCAGCCATGTTTTGTCTCCTTTCTTATGGTTGGGTGATTGGTAATTATAGTCGTTACCTTCGTAACTTGCAACCTTTGTTCTTCGCCTTATGCCTTTTGTTCGAGGTGGTTGTGCGGCCTACGCCATTGTCGCGAAGGGGTTGTGCGAAATCGTGTTTGGCTGCTACGCAGCCAAACACTCCGCTCAGTAACTAAAGAAGGAACCAGAAGTCGGAGAGACGACTGGTTCCTATTTAAGTTAGCCCAGAGTGCAAACTAACTCTGTGGGTTCTGTTGCTCAGTTGAGATGTTGATTTTCAAAGAGCGGTCCACTCTGTTCCACATACTAATTATTACTCTAAGCAGGTTGCCCTGCATCTTCTATCATATCGAGGATTCCGTACATATCCCACGCCGTGTGTTCGTCCGAGTCAGAAACCATATCTGAGAATGTTCCTTCCCTTGTTTCACTCACAAGTTCTAAAGAGTTCTTGAGCATCAATTGCCCTTTGAACTCGTATCCTTCTCCTGTGAAGTTCAGATTGAAAATACAATCAGGAAACAAGAGGGCTGCTGCTTTAACAAGGGGTTCTGGTGGGGACCAAGCTGTGTCGAAGTTATAAGAGATCCAAGAATGGTCTTCACTTTCCATAACTGGACTCCAGCTTGTACAAGTCTCTGGGGTGGTTACCGAAACTTCACAGGCTCCCCACTTCGTTCCCCACAATCTGCATTGAGCGTCATATCCACATTCTGGAGAACCCTCTGGCGGTTTCATGTTACCGTCAGCGTCTTTCACATATCCGTGGTCAAACCCGAAGTCGAGAGTTAGCTGAGGGATGGGGCAGATAGAATGAAAGTTTAGAATCTCAGGTTCTTCTTTTTTATTCTTAAGAGGCTTCCCAAAGATCTCTTCTTCTAACTTAGAAGGTTTGTACTTTGGAGGAAGCCCAGTAGAGAATTCTACCCATCTCTCTATTTCTTCCTTGGGTCCGGTTACTGTTAGGTCGTTGCTGCACCAGTTAGGCATTGTTCTCTTCCTTATACCAGAGGGAATTCAATGACACGGTCTTCGTCAAAGCGATCATTCAGATTGAAATCGTAGAGATACTGAACCATTCGCTCACCTTCTCCGTACTTGTAGTCGTAGTCTTTAAGACAATCGACAACACCTTTTGCGAATCCAACCGAGTAGGCGTTACGCAAATCGAACAGACCTTCTTTCTCTTTCTGGTAAAGAGAACGAATCCAATGCAGAACCAGCATGGTAAAAGACTGTTGGATGGTCCTGTGTTCGCTGGACCAGTAGTCAACGAATCCATCCATCGCCATAGTGTTCCTACCGTTGCACATATAATCAGACATCAAACGGGCGAGTATCTCACCCTTCTCATTCTCACCCTGCTCACGCAGCAGGTTACTCATCGTTTCGTGAGCTTCTTTGGTAGAGCCAGTAAAAGTATTCATGTTTCCTCCGTTATTGAAAATCAACTAATTGAACAGTTGTGATTATAGCCGTTACGAAGGTTAGTGCAAACGAAAAACGATGAATTTTCGTTAGGCTCGACATATTTTTAGGGTTACTATCGTAGTACTCTCTTACTCAGAATAACCGCGTCGGTACGTTTAACCGGCGCGGTTTTATAGATTGAGTACTTTCTTCGCGTCTTCTAAAGAATCGACGCGGGCAGCTATGCCACCCGCGTCGCGTACTTTCTTAAGTTGATAGGCTTGGATTTTGCTAAGACGACCTGTCGGCTTCTTAACTTCCAACGCAAAGAACCTACCAGCGAGACAGCCGAGAACATCAGGAACCCCTACAGTAAAGCGGTCGCATGTTGGGTAAACCCAACAGTCTTTTTGCTTTCGTAGGAATTTGACAATACTCGCCTGAATCTTATTTTCACGCATCCGAGCCCTTTTTCTTTTGCAGGTACTTGGCCGCCACTTCGTCAGCCTCCCCAGCAATGTATCCAGCCATCAGCGCTGTAAGTGTATCGCTAACATATTGCCCGTTGGACACGCACTTGGTCTTAAAGGCTAAATGCAGTTCGGCTGGCAGCCCGATATTTAGATACTTAAGCTTATGTTCGACAGTTTCAGTCTCTGACATACAGAAAATCCCTTCGTAAAATGGGTTTAAGAACGACGCCTTTTGCACATACCTGTTGTGCGATACTCTGTTGTTCTGTGTAACAGAACAACAGGCCGGACGACAAGCCCGACCTTTTAAAAAAGCCCCCCACCGTTTCCGGTGAGGGGCTAAACTACTTAGGCTTCCTGAAGAGCAGCCTTCGCTGCCTTGTCCAGCAGCTTGGAGATTTTCAGGTCTTCCGCAAAACGGTCATCGAGATTGTCGTGCCGTTGACTGTAAGCGGTAGCTCCCTGAACGATTCCCCAGATGCTGTAAGGTTCGCCGGGAGTGTTGAACCGTTCGTGGTCAACTTCGGCCTCCTGCACGATGGCCTCTGAGGCTTTCTTGCCCCATCCCATCTTCCTCAAAATTTGAGCACAAGCGACAGGGTCTTTCGCCAGCATCATCTGCTGTGCCTTTTGGATAGCCTTCTCATCATGGATGAGAGCATCCTTACAAGCAGCCCACTCGATAAAGTGGGGGAGATTGCTGAGCAGTTCCTTCGGCTTGTCTCCGATGTGCTTCGTGATTTGCTGTTGCACATTGGAGCAGCCCCAGACGATGTGGTTCGAGCAGATGGACCTGTAGTAGAAAGTCATCACGCCGATGGTGCGACTTCCGACTTCAGAGTTCCAAGCCATGAACCCTCTGTTCAGGTCTTCCCCTGCGATGTTGACCTTGTGGTCGTTGGTCATAAAGCAGAAGATGTCCCTCTCTCCAGAGTAGAGTCCCTGAACATCCATCCCGCCAGCGTACTTTTCAACCTGAGTCAAGACTTCGGTATCAAGGATGCGGGTGTAGCGGTCAGTTGTGACAGCCCGAATAGTTCCTTCGGAACCTTCGGGTCCGTTGCCATCCATCCAGAGGACCGACTTACCCTTGCGGGTATCGGCTTCCCTGTTCAGGGCGGTTTCCTGCATCACATCCGATGCCAGTTTAGGCGACAGCCCCAGAATGAATTCCGAAGGGGCCGACAACTGCTTGCAGAGTTGACGGAAGGACCAGTCGTTCAGATCGTGTCTGGGTCCACCTTCCTCCGACAGAAGATTGGCCTCTTCGAGAAACATATTCCCGTTATGGTTGTAACGGAAGTCCGACAGGTTGACCGTCTTCTCAAAAGTGTCGGTAGACCTGCGGTTAAGATGCTCACGGAGAGAGAGAAGGGTTTCAAACTTCTCATCCTTCTTGCGTCCGAAAAGTTGGCTGGACGCTTTTGTAATCGTGGTTTCCATACTAATAACTGCTTCCTCAAAATGTAGAAAAGTGAAAAACTAAAAACAACAAACGGCTTGAATCTCCTTTCTGTTTCGCCGTTAGAATTAGTATACAGTTCACGACTATAAGCTCAATTAAAAACCTCTTTTATTTTACAGGCGGACCCCTGCCTTTTTCGCGAGGTGGTTGTGCCAAAACCTGTTCGTCTGTGTAACAGACGAACAGCCCAGACGGGTATGACTGGGCTGCTCTTGACTTCGGAGGAAGTCGTTAATCTTCAGTATATGAATCTATAGCTTCTTTGTAATACTCGCCAAGGATAGCAGTTGCGAGTCGATTTCGATGGTAGCCATCGAGCATGGACCATGTGGCTGCGAATCCTCCCTTGTACATCTTGGCGACCTTCTCTTCTTTGTACCCGCCGTGATGGTTGTCGCCGTAAGTGACATCAAAGATGGTGTCACAGTTCACCATATTAAAATACATAGCTGCCGCATCAAGGACCGCCAGTTGCTCCTTGGTTACGGTTACTTCTTTATTCTTCTTCATTGTCTTCCTCCTTATCCAGTATCACAAAGTACTTGAGCAGTTCCTTCGACAGCAACTCGCTCACCATGTTACATATCTCTAATGCGAGGTAGCCCTCATCTTTCAGAATGTCGTTTAGGGTCAGTTCTAAACTTAAAGAATCAACTGCGGTATTACTCATCGTCGTCCTCCTGAAACGAATCCTGTTCGGCCCAATGCTCATCCCATTCGGCATCGGCCTCTTCTTCGGTCATGTCGTCATCCCCACCACAGGTATCGAAATACTTCATCGTGGTTGAGATGACATTGTTGTAATCTCCACTCGTAGCTTCCTCGATATACTCTTCAATCTGGTCCTTGGTAAGACCAGCCTTCCTTGCTGCTTTTTGGGCCAGTCCCATAATTCCGAAAGCGTTCGGGTCAGCGTCTGTTATCTGAAACTGTACTTCTGGATATTTAATATCACTCATCGTCTTCCTCCGGTTTCGGTTCTGACCACCAAGGGTCAAGTTTAGGATTAGGAATTAGCTCCCAAGACTTTTCCCATCCCTTTTCACACACAAGAGACAAAGCTGCTGCCTTGAGAACCTTCAAGGCTTCTACACAATCACCCTCTTTTATTTGGGCGTTTACCTCTTTCTCTCCTGCCTCAGTAAGCAACGCTGCAAAACAAACGGCGTGTCGCTGGCGGTTGGTTCCAGCACGAATAGAAATGAGAGTCTCGAAACGAGCGTCAGTATCCTTCCTGCTCATAAAACTTTCGATACCGTGGGCATCCGCCAGCCCTACAAATTCAGTCAGTCCGATAGGTACTCTTGTCTCCATAACTTCCTCCGGTTGCGGTTAGTTGACTAAGGTAGCTTAGAACAATAACGACAATAACGCAAACATTAAATCTGGGAGTTCTGCCCTTTACGCGAAGCACCTGTGCGGAAACCTGTTGGTCTGTTACACAGACCAACAGCCCGAACGGTAGGAATCGTACGGGCTGCTGGCTTGGAGTTAGTGAGTTCTATTCCCGTCGACTGGGACTCACATAACGATGATTTCTACATTCAGCGGTAGTTATACAGTGCCGAAATATACCGCTTGGTTGGGAAACAGGCTTCTTCTATGAGCCTACTCAAACGCATCGCATCTTTGGTATAGATGTGTCCACTTTCTATCTCTCTTTTTGAGATGTAGTGGACCAGTTCTTTCAGTTCCTTTTCTTTTTCTTCGTTTCTTTCGCCTACAGCGTAGTATTTTTTTCTCATTATCTATATTTAGGTTCAGAAGGTTGCGGGTTCAGGGCTGCGTAGTCTTTAAATTCTGGAACTACTATGTCTCCCATTGGGTTTCCAGAATCAATAAGAGCTTCAATGTAGTCGCAGTATTTGTCGGCCTCTTCTATTAAGGCTACCACTTCATTTATGTCATACTGCCGTTCGTGGCTAAGGTTGCAGAGGCGTTTGAGGAAATTTTCCCTTCTGCGACGGGTTCTACTTTTAGCAACTGCCGCATCCGCTGCTTCTTCTTCCAGAACGCCCACCTCATCTTCCTCAAGATTATTTGGACCGAAGATTTTACCTTCTTTAATTAACTCAGCCCTCTTTGCCTCCGCAGCGTCACCTCTAATATCGACTTCGGCATACAGCCATTCGTCGGCATAGTTCCTATCCTCCCATTCAGGATGCTTTTTCATTACTTCAACAGCAGCTTCGTATTCTGCGTTGGCTTTACTTTCCTGTTCTTCAACTCGCTTCTTCACCGTCTTGATAGCCTTCGTGAAATCTGGTGGAAGCGTCATTCGTAGCTTCGACTCTTTCATATAGAACAGCACCGAAGTAATACAATCGCTGATGGTGAATTGTATTTCTGTATCTCCGTTCTTAATCTCTTCAGGACTGAGTCTTACTTTAAGACCCCATTTGAGTTCAGGGTTTACCCGGTAAATTCTGTCCAGTTCTCGTCGGGCTTCTTCGCTCATATCTGTTGCTCCTTTGCTTCGCCCCACAGACCATCTTCCTGTGGGTAGTATTTCAGTTGTAGCTTATCCCAGAGTTCTGCGTGTTTGTCGGCATCTGGTACATCCGAACTATCAGTCTGGATGGCGTAGGACTGTATTTGAAAATTAGGGTAATCTTCAATATCCGAACAATCCTCTATCACGCCCTCCAGCCATTTATCCTGTGTGCCATCTCCACCCACGGTGGAATCTACTTCTTTCCACATCAATTCACCAAGGGAGTTGTTATCCCAATCATCGATGGTGACTATTTCGATGGTCCGTGTCTCTGTCGTTTTCTTGACCAGAGTAAAAATATGTTTCTTCGCCATGACTTCCTCCTACTGACTGCGATTGACCAATATCATACGACCATAACGACAAGAACGCAAACGCCAATTCTGGGAGTTCTGCCCTTTACGCGAAGCACATGTGCGGAAACCTGTTGGTCTGTGTAACAGACCAACAGCCCGAGCAGTGGGTGCTCAGGCTGTTGGCGGGACAGAAAAGTGTTCTACTATTCTTCGCTGCCAGCGAACATCGCATCCCACTCCGCTGGCGTGTTTTCAGAAATAAGAAATTCACGCTGGTCTTTGTCAAGGTAAGGCATGGCGTTTTGAATCAACTCCCCACCCTTCCACTTTTCACAATCAGCCATCGGTGCGTCTACTTTGTATTCCTCACCAGTTACAGAACACACTTTTGAGAACCGAGCGACTTTACCTTTTAGAATCTCAACCAGCATTTTTAACCTCTTTCTGTTTCTCGTCGTACAACTTTGCGTAGTGTACTTCGTCCTTTTCGATTTCCTCCGCCTTCCGACTGTACTCTTTAAGCCATTGGCTTATCTGCCTCCTGTATTCTGAAAAGAGAAGCCGACCGATGTGGTCGTCGCTCTTTTGCAGGAACTCTATAATCTCGTCGTGCATACAACACAGAGCGAACATTTCAAAAGAGAAATTACAAGACTGTCCTATCTCTACTTCGTAGTCGTCGTGTTCGCCGTAGCCGATACCGCCACGGCTGCATCCCTTCCTGACAAGGTCACCTTTTTTGGTGTAGGTTCTTTCCGGTTCGATGTATCCGCTTCTCATCTCTGCTCCCTGTAGTTCTAAAAAAGGAAGGTAGGACGGTGAGGTTTCGTCTTCACGCTGCTCACAAGGCTCCTGAACGAGAGTGTGTCCCGCCAGCCGACCTGCCCCACCTTCAGCCATTCGGCCATCAGCGTGGAGTACCCGTAGGTATTTTTTCCAGTCGCCCCTGCCTGTCTCGACCACAGGTTTACAGGGTTCGCCACCAGCAGATGCCTCCGCTGGTCCTTCCAAAAAATCAAAAACTGTTGAGGGCTTATACAGGAGTTACGGTCATACCTTTTTGCCAGTGCAGTTTAAGATAATTAACTACCTGTTCGGCAGAAGCTAACGCTTATCAGCACCGCTACTCAGGAGAACAAGCCTGTCGCTCACCCTCAACAGATAAGTATATTACCATAATGAGGTTCGTGTGCAACATTAAAAAACTAATATTCTGACCTCTGCCCTTTACCCGAAGTGCATGTGCGTCGACCTGTTGGTCTGTGTAACAGACCAACAGCCCGGACGGTCGCCCGGGCTGTTTTAGTTTTCAGGAATCCGTGTGGTACTTCTTATTCTTGAACAGTTCAGGGTGGGACTCTTCGGCCTCTTTAGGATACAGTTCTAAAAAGTTCCTAAAGCTAAGGGTGGGGTTAATCGCCCTCCCCATCCGTTCGTCCTCATCAATCTCCATCCAATGGTTCCAGAGGTGTTTCTTGTACCTCTCATAGTTCTGCATTTCATAGATGGGCTGCATTAGTTCTTGGTGGATGGTTTCCAGTTCTTTAAGCCTGTCCCTCGCCTTCTTAAGATCGGCCTCTAAATCTAAAGCCTGAAAACAGATGTCCCTGTGTTCGCTGCTTCCGTGTTCCAGTTTTGGTTTTTCAACTTTGGTCTTGGCTTTGTAATACTCTTTGGATTCTTTTGATGGATGTTTCATCCCTTGTCCTCTCCTATGTTCTCTTCCCAGTACTCGATAACCTCTTGTTCAGTAACATTGTTCCAACCAACCCATCCTTCGTATAGGACGGTACACATTTCACCGACTTCATTGACTCGGTCATAGTGATAGGAACAACATTCAGCCCTCATACTTTCGATGTCTTCCGGTGTGTATTTTTTCACCATGCCTGAAACCCTCCGCAGCATCTGAGGAATCGACAGAATTCAAGGATGTGGCTTATCTCGATTCCGTAAGCACTTCGGGTTTCATGCCAGAGTTTTTCGTCGTCCAGTTCTGAAAGACAAACCAACTCGCCGTTCTGCCTGACTCGACAGCTTGAAGAAATGGTATATCCGCTGTTCCCTAACCATTCGGAATCTTGCAGGAATTCCACAATAGCATCGGCCATCGAGTCGCAAGTCGCCTGTTCTTCCGGTCCCCATCCATCGTTGTAGCAAAGACGCTCAAGCATTTCTTCATTTAGAAGATGGCCACAGGTCTTTTCCATGATTTCCCAAAGGGGTCGCCACGACCAGACGGAAGCCCTGAAGTATTCGCCGGGATTTTTTTCCTGCCACGCAAAATACCCCTTCCTCCACTTGTCGTGTTCTTCCTCTGAAAGATCCTCCCAATTCTCAGGCTGCTCCGGTTTGGGGCTTTCTAAAACTGGGTTCCTGCCGTATACATCAAATCCCATTACTACTTCCTCCTACGGGTTGCGATTGACTGGTATCTTAAAACCATAACGAGTTTAACGCAAGAACTATATCTGAGCCACCTGCCCTTTACGCGAGGCACATGTGCGGATGCCTGTTGGTTTGTTACACAAACCAACAGCCTGAACGGTAGGGCGCTCAGGCTGTCGGCACAACAAGGGGTTAGTTTAGTCTTTTACTTGTCTCTCCATTTCTTCGCAGTAGTCGCAAAGTATAGTTCTGATATCTGCGGAGCACTCGCAATCTTCGTACTCCGCTTCTAACTCCTGCAGCGTGTCCATCATTCCTGCTTCCTTTTCATTTCTAAAAGTAATCTGGCTCCGGCCTCTACTGCGTTAATCTGTCTTTCCCAGTTTCCAACAGCTTTATGAGCAGCGACAATTTCCGTCAGAATGTCATGCATCTTTTGGAAGTAGAGTTCATCATTCCGTGGCCTTTTCAGGTTGCAGACTTGTTGGATCACTGCAGTCATTTGCAGTTCCAGCTTCTCGATTCTTTCCTTGTTGTTCATCGTCCTCACCTCCTTGTTGACAGAAACACTCGTTGGCTTTATGCAACGCCTTTACTTTTTCGACATAGGCAAAGAATTCTTCAGGAGTCCCTGCGTTTACAAAATTAACTTTCTCCATCTGTCTCCCCTTTCGAAGTAATGGGGGGCAAGTCGATCTCGTAACTGGTCGAGTCCTTTGTGCTTTCCACACACACGGCTTTACAGTCTGCCTCTACCCTATATACAAATCCCCCAAGTCGGGCCTCTGTTACCTCTCCGTCCTTTACCTTTACCGTGATCTGTGGGGGGCATGATGTGTTTGCAGCCCCAAGCTTCGCATTAGGGTCTACGAAAAGAGTAACTCGTTGTTCAGACATACCTTTGTTCTCCTCTGTACAGTTCCAAAATGGCGGATGGAGAGGTACAACATTCCACCTCTCTTTTGCAGACTTAGCTTCTTCACACGCTTCGACATAGCTTTCGTAGGGGCCAAAAAATCGAAGTCCCCTGTTTATGTCGCCTAATATCACGATGCAGTCGTGTACTGGTTCCATTTCTACTCCCTCCTACGGGTTGCGGTTGACTGGTATATTAGAACTATAACGACCTGAACGCAAGAACTAAATCTGAGAGCTTCGCCCTTTACGCGAGGCACATGTGCGGATGCCTGTTCTTCTGTTACACAGAAGAACAGCCCACGCCGTAAGGGGTTTACGGGTGGGCCGTATGAAGTGAAGAGATCCAGTTTATACTTTCAAAACCATTCCGGTGTCATCGTTCCGAGCTTCCCATCCTTTAGCTTTCAAACCTATTACGATGCCGGGATTGTCAAGCCAGCGGAGATCATCAACATCGCCATCGTCTACTTTGTAATTCTTGCCATTGATGTCGACGGTGTCAGGAATTTCGGGCCAGAATACCGCTGCAATATTCCCGCCTCTTTTCAGAACTTCGCTACACTGCCGATGGTTCTTTTTCAGTTCAGAACGAGAAAACAAGAGATGGTAATTTTCGGGCATCTTGCCGTCGAGATACCTTTTCATCCGAGTGAAAGATTTTGTGTAGTCGTACCATGGGAACGAATATTTTTTCATCAAGTCGCTGGCATCTTTTTCCCACGGCCAATCCGAACATCCGTTAGGTCTAAAGCTAGGCTTGAAATCATGCTTTTCCGCTCGACGGACTAGCGATGCCAGTTCTCTATCTAACTGTTCAAGAAACGCATCTTTATCATCGTGCAAAAGATCAGTCCGATTGATACGGGCGTTTTTAGCTTGGTCACCTTGCATCCTGCCTGAAGTGCAACCGAGACAAAGTTTCTCGCATCCTTTAGTGAAGTCAAAACACATTTGATGTTCCGACTCGTTAGCGGGTGAAAGATACATGACACCCGTCAAGAATCCCTGCTTTTGATTCTTGTTGATCTTATGGCTGTCTTTAGTAATTAGGTCTCGAACTTTTTTCATCTCTATCCCCTTGCGAAAAATGATACTTATAAGCAACAAGAGATTATACACCTAACGAACCTATATACAAAACCTTTTTGTGTGTCCTGCAGTCGCCCTTTAGGCGAAGCGTATGTGCGGATGCCTGTTCGTTTGTGTAACAAACGAACAGCCCGGAAGGGTAACCGGGCTGTTCAAGTCGGAAAAATCCGACACACTATTTTATGAAACTGTATCGACGGACAGGTTATCAATTCCAGATTGCAGAACTGAATAGGTAGCGACCATCCGCCTATCGTCGCCGTGTTCCTTTATGCTTTTCCATTCTAAACATTCAAGAAACAAAACGACCTCGCCGGTCACTCTCCAATTGGAATATTCATCCCTGTCAACATAGCTATCAACTTGAACCGTGAAACGATGTGGAACAAAAGGAAAATCAGTCACATCAACATCGTATTCCTCGGCATCAAGTTCGGCGTAAGCACCGCCACCGTGAACCTCGGCAACGATAGGGCCATCCCGATGATATTCGGGTTCCTCAACTTTGACCGCTATATCAAGAAACTCAGAATCAAGCTCGGCAGCCATGCAAGCGATGGCATCCTTTGTTTCCACAAATTCCTCGGAATCAAGAGTACAGGCCGAATCAATCTTGAACGCATAACTCATAACTAAACTCCCTGTAAAAAAATAGTGTGTCAGACAAGCCGTTATATTAGAACAATAACGACCTTAACGCAAGATCTAAATCTGAGACTCTTGCCCTTTGCGGGAAGCGTATGTGCCGCGACCTGTTTGTCTGTAAGACAGACAAACAGCCCGGACGGTGTACCCGCCGGGCTGTCTGTACTAACAAGGGGTCTCTTTACTTCCCTCTAAGGCGTTCCATTAGATGGTCAACCACCCTATCCTCTAACGCATCCGCCTCTTTATCCGTGAGTTTCGACAGGTCCATTTTTCCAGTAACGGCTTCAACCTGCCTACCGATGTCGGCTGCTATTGAACAGGCGATAGCAGCTTCAACTCGATTTTCTTCCATGTCGGATACCCAGTCTTTATGGTCCTGTTCACGCTGTGCGAGGTGGTCAACATAACAATCATCGATGGTTTTGCAAACCTCTAAACCACAAACCGGACACACATCATCTTGACGCTTTAACATAGCAAACCCCTTGCTTTAAAAAATGGTTGAAACGATAGGGGTATAATAAACGATACGAATATAAGGTCAACCTGTTTTTTGGCCTTTTGCCCTTTGCGGGAAGCACATGTGCCGTGACCTGTTTGTCTGTGGAACAGACAAACAGCCCGGACGGTTGGGAACCTATCCGGGCTGCCTGTGGGGTTGGGTTGGTTAGCTATACATCCGGTCGCCCGTTGATTCCTGAGAGCCGGGCGAATCTTCCATGGTTACAAAGTAATCGGTAGGTCCGGCGGTTTCCGGCAGGTAATCGGCATCAAGACCACGCGCATCAAGCCAATCGCATTGCCGAGAGCAATGCTCCCCCCATGCTTTTTTGGCTTCCTCGATCAAGCCATCCGCTAGCAGCCGGACAGCATCCCTTGCTGCCTCCGCTGCCTCTTTTGAGGGGAACGCCTGATAAGCGATTAGAACGGAATCGCTACCCCACCACCCGCCTTCCTCCGGTCCCCCATAGAATGGCCTCCGCTCGTAAAGGCTCACATAGAAACCGCCTGCAGGTTTGGCATCCTCTAAACACTCATAAAACGCTTTCTCTAATTGAGACATAGCAACCCCTTGCGAAAAATAAAAAGTAGTAAACAGAACCCTGATATACTACCCGTTACAAACCTACAAAGTCAAACGAAAACTGATAGCCGGACGCTTGCCCTTTGCGGAAACCCTATGTGCCGAAACCTGTTTGTCTGTGTAACAGACAAACAGCCCGGACGATTGCCCGGGCTGTTTTAAACTGGGGGCTGGTACTAACAGCCCGCCCTGCGTTCGGCAGCTTCGTCGGCTGCTAATTCAGAGAGGCCCGCGTAGTAAGAATCTACGCGCTTTTTTTCCTCTGGAGTCATGGCATCATCGTCCGGCACCTCGACAACCTTCGCGCCTTTGCACTCGCGACATGGCGCATCGTATAGACCATCGCGATACTCTTCGCGTTCGTCGCCGTTCATCTCGCCCCACATCTCAGAAGAGATGCCGTTGTCGAAACAATCGGTCCGGCCCGTTCCGTCACACTCCCGGCACATCTCGCGCTTGGAAGGTACGGACAATTCGCCATCGCCGTAGTCCTCATGTATAAGAATCCGTCCCATCGTATTCCCCCTTTTTGGGTGGTTGCGGTTTCAAAAGGAAATCCAGGCCTTAAGTGTATAACGAATAGAACGAAAAAGCAAGACCCACGCCCTTTGCGCGAAGCACATGTGCCGTGGCCTGTTTGTCTGTGTAACAGACAAACAGCCCGGGCGGTGTGTCCGGGCTGTTTTGAAAAGACCGTTGGTTAGGCGTTCCTAACCACTTCGATGCCAGTCAATTCCCCATCGGCTTCCTCGACCATCCGGATGATGTCTTCGAGGTTGGCAAGGACTTTTCGGGCCTTGACTACGCCGAAGCTGAAAAAGCGACCATCGCCTTCAGCGAAACACTTGATGGTGGTGCCATACGTAGGATGCGTCTGAATTTCAGATGTACCTTTGAGCATGATATTTACCCCCTGTCTCTACTTTCAAAGGTCGACTCTAGAGAAGGCCCATCGGAGCCTTGCCGACCCTGAAATTATATCGTTTCACTTATAAAAAACCAAACGTATATAATATTTATTTATGAACCCGGCTCTGCCCTTTTCGCGAGGCACCTGTGCCGTGGCCTGTTTGTCTGTGTAACAGACAAACAGCCCGGACGGGTATTCCGGGCTGTTTGCACAAAGGACAGAAAGGTGTTTTACTCAGGCTCCCCATAAGCCGATTCGATTTCACATTGACAGTGGGAACAGGTAAGCGGTTTACCCTCCCAATGTATCCCAGCGTAGACGATCTCCCACTGGGGGTCCGTGATCCCATCCGGCGGTCCTTCAATGTCAAGGTACGCCTCGGAACCGTTTTCCCCACTTGCACAGGCCGGACACATTATTTCCGCATCCGCTGTCGAATAAAAAACCGGATACATCCCGGGCCAAGAGTAGCTTACTAGCTTACCCTCGCTTGTTTTTGCGTAGGTTTTACTGACAGGCTCAGAGAATTCACTAACCGTGTCGACTTTGGACATCCTGTTCCCCTTGTAAAAAAGAAATTGAAAGTTGATCTATATAATATCCGATACGAATATAAGTACAACTTGTTTCTGTACTTTTGCCCTTTTCGGAAACCCTATGTGCCGTGGCCTGTTTGTCTGTGTAACAGACAAACAGCCCGGACGGTTGCCCGGGCTGTCCTTGCTGCTACGCCTTTTTCCTCCGCTTTAAAGTCCCGGCCTTGACAGCCTTATCCATCATTGGCTTTCCCGGCCAAATATCTTCCGTGTGATGCCGTTCAACTTCAAGCCGTCTTTTGTTGGACTCCGCATCAAAGTTCTCTTCATCTGTTCTAAGGGCGACTATCACCAAACGGTACAACCACCACTTTTGTTTATTGGAAAGTGGCATCCTTGGTTCTACCAAAACGCCATTGCACCAAGTTTTTTTATTGGTGTGATGGATGTGGTTCTTCAACTTTTCCAGATACGCATCATAGGTGGCGAAAAACCGTTTCGCCGGACTTAGTTTTTTGGTCATCAGTCTTCCTCCCATTCGGACTCAAGTTCTTCTCTGGTAGGAGCACAATCCTCTTGCTCCCTCATAGCCATCATGTGGTCCGAGTCCATATTGAAATCGGCCTCCATCGCAAGGTCGAATTGCTCCGACTGCGACAACTGAGGATTGTCCAAGCGTTCAATCCAGTCTTTCCTTTTCGGTTCAAGCATCATCCCTCTCCTATAGAAAGTGAAAGTTGATCTATATAATAAACCAAACGAATATAAGCACAACTTGTTTTTCGAGCTTCTGCCCTTTTCGCGAGGCACCTGTGCCGTGACCTGTTTGTCTGTGTAACAGACAAACAGCCCGGACGGGTATTCCGGGCTGTCTGCACAAAGGACAGAAAGGTGTTCTAATTCACTTCCTCTTTTTCAGCGAAGCATCCATCCCAAGACTTATCCAAGGTTTCCCTTACCTCTTCAAACTGATGCCTTAGTTGGTGAAAGGTATAAGGATGGGGAGTCCCTTGCTTGTATTCGTAAAGGTACTTTGATACCCGCCGTTCCAGTTCGCACAGTTCCTGAAGTAGTTCCCAAATCATTTCAGTAGGTTTCCCCTCTTTGAAATTTTCGGGCCGTTCCAGCAAATATTTCCACTTGATAAGGTCGCTGTTTCCTTTGTACTTGTTTTCGAGTTTCACTTTTTCTTTCCCCTTTTCGATACCGTCGATTATTGCAACGGCGTTTTTAACGGTGAATTTGTGGAGACCGGGCGAAGGTCCACGGACTTGGCAGTCTTTAAGGCTGTCCAAAAATTCCAATAGTAGTTTCTCTGTGTCTGTGTCGATTCTCATCTTGGTTCGTTCCCTTTCGGTTCCCTTGTAAGTTCTTTAAGTTCTTCAACTGGGAAGAACTTCCCACAAAACGACTTGGTCCCTTTCCCCATCGTTACCTGTATTTCATCATGCCGTACTATCGAAACCTCCCCATCCCCAAAGATTCCGGTAAACATTACATAGGGCTTTTTGAAATAGATCCGCTGTCCCTCTTTGAACATCTTAAAGCTCCCACTTGTTGATGAAATACTGGACAAAGGGTCCGAGCATTACGATTGCAAACAGAACCGCCATAACATAAAAAACGACCTTCTCAAATTTGGACATCCTGTCCCCCTTGTAGAAAATGAAAGTTGATCTATATAATACCCGATACGAATATAAGCACAACTTGTTTTTCGAGCTTCTGCCCTTTTCGCGAGGCACCTGTGCCGTGACCTGTTTGTCTGTGGAACAGACAAACAGCCCGGGCGGTTATGTTGATTTTCGATTGCCCGGGCCGTTTGCAAGGGGGGATGTGTCAGCGTCTTTTAGTGGTAGGGGCCAACCACATGTGATGACCGGGCATCCTATCGTCTGGGCTTTGGTGGAACAGGAACGCCGAAAAAGCCTCATGCTCGGCAAGTCTTAAAAGGGTTCCGTGGGTGTTGTACCTGAAACACTTTGTCATCTCTTGATGGATGCGTTCCAGCGATACATTCCGGAACATCTCCCGGTACTCGTATTCGGTGGGGTTGTTCAAGAGAGATTGGAGTTGGAGAGAAAGATGAAAACCCAAGGTAACGGAAAACCGGAACGCCCGCAAAAGACGCAAGGCATCTTCCTCTATCCGTTTTGAAGTCGAGCCGACACAACAGATGACCCGATTTTCTATATCAGTCCATCCATCGTGGGGGTCTACTATCGTCCCGTGTTCATCGAAAGCGATGGCGTTCATCCTGAAGTCCCGGCGTTCCAGATCTTGCTGCAAGGTGCCGGGAGTCACTTCATCCGGATGCCTTCCATCGGTATAGGCTCCATCGGATCGGCACATAACGAAATCACAAACCATCTCTGTGTCCGTTGGATTTGTCAGGATAAAGTCGGCTGGTACTTTAGCCTTGATGGTTAGAAACTCAGGTTTCTCTACCTTGATGTCTCCACCCCTGCCGACAATTTCATCCTTCATCGCATCGTAGGATTCCGCTTCAACAGCGTAATCTACATCGGCATCCGCTGGTAGGTCACGGCTCCAAATACGATTGATGATCTCATCCCTTACGCACCCGCCGACTCTGTAGAAAGTTGGAATAGACATCCCTGTCCCCTTGTAAAAAAGAAATTGAAAGTAGATCTATATAATAAACGCTACGAATATAAGCACAACTTGTTTTTTGGGCTTCTGCCCTTTTCGCGAGGCACATGTGCCGGATGCTGTTTGTCTGTTCCTCAGACAAACAGCCCGGGCTGTCAACCCGGGCCGTCCGCATTTTTAGATCTACAGGATACGAGTCACCCGATGCCTCGTATCGTAATCCATCCCACAGTCATCGAGTTTGTAACTACCTTTTACAATCTCAAACATCGGCTCACAGATACCATCCACCCATTCCGCTTGGCTGTCCGTCCCTTCATCGTATGGACAATCGTCTTCCTCTTCCCTTACTTCCGCCCGAACCTCCCGGCACTTTTTGCAATCGCAATTATTGCCGACGGCTTCCAGTTCTAATTGCATCGCATCTTGCGCTTGGTACTCGCCCGTAAAGCCATCTGCAACTTCAAGATGGCCGTCCTTAAAACTGATGGTGTACCCCCAAGAATGATCCGCCCCATCCACATACGCCCTTACTATTTGCTTTTTCATCTCTGTCCCCTTGTAAAAAAGAAATTGAAAGTAGATCTATATAATAAACCAAACGAATATAAGTACAACTTGTTTCTTGGGCTTGTGCCTTTTTCGCGAAGCACATGTGCCGTGGTATGTTCGTTTGACAGACAAACGAACATTCCGGCCCGGAGCGTCTAACAGGTTGCCGCGCCTCTGCCCTCTGCCCTTCTGCCCAGCCACATGTGCGGACCCCTGCTAAGCTGTTACACAGCTTAGCAGTCCCCGTTCCCGCCGCTGTGGGTACAAAAAAAGGGGCCGACCTGTTAAGGCCGACCCCCAGAACGCTTTTCAGCTTGTAGGAAGTTTGTCCCCGGGACTCCAGCAATGGTAGCCTTCAAAGACGCCGAATTCATCGTACATACCGATGTGACAATAAAACCCTTCCTCTTTGAAGATGAGAGCGTTGTCCCCGTGAGCTTCAGTGATGTTGTACAGTTTGGCTTCATCAAGAGGCCCAAAACAATTATCAGCGTGTCCGTCGAGACCGCAGTAGAACCGCTTGTCCCACGCCATGCCCCCGCTTTCGAGGTAGAACTTATGGGCGTTGGGGAGGCCCTTTTTATAAATGAGGAACTCGTCTTCCCATTTCCCCGGATCTCTGACCACTGCGATCACATCCCATACATCCAGAGACTTATGCTTAGCGAGATACTCAAGGAACCCCGCAAAGTCGCTGCTTTCCCAAAACTTTTTCTTACCCATGACAGTACCTTTCCGCCCCGCTTGGGGCTTGTTAATAAGTTGGGGGCGACCGGAGTGGCCGCCCCCGCTACCGACTATAACTCTTTCGACTTGAAGACCACCTCGTCGGACTCGCTGTCCTCGTCCGGGTGCCACGAGATGCACTCCGACCCCGTGTGGCTCCGAGAGGTTCTATCTTCGAGGATAACTTCCTCGACGTACTGACCCCGCTGGTGGGTCTTCTCGTCCGGGTCGTTCAGATCGAAGCGAGTGCTAATCGTCCCGAGCATCCCCGTGTCAGTGGCTTCTCTGATAAAAGCCTCAGCTTCACATTTGGCATCCTCGATAGAGTGCTGCCCCCGCACGACGACCTCAAAAACCTTGACCGATTGCACCCGGAACACATGCTTGCTGTCCATATCCATGACGGACCTTTCTGCCCCCGCTGGGGCCGGTATAAAAGAAACTAAGAAAATCAACATGCCCCCAGTATAGTCGTTACGGAACTAATAGCAAGGCCTTTTAAGTGCTTGTAAAATAAGGACTTATGACTTTGGCCGACCGCCGAAAAGTGGAACCGGGGGCCGCCGGGCAGTGGCGTAGGGTGGTACAGGGTACGTAAGCCCTGCGCCTTCCGCCACTTACGGCCCTGCCTTGCGCCTTCCAGCCGAGCCACATGTGCCGCCGCCAGAGCGGCAGACGCCCTTCTGCCGAGCCACATGTGCGAAGGCCCGTATGGCTGTGTAACAGCCGTACGGTCCCCGTTCCCGCCGCTGTGGGCGTAAAAAAAGGGGCCGACCTGTCAAGGCCGACCCCGGGCAGAAAGGTGTCTTAGTTATCATCCCCTTCCACATGGGCCACCAGCTTCTCAGCCCCGCCTTCCAAGTCGTAGGCTATCCCAGCAGGCCACGCCAATTCCATTGCCAGCCCAGTATCGACCCCATACACTTCGACCCCCGCCTCCTTCTTCTGGTTTTGTCGTTTCCTGACAAGCAACTGCAGCGTGTTTTCGGCATCCTTCCGCATCCGAAAGATGACCCCGCGTTCCTTGTCGTGCGTCCAGAAGTGGGAGAATCTTCCATCCCCGTCATCCAGCCGTCCGAGGGGTGACAGGTGAAGATAATAGACTTTAGTAGGGGCCCCGCCGTCCATTTCGCCTCCCCAGCCCCTGTCAGTTATAACCCAGCACATGCCCGGCTTCACATAGCCCAGCCCCGTAACGATTTTCAGAACTTGGGTCCACGACAGGAAAAGATGCTTGACCTTATTCTTGAAGGTCTCAATGGCCCCGATAAACTGCAGTTCGTCCGGCCCTAAAGATTTTAACATTACACACTCTTTCTGCCCCGCTTGGGGCGTTGTAGAAATAAAGGTGGGAGCGACGATTGTCGCTCCCACCGGCCCCGCTACGAGTTGGGGTACGCTTTGCAAAGAATGTCGAACGCCCGCTGGGCCTCCCCGAGACACTCGTCCATCCGACCCGTTCCAGAATCGGTCACCTTGATATCGACCCGATCCTTGGACCCCCGCGTGAGGGATACATGGGTAAGATCGGTAATTTCGGACTGGACCGCAGCAGGTGCCCCGTCCGACTTCTTCGTTTTGCTTGTCGCTTTTTTCACGACACGCTCCCTTCTGCCCCGCATGGGGCAACAGACATAGCCCGACCAAGACCGCCACGCGGCCCCGCAAAATCAGGCTCTCAGTAAAAATCAACATGCCTGTATTATACACGAATCTAACGAAAATACTACGGGGAAGTTATATTTTAACTGTATACAGGGTAAGGACTTATGACAATACAGACGCTGACGGAGGAGGGCGCTTTCGTCTTCGGGGCCCGTAAAAGTCACAACTTGTTGTAAAATAAGGACTTATGGATACAGACCCAAGGCAGGTTGAGATCTTGACCGGGGCCCGCCGCTCGGCGGCGTAATCCCTTACCAGAGCAGCACTTACGACAACACTCAGGGGAGACGTAACCCATTGCCCTTCAACGACTTACATAGACACGCCTTCTGCTGGAACCGCATGTGCCACCGCCAGAGCGGCAGCCGCCCTTTGCGATAACCGCATGTGCGAGGGTATGGCTACATGTGTAACAAGTAGCCATTCCCCGTTTGAGGCCCCACGGTTTGGGTACCCCAACCAGAGTTTGGCTTGCCAAACGAGAGCCCATAAGAATGGCCCCGCTTCGCAGCAGGGCCAAACTGGGGGCGACCGTGTGGCCGCCCCCGCTTCGGTCAGTCGTCCTGCTTGCCACCGTTGAGCCTGATATGCTCAAATATCCCCGCTCCCGGGAGGAGCTTGGCCAGTTGACGGTGAGCTTTCTGGGCCAGCCCCCGACTCCTGAAGACCATAGCCTTCGCTCGGGCTGGTCCGAGCAACGGGTAAGTCTCCCCGTCTTCGTACTCGTAACCGTGGAGGTAACAGTCGACCCCGTCCTTGATCTGCAGCTTTACAATATAGTCTTCCATGACAACGCCTTTCTGCCCCGCTTGGGGCGTGTGGTAAAAACTGGGGGCGACCGTGTGGCCGCCCCCGCAAAGCCTACTTGTCGAACAGCAACTCGAAGGTCTCGTCGTAGACCTTCTTCCCCGCCTTGTCGCGGTAGTCCGGCTGGTCGAGCGTACCGAACTGGAACACCTGAGCGCCCCGCTCCGTCTGCTTGTATTCCTCGACCAGACGGTATGCCCAATGGAGAGCGTGACCAAGTCCCCCGCTCCCCATGTACCGGAGTTCCAAGTTGATATCGAACTCCTCAGCCCCGTGCTCGACCGGGTCGTCGCAGCCATCGTTGAAGTGAAGCGAGTACACAGGCTCGTCCCCGCTGAACGGCTCGTACTTCTCGAAGATATGAGCATGGACCCCGAATCGGTCTTCGGCAGACGCTGGGACATGCTGCATCCAGTTCCAGCAAAACTCCCCGCCTTTGCCAAAGGGGACAGGCGTCTTGTTCGTGTCCTCCCCCCGAATCTGGAAGAGGTTGATCGACCTCTCGGTGACGGTGCCCCCGTCATGTTCCTCAATGTCGCAACCGGAAAGGTCGAATTCGACCCCGTTCTGTTCGTGTATATGATCGACTGGTTTAGCCAACGCATATCCTTTCTGCCCCGCTTGGGGCGAGTTGAAAAAAGTAGGGGCGACCGTGTGGCCGCCCCCGCATTTGGTTCTACTTCTCGTCCCGTCCAAGATCGTGAACGAGGCGAATTACCCCGATCACCATGTAGGTCAGAAGGAACGGATAGAGAAAGAGACCCCCGTAAATCAGCAATTGTGTTGTGTCCAAGACAACACCTTTCTGCCCCGCTTGGGGCGTAGGTGAGCCAGAGCAGGATGGCCGACAAGGCCCCGCTTTTTACCGCTATAGCTCGTTCGAAAATCAACATACCTACATTATACACGAATTTAACGAAATTGCAACGGGGAAATGTCCCCCTAAGTTGTTGTAAAATAAGGACTTATGACTTTTGGGGGGCTTAGGGACTAGGTGCTTAGCCTAAGCGGGGCCCATGGTATGGTCCCCGTTGCCCTAAGTCGTTGTAAAATAACGACTTATGACAACGGCCTAGAAGCACAAATCAGGTAGGTCAAACTCAGTATCGGGGTCTTTCCGAGCGCTGAGGTAATTCTCAGCGTTGTCGTAAGAGCAAGCGCCATAAGCACTTACGACGACAAACCAAAATGTAACCGGGGAGCGTCAAAGCGCCCACTTTTCAGGGACCGGGACAATTTCACAAAATATGTGTTTTACACGTTGCGTAACGTTCCTTATGAGCGTATAAACTGTGAACGCTCAAACATTCCATTTGAGTTCTTCTCTTCATTTCATTTCTTTTCTTACGAGGTTGTTTCAAATGATTGAAACTAAATTTGTGTCAGAACATTCTGATATCCATCAGAAGTTTCTGTTCTCGGCTATTGAAGAAGGTCTTCAAGCCATCGTAAAAGTTGGAGATTCTGAATCGAAATTCATAGCGGAGAAATCTGTAGAAGTTCTTCACTGCTTACGGAAGATTTCAAATGCTTCAGAAATTTGTGTGACGTCTGAAACGAGCGAGAAATCTTCGAAGAACCAATCGAAGAAAATGCGCAGAGGAACTGTGAAGAGGGATAAACGCTCTAAGAAATCTGTGGAGCTTGTCATCCCTCAGCAGAATGGTGCAGTAGAAAATGTGAACGGTACATTCTCTTCTAACCGTTTGCTCCAGTGGCGTACAAAAGAGGCGCTGAGCCAAAAGAAGGCTGCTGCCAAAGTCAAAGTATCTGTGAGCAGTTGGCAAGCATGGGAAGCTGGTAAATGGGTTCCTAGTGCGAAAACTGTTCAACGCCTAAAGAAAATGGGCGTGTAATAAGTTCCTCGTTGTAGAAAGGTGTGAGACGTTACTCCATCTTTTGTGGCCGTGCAGAATCCATCCTGCGCGGCCATTTTTAATGTGTCACAGGAATTTGTGTGGGGATTCTTACGTGGGATATTTGTGTGAAGTGTCACAGGAATTTGTGTGGCGATTCTTTCGTGAAATATTTGTGTGATAGATCTCAGGAATTTGTGTGGCGATTTTGTGGCGAAGTTTTTTCCACGTAGAAATGTGAGACGCAAAATAAAATGTGTAACGGATTTTGTTCAGTAGATCTGTTCGCATAGGTTTTGTCCGAGTGTACTTCGATCTGTGTGGTCCGCTGCGTCACGTGGGCTGTCCACGGCTTTGTGTGGGTGGCGGAGCGACTATGTTGCACATACCCCTGCCTTTGCCGGAAATATTTGCGTGGGTGGTATGGAGGCTAGTCCACTAGGCCTCGCGGCACCATGGTACGAGTGTTGACATCCTTAAATGACATCGACTCTTCGTTAAATGGTCATCGCACATTTTTAGCATGGATGATGAGTAACATTACCGGCCCCCAAACGAACCGTTGTTAGGGGGTGGGGACCAGAAATTTTATATATCCGAACCGCCTACAGCCTTACCGGCCCCCACTCGAACCGCTAAAGTAATGAATCTGGCTATTAGAGCGTCTGCGTAGTTTAATGTAAGTAGCTGGACGAGATGGCTATCTAGGACAAACGAGGTTAGTAATGGCAAAAGACCCAAGACCAAAGTCACAAAAAGGTGGTGGTGGACTAATCGGCGGTTTGAAAGAAGCTGCTGAAAGAGAAAGCCCAATTGGAGAACTCTCAAAGTACGTCGTTGCTTTGGCAGCAATGTTAGGTGGTCAAAAGGGCCGCGAGTATAAGTCGTGTGTCTTCGGTGCAAAGGGAGCACGTAAAGAAGGCCACGTTGCTCGTTGTAATAAAACTTTCTTCGGAATCTCGAACCCAAACCCCAAGAAGATGAAGAAGAAGAAGGGCGGCGCTGGCGGAAGTCGTTTCCAAGTAACGGCGGGACCGGGCCAATCTGGTGCGGCTGATAAGCCACGCGCTACTGAAGGCCGTTAATGGCCCCTCCAAAGGGCTCCGGCTTATGGGGTAAACCCTTTGGGGATCGTTTCTCCGCTAAGGACTTCTCTGAGTTATCCCTTAACCTCAGAGACATTCTTCAGACGAGACCTCAGTCACATGGTCCGGGTTGGCGTGACTACGGTCGCGGCGGTACACGTAATCGCCAAATAATCAGGTTGGCGACTGGTGAGAAGCATCTGAAATCCCAATTCGCTGCGGTAATACGTAACCCCATAATAGCGTCGATAACAGGGACGGTCAGCGGCCCCCCAACGAAGTCAGTAGGGGCAATGGCCCAGAGAATAGGTTCTCAACTCGCTCCTGTAGAAGGCCGCAGTACCGCTGGGCAGCATCACGAACGAACGTTTCCGGCTGTTTTCTCGTCCCGAACATCCTACTCCCCTGTCCTCAAAGACGTAGAGGACAAGATGTACCGTATACTTGAGTATTGCACCGTTCTTCTATGTGAAGAGTTCAACAGGCTAGTGGAGCTTGTAGAGTCAACTGCTGGGGGCCCTCAATCCGGAGGTTCGGGTGAGAGGATGAAAGACCCGGACACTGGCCGCTTCTCTTCGTGGGACCAGATTAACAGGCAGGTTCTCACGGAGTTACGGGACTTGGGTAGAGCAGTTGACGACATCATTAACAGCGATCATGTCCACATTGAGCCGAAAGGCCCCAAAGGGAACATGATCTTCGGGTTCACCGCTGTCCAATCCATGTATCTGGACTCTGGAGCGCCGGGACAGCTTCAGGACATGCACGGGCTTGACCCGTTGGAAAGCTCAAGGGGGTACGTCCAAGACATTTTCGGAGCGCTTCTTACTAGGTTCCCCACACTCAGTAGCGGCATAACGCCGTACTTTACAAAACCAGTACGTACCTTCGTCCCCAAGTCACTACAGTTCGGCGTCAAACGAGGTTGGGTCAAAGGTTTAGGTATGGTGTTCAAGCCGTTACCCGGTGGGCCGGACGAGGGTTGGCAGCAATACGACTCAGCTTTGGATATGGTCAGGAGTGAATACGAGAAAGGCCAGTTCAAAGCCATGTTAAGGATGCTGGAGCGAGGGGAGCAGAAGCAGCGCGACAGGAGAGCATGGAAGTCCTTCTATAAGCGTTACGACGCTGACACCTTACGTATGATTTACGAAGAGGCCGATGAGCAGGAGAGAGACAGGCTTAAAGAAGCCTTTGGGATCGACGACGACGCTTTCTTTGACCCGGTAGAGGGGAACGAAAGGGTCGACCCAGAAGGAGCCGACAGGCAGCCGGGCGAATCTATAGACGATTGGATGGACCGTATAGAGGA
>Ga0206685_10000100_pt1 | contig 25996 bp, 50 predicted proteins | sample M220012015metaG_FD_161049 | JGI IMG/M metagenome (GOLD analysis project Ga0206685, IMG submission 161049) | Ammonia-oxidizing marine archaeal communities from Monterey Bay, California, United States - M2 200m 12015 | ecosystem: Environmental > Aquatic > Marine > Intertidal zone | place: USA...
AAATTGTACCATTTTAGGCAATTTTTATTATGTTAGTATTTAACATTAGTAAATATACAAGTGTCAGAAGCGACGCCTTGCGACTCTAAGAACAACCAAAAGTTGTACCGAAATATTAACCAGATAACTTGACCTATAACAAAAAATCAAATAAATTATTATAAAATGAATAAATTATATGTTTTCGGAGATAGCTTCTCTATCACCCCTCCTGGTAAAGACATTACCGTTTATTTTTCTACAGCCGCAAAAAATAAAGACCTTAAAGAAAAATTTGCTTCAATGGATGAAGATCCTTTCAAACCTTGGACAAAACAAGTAGCTGACAATTTAAATTTAGAATTAATAAATTATTCTATCACTGGTGGAAGCCAAGAGTTTAGTTGTGCAAATTTACACAGGATAGCCAAAGACATTACTAAAGATGACCAAGTTGTTATGCTTTTAACACACCCAGCAAGGTTTTGGTTCTTTGATGATAAACCAGCAGTAACTAACGCAAATATATCTAACATAGATGAAACTGTACCTAGGAATCATTTAGATGCAATCCGTCATTACATTACATATATCCAAAGACCTCCTTTAGACTTACAACTTCAAAGTCAAAGACTAGGTTGGATGTCAGCAGTTGCTAAAGCATATAACTGGAAACCTATTCAAATTATATTTGGGTTTCCTCCAGTAATGAAATCTGCAAACCCTGGAGATGTATTTCCTTACGAACATTTTTGTAAGTGGGAAGATTACGAAAATATAAGATGTAGTGAAGGAAATTTGCTTATGGATGTTGAGCAAAAAGAATTAAAAGAAAGTGTAGATGAATTTAAAATATGGCAAGGATATGATACTAGATACAATCATATGCTTAAATCCAACCATTATATTCTAGCAGACTTACTTACAGAAGCAATTAAAAATGATTCAAGAGTTGACGTAACTTCTGGAAAGTGGAAAACACAACAAATAGATTGGGAGTGTTTTGATGATGATGAATTTTGCAAAAACGAATTCAATCCTTTTTTCTTAGAAATTCGTAAACAGTTCTTTACTAGAGATGTTGAAACAATAAAAAAACCTTGGGCTGAACGAATTGGTTTACAAGATATTTTGAATAAAAGGAAGAAAAAAGACTAAAGTCTTAAATAATTTTAGCATTAAAAGAAGAACTCAATCTAGTTATATCTAATTTGCTTTTATAAGGATAAGCACAATGATTAGTTAAACTAGGAAATAGAACTCCAGTACCAGGGACAGGTCTTACATGGAAAATTGATCCATCATTGTAAAGAATATCTAATCCTGCCTCTTTGCTTTGTCCTTGTTGCCATTCTTTATTAATTACATCTTTCGGACAATCCAAATAGAATACTCCGCTTATGTCACCAGAGTGATTGTGTATAGGATTAAAGTCGTCTCCTTTGTGATAAACCAACCAATTGGCAAATATATCTATATCTGGAGTTGCAATAAAAAGTTTTGATTTGAAAGTTTTGATATATTTGTCGCAAAGATATTTGATCCATTCTTTTTGATCCAACCATTCTGGTTGATATGAACACTCGCCTGCAAGTAGAGTGCTTTTATTTTCTCCTTGTTTTGTCTTTGCTTGTTCTTGTAGATAGGTCAACCATTCTTGACCAAAATCAACATGAAGTAATTCGTGTTGTTTGTCTAGTATGTTTGTTTTGATTAGTTGTGGGTTTAAATTACTCGTCATTCCGTTTAAGGAAGTTCTTTAAAGAGACTAATTTACCTTTTGTCGATGATAATTTTTCTAATTGCTTTTCAACAGTTCCAACATAATCAATATGATCTGCAACTTGAGTTGATGGACTATTCAAGTAAATGTCCAAATTAGCTTCTATAGCCTTTACTTCAGCTTCTAACTTTTCTACCAATGCATTTGTAATCTGTGTCATAATATGCTACTATTTATAGTACAACATTACTTGCTCCGTCACCTACTGGGCCTCTAATAAAACAATTAAAAGCCATTGACCATCGTATTTGGTCGTCAGTCCTATTAGGACTAACACTATGTAATAAATGGCTTGGAAACATTACTAATTCCCATTTTTTAGGTTGAAATGACCATCCATTAGCATTATAAACATTTAAGCCAGACTCTTTCTCAGTAAAATCTGGTAGTACTGTATCCGTAAAAATATTCTTCCAGGACCTATCTTTATGAAAATTAATGTTGCCAGTATCATTTACATCTGAAAGGTATAATACTCCACTTATTAATGAATTGGCGTGTGCGTGTTCTCCACTCCAGTCATTCTTTTCATATTTGTTCATCCAACTAGTTTCTGCAATAAATTTATGTTTTCTATCTACACCTATTAAATTATGCATAAAACTTTCTAATTTAAAATAAATCTGATCTCGTAAAGGTTTAACAATTGGTTCATCTAAAACATGAACGTTAACAGAATTTTGTGCATTAGAATATAAATGTGGTTTGTATTCTAAATTTTTAAGATAATTTATTACTTCATCATCTACAGGATTTATAGAAGTCTTACACAAAGGAATTGCAAATAAAGGCGTTACTTCATCTTGAATAATATGTTTGTTTTCCATTTTATATTGTCAGTTGAGCTCCTTGGTCTCCGAACTTGCCTTTAGTCCATACACTGAACGCAAGTGTTCTTCTAATCTCGTTAGTTTCATTTAAACTTACTCCGTGGCTTACAAAACTAGGAAAGAAAACTAACTCCCATTTCTTAGGAGCAACTGCCCAACCTTCTGTATTAAAAACATTTAAGTTAGACTCTGGATTGTAATCAAAACGTACCGTGTCCCCAGGCCAAAGATTATACCAAGCCTTATCCTTCATAAAATTTGTTGAACCGGTATCTCCAACGTCTGTTAAAAATAATAATCCTTGCCACAAAGAATTTGTATGCCAATGTTGATTACTATAATCTCCCTTTTCATATTTGTTTGTCCAACTAGTATTAATATAAAAATAATGTTTTTGATCTATTCCTAAAAAGTCAAAGAAAAAACTTTGTAATTTAAATTCAAGAGCTTCTTTAAGGTCTTTACATATTGGGTCATTTAATACAAAAGCATTATAAGAATTTTGAGCTATGCCTTCTGTTTTAGGACGTGTATCTTGATTTATTAAAAAATCCATAACGTCATCACCAACAGGATCTATTGTAGTTCTAACTAATGGTATAGGCCATAGCCCTGTAACATTTTTATTTGTTATTTTTTCTGCATTCATTATCTAAAATTAGGTCCAGTAAGCCAACCTGTGATTGCAATTCTTTCGCCTGAGGTTACTGGTTCTACTCCATGAAGTAAGTATGGTGGAAATATAATTACAGATCCTTTCTTAAGATCAATATATGTTTTTTCTACTCCATCATATTGTACATAAAATTTTCCTCCCTGAAAGTCAGCAGTATCAGATAATAAAGTTACTATTGATAACTTACGACACAATCCATTATCAAAATACATAGAATCTTGATGTGTTTCATATCCTGATTCTTTACCATCGTAATGTAATAATTCAAATTGGGAAGGTCCTGTTAATTCATAATGCCATATGTTGTCATTTGTTTTAACTGTTAAACCATATAGTGCTAAACATATTGGATCAAATTCATCTAAATGTATCGTCTTAACTTTTCTTGCTACATTTTCATCATCTAACACTTGTCCTTCTACTTTATCATCATCTTTTCTTCGTTCTAAAGTTAAGTCTATTAATTTTGTAGGAACTGTTCCTGCAGGATAAACCCAATAGATGTTTTCTTTTCTTGGTTCAGGTGCTTTATTATATAAAGTGTTCATTAACTTAAATCATCCTTTTCTACAACGTAATTGTATGTTATAGCTATTCTAGTGTCATGTTTTTGTGGAGCAGAGCTTGAATGATAATGATTCCCATCAAAGTTAAACCAAACATTACCAGTTGGCGTACATTTTTCTTTAATTGTATAATTTTCCGATTCAGTTGTTTCATTGTAAATTGTTGTGTCTCCATCGCTATGTATAGGGTAATACATACCAACAGTATGAGGCTGTGGACACATATCAGGATTATCTTTATGGGCTGGATGTATAATCTCTTCAGGCACTCTTGTAAACATTCCTAATCTAATTCTATATAAATCTTTTAATAATAAATTTTGTCTATCTAATGCCTGTAATAAAATAGGAAATGTTATTTCAAATAAGTTTGAAATAGCACCTTTCTCTTTACTGTATATTAAATGAGCAAATCCTCCAGCATATGGTTTTTTAGGATCATTAAAATTTGCTACGCTGGAACTACGAAACCAAGGAGTTTCATTCCCATCTAGTTTCATCTTAATAAAATTCCAATGGTTTATTCCTAATAAGTTACTATGAATCATTTTTCTTCTTTTTTTCTACTTGTTTTCTTTTTTTAAAATATTCTCTGTTTTGTTTGACTACGCTTATCAATATTTCCAAAGATTTTGGATCTGTATGCTTTGATATGCCTCCACCCAGATTAAAAACGTAAGGATGTTTTTCAAACTGTCTAATATAATACAATGCTTTTCTTATAATGTCAATCTTTGACACCGACGGATCTTTAATTAATATTTCTGGATCCATACCTCCTTGAATTGCATATTGAGGTATATGTTTTACTGCCCATTTTGGATCTACTTCAGGACTAATACTGACACAATCTACACCCGTCCAATGACAAAATTCTTTTACATCTTTACCTATGCCTCTTGGGTAACCAATAATTGGAACGTTAGGGTGTAATTTTTTAAACTCTTCAACTATTTTGGCAGTTGGATTATAACACCAATCAATAATAAAATCTTCTCCTAATTCTCCTGCCCAACTATCAAATAATTGCACACAATCACAACCGGCTTTAACTTGTTCATCTAAATGCATAACAATTGCCTTTGTTAATTTGTCTAATCTAAATATGGCATCAAAGGCATCTATATCTTGTGGTCTAATTGAAGATGTTATTTTGTATGCAGGATTAGGATTATCTTTTGGCCCTGACATCATATATCTTAATATTGTCCATGGTGCTCCAGCAAAACCTATTAATGATTTTTTTGTATCTAATTCTCTTCTAGTTAATTCAATTGCCTTATAGATTGGTTTAAGTTTTTCTTTTATTACATTTAAATCAGTCTGCCAAATTTGAGGATCTAGTTCTCCTAGTTTAGGTGACGGATTAAATTCTAAAGGTTGCCCCATAGCCCATGGTATAACCAAAATGTCTGAAAAAATTATCGCGGCATCAAGATCAGGATATCTTTCTATTGGTTGAAGTGTAATTTTTTTGGCTATCTCTGGAGTGAGAACCATATGCATGAACCCTTTACTGTTATTTTTTACTTCCATATATTCTGGCAAGTATCGTCCAGCTTGACGCATAAACCACATTGGATATAATCCTTCTTCGTGATCCATTATAGTTTTGTGAAGTATAGTCATCGGTTTAAAGTAATTAGTCTTATTAAATAGGTATATAATTAGAGTATGAAACGTAAAAAAAGATTCAGAATCATTAGCAAGAAGAAAACTACAGCATTTAAAGAACTTGCAGAAGGTTTTTGGTGCATTGCCATTAAAGGAAGACACTGGGCCCAATTCAAACATTGGTACCAAGAGTGGTGGAAGCCATTATACTGGGACTAGACACAACCATAGATCCTATTGACATAATTCAAAAAATGTAATACACTAATAGAGCTTGAAGGAGTAATTGTCGGGTGGTGTAATCGTCAAGATAGCACGTCAGGATCTCCAATCCTGAAATCTCGGTTGAACCGAGCCTGACTATGAAAACTCGAGCAGTACGGTGAGAGTGGTGGAAATGTGATTAGACACACCGATTTCAGAGATCGGCACCCGTAGCCGGGTTTTATGAGTAAAATCTCATCTCTCACAACTGGGGGTGCGAGACGTGGCACCCCCCTAAATTAGAAAAGGAGACGCCATATGGCTAAGAAAAGAAAAGCTAAAGCTAAAACAAAAAAAGCTAAAGCAAAAAGAAAAATTACGAAAAAAAGTAAAAGAAAAAGTAAAAGTCGAAGATAATTTTAACTCAGCAGAGTTAGTTCAACTCTGATGATATGAGGGGTACGAGACGTGGTGCCCCTTAATAATATTATGAAAAAGAAAAAGAAGAAATATAATCATAAAAGATTAATTGACTTGATAAAAGATAGTCACGAAGAACTACCAAGAAGGACTTGGCAAGACATCGCTGACTGTATTCATTCAGACCAAGTTGACCATGCAACTGTACTGTGGTATATGAAGCATAAAAAATTTTATAAATGGTATGCTCGTAAATATCTTACACCTTCCGCACATTTCAGAGCTCCTAAAAACGGCGTTGTTCGCTGGAAATAACGTTATTGACATTACCAAAATAACCAAGTATAATAGTACCAAAAGGTATGACTAAAAAACTAAAAAAAGAATACGAAAAAGGTGGCACTAATAGACAATATATACTAGATAAAGCAGTCAAATATATATTGGATACTCGCTTTGGTACGCAAAATCATAAACACGCCTTCTTATTAGAAGAAGTAGGTTTAACAGAAACTGAATATTTAGAGTGTTTAAATAAAGCTACTAACGGAGAAGTGACTTGGAACACGAATTAAAAATAAGTCGAATGATTGATATCATTCAAGCTCATGCTCTGAGTTATCCGGGTGGTAAGCATATTGATAAGAGAGTTATATGGGCAATGACCCAAGTGCCTAGACATTTATTTGTAAAGCACTTCCCATACGAAGATAGACCTGTGCCAATTGGACACGAACAAACTATCTCTCAACCTTTCATTGTTGCTTATATGAGTGACATACTTAGATTACAGCCTTTGCATAAAGTATTAGAAATAGGAACAGGGTCAGGCTACCAAGCGGCTATACTATCTCATTTAGCACACGAAGTTTATTCAGTAGAAAGAATTCCAGAGTTAACTGCAGATGCAAAAAAGTTATTTGAACAGTTAGAGTATGATAATATTAAAACAAAAATAAGTGATGGCTATGATGGATGGTCTGAACACGCACCTTATGATAGAATTATTGTGACAGCAATGGCTAATGAAGTTCCAGTTGAACTGACAAAACAATTGGTAGATGGTGGAAAAATGATTATACCTGTTAATGGATCATTATTACTAATCACTAAAAAGAAAGAGTTAGCTGGTGTTCCAATAATAGAGGAACAAACTTTAATAGGAGTAAGGTTCGTACCACTAGTGAAAGGCATAAATGCATAGTGGGGGTGTAGCTCAGTTGGTTAGAGCGATCGCCTGTCACGCGATAGGTCGAGGGTTCGAGTCCCTTCACTCCCGCCAAATAAGGACCATGGGATAGAGAATAATGGAACAAGACAAAATACTTAGAGATCGTTTCAAAAAAAAATACGAAGCAGGGTTCACTACTAATGTTGAATCAATAACATTACCACCAGGACTTGATGAAAGTGTTATAGAACAAATCTCAAAAATTAAAAAAGAACCTAAATGGTTACTTGAATTTAGATTAAAAGCATATGAAAGATGGAAATTACTTAAACAACCTGACTGGGCTAATCTTGAAATAGAACCAATAGACTATCAAACCATATCATATTATTCAGCACCCAAACCAGGACCCAAGTCATATGATGATGTCGATCCTGAAATTAAAAAAGACTTTGAAAAACTTGGTATACCTTTAGGGGAAAGAGCCCAACTTGCAGGTGTGGCTGTTGATGCCGTATTTGATTCTGTATCTGTTGCAACTACGTTTAAAGATAAACTAGCAGAACTAGGAATTATATTCTGTCCATTTTCAGATGCAGTACAAAATCATCCAGACCTTGTAAAAAAATATATGGGATCAGTTATACCTATAAGTGATCATTCATTTGCCGCTTTAAATTCTGCTGTCTTTACAGATGGTTCATTTGTATATGTTCCTCCAGGTGTAAGATGTCCTATGGAACTGTCAACATACTTTAGAATTAATGCGGCTAACACAGGACAGTTTGAAAGAACTTTAATCATTGCTGACAAAGGTAGTTATGTAAGTTACCTTGAAGGGTGTACTGCTCCAATGAGAGATGAGAGTCAATTACACGCCGCTAATGTAGAACTTGTAGCACTTGATAATGCAGAAATAAAATACTCAACAATACAAAATTGGTATCCAGGAGATCCTGTAACAGGTAAAGGTGGCATATACAATTTTGTAACTAAACGTGGAAAATGTAAAGGAAAAAATTCTAAAATTACTTGGACACAATTTGAAACTGGATCACGAATAACTTGGAAGTATCCATCGTGTTTGTTAATGGGTGACAACTCTGTAGGAGAATTTTATTCTGTTGCACTTACAAACGGTAAACAACAAGCAGATACAGGAACTAAAATGATCCATTTAGGTAAAAATACTAAAAGCACAATTATTTCAAAAGGAATATCTGCAGGACATTCTAAAAACACATACAGAGGACTTGTAAGAATTTCTAAGAATGCAAGTAACTCAAAAAATTTTACACAATGTGATTCATTAATGTTGGGTAGTCATTGTTCTGCTAGTACAATACCTTATATTGAAAATAAAAATTCAACAAGTAATTGCAATCACGAAGCCACAACATCTAAACTAGATGATGAACAATTATTTTATATAATGTCGAGAGGATTAAAAGACGAGGATGCTAGAAATATGCTCGTACTTGGTTTCTGTAAAGAAGTATTTCAAAAACTACCAATGGAATTTGCCGTAGAGGCTAATAAACTATTAGAAGTTAGTATGGAAGGAGCAATAGGATAATGCAAGACTTAATGTATAAAAAAGTTTCTAAAGTTATTCCTGAAATAGAATGGAAATTTCATTCTCCTTATGTTGAAGAAATTAATAAATTAAAAAAAGAAAAGAATGCAGTTATTCTTGCACACAATTATATGACACCAGAAATATATCATTGTGTTGCTGACATAGTTGGAGATTCTTTAAAGTTGGCACGAGAATCACAAAAGACAAATGCAAACACTATTATAATGTGTGGCGTAAACTTCATGGCCGATACAGCCAAAATAATGAACCCTAGTAAAACTATCTTAATACCTGACCCACAAGCAGGATGTTCATTAGCAGAATCTATTACAGGCAAAGATGTACGTTTATTAAAAGAAAAATATCCTGGTGTGCCTGTTGTAACTTATGTAAACACATCTGCTGACGTTAAAGCCGAAACAGATATATGTTGTACATCAGGCAACGCAGTAGAAATTATAGAATCATTAGGAGTTGACAAAGTTATATTTTTACCAGATGAATACCTTGCAAAAAATGTAGCTAAACAAACAAATGTAAAAATTATTACTTGGCATGGTACTTGTATAGTTCATGAAAGATTTACAGCAAAAGAAATTAGAGAATACAGAAAAGACAATCCTGGTATAACTATTCTTGCCCACCCAGAATGTACACCAGAAGTTGTTGCCGAAGTAGATTTTACAGGTTCAACATCTAAAATGAGTAATTATGTTAAAGAAAAACAACCTAATAAAGTGTTAATGGTTACAGAATGTTCAATGAGTGATAATGTTTCAGTAGAAAACCCTAACGTAGAATTTGTGAGACCTTGTAATTTGTGTCCGCATATGAAACGAATTAGTCTTGTAAAAGTGTTAGAATCATTGATGTTAAATATTCACGAAGTAAAAATTGACCAAGAAATCCTAGAAAGAGCTAGACTTCCAATAGAAAGGATGTTACAATTTAGTAAATGATATCGGTTTATATATTAGTAATTGTGTTCATAGTATTTGCAATCATTGTAGGTAATATATGAAAAATTGGACAATAGGTTTTTTAAAAAAACATTACGGTAAAGGCTCACATAGGTGGGCGTTTTGGTTTGAAGGTATAGTAATTGGATTATTAGTATATCATTTTTTTATAATATGAAAACTTTATATAAAAAATTAACTGGCTGTTTACTTCATTATTTTAGATTTGATTTACAATTACATTTCTTCTGGTCTTTCTTTTTAACAATGTCGGCAATATATTGGCAACCAATGATATATTCAGGAATCATTGCAACGATAATTAAAGAAGGATTAGACTTATGGAGTAAAGGTAAGTGGAATTGGGATGATTTCTGGTTTGGGACTGTTGGTTGGATCTGTGGTGTAATTTTTTTATGGAATCCATACCTTACTTTAATCTTTTTATAAAGCCCTTGTAGCTCAGTTGGTAGAGCAATTGATTTGTAATCAATAGGTCCGCGGTTCGAATCCGTGCGGGGGCACCAGTGTTTGGGGGATTAGCTCATCTGGGAGAGCGCCTGATTTGCATTCAGGAGGTGGCTGGTTCGAGTCCAGTATCCTCCACCAATAAGAGATAAATACATACTTAATAGGAGCATACAAATGATAGAAGAATTAAAAAACTGGATTATTGCTATTGCTAAAGATTTTGTTAATGGTGCAACTGCTGGTGCAGGCGAACTATGTGATGAAACAGTAGAAACTGCAGGTACAATTTGCGACGAAACTAAAAAAGCAAATGCAAGTTTCGTTAAAGCAATAATGGACAGCATATAAGGAGACGTTATGTGGAAACCAAATCTTAAAGGACTAGCTGATTCTGTTAAAAAAGCAGGATCCAAGGTTGCAGGCGCTGGAAAAGGACTAGGAGCAAAAGCTAAAGGTTCTGTATCCAAAGCTACAGACAAAGTTAAAGGATTAAAAAAATTAAATCCATTTAAGAAAAAATAATTTAGGGAGGACTAGTTATGTGGAAATGGCTAGAAAAATTAGTAATTGGACCATACGAAAAGCCTTTGCGTTTGACCAAAGAATATAAAAAACCTAAACGAGCAAGAACTAAAAAAGGTAGATACAAAGCCGATAATAAATCTACGTCTGACTATAATGAGGCTTGGGTAGGTGGAAGAAAACCTAAAAAGAAAAAGAAAGTCTATACAATTAAGGGCAAAAAATATGTCCTCAAAAAAGGCAAAAAGAAAGCCAAAAAAGATCCGTACGCAGGTAAGTGGCAAGGTAACATCTAGAAAGAAAAGATTAACACCTTACGAAATCTATTTAAAAATATTAGAAGATCCTTCTTACGTTTTTAAGGATGATAAGAAATAAAATTATTTGTAATAGTCTAGGTCTTTTGGTTTCTTACTAAAAATCTTTTGTACAAAATCTACAACGTATCCAGTCCATTGTAAAACCAATGCCCATATTACTACACCTAAAAATAATATTAAACATACTGGAATCCATATAGTATAGAATAATACATCTGCAAGAGCTTCTATAATCTTTTTTACCATTTGACCTCCGGTGGTAGTGACATTAATATTGCGTCCATATTTCCTCCTGTTTGAAGTCCGAACTTTGTTCCACGATCATACATTAAATTAAATTCTACGTATCTACCTCTTTTGAACAACTGAACTTCTTTATCTTCTTGAGTATATTTGTACGTATTATTCAAGAAAACAATATGCTTCATTATATTTACAAAAGTTTTGCCCACATCTTTTACAAATTCCATATCTTTATCAAAGTCTTTAAAATGATAATCAAAAAATAAACCACCTATACCACGAGGTTCTTTTCTGTGGGGCAAATAAAAGTATTCATCGCACCACTCAGAGAACTTAGAATAATACTCTTCATTGTGTTGATTACACATCAATTCCAATTCAGTATGATACCATTCTTTTTGTTCATCATTTTTAATACAAGGTGTAACATCCATACCTCCACCGAACCAACATTTTTCTGTACAAATAAATCTTGTATTAAAATGCATTGCTGGAACCTTAGGATTTTTCATATGTAGTACAACTGATATACCCGATGCCCAAAAACTTGGATCTTTGTCTGTTCCTGGTATTTGTTTTTTAAAATCGTCTTCGAACTTACCAGATACTTCTGAAAAATTTACAGTTCCTTTTTCAAAAACATTTCCTTTAATTATTCTATGTTCTTGTTTCCATCCTTCTTTTTGTGAAGTTTTATGACTAACCATTTTAGCAGGATTTTTTGGATTAAATTCTTTTTCTAAGTCTTCAAGTTGTTCGCAAACATTATCTTGTAACGATGCAAACCAATCACGAGCAATACTTTGATATTTTAATTTTGATTTAATTTTCATTGTGCAGTAATTCTATTTCAACAGGTATAACCGGAACTGCTTCTAAGACATATCTTTCTTCTGGATATGTTATAGCAGGGTCTAATATAAAAGTTTTTTTACTAGCAGATTCATTACCAGCACACCCTGATAAAAATAATAAAACAAGTATACTAAATTTTAAATTTTTTAAGTTTTCCATTTGCAATTAATTTTCTTTTATTCTTCAAGTGTTCAGTTTCTATAAGTTTTTTGTTTTGTCCATAATAAGCGACAGCATAACCTTCTTTGCACATTTGAAGATTTAAGTTTTTACCATCAGCAAAAACTTCTCCAAGAATTCTACCAAACTTACCTGTTTCAGAACCTTTGTGGGTTTTAATTGTTAATTTTTTAGATTTTTTAATTGCATCTTGTAAATATTTTTTAGACAATAGTCCACGTACCTTTTCTTCTTTATTCCTTGTTCTACTTTCTGGTGTGTCTATTCCAAATAATCTAACTCTACTCTTGTATTGAATTTCAAAACCCATATCTAATACTACATCAATAGTATCACCATCTATTATTTTTTTAATAGACTTAATACGATATGAAAAGTCTGTTGAATCTCCTAATTTCGGTCCTCTAGCCATTAACTTCCCTTTCCTGGTTTTTCACTAAAATGTTTTAATTTACCTTTAACGTCTCGCCATTTTGCCTCATCGGCAGGAACATCTTCCGGTCTCTTTTTACTTATATTGGGCCACTGGACACTATATTTCTTATTGAAGTCAACCCATTCGTTGGCTCCATCATCTGTATCTGGTTGAATAGCACTTACCGGACATTCAATTTCACAAACTCCGCAATCAATACACTCATCTGGATGTATTACAAGCATATTTTCTCCTTCATAAAAGCAATCCACTGGACATACTTCCATACAATCCATTAATTTACATTTAATACAATTTTGGTTAACAATATAAGTCATTAAAAAATTATCCTTGTAAGTTTTTTAGCACAATCTTTCATACCATTAGTATGCCATACAATATTCTTCTTGGGTACAGCAGTATATAGTTCTATCTTTTTTAATTCTGGGTCACGAAGTTCTTTATCAGTATCTAAACATAATGCATCAGGGTGTATTCCTAGTTTCATTGCTTCTTTTGTTACGTGTTGTACAGGTTTAGTTTTTAATTCTCCTGCTTTTTCTAAATATGGTACTGGTGCATATAAAATAATCTTTACATTTTCACGCATACGCATTTCTCGTATTGATTCCAACACAACCAAGTTTTCCATATCACCTACATTACCACCTATAACTGTAATTGTTTTATTAGCATCTGTGTCTACTATCCATTGTCTTATTGCTTCAGTGACGTGTGGTGTAACTTGTACCGTAGCACCTAGGTAATCACCTTTACGTTCTTTGACAATAATGTCGTCCATTATTTGTCCAATGGTTATATAGTTTTTTGTTTTAGGTTTTAGAACATTTAAACAAGGATCTAGATACTTGTAGGAAGAACTTCCTGTTATATTTTTTTGGATTTCTTTGGCGAGACCGACTTTATCTATTGCTGAATGTACACCACTTACAACTATGCAATGGGTTTTATTTTTTGTCCTTGTCGTCTTTGTCGTCTTTTTTAACTTCTTCAAAGTCTGCATCTACAACATCTTCCTTTTTGTCGTCTTCTTTTGGTGCTTCAGTAGTTTGTTCTCCTTTACCTTGATCAGGTTGAGCGTCTTTATAAACTGCTTCACCAAGCTTCATGGATACACTTACTAAATCGCTAACTTTTTTCTTAATATCCTCAGCGTCTTTACCTTTAAGTGATTCTTGTAGAGCTTCTTTTGCCTTAATGATTTTTTCTTTATCTTCAGCAGATATTTTTTCACCGTGTTCTTTTAAATTCTTATCTATTTCGTGTAGTATAGAATCTGCTTGGTTTCTGGCATCAACTTCATCACGTCTTTTCTTGTCTGCCTCTTTATTTGCTTCAGCATCTTTAACCATTGTTTTAATTTCGTCTTCACTTAATCCACCATCAGACTTAATTGTAATTTTTTGTTCTTTACCTGTTCCTTTATCTTTTGCAGATACACTTAATATACCACTTGCGTCGATATCAAATGTTACTTCAATTTGCGGAATGCCTCTTGGTGCTGGTGGAATTCCTTCCAGGTTGAATGCTCCAAGCATTTTGTTATCAACCATCATTTCTCTTTCACCTTGAGACACTCTTATTGTTACTGCCGCTTGATTGTTTTCAGCAGTAGAAAATATTTGACTTTTCTTTGTAGGTATTGTTGTATTCTTTTCAATTAATTTAGTAGCAACTCCGCCTAGTGTTTCAATACCAAGTGATAATGGTGTTACATCTAAAAGTAATACATCTTTAACATCACCTTGTAACACTCCACCTTGTATTGCCGCACCCATTGCCACAACTTCATCTGGATTAACTCCTGTATGTGGTTCCTTACCAAAGAAGTTTTTAACTGTTTCTTTAACTTTTGGCATACGAGTCATACCACCTACTAATACTACTTCACTAATTTCATTAGCACTTAACCCTGCATCTTTTAATGCTGTTTTACAAGGTTCAATAGTTCTTTTAACTAAATCTTCTACAAGCAATTCAAATTTTGCTCTAGTTACTTTAATGTTAAGGTGTTTAGGTCCTGTTTTATCTGCGGTAATAAATGGTAAATTGATTTCTGTTTGAGTAGTTGAAGATAATTCACATTTAGCTTTTTCTCCAGCTTCTCTAACTCTTTGAATTGCCATCTTATCTTCTTTTAAATCAATCCCACTATCTTTTTTAAATTCTTTTACTAGGTAATCTGTTATAACACTATCAAAGTCTTCTCCACCCAATGATGTGTCACCATTTGTAGATTTAACTTCAAATACTCCGTCACCTAATTCTAATATTGAAATATCAAATGTACCACCACCTAAGTCGTACACTGCAATTATTCCTGTTTTATTTTTATCCAAGCCATAAGCAAGTGCCGCCGCCGTTGGTTCGTTTATAATTCTTTCTACTTCTAATCCAGCAATTACTCCTGCGTTCTTTGTTTCTGTTCTTTGTCTATCATTAAAGTATGCTGGTACTGTTATTACAGCCTTTTTAACTTCTTGACCTAAATATTTTTCTGCGGTCTCCTTCATCTTCTGAAGTACCTTTGCTGAAATTTCTGTTGGTGCGTATTGTTTGCCGTTGGCTTTAATCCAAGCATCACCCTTATCAGACTTAACAATTTCGTATGGTAGTGTTTGAATGTCCTTTTGGACAGAATCTCCATCAAAATTTCTACCTATCAGTCTTTTGGTAGCGAAAATCGTATTTTTGGCATTACTTACTGCCTGTCTTTTAGCAGGTGCTCCTACCAATTCTTCTTCATCTAAAAATGCTACTACTGATGGTGTAGTTCTATTTCCTTCTGCATTTTCTAAAACCTTTGCGTCTCTACCTTCCATAACGGAAACGCAACTGTTTGTTGTTCCTAAATCTATTCCTATTATTTTGCTCATAATTTTATTTCTCCTTTATATTATACACATATAAGCATGATTTGTCAATTGTCAAGACCCTTTTGGTGAAATTATTTAATGTAGTGTATCCAATTTGTCCGAACATTGGTGTTCTTCTATAAGATTTATGTTTTTTACTTTAACGTGAGGTTCTTTTCGGGCAAGAGTTTCCCAAGCATCTGAGACATCCATAGCATAGATACCATAGCATTCTTCGTTTGGAAAATGGATTACGAATAACTTAACTGCGTACTTTAACATATACACATTTAGTTATCTGATTTTATTTTGGAAGTTCTTTTGGTTTCTCGTCCACAACGTCAAATGTTAGATACATTAAACATACATTAGGATTATCAGGAAGTTTAATCATAGACGTTTTGACAGTTTTATCTTCATTATAGTATGTTACAATCATATAAACAGGCTCTCCATGACGTTTGCCATCTGTTCTACCTAAACTCCATTCTTGAGGTGTAAAACCCATATCATGAAGATGTTTTATAACTTCGTGTTCAGGTCCACACACTACGGGCACTTGATACCAATAAAATGAGTCGATCCATGACCAAGGCTCATCTTGTTTAGATTGTTCAGCGATACTGGAAGGTGTAAAAGAAAATAGAAATAATAAAGTAATAAATGATAGTAACAACTTTTTCATTACTATTATTTAAAATAAACTATTCCATAGTTCTGTGATAGTTTATCTTCTTTTCTTCTTTTTCTTCTTAACTATTTTTTTTTTGATTTTGATTTTAGGTTTTGCAATTCTTCCAAAAGGACCTTTTTTAACCTTTTTTTTGTGTGAATTATAAAATGAATGGGTAGTGCTACCAGCCTGGTCGCTGACAACACCATAAGCGATTTGTTGAACTTTGCCACCTTTTTTAAGGAAGGCTTTCATCATCTTATCTAATTGTTTTTGTTTAGCTTGTTGGGCCTCTACTGAACGAACGCCCGAGTCTTCTTCTTTAAAACGATTCATAGTATCTCTTTGAAACTATATACTCTTTTCGTTTACGAAGTTATTAAAGTTTGGATCTGAGACCACACATTTTTAGATACTTCAATTATCTGATCTGCCCAAGCAGGCTGTACCAAATAAATGTACATAAAAATTGCTCCAATTATCATTCCTTTTATCATATATGCCTTTGTTGCCTTTCGTATATTATATGTTCTTTTACCAAAATAGTCAATACCATAGAAATCGCTATTTTACTTGTCTTTTCTATTAAAAATCTCTTGCACTCCCACATCTAAATCCTCTAGAGTTAATTCCGTACCATCTTCTTTAAGTACTTTTGGTTTGTCTGGTTCTTTTGGTACTTCAGGTTCTTTTTCTTTTACTTTTTTCTTCTTACTCGACTTAAACAAATTCTTTTCACATACAGGGTCTTCTATTTCTTTAACATTAGAAACTTTATATCCTGGAAAACGAGATTCAATATCTTTTCCAGTATCACTATAAACAAAAGTTTTAATAGTTTTTTCTGGTAACTTTAATTTAAATTCAAAACATTTAGTCATTTAATTTCTTTAACTCCTTACACTTACTACTATCACCTAAACAATCAAAAAATTTCTCCATTGCATTCAGTTTAGGTTCTCCATTTGTGTTTTTAGTAGTACAACTAACACATAATACCATTGCTAAAATTAATATAAAACTTTTCATTAATGTAATCTTCCTTTGTCAATTGGATTTTCAGTAAATGGTCTAATTTGTTTAGCCGTTTCCATAAATGTTTCTAACAACCTTTCAAAGTCGTGTTCAGGTAGTAATGTTCTGTATTGTCTTAAACCTAATGCAACAAATGTACTAGCAACCATTTGTGGATCTAGTTCAAGTGATCTCCGCACCATTAAAGCAAACAACTCATCATATATCTTTTGATGTGAATCTTGTTGCATAAAGTTTTTAGGTTTCTTCTTCATAATATCTTTATCAATATAATAACTTGTAGAACTATAATCACAACTGGAAGAATTGTTCTAACCAATTCCATTGTATGATTATATTCATCTAGTTTTCTTTCAAATTTATTTCTTCGCATTTTTTACTACTTCATTTCCTTTTATTTTTTCAAGCATTTCTCTTTGTTGTATTCTTTTCAATACTAAATTCTCTTTTAGAATTTGGTCATTAAGTTTCTTTGAAATTTCATATAAGCCAGTTATCTTACCTAATTGTGCCATATGATCTCCGTGACTATATTTTTTTACTGCCATTTAACCCTCTAACATTCCTATAGTCCATAAAGTTATAACTATTATCATCCATACTTCCATTATTTTACAACCTCCTTCATATACTTCTTACTTCTTCTTAACATTGATTTAAGTATTTTTTTCATTTCAAGAATCTCTTTTAACGCCAAAAGATATCCTACCAAAATAACTCCTAATAATATTAAACTTATAATTTCTTTTTCCATAATATTCTCCTAATTTAGTTTCTTATATTGTTTAAGTAAATGCACATATACTTTTGCCAGTATTGTTTAAACCATGGATCTTGTGCTTTCTCCATCATTTTTTTGGCATTAGATATTAATCTATCTTTACTTGGTTCAAACATTTTTGCTAAGGTATTCATTTTCTTAAATCCTTAATTTTTATAATTTCAGTACCATTTTTCCTACTAGCTAAAAAGCCGTGTCTAATTAATTCATCTATTATTCTACCTGTAGCTCTTCCATAAGCATAATCATATCCTAACATAAATGCTATTCCCACGATTCCTAATACATACGCCGTCAATAACATTGGACTCATAAATCTGACTCCTTATAGCCACACCATAATGCATAAACAAGGAAAACTCCTACCCACCACATCCACATATTATTGGCTAAAAATATAAAATTCATAAAACTTAATACATCTAATATAATTTCCATTTTAATAATTTAGTGTTAAACCTTTCCCATATTCAAATCCATCTTTTTCTGCTAGGATTTGTGCGTTGAATTGATGATTTTCTATAAACTTAATTTGTTCTCCATTTATATAACAAGTATCTTTTACTTTATAACCAATTGAACACGGACCTTTAGCCCATTCAATTGATGAACAATTAGTTAACAATAAGCCTAATATAATAATTAAAAAAGAATTACGCACCTTCTTCTCCCATTATTTTATCTCTCTTTTCTCCTGTTAGTATACCAATTGTATGATTGATTTCATACAAATCTCCTTCTAACTTAATAGTTCTAGCTATGCTTGTTGAAAATTGTAATTCGTCCTGTATTGAGATTTTTTGGCGTTCTAAATCTGCTATTCTGTCTTTTGTTGGGTTGTCCATTACTTTTACCATTTTAGTTCCTCCGAAATTATGTTTAATTTTAACATAATTGGTACCAAAAGTCAACGTCTTAGAATCCGCTATTTTATTGACTTTCTAAACTAATTCTGTTATAAGTAATTGTATTATGAAGCCACTAGTACATGAACATTTTTTATTAAGAGCAGAAGTTGAAAATCCTGCAACAAACAGACGCCAAGTCAAAAAGTTTCTGAACAAATTAGTCAAGAAAATTAAGATGAAAACATTATATGGCCCTGTGACAAGTAAATGTAAACAAGAAGGAAATCGAGGAATAACAGCTTTCGCTATTATTGAAACATCACATATTTCTATGCACATTTGGGACGAATGCCAACCAGGCAAAGTTCATTTTGACGTATATTCTTGTGCACCATTTAAGCCCGACGATGTTATAGAACATTTTAAGAGTTTCTTTAAAGTAGTAAAAATGGATTATAAATTTGTAGATAGAGAAAACAGATTTATTGAAGTCAAAGTTTAAATTTCATACCATAGCAATAAATTAGGATCTTTAGGCCTCCACCCAAAAGGAATAGGCTGAAGCCAATCGTCTTGTGGAATTTCTGTCCACATAGCCTCAAATATTGTTTCAGTATTAAAATCATCTGCATTAACGTCTAGTTTGTCGGATAACATTTTAATTAATTGTGTAACCTTATCCATAGTCATTTCTTTATTGTATTCTTGAAGACGTTGAAAATCCCAATACGGTTGCTTATCCTTATAGTCCGTTTCTGTTATTGCCATATACATATATTTACTGAGTATCTATTTTAAGTTTTCTGCGTTTTTTATAATCATTGTTCTTATGACCCTTATATGAATGGCATACACGACATAATGTTTGTATATTTTCTACGATATTATTCTCATTATTACCGTCTATATGGTCCATTTCTAATGCTCCTTTATATGGAATATAAGCAGTACATTTATATCCTAGCCTTTCATCCACATTTTCACAATAGGGTTTTTTAGTTTCTGTTATTCCCTCTTCTAACGGTTGAGCACCATATGACGCTAAATGACACTTCCAACATACAGGTCTCCATCTCTTTGTGCCATCTTTATGACTATGCGAATATGTCACATTTCTAGCACAACCATTATTGATACAAGTAGGTGTGATCATATTTTGCATAATACTAATATGTACTTAAGAAGTCAAGTAATAAGATGTGTTGACTTTGAATGTATCTGACGCTAAATATTTGTATGAGAGTGTTTGAGATCATCAACAACGAAGAAGGCCCAGCGACAAAGGCTTTATGTAAAAGTTCTAAGCCAGACTCTTCTCTAGGAGCCAGTCAATTAGCTTCATGCAAAAGTCAAGGACTAAGAGCTAGGTCAGGTAGAAAATCATATAAAATAGGTAAGAAGAGAGTTAAGGTGGCAGGCAAAAGAATCAAAGGCAAGCCATACGGCGGACCTCTTCCATTATATAGTAAATGAGTATCGTAATGTCTAACAATTGGATCAAGAAAATGCTAGTAGCCACACCTATAATGGGTCGTGAGTCTGCGTTTCATAAAAGTGTAATTTTACTCTATGAAGAATCAGTTCAACACATTGCTGGATTAGTTCTTAATAAACCTACAAAAACTCCTGTAAAAACAATTTTTAAAATGAAAGGGTTTAAACCAATCAACATTTCAGAGATGGTTTTCTCTGGCGGACCAGTAAGCCAAGAAGCTATAATGATTTTGCACTCCGACGAATGGAAATGTAATAATACACTTAGATTAGGCAATGGCTTTAGTTTAACAAGTGATGCCAATATGATGAAAAAAATTTATGAACAAGACAAGCCAAAACACTGGAGAGTTTATAGTGGATTGTCTTTATGGAATCCAGGACAATTAGAAGGAGAAATAAATTCTAAATGCTGGATGGTCGTTAATCAACCTACGCCTGATATAATCTTAGAAACAAACCCCTTATTGCAATGGCAAAAAGCAATTGACCAATGCAGTAAACAAATGATAGACAAGTATCTCTAGTCTACCAACCTTGTATTTACATAGCATATAAATATCCATATGCTCCCAATAGAACCATTTAAAAAAGTTATAGATACATTAAAAGCGAACGGCAATTACAGAGTTTTCAATGATGTATTGCGAGAAGCTGGAAAATTTCCTAATACAATTTGGTACGGAAAACATAATATCAAAAAAGTAATTAATTGGTGCTCCAATGATTATTTAGGTATGGGCCAACATAAAGTTGTAATGGACGCAATGAGAACAGCACTTGAAACAACAGGTGCCGGAAGTGGAGGCACAAGAAACATATCAGGTACTTCACATTATCACGTGGCTTTAGAAATGGAGTTAGCAAAACTTCATAAAAAGCCATCTTCACTTTTATATTCATCAGCCTTTGTAGCAAACGAGTGGACTTTAATTTCACTTAAAAAAATTATTCCAGATATAGAATTTGTTAGTGATAGTGAAAACCATGCTTCTATAATTATGGGAATTAAAAACAGTGGAGCAACAAAACATATATTTCAACATAATAGTTTAGAAAGTTTAGAAGAAAAATTAAAATTAGTTAAAGGTACACCATGCGTTGTATTTGAATCTGTTTATAGTATGGACGGTGATGTAGGATACATTAAAGAAATTTGTGATGTTGCTGACAAATATAATGCAATAACATTTATAGATGAGGTTCATGCAGTAGGATTATATGGAGATGAAGGAGCTGGCTTTTTAGAAAAGCAAGGCTTACAAGACAGAGTTGATATTGTTGCAGGAGGATTAGGTAAAGCATTCGGAGTTGTAGGAGGATATGTTGCCTCAGATGCCACAGTAATAGATGCTATTAGATCCGTGTCTGCAGGATTTATTTTTACTACAAGTATGAGTCCAGTAATATGTGCAGGTGCTTTGGCTTCTGTAAAATTTCTTAGAGATGAGGGTGGAAGAGAATTAAGACATAAACATCAATTAGCATCACAACAACTTAAAATGTTATTAATAGAATCTAAAATTGATATAGGAACATCGACATCACATTTAATTCCAGTTATGGTTAGGGATCCAATTAAATGTAAAAAGATGAGCGATATGTTATTACAGGATCATGACATATATGTTCAAGCAATAAACTCTCCTACAGTAAAACCTGGTACAGAACGTTTACGATTTGCTCCTACACCTTTACATACTGAATCTATTATATACGATTTGGTTGACAAATTAAAACTTGTCATGAAAAAAATAGAAAATGAAAAATTATAAAATAAAATCTTTATTTGCGATACCTTTAGTCCAAACAACTATAGATGTTTCTGAAGAAGAAAAAAATCATATTATTAATAATATTGAGTATAAAAGATATCCTGCCGACAATGGTTGGGGATCTGTTAGTAAGGATTTATTAAATGACGATAAAGGTTTAGTAACACTTAAAAAGAAAATAGATGATTGTGTTACAGACTTCCTTAAAACTGTATTAAATGTAGATCCACATTGTACTTTTGAAATGACTAATAGCTGGGCTGTAAGACATAAGAAAGGCGATGAAGCAGGACAACACAATCACGCCAATGCTTTATTAAGCGGAATTTTATATACTCAGGCTGACCAAAAGTCTGGTGATGTTTTGTTTACTAAAGAAAGAAATTATTTCAATCTATTTAATGACCAAGTTCTTCAAGTTCCTTTTACCGAAGGAAATGATTACAATGCAGAAGGTTGGGCAATTACTCCAAAAACTAATATGATATTACTATTCCCCTCACATTTAAGACACGAGGTATATCCTAGCGAAAGTGATAATGATAGATATTGTGTTGCTTTTAATTACTTCCCATTTGGGTCTTTTGGATATTCTGCAGACTCTAAGGAAGGAACTAAAATTCTTTTGGGTTTAAAAAATACGACCCATGACAAATCCAACAAATAAAGTTATTATAGGAACTCGAGGCAGTAAATTAGCTCTGGCTCAGGCTAAACGTGTTCAAAAATTATTAAACATAAGTTCTGAAATAAAAATAATAAAAACGTCTGGCGACATTCACGAAAACAAAGCTATTGCAGATATGGGTGGCAAAGGTGTATTTTCTACACAAATTGAGCAAGAACTGTTAGATTCTAAAATAGATATAGCTGTTCATAGTTTAAAAGATTTGCCAGGCATAATGACAGAAGGATTAGTTATTAATGGTGTAGTTGAAAGAAACGATCCCAGAGATGTTTTAATAGGAAATATAAAAAAAGGATCAAAAGTTGGAACAAGTTCTCCTAGAAGAACAGCTCAATTAAAATATAAAAGAAAAGATATTGAAGTACTTCCTATTAGAGGTAACATAGATACTAGACTTAAAAAACTTCAAGACGGACAATATGACGCAATAATTTTAGCAAAAGCAGGATTACAAATGCTTGGATTAGAAAACAAAGTTGACAAAATTTATGAACTTGATGAAATGATGCCTTGTGCTGGGCAGGGGATCATCGCAATACAAACTAGAGATAATGATGATCCAATAAACAATTTAATTACCAAAATAAATCATTTACAAACATTTTACCAAGCCGAGGCAGAGCGTTCTTTATTAGAAGCTATAGGCGGGGACTGTCATACTGCATTAGGTTGTTATACTATGATATCAGCCTACCATCTTTATGTATCAAGCGAAATGTATGTAAATGATAAAAAATATACTGCATCCGGTTCTGGTAATATTATTGATGCCAAAGAAGTAGGAAATCGGATTGGTAAAGACTTATTAAAACAACTAGACTAAATATTTTTATGCACGAAGATTATGACAACCTTCCAAGCGAATTAATTTCGGTAGCAGAATTATGGCAAGAAGAAATTAATAAAATCACTTATGCCCTTGGATATTTAAAAATTTCTAAAGACCCAGCAGATCAAAGATTACGTTGGAAATATGAAATTATTATTGAATATTTAAAACAAAGAGTTAAAGAAGAAATGCAAGGATTACCCCCTAGACCTTCTCTGAGAGAAAAACGTACACTACATTAATACGATTCATACGGCCCACAACTACTAACGATCAAAAACCAAAGTGCATCATAATCCCAAATATAATCGTGTTCTTCTTTTAAATATTTTTGTTGTAAAGGCCAAGCATCTTTCTCCATTTCTTGAACACATTTAAACTTAACATTATTCATATCTTGAATATAGTGTACAAGTTCATGAAGTAATAATCCTTTAGCCCAAGGATGAGACATATCGGTTTCGCCTCTCATATAAATGATCTTTTTCTTTAAATCATAAAAACCGTGAATATCAGTATTTTCAGGTACGTTACCTTTGTAATAATGGTATTCTAATGGTGCTTTGTCCATACGAATAACCTGCGGTACGGGCCAGTCCACATTATAATTTGAATTTGCTCCTATCCAAAGCATTAAAGCTACAATAAGTTCTTTCATAATTTCTAATATTTATTTTTTTATTTTTTAGGCTATTAACGAATAACACATAACAGCATTGTTATATGCGTATATTATGCTACTGTTATAATTGAATTAAGTTATTAGTTAAATATACATATAAGGGGCAAAGGGAGTATGTCAGAACATTCAATTGGTAAAATTACAATTGCTGATGGTATCGTTGTAATTCAACGAGATAATCAGTCTATAGAACTACAAGAAGGCGATCCTATCTATCTTAATGATATTATAGAAGCTAAAAGCGGATCTGTTGGTCTTACATTCACAGATGGCACTACATTTTCTATAGATGCAGGTTCACAAGTAGTTGTAGATGAATTTGTTTACGACCCTGGTAATACAGGATCAATGAACATAAGTGTTTTAGCAGGAAACTTCTCTTACATATCTGGAGAAATTTCTAAAATGAATGGTGATGTAGAAATCATAACTCCTACAGCTACACTTACAGTTCAAGGTACAAACGTCGCAGGTAAAGTATCATTAGAAGGTGGCGGGGACCAAATCGTATTACTTCCAAACGCAGATGGAACCGTAGGACAAGTTTTAATTACCAACCAATCAGGTAGTGTATTATTAACAGAAGCATTTCAATCTACAACGATTGCATCTGCTTTTATGCCACCTACTGTTCCAGTAATAATTCCTGAAGCAATTGTATTAGAAGAATTTGGTACTACAATTAATACTATACAAAAAACAAAAAAATTAGCAAAACAACAAGCAGAAGAGGAAGAAGTTGAAGATCCATTTGAAGAGGAAGTTGACGAAGAGGAATTGGAGGAATTAGAAGAAGAATTAGAAGAAGAAACACAACCAGTTGTTGACGAAGAAACTGTTATTGAAGATGATATATTTGAAGAAGAACTAATTGTTGAGGAAGAAGAGGATCTACCTGTTGTAGAGGATACAGTTATAGAAGATGAAATTATAGAAGATACTACTACAGAAGAGGATACTACAACAGAAGAGGATACTACAACAGAAGATGAAGAAGATCCTTATGTACCACCTGTTACTACTGATCCTGATCCAGTTGTTGATGACGAGGACGAAGAAGAAGATGTTTATGTACCACCTGTTACTGAAGAGGAAGATAACAACACTTATGTACCACCTGTTACTGAAGAGGAAGAAACAGAAGAACCGGAAACTAATGAAGCACCAACTTTTGGAACAACTAGTGCTGTATCAGTTGCAGAAAGTCTTTCTAATGGAGCAACAGTTACTACTATGTCAGCAACAGATCCTAATACAGATACATCATTAAACACATTAACATATTCAATTACAGCAGGAAACGATGAAGGTAAATTTTCAATCGATTCTTCAACTGGTGTAATAACATATGCGACACAGGCATCTACATTAACAACTCAAACATTTGAAAGTTTTTCTAATGGTGCAACAGCAACAGGATGGACTGGTGATAATGCAGTTTTAGATACTAGTAAATGGACAACTGTACTAGGAAAAATTAATGGTAGCATAACTTCTGAACAAGACGTTTATAAAACATTTGACTATT
>Ga0206685_10000119_pt1 | contig 23757 bp, 23 predicted proteins | sample M220012015metaG_FD_161049 | JGI IMG/M metagenome (GOLD analysis project Ga0206685, IMG submission 161049) | Ammonia-oxidizing marine archaeal communities from Monterey Bay, California, United States - M2 200m 12015 | ecosystem: Environmental > Aquatic > Marine > Intertidal zone | place: USA...
GACCACAATGAATTGGCGACTAGCAGTTATTCCTGCCACACTAATTCCTATAATTATAATTATTATCCAGTTTGATATTAAGCCTCAAGATGTGTTTGCTATAGGTATTATCCCATTTACCCTAGCAGTACTCGCATTCATGGTAAAACTTGGATTACAAGGAGTTAAACTAGCATACATTGCAAGAGCGTTTCTTGGCCCATTTGATTCTATTAAACGTCTAACAGCAATGAGAGTAGGTAGCGAATTCATAAAATTTACAACACCAATGTTTGTTGGTGCTGAATTTGCTGTAATTTATTATATGAAGAAAAAAGGTGTAGCAACTTCAAAGGCATCTTGGGTTGCATTACTTGATATAGTAACTGAGGTTTTTGCTGCAGGTGTTTTATCAATTCTTGCCGGAATTCTTGCATTACTTAGTGGTGCTTATGTTGTTGCCGCCGTGGTTTTAGGGACGAGTATAACCGTGACATCACTTTGGGTTGTTCTGTTCTTTGCATCAGCAAAGCACACATTTCAACTTCCAAGGGTTTTAGCTAGTTTAATTACTAAATTGGGAAAGGAACGAGGTGAAAAATATGTTAAACAGACGAATGGATACATAGAAGAAGTTTGCACTATGAGCCGAGAAAATTTAGGCTCTTCAAAATCAAAAAAAGTTTTCACAGTTGGTTTCATCACATCTCTAGTTTCTTGGATGTTTTATGGAGTTTCATTCTTAATTATAGCAAACAGTGTTGGTTTTGCAACAGATCTTTTTGAATCTGTGATGGCTGTAATGGCTGCAAATGCAATTGGAAATCTACCTATAACAGTTGGTGGTTCAGGTTTAGCCGAATTTGGTATAGTAGCATATCTAAATAATTTGGATCCATTTAATTTTGTAATGCCAGAAAAGGGATTAGAATGGAATGCAGTTATTGGTTGGAGGATTGCTACTTATTATGTTCCAATCGTAGTGACCTGGATACTCTTAGTGAAATTTGCATTAAGTAAAATTCCTAAGGCAACTCCATAGAAACCACTTTATTTTCATAATACTTTGATGCCATATGGATTTTAAGAATAAAGTTGTAGTCATAACAGGTGCCTCTAGTGGAATTGGCGAAGCAGCTGCACTAAGATTTGCAAAAAAACAGGCAAATGTTGTTCTTGTGGCACGTAGAAAAGAGAAACTTCTCGAAGTAGAAAAAAAACTTTCGAATTATTCTGGTTCATCTCTTATTTGTCAGTGTGATGTTTCTAACAAAGAACAAGTAGAGGAAATGAGTAAAAAGGTACTTGATACATTTGGACGAATTGATGTTCTTGTAAATAACGCGGGTTTTGTAATATATGGTAAAGTAAGTGAATTATCAACTGAAGAAATTGTTGCACAAATGGAAACAAATTACTTTGGTATGATTTACTGCACAAAGGCATTCTTACCTCATATGTTAGAACAACATTCAGGTCATTTCGTTAATGTCGCATCAATTGGTGCGAGTTTTAGTGCACCAGGGGTCGCATCATATTGTGCAACAAAATATGCTATGCTTGGCTTTTCTGAAGGACTAAAACATGAACTATATGATACAGGTGTTGGTCTTACTGTAGTTAGTCCGATAATGGTAAGAACACCACTGTTTGATCACCCCTCTTTTGAAAACTTTTCTAAATTTTCAACTGGTATATCACTAAGTTCTGAAACTGTTGCAAAAGCAATCATCAAAGCATCTAATTCGTCAAGATTAGAAATTGTTGTTCCATCTGTGGCAAGAGCAGGTATTTGGTTTAAACAAACATTTCCATATTTTATTAATCCAGTGGTAGGTAATTCATTTAGAAAACAGTTAACAAAACGAAATAACTCAAATTAATTTTCTTCATCTATTATTTTTAATTCTTGTAATTCGTACTTGATTATCGTATCTAGCGTAATTCCTTGTTCCTTTAGGTATTCTACAGTTTTTTTACTCAAGGATGCATTTAGTTCATCCAATTTGAATTCACATGCAACACCTTTCTCTAGATCATTTAGATTGATTGTTTTGGATAATTCTAAACCTTCTAAAATTGTAGTTCCTGATAGAGGCTCATAGAGTTGTATATCCACCTTCTTATCAGCATCGTTTATGTCTAAAACATAGCCGGACACGGTGTGCGTTTTTGGTTTTCCAAACTTGGGTGACTTTAATTCAATATCAACTTCTTCTGGAATTTCTTCTTTCTTTTTGGCCATTTTTTTAGTATTTACTGTGCTTCTTTCTCTTTTTTGCTTTTTTGCCACCAATCAAGGTAATCATACTGTTTGTCCGCATGTGTTGATTCCTTTCGTGACAGTTTGTATCTTATGTCACTAATCTGCTCTCTAGTTGCATAAAGACCACATCTTTTACAAATAAAGTGCTTTGTAGATGGATCAAGTTTCATCGGAAAATCAATATCTTCTTCTATTTCTCTATATGTTGGCATCCGAAATTCTTTGCCCTCTTCATATGCAGATTCTGATTCTGCTTCTAACTGTGTTCTTTTTTTCTGAATTTCTTTATGAGCACACTCTGGGCAATTTGGCAATAATGAAAACCACTTGGATTAGCATAAGAGTGTTACCTCACTATTTTATTGATCTACATAATGCTGATGCGCGGATTATATCTTCATCCCTTGCGGTCAGTTCGCCCATCGAAATACCACGCATCAACACTAACTGTTATTTTAATTAGAATAATTATTTTTTGTCTTGTAAAAACTCAGAAATGATTTTTGCTGTATTTTCCGCACCATTTCCATTAAAATTCTTTGAAAAATTATTTATCGAATCCTGAAAACTATCATAATTACTTCTTAACGTGTAAATTGCCTGAACAATCTGAGCCCTATTATGAGCCATTAGACCTAATTTTTTCTCCTGGGCCCATCTAATCTGATTTGTGTGTTCATCATAGATGGGTATTCCGATTATTGGTTTGGCGTGATTTCCTAAAATTTCACCCATTACAGTATGTGAACCATTGATTACTGCATATTTACAGGAGTCTAATACAGTATCTTTTTCTTGTTCTGACAAAAATCCCTTGTCAATTTGTATCCAATCAATTCGTTTTTCTATTGCGTCTGAGATTGAGTATTTCTTACCATCTTTACCTAAAACCACATCTATTTGAGGGTCATCTCTTGCGTGAGAAATAATTCTCTTCTCATTTTTCATTTGTTCTTGATGAAATGCTTCCTCATACCTTTCTCCTGTTCCATCATTTGTTGATTTGTTACCTGTCCTCATCCAGTAACCAAAATTTGAATCCTGAATAAGCATTTCTAGTTCAGTGTTTTTTTTCCGGTCTATTTTTTTGCTTTTTGAAAAATGACCAACATAAGCAACCTTATTCTTCACATTATCTGTAAAATTTAGATTATATTCACACATTGTAAATGGTGGTGGAGAATCAGCAACAATAATCTTGGTTGCCTTTGAAATTTGCTTTGCAATAAATGATAACGCCGGTTTGAAGTAAAATCTTGATTTCCATAATTTTGGTTTGAATTGATTAGTAACAAAAACACTTGTTACATTCCGGTTATTTGCAAGAACATTTGCACCCATATCACCATCATTTATGACCAAATCAAATTTCTCATGATCAAAGACCTTTCTCTCTTTTTTAAGATAACTTGAAATCTGAGTAACTAACGGTTGGTTATCTGAAACTGGAACAAGTAAATTTAGCATTGACAAAGTTACACTAGGACCCATCTTGCCGTCAATCGGTGTGGGCATTAAAATTTCATGTATGTTTTCTTTTTTTCCAGGAAACCTTTTGTAGAGTTTCTCAAGAATTTCTCCTTTACTGAAAAAATGCATTTCCGTCTCATCAGTAATTATCTCATCGAGTGCATCATTTAATCTCATCATTCTCGAAAAGTGTCCATTTCCCCATGGATAGATAAATTGACCTATCTTCTTCATACCATTAAACCATTTTTCCCGTTTAAATTTTCAGTGATCTGCTTCCAACGAGTCTAATATCTCATGTACCATATTAGGACCAAGTTTTGTATTTGCAGTTTTTTTGTTCTTTACAATACTGTCTATAGCCTTACCAGATAGCCTTTTCATGCGTTTCTCTTCAATTTTTGTTCGTAATACCTTTTCAATTTTTTCGACATATTTTTCTAAACCAACCTCTTTTGCATTTTCAAATATTTCCAAACTAATTCCAGAAAGTGGAATAAATGGTATTAATCCAAACTCAAAAATTTTCAATTTTAATTTTTTAATAAACGCTGAAGGAAAAATTAGTGGTGATATAGGCAATTCAACATGTGAAATTTTTTCTCTTGCAGCAATTTTCGAAAGAATTTCTGCAAAAAGAAAGTTCTTTGATGTAAGATCACTTCCAAGATCTGTAAATGTATAGAATTCAATTTTAGACCGCTCTTGTAATGTTCTTGGCAAAATTTTACATAAAATTTTAACTAAATTAACTAATTTAGATTCATTTTGATAGAAGACAGCAATTTTTACTTCAAAACCTTGTTTTATTGTTTCTAAACAAGCAAGCGCAGAGAATTCATCAAAAATTCCACAGACGACTTTCTGCTTTTGTGAATTGTTTACCGTTCCTCCAAGTCCATTATCACTAAAAATACTGACATATGCATTAGATTTTGTAATATATGTGAATAACATTTTATCATGTTTTTCTTCAGTTCCCGGTTTTGCATTAATACTCTTATTATTTTCAATCAGTGATGAAGTTGCAGATAACTCTGCATCCTTCGTAACATATCCTTTCGGCACACCTTGAATATTAACATAAAATTTTTCTCCTTTTAACAAAAGGCTAGAACCGACTTTATTTATTTCATCTACAACAGTTATGAAATCATTTTTTATTTTCTTTGCAATTATAATCTGCTTAATTCCAAACAATAGATTAATTGTCGTAGACGCAAAGACTGGATCATTTGCATCTACAAGTATTAGATTTCCATCTCTTGAGATTTTACTGTAATGCTGATTCTTATTCTTTAAAATTTTTTTAATGTTTTCAATGAGTAAACTTATTTTATTTTCAGCAAATAATGATGGGAAAACCACAACATAATTCTCATTACTCATTTTATTTTTTATTCAATAGGAGTTTATATTTTACAATATTTCTTAACATAAGCTAATTCTCGCATAATTATAATACCTCACAATTCATTCATAATTATGGTAAAATTTACTCAGGCTGAATTAGACGAAGTCAATAGCACTCTTACATCTGCTGAGGAATGCCTAAAATGGGCATTTGATAATTTACACCCAAAACTTGCCAAGGCATCAAGCTTTGGTGCAGAAGACGCGGCAATTATTGATATGATGTTTAAGCTCCAACCTGATGCTAGATTATTTACACTTGAAACAGGCAGATTACCTCAGGCAACTTTTGATGTAATGGGTGAAGTCCAGAAACGTTATAACACAAAGATTGAGATGCAGCATCCTGACGAACATGAGGTTGAAAAAATGGTTAAAGAAAAGGGACTAGACTGTTTCTACGATAGTATTGAGAACAGAAAACTTTGTTGTGCTATAAGAAAAGTTCATCCAATGAATAAGATACTTGAAACTCTTGATGGCTGGATTACAGGTATTAGAAGTGATCAAAATCAAAATAGATCAGATGTAAGAATGCTTGAGATTGATGAAATGCATGGTAACATTGTAAAGGTTAACCCAATCATTGACTGGACTTATGAGCGAACTTTGGATTATATCAAGAAAAACAATTGTCCATACAATAAACTACTAGATCAGGGATTTCTGAGTATTGGTTGTGAACCATGTACTAGACCAATAAAGATCGGTGAAGGTATTAGATCAGGTCGTTGGTGGTGGGAAAACGATGAAAATAAAGAATGTGGGTTACATATGGATCACAACAAGTAAATAATTAACAAAAAGAGGCTTCAACATGATTAATGCACACGGTGGAAAACTAGTAAATCGAGTAACTAATACAGACTCATCAGGCTTATTCTCTGTAGATATTTCTGCTGATTTAGCAAATGATGTCGAAAACATTGCAGACGGAATTTTCAGCCCACTAGAGGGATTTCTAAACAAGCAAGATTTTGATTCAGTTGTAGATAAAGGAAGGTTAGCAAATGGAACTGCATGGACTATTCCAACCGTTTTAGATGTTAATGAAGAAACTTCTCAAAAAATGAAAGATTCTGGCGACGTGTTACTTAAGAATCCAGATGGGACTGGAATCGCTGTTTTACATGTTGAAGAAGTATTTTCGTACGACAAGATGAAAACAACTACTGGTGTTTATGGCACAAATGATTCTGCACATCCAGGCGTGGCAAAGACCAACTCAATGAAGGATTTCTTAGTTGGTGGGAAAATTGATTATATTCAAAGACAAAACGAAACTGAAATTAGAAAACACAGAATGACTCCAACTGAAACAAGGGAGGCTTTTGAAAAAGCAGGATGGAAAACCATCGTTGCATTTCAAACTAGAAATCCACCCCATGTTGCACATGAGATGTTACAAAAAACAGCGATTACTACACGTGATGGCGTATTTGTAAATCCACTAATTGGAAAGAAAAAATCAGGTGATTTCAAAGATGAGATTATTGTTAAAGCATATGAAACTATGATTTCTAATTATTATCCTGAGAACAGATGCCAACTTGCAACATTACATACTGAAATGAAGTATGCAGGACCTAAAGAGGCAATACATCATGCAATTATGAGACAGAACTACGGATGTACGCATATTATAATTGGTAGAGACCATGCAGGTGTTGGAAAGTTCTATGATCCCTTTGCCGCACATAAAATTTTTGATGATTATCCTGAATTAGAAATAGAACCAATATTTTTCCCTGCATTCTTTTATTGTAGAAAATGTCTTACATTCACAAATCCAAAAGTATGTCCGCACGATGCTGATTCTCGTGAACAGATAAGTGGGACAAAACTTCGTGAGATGATTCAAAACAGTCAGTCACCATCTGAATTTATTCTACGTCCAGAGGTTGCAAAAATCATCATAGATTTTGATAAGCCATTTGTTGAATAGATGAATTATAAAATTCCTGTAATATTTTTTCTTTCCATAATGATTATTCCAGCATTTGCTGAAGAACAATCCAATACCACATTATCAGTTGTAAATATTGATATTGATTATAACGACTTCAATATACCTTCCAGAGACGAAGTAATTATTCAATTTGATGAGACTCATTCTGTTAGTTGGCAAGCAAATATAGTCAATGAGTTATTGTATGGTAATCCAGAGGGCACTGGGGTTATCCGATTTTATGATGCAACAATCAAGGACAAGTTTATTGAAATAGGAATGGGAAGTCCACCTGACAAAAAATTCTGGATTGCAGTACAACTTCCAGAAGAAGGGTATGTTGTAATTCATGATAAGTTAGACAGAGGATGGCTACCTGGCGCCAAGGTGATTTTAGCATATTCAGACACCGCCGGATTAACTGTAAACAATGGTGAAAGAATTGTGTTGTCAAATCTAGATGTAGAAGGATTTGAAATTCAAGCATATTCTGTCTGGGGTATGCAAGGAAGTCAAGATCCGCCAGCAACCACCGCCGGATATCTTAATTTAGAAATATTATCTGGCGATCCTAAAGAAGGACCATTACACATGTTTCCATTTATCATAGTAGGATGTATTGGAATTGTACTTGTGGTACTTTTAGTTACTAAGAAGCGTTCTTAGTTTTGTAATATTCACATGAACTCTTAATTTGACAAACTTTACACATTGGTGATATTGGCTTGCAAATATTTTGACCATACATCACAAATGTTTCATTGATATCTAGCCAAAGTTTTTTTGGGATTATTTTCATCAATTCGAATTCAGTCTCTTCTGGATGTTTTGTTTTAACTAATCCCAATCTGTTGGAAATTCTATGTACATGAATGTCAACGGGTATAGCAGGTTTTTCGTAAGCATAAACTAGAACACAGTTAGCAGTTTTCCTACCCACACCAGGCAAGTTGACTAATTTTTCAAAATCATCCGGAACCTTTCCTTTATACTTGGAATCAATTATTTGTGCCACCTCAATAATTCTTTTGGCCTTCACGTGATAGAACCCAATTGATTTTATAATTTTTTCAACATCTCTTACTTTGGCATTTGCCAACTGTTTGGAATTTTTGTAGACTTTGAACAAATCTTTTACTATTCTACTAGTTGCTTCGTCTTTTGCTCTAGCTGATAATATGGTTCCAATTAGAATACTAAATGGACCACGAGCTTCTGCATTATGAAGATCTTGTAATGCAGTAATTCTTGGTGGTTTTACTGAATTCATAGTTTTTACCATACCGTTAAGAATTCTTTTCATACGTGGAAATTACGTACAAGTCTTATATTTGTAGAAACTCTGATGATTATTGGAATTAACCAAAGAAGAGCAATCTGCACTGAATGGTGAAAAAGGAGACGCACTACAAACCGCATATCGTATTCTTGTAGCAACAGGTGAGGCTACAAACGCAGAAAAACTTATTCCAATAAACTGGGCACATCTATCAGGCGTTAATTATAATACAATCGGTGACGCCGGTGAGGAGTTTTTAAGAAAACTAAGCAAAGACGCTAAGGTCAAGGTAAAGGCAACTGTGAATCCAATGGGGTTTGACTTTGATCATATTTCAGAATTTAATCATATTGAAGAAGATTTTATTGCAAAACAAAAAAGCATTAGGGATTCGTATATACGCATGGGCGTAGAGCCAACGTTCTCTTGTACACCATATGATATCTATGATCTACCCAAGCAAGGCACACAGGTATCCTTTGCTGAAAGCAATGCAGCAATTTTTGCAAATTCACTTGGTAATCTTAAAACAAACAAAGAAAGTGCATTCAGTGCGCTGGCAAGTGCACTGACTGGTAAGAGTCCATATTCAGACTTACGAAAAGATGACATTATAACTCCAATGACTATTCGGATGGCAATTGATAATCCAAACGAACTAGACTTTGGAATGCTTGGGTTCTTTGCAGGAAAAGTAGGTGATACATCTGTTAACATCTCTGGTGTGTCACAGCCAAACAGACGTAGTTGTAAGGCTTTGTGTGGTGGAATGGGAACATCAGGAACATGTGCAAAATTCCAATTTGTAGATTCTGAAGATGAAGAATCTGAGAAAATTGCTTTTGGAAAGGAAGAGATGAATGAAGTCTATGATGAGTTAAACACCGCAGAAAAAGGTGATTTGATTACTCTGGGAAGTCCTCAATTAGGATTAGAAGAATTATCTGACCTATCAAAGATGCTAAAGGGAAAATCATTTCAAAAGCGTTGCATGATTTTCTGTTCAAGAGCTGTGCAAGAACAAGCTCGAAATCTTGATTATACTAATGAGATTAAAAGAGCGGGAGGAGAAATTCTATCTGACTGTTGTACGTGTCTTACACCATTAATTGATACTAATGAAACTGATGCGGTTACAACTAACTCCATTAAAGGGGCATATTATTTGAAAAACTCAACAGGAGTTGATGTAAACCTAAAACCACTATCAAAAATTATAGAAGATGAGACTAGATGACTAAAATTATAGTTCCAGGAAGGGCAAGTGGTATAGTTCTTAAAACTACAAATCCGATTAATTTCTTAGGCGCGGTTGATAAAAAAACAGGAGTTATTCACGATCAAAAATACGATATTTATAAGAAATCTATACAAAATACTGTTCTAGTATTTCCTCATGGAGTTGGTAGTAGTGTTGGTGCCTATACAATTTATTCATTAAAGTCAAATAACGTTGCTCCAGTTGCTATGATTTGTAAGAAAGCAGATCTAACTGTTGCATCAGGCTGTGCATTAGCAGACATTCCAATGATCGTTCTCTGTGATGAAGAATTTAACACGATCGAGAATGGTCAACAAATACAAATTGATACTGAATCAGATAAAATTCTCAACTAATTTGTTTCTGTGACTTTACTTGAACCAGTCGGCAACGCTCTGACAAAATCATCAATTGTAAATAACTTCCGAAAATTCTCATCAGTTTTGTGAAATTCAGCCCTAATCTGTTTTGCAACATCTGAAATTACAGAACCCCCGGGTTCAATGACTGCATAACATACACATTGTTTCTTGATTGGTTCTGGTGGACCACATACTAGCAGAAAACTCTCATCTGCCTTTATTATGCCAATAGCAAGTTTCAGCGATGAGACTTTTATGAAATTTCTCGTACCATAAATCATAAATGAACCTTTTCCCATTGACTGTCCGGTCGGTGCTGATTTTTTTACCTGATCTGGCATAACCCAGAAACTGTTCAATCCGTATGCAGATGCTTGCCATGCACGACTAAAACAGACAGTAGCATGTGCTGTTTCGTCTATACTTAACGGCATTAAAACTTCACTTCTGTCTTTTAGGATAAAAAATGGCGAGCCGTTAATTTCAGCATGAAAGATTTTATCGTCTTTTTCCATGTGTTTTCTAATTAGCGCTGAATTTGATGAACTGTCTCTTCCCCCTACAGCCAGAATTCCATCAGATGTAAAAAACCAACGATATCTTTCATACCAATCCTTCTTTCTAATATCAGTAAATCCCAGTGAGCCTCGTGCAATTTCTCCCTTCTCTATTGTTTTTTCTAGTTTATCTTCTGTTTTTTTGATTAATTTCTCGATTGAGGTAATTGCACCTTTTTGTTTCTTTGACTCATCAAAAAGTTTTGATGCTGTACTTGGAAGCGTAGAGTCAAGATCAATCTTTACTTGTGCGTCATCCATTTTTAGCATTGAAATTCCCTTCTCTTTGATCAATTCTGAATTATGTTTTTTTAAAATTTCAGTCACACTCGGATCAGTTATTTTCAAACTTCCTTCTGATTGAATGGAAAATAGTACGTTTGCCACATTTGCAATACGCTTAGATTTTTCCTGAACTATTGTTATTGCCTTTTTTTGCTCATCAAGCCTATTTTGTAATTCTTCTATTGTTTTCTCAGCTTCTTTACTGTATAGTGATTTTCCCTTCTGTAAAATCTGCTCAGTGAAAATTATATCCAGACCTTCATTAAAACTCGGAACTTCTCTTGCTTTCGTATTATAATCAGAGAACCTAATAGGGAAAACATCAGATTCTTCATCTTCATTTATTATTGTAGGATCATGTTTTCCGTCAACTACGCTAGAAATTGTTGTATTTATTACATCAAATAATGCTTCAACTTCGTCATATGAGAGTTCGTCACTTGGTTTTGTACGATTAATTGATGACAGTCTTATTATCTCCTCTACATATTTTTTTGGTAATCCTAATCCTCTACCTATAATCTTACCAATACTTGTAGTGGTCAGTAGTATTTTTTTGAAGTCCTCTTTTTTTAGGTTAATAACATCTATTCCATCCTGAGGCGGTGGTGTGTATTCAAGACCAATTCGGAGTTGCCTGTGTCTTACATCAATGGAATGTAATAAAGCAAGAATTTTTTTGTTATAGTTACAGAGAAGCATATTACCTTCAGCAAAAAACTCTACAATTAGTATAAACCTATTATCGAAATTTGAAAATGTTATGTATGCAATGCGCTCTGTACCTATCTGCTCAATCTTTTCGAGTTTAGATCTAAGAAGATCACTACGTAACCGTCTTAGAAGCTTATTTGGCTCAATTGGATCAATCTTCTTATCAGTTATCCACATTCCCATGCTGGAAATCATTAACATTGTATCAGGTCTGTCAGGATGACGTAATTTGAAAAGTAGGCTATTTCTGTTAATTCCATAAATATTACTAACATAACATCCCTGCGTTTTATTTCCAATTTCCTTTATCAAATATGTTAGTTCGATTCCTGCTAGTGTCATAGCAATGAATAATGTATAGGTGATTATACTCTTACGGTTAGAAAACCAATAATTGGTTTGACAAAGATTTTAAACAAGTCACAAGGAGTGAATCTAGAAAATTCATTGGCTAGATTTAAAAAAAGAAAATGGGGCTCTGAAAATCCAAGAAAGACAGAATCAGAAACTCCCCCTACAGAATCAGAAACTCCCCCTACAGAATCAGAAACTCCCCCTACAGAATCAGAAACTCCCCCTACAGAATCAGAAACTCCCCCTACAGAATCAGAACAATCGAAAATACCACCTAAAGAAGCTAAAGAAAGTTTTGAAGACAAATCTGCAACAAAAAAGCTTACCGATAGGCTGTTTTGGATGCGTGTTGTGCTTGCAGTTGTTGGTGGTATAATAGCTACTTTTGCATTTGAAGATATTGTTGATACGGAGGAAAAAAGATGGACGTCAATTGGGTTTATGATAATGCTTTTCATAGCGACTGTAATAATTGCAAAAACATGGAAAATTAGGATACAGAATAGGAAAAAATATGTTACAACCGGCATTGGAAGCTTTATTTTTCTTTACCTATTTTCTTGGATAGTATCGTACACGATTATACATGTAGGTACAAGCTCAAGTGTAATACCATTCCCATAATCAAGTGTGTAATTAAATGTGGAAATTTAAAACACCTGGAATTCCAGACGAAGAATTTGATAGAACGGAATCAGTGCCAATTACAAAAGAAGAGATTAGATCTATTCAAATTAGCAAGGCTAGACTATCTCCAGGGCAAACTGTATTAGATATAGGATGTGGTAGTGGATCAATTAGTGTGGAAGCTGGATTACAAGTTGAATCATCTGGAAAAGTAATAGGTGTTGATCTTGATCCTAATGCAATAGAACTGACAAATAGAAATCTCAAAAAGTTTGGTATAGATAACACGACCTTAATTCTAGGTAATGCCAAAGAAAAGATTTCTGAATTACCTGAAGCAGATGCAGTCTTCATTGGTGGAACAGGTGGTGATACACAAGAAATTGTCGAATTGTGCGAGAAAAAACTAAAATCTGGAGGTAGAATTGTTATCGGAGTTATTCTAATTGAGACATTATATGCTGTATTGCAAACTATTGAAAAATTAAAGTTTGATGCTATTGACATTACGCAGATTACTATCGGAAAAAGCCGTAAAACTTCAACTGGAACTATGATGCTTGCAAGAAATCCAGTTACCGTCATATCTGCAACAAAATCTTAATCTAGATTTTTAATTGGGGCTAGGACACATTTTTCATGCCTGAATTGATTGGAATTGGAGTTGGTCCTGGCGATCCAGAGTTACTTACAGTTAAGGCTGTAAAAGCAATTCAAAACGCTGATGTTATAATGTGCCCGGCCTCAAAAGAAGATAGACCAAGTATAGCATTATCAGTTGTTAATCCAATTATTGATAAATCAAAAAATCAAGAAATTGTGAAACTAATCTTTCCAATGACAAAAGATAAAGACATTCTTGAGGCGCACTGGAAAGAAAATTCAAAAATTATGGCAGAAAAAGTTTTGTCAGGAAAAAATGTTGTCTATCTGACAGTTGGTGATCCTTATCTATACAGTACATGGATATACATGCATAGAGAAATCAGGCAGAATCATCCTGATATGAAAATTACTGTTGTACCAGGAATTGTTTCAATGTTTACATTTGCATCTAAAGTTGGGATTAGCATTGCGGAAGGCGCAGAGAAAGTTTCAATTATTCCATCATGTTATGATCTGAGTTCTGTCAAAGAAATTGCAAAAAATTCTGAAGTGTTAGTCTTTCTAAAAGATGGACGTTACTTTGATCAAGTAATTGAACTTCTAAAAGAATCTGGATTCCCTGATAATTCTATATTTGCAATTGGGCAAGATTTGGGAACAGAAAATGAAATAATAAGGAAATTAACTCTAGGTGAAGTTAATGATGATACTCTAACTACAAAATACTTTTCAATTTTGGTGGTAAAACGTGTCTAAGGTATACTTTGTTGGATGTGGTCCAGGTGATCCTGAATTAATTACCATAAAGGCAAAAAAACTAGTTCAAAAAGCAGATGTTTTAGTTTATTCCGGATCATTAATTCCTCCTGAGATTATTAAATATAATAAGAAAGGAAAAAAATATGATGCGGCAAAACTTGTCCGTGAAGAAATATTTGATTTACTTTTAAAAAACTCGAAGAAAGGAAAAATAGTTGTTAGATTACATGATGGTGATCCTGCAATTTATGGTGCAATTAGAGAACAGATAGATAATCTAGAAAAAGAACATGTTGAATCAATTGTTGTGCCTGGCGTTACATCATTTTTAGCGTCTGCCGCAGCACTTGGAACTCAACTAACCCTACCTGGTATTACACAAACAATGATTATTACACGTGCAGAATCAAGAACTAAAGTTCCAAAGCGAGAAAAAATTGCTGAACTTGCAAAACATCAATCAACATTGATTTTTTATCTAAGTGTTCATCTATTAACTAAGATTACAAAAGAGGCTATTTCTGGTGGATACAAAAAAACTACACCTGTTGCAGTAGTCTACAAAGCAAGCAGAAAGGATCAAAAAATTGTTCTTGGAACACTTGAAGATATTGCAAGTAAGGTAAAGGCTGAAAGAATCACAATGACAGCTATTGTTATAATTGGTGACGTGATAAAACCAAAATCATATGAATATTCAAAATTATATGATAAAACATTCAGTCATGGATTTAGAAAAGCAAAATCTAACAAGAAAACGAAGTAACCTTATTTCTAATACCAATTTTTTTTAGTTTGGATTGGAATTTTTTTGCATCACCTGTAGTAAAAATTTGAAGTCTATTTTTTAGATTTTTACTAGTAACATTTCTTCGTGATATTTTTTGTGCTACAATCATTGCAGGATCTAAAAATCTTACATTAGGAAATGCATCTTTAAGAAAAGGAAGTAAAAATGGTAGATGCGTACTAGATAATGTTGCAACATCAATCTTATGTTGCTGAAATTTCTTTTTTAGTGTTTTTTGGATTATGGTAGAGCAGTATTCGGGTTTATCGATAAATTTTCCAGTTTCAACAAGATTGACAAGACTTGACGAGTTTATCTTAATTATCCTATGTTTCCTTGACTTGATTTTTTCTTTAATGTAAGCATCTATTTCTGAGCCCTTTACTACTGATTCAGTTGCAAGAATTGCTATATTATGAGATTGTTTACTTGCAGAAATTTTTCCTAGTGGAGGAAGTACATTGATTATTCCTTGTGGTAGTTTATCTCTTAGTAGTAGTGATGGTGTGTTTGATGCAAGAACAATTAGATCTGGATTAAATTTTTTTGATATGTTATCAAGTGATTGATTGATAATCTCTAAAAGTTGTTTTCTTGATTTTTTTCCATATGGAAAGTTTTTCTGGTCTGCAAAATAGATAATATCAGACTTGATCTTTTTTTGAATCTCTTTTATAACCGATAATGACCCAAATCCAGAATCAAACACTACAATTTTCATTCACTCATACCTCTTTTGTTAGCTAAATTTAGTCTAATGTTGATCTAAATACACACCTTTCATTAAGAACCTTTTTTTTGATGATTTTACATGCCGTCATTTCATAAGACATGGGCACAACAAGAAACAGCAGGCATGGCTGCTAAGTTTCGTGATACAGTAAAGCCTCAGGGTGCACTGAAACCACGAATACAGAATGCTGTGAATAAATTGCAGGTACAAACTGCAAAAATGGACACAATGTTGACTAAATTAGATCAACGTGACCAGCAACTATTCACTCGTGTAGTAACAGCCGTACAACAGCATGATACTTCTGCAAGCAGAGTTCTATCGAACGAGTTAGCAGAAATTCGTAAAGTTAAGAAAATGCTTGGTGGTGCAAGAATGTCACTTGAGCAAGTTCAGTTAAGATTGTCAACCATTCATGATCTAGGTGATGCAATGGTTGCCATAGGACCAGCAATGAATACTATGAAGGGCTTACAGTCCTCATTGGGCAAATTCATGCCGGAAGCTGATTCAGAATTGAACACAATGACTCAAACACTAAACGGACTAATGGTTGATTCACTCTCTGGAGATGCATTCAATATGGAATCTGATGTTTCAAATGAAGAAACAGATAAGATTCTACAAGAAGCATCTGCTGTTGCTGAGCAACAAATTGGAGATAAATTTCCATCAGTACCATCACTAGATGATCTACCCTCTCAAACATCAACTTCTACAACATCAACTTCTACATTTGAATAAAGGCGTAGTTCTACCCCTCCTATTTTCATTATTTTTTCCCAATATAGCTCATGCACATGTTGATGAACTGTAACATTTCAGATGTACCCATCTTTGATTTACCATGTTTTCTATTTACAAATCTAGTTAGAATTTCTAAACCACGAAAACCCTTTTGTTTTAATTGGTACAACACTTCAATCTGAAATGCGAATCCATCAGATTTGATTTTATCAAACTCAAGTCCTTGTAACGTATTTCTTTTAAACATTCTAAATCCACTGGTGGAATCTTCAATGTCTATTTTTGCACAAATTTTTGCAATTGCACCAGCAGTAGAATGTGCAATTTTTCTTCCTAACCCCCAACCAACTATCGTCGAACCAACAACATGTCTACTTGCAATCAAAAAATCATAATCGTTGATCTTCTCAATCATTGTAGGAATCTCTCCAGGATCATGAGAGTGATCTGCATCCATCTCAACTATTAACTCCGAATTTAATTTCTCTAGTACAAAATTAAATCCATCCTTATATGCTCCACCAAGACCCATCTTTGACGGTCTTTGAATCACTGAAATTTTCTGAAACTTTTCACCCAGTTTTCTGGCTATATCTGCTGTACCGTCAGGCGATGAGTCATCAACTATTACAATATGTAGCTCATCAACCAGAACTTTGACTTTTGCAAATAGTTTTTCAATGAGACTAGGTAGAGTTTCTTTTTCGTTATATGTTGGAATGACAACAGCAACATCCATGAAGTTTCAACAGATTCTTTAAAGAAATGTTTTGTTATTCAAGGAAATGCAGTTTCCTTTGATAGGATTGATTCTAATTCAGAAATTTTCACACGATTCTGACTCATATCGTCTCTACGCCTAATAGTCACAGTGCCATCTTCTTTTGTTTGGTGGTCCACAGTTATTGCGAATGGAGCTCCAATCTCATCCAACCTACGATATCTTCGCCCTATTGCACCAGAGTGATCCAGAAACGAATCGAATTTTGTTCTAATCTGACGATAAATTTCATCCGTCTTTTCAGCAAGTCCATCTTTTTTTACCAATGACAAAACCCCAACATGTGTTGGTGCGAGGTATGGTTTTATTGATAAAACCATTCTTTCATTTTCCTGATCCTCTCTTAGAGAGTGTTCCAGAATTGTATATAGACTCCTATCTATGCCCATCGAAATTTCAAACACATGCGGTAAGACTTTATCGTCATTATCCATCACTTCAAATTTTTCGTTACTCATTTTTGCATGACTTGACAAATCATAATCTGATCTATAATTACATGCAACCAACTCTAACCAACCTATGGTTGTCTCAACTTCAAAATCAAAGGCAATATCTGCATAGAATGCTTTTTCTTTTTCCCCAAGCTTTCTGAATCTACTCTTTTCCATATCAATTCCAGTCTTTTCATAAAATTCTGCAAGCAGACCAAGATAATATGCAACAAACTTGTTTGGTATAACACCTTTCTCAACTGCGTCTTTACAAGTTAGTACTTGTATTTTATCTGTTAATTGAATATGAAGTAAAGTGTTTTCAATTTCGGCAAATTTATCTAACTCATCTAATTTTTGTGGATTACAAAAAACCTCTATTTCTGCCTGATAAAACTCTCTTAATCTCAGAAGACTCTGTCTAGGGGCAATCTCATTTCTGAAGCTTTTTCCCACCTGAGCAATTCCTAATGGTAGTTTTCCTCGCATTGTTTTGAATAACCTTGGAAAATCTACAAAAATTGATTGACATGTCTCTGGACGTAGATACGCCTCTTCTTCTTCAGGTCCGATACCAACTCGAAACATCATGTTAAATTTTTTTGCAGAATCAAATTCGCCTTTGCATTTTGTACAGACTATTTCTTTTTCTCGAATCATTCTGTCAAAATCTGACAAGTCTGCACTTTCTGGAATCTCTATATTTGCAATTTCTGAAATTAATTTATCCGCCCTAAATGTTAATCCGCATTTTTTACACTTGATTATAGGATCTGCAAAATTTCCTAGATGACCAGATGCTTCAAAGACAGATTTTGACATTATCTGTGATCCATCGATTTCAATCATTCTATCACGTCTAACCAACTCGCGTCTCCACAGCTCCAAGAATTTATTTTTTATACTAACTCCACTTGGACCATATTCCCAAAATCCAGCCTGTGCATCCCCATATACCTCACAACTTGGGAAATAGAATGCTCTTTCAAGTGCAAGTTTCATAACGCTTTCGTAATTCATCTACTTGTACCAAATATTCATAGCATAAATGCGTAATTAATCATGCAAGTGCTTTTGCTTTTCTGATGTTCTCAAAATCGTCTCTCATGTCATCTATTGGTGTTTCTAGAACAATTGGAATCTTATTCTTATTCATAATCTTGATCACTTCACCTAACCCCTCTTTTCCAATTTCTCCCAAACCTATGTGTTCATGCCTGTCCCGATTTGAGTTTAATTCTCCTTTTGAGTCATTCAGATGTAAAATCTTTAAATTTTCCAGCCCAATTACGTCATTAAATTTTTTGATTGTTTTCTTTACGTCTTCTTTCGTTCTTAAATCATAGCCTGCTACAAAAGCATGACATGTATCAAGACATATACCGAATTTTTTTGAAGGTTTGCATTTTGAAAAAATTTCTCCGAGTTGTGTGAAATCAGATCCTACAGAATTTTTTTGGCCTGCAGTATTTTCCAGTAGAATCATAACATCCGCTTTTGTTTCTGCAACCTTGTTGAGTGCACCTACTAACCTTCTCATTCCATTTTCTTCGCCAGAACCTTTGTGGCTTCCCAAATGTGTGACAAGATATGGAATACCCAGTTTGTCACATCTTTCAATCTCTTGTGTCATAGACTTTATTGATTTTTGATAGCCATCATCATCTGGAGACGACAGATTTGGCAGATATGGCATATGTGTGCATGTAGCCATTCTATCGATTTTTTTCATCTGTAATTTTTCTTTGAATTTTTTCACTTCAAAAGGATCCAAATCTTTTGCAAACCAACTACGTGGGCTTCTTGTGAAAATCTGGAATGCACTACACTCTCGTTCAACTGCATTATCCACAGCCATATCAAGCGATCCAGATATTGAAACATGAGCACCTATCTGCATGATCTAAGAAAAAGTTCTGATAATTTAAATGAGTAAAAGGTTAAAGCTGTTGTTTATGTACTGAAATTTTTAAACTAAGTCAGTGAATCATAACTATGATTAATTTGGGTACTGATGAAATTGTCAAATATCCATTCTTAGCTGAGGCAGGAAAATATCTAAGTGATAAAGGTTTTTCATTGAATCAGTTTGGAACTGATCCTGATCTTAAAAGAATTGTAAGCATGGCTTTTGATCGTATCAAAGTTGCATCTGATGGCAGGATATACAAGTCCAATCTGTCAACAAACGACTCGTTACCAATGGAGGTTTTTTCATTTCTAATTGCTGTTATTCTCCTTAAACTTACTGGAATGCATACTCTTATTCGAAGATTTTCACTTGCTGAGGCTAGACGCTCTGAACGTTTTTTGGAAAGAGATCTATCAAACTATAAGGATAAAACAAAGGAACAACTTGCACTGCAAATAATGCATGAACTTTTTTCAATCACGATTAAAAAACAAGACGATGATTTTATTATTCCAATTTCAAATTATCTTAAACATTCAATTAATTTTCATGAGCGTGAATGGAAATTAATTAATAGAAAAGTAAACAGTGGTAATGTCCTTCTAACATCACATGAGACAGTAAGACTAGTAAGGAAAGAGATCGACCTTTACATATCATCAAAAATACATTCATCAAAGACGCCTGAGATGATTGAAGGTTTTCAAGAATATGTTGATAAACTAAGAATTCTAGCAAAAAAGTTCGAGGTTAAGATTGTTGAATCATCAGAACATCCACCTTGCATAAAACACGCAATAGAAGTTCTTGAGAAAGGGGAAAATCTATCTCACTCTGGAAGATTTATGCTTGCAACATTCTTACTTGCTAAGGGTCAACAAGTTGAACAAATTGCGCCATTGTTCAAAAATGCACCTGATTATAACGAAAAAGTAACCCTTTACCAGTTAAATCATCTATCGGGCAAAACCAGTACAACATCGTATAATTGTCCATCATGTGAAAAATTAAAGAGTCAGAATCTTTGTTTTGCAGTTCCTGAGTGTGATAATATAATTAATCCAATTCAATTCGGAAGAAAACGAGTTTAGATGAACGATAAAGACATTGCATTGTTAGAAGAATCATTTAAAAAATTCTATTTTGATAATTTCAATCTAATTCATGTTCCAGAAAATCCTAGTCAAAGGGAATTTGGATTTCAGAGGTTTAATTCAAAAATGAGCAGACATATTTCCCTAAAATCAGATAAAGAACTTCATCTTTTACTAATGGAAAAAACTCCATCAGATGTTTATTGTTCCAACGCCTGTTACTCATTTCCTAATTTACCTATGAATGAAAAAGACTGGAAAAATGCAGAATTAATTTTTGATATTGATGCAAAGGATCTTGATGTTAGTAATAGAGATGAACACTCTTGTGTTAGATGCACAGAATGCAATGAAATCGCATCATTACAACAATCCTGCCCAAAATGTAAATCGAGCAAACTTTCAAAGATTACTCTTTCATGTAATGATTGTATCATCGCAGCAAAAGATCAGGTAAAAAGGCTTAATCAAATTCTTGTTGATGATTTTGATATAAACCAAAAATCTATTGAAGTTTTCTTTTCAGGAAACGAAGGTTTTCATATATACGTAAACAATTCCGACTTTCAACTAGTCGGTGCAAAAGAAAGAGCCGAGATCGTTGATTACATCATGTTTCGTGGTGCTATCCCAGAAACTTTTGGCTTTAAAAAAATCAATCAACAAAAGATTACACTTCCAGATTTTAGTGAATCTGGTTGGCATGGAAGATTATCTAAGACACTTTATGGTTCAAAATCAAAAAGACCAGAAATAAGTAAGAAAATAATTTCATCTGGTTATACTGGATTTCAAAAGCAGTTGGATATAGCAAAAAATCAGATCGGTGTTCGAATTGATCCTAATGTCACGGTTGACACACACAGAATATTTAGACTTCCTGGATCCCTAAATAGTAAAAGCGGGTTGACAAAGATTCTTGTAAATGATATTGATAAGTTTGATCCATATGTGGATGCATGTTTTATTGACGCAGACAATGTAGAAGTTATTGCAAACTGTCCAATTCAATTTTCACTTAAGAATAAAAAATTTGGTCCTTATCACCATGAAATTATTTCAGTACAAAAATACGCTGCTGTTTATATGATTTGTAAAGGTATAGCAAATCACACATAAGTTCATAATTGATATGAAAATGTTCTGATAAGGTATTTAATGCTCATGAGATAGAATTAATTTAGTTTTGTATAGCGCAGAAAAACAAGATGGAAGTGCACCTCCTCCAGATGCTGGGAAATTAATCAGGATTGGAATTGTTGCAATAATTGTAGTTATATTTTTTGCACTAGCAGGAAATCAAGCTGTTATTCTATCAATGAATGTAACTGAATTTGCTGATACATTCACCAAACCTCTATTATTCTCATTGATTGGAGGAATAGTTTTAGCTGGAATAGCACTAATTCGCATAAATGTGGTAAAAAGGTCATCCATTTTTTGGTTCTTTGTTAAAACAGCTATTAATTTTATGAATAGAAATCCACAAGCAGAACCTAGCGATACAATTCCAAATTATAACGAATACAAAATTTCTGGAATTCATTTTACTATTTGGCAGATTACAAAAGTCTTACTGTTTGGTGCATTTTTTGCAAATCTAATGTTTGGTTTCGGTTTGTTATATCTAGTCGATGGAAACGATCTTGGTCTTGAAAACGTTCAAGCAATTTTCTCATTACCATTTGTAACTCCACCAAACGATCCTTCATATGCTATGGATAATGTTGCTCCAATGATTCCTTCATTACTGATTATAATACCACCGATACTGGCTGCAATAGGCATACGTTTGATTCTATACGTAGGATTTCATTCCATAATCAAAGTAGTCACATCATATATTCATGATACAACCGACGGCAAAGCTCGTTATCTTAACTATCTATCAACTATTGAAGCAATAATTGGTATTGGCATAATTTGGGCCGCATTTAACATGTTTTTCACAGATACCATTGATTATAACACAAGATATGCAATTGGTGGAACATTTGTAATTGGTTTTGCACTAATCGCTTTTTCAATTTTTGATAGAATGAGAGCTAGAGTTCTAACTCATATGTTCAAGCGTGATGTATACATACGTATTATCACCATCATAGCAATTGCACTAGTTGTAGGTATCGCGATGGGTGTTAACAACAGTGTGGCTGACGCAAAAAAAATCGAGTATCTAGGACCATACACAGCACAACAAATAGGAGTTAACAGATATCTTGGTGAATTAGACATGATTGTTGAAAATACTCACGAAGTAAACATTCCAACGGTAAATCCAAACATGATTGATAATTATGTTAAAGATAATGATGATGTTTTAAGTAAAATTAGAGTTTGGGATTGGAATGCGGCTTTTGCAAAATTAAAGCCAGAGATTGGTCTTATCCCATATGTTGATTTTGAAGATAATGATATTCTAAGATTTGATGACAAATTGTACTGGACAGCATCAATGAAACCAGTCTTACCATCATCCGTCAGCCTTGAAAACCAATGGTATAACGAACATTTGGTTTACACTCATGTACCTGATGGATTTCTAACTCTAGAAGCAACTGAAGGCCAAATTGTAGATAGTTCTGAATTGTTTAGTCAAAGAGCAATCTATTATGGTGAAGGCGGTCTGTTAGACGAAACTTGGTCTGGTTATCCAGTTAATCGTGAGCAGAGTGCAGAGTTGGCTGGTGCAAAATATGATGGAGCCGGCGGTGTTGATGTTCCGCCACCATTAAGCTGGATATTCGAAGCAAACTTTTTGCTTTCATATCCTGGCGAGTCGGTGCACATTATGCGATACAAGGATGTAAATGAAAGAATGCAAACATTGTACCCATACTTTTTGTACAATCTGTTTGGAAAGGAACTCGACTCTTATCCAGTTACTGATGGAACAAACACATACTGGTTGGTTCCACTAATTGTTGGATTTGACACAAGAGATATTCCATATACGGCAGGAAATCCATATCTAAGATTAGCTGGATATGGATTGGTTGATACATACAATGGTGATATTAGTTTAATCAAATATGGTGATGATTTCTTTTCAGAAATGATGATGAGTCAATATACTGATGACATTATTGAAACTCCATCTTGGTTAGAGGAACAGATCAGATATCCAGAAGAACTATTCAACTGGAAGACTGAGATGTATAACATCTACCACGTTACAGATGTAGAAACATTCATTCAAGCAAATGAATTCTATGAGATTCCACGAGGTTTGGATACATACTATGTTGAAGCTAAACCGCCAGGATTTGAAGAAACAGAATTTATCGGCTTGCTTTCACTTGAATTACGTGGGTCACAGGGAAGAAACTTGGCAGGATATATGGTAGTTGAAAATGATTTGTCTAATCTTGGTAAAATGCAATTCT
>Ga0206685_10000135_pt1 | contig 23112 bp, 11 predicted proteins | sample M220012015metaG_FD_161049 | JGI IMG/M metagenome (GOLD analysis project Ga0206685, IMG submission 161049) | Ammonia-oxidizing marine archaeal communities from Monterey Bay, California, United States - M2 200m 12015 | ecosystem: Environmental > Aquatic > Marine > Intertidal zone | place: USA...
TTCATAGTCAAATCTAGCTAGTTTTCTAATACCAATTCCATATCTATAATCAAAAGGATGATAAATTGTATTATCTACAACTTCAGGAACAGCATATAAATTATCAGGATCTGTCCTAATAAAATATGAAGGCCTTTGTGTTTCGTAAGAATTGCTAGCATTACCAGCAACATATATAGTGCTATACTTAAATAATTCTTTATAAACATCTTTAAAGAATTTTCCTTTTTCTTTTTCTTGCGCAGTTACATTAAATGTAATAAGTACACATAGAGCTAATAAAATTTGTTTCATGTTTGTTTTATTTTTTAGTTTTTCTACCTTTACGAGCTTTACCTTTTAAAGCATCGTCTATATCTCCAAGTTGATTACCAACTTCTTTTACAGCATCAGCAACATCTTTAAGTTCTTGTGCTGTAAGTTTATATCTTTTTTTAATTTCTTTTATTGTTGCAATAGCTTTTTCATCTACAGAGGTTTTACTCCATATATAATTCCACATATCTTTCCAGTATTGTTTTGTTAATTTCCACATAATTTTATTTTAATTTTTAACTTGTTTTCCCTTTCTAACTTTTACATAATATACTACAGTTCCCGCCGGCGACTGCATTTCTATAATATCTTTAGGGTCGAAATCTTTTAAATTTCTATACATAACTTTTTTATAACCTTGGGCTTTCAACTTTCTAATATCATTTTTATAAGCTTTTTTTGCTTTCTCTACAGCCTTTTCTTCTTGGTCAATAGTACTTTGTAACCCCCAATAAGGTAAGCCAACGCTCCAACTGCTCCATCCTAAAATTAATGCTACTCGTTGCCATGTTCTAGTTTCCTCGTCCATAGCCATTCTCATATTCATCATTTTTCTTAATACCCTATCAATAGGTATATTTGTTGCGGCAGAAATAAGCTGAGATATTGCTAAATAACTGGGATTATCTAAACTCCATCCACGCTTAGCAATTTCTTCTCTATTCCAAGAAAATGTTTTAGCTGTTGTTCTTAGCTTACGTACTTTTGAATCTAAAACTGGAGATACATTAAATATTTCCCACACAGCTTCTTCATAGTCTGGGGATTTCTTATCACTCTCTTCCATAACTTTTAATAATACATTTTTAACTGTAGATATAGCAGCACCACCAAAACCTAATCCAAATAATAATGAATCACTCATACCATTTACAACATTAGCTAACTTATTTTTTTCTTCCTCTTCAGTTTCATCATCAAATAACATTGCAAATAATGTTTGCTGTAAAGCATTAAATATTATATTTTGAATTGTAGTATAGTAAATTATTTTAGATAAATTACCTAAATCACTTTCTCTTTGTGTTTGGCCAGGGCTCTTCCTTCTATTATATAAATCCCTAATGGATTTTTTAGTCATCCTATTATACTGCATTGTAACATTCTGGAATGCTAATATTACTCTCCCAAATAAACTAGCTTGTTGTTGTGATATTTTACTAGGATTACTAGATTGCTGACTTTCTTCTGATATAGCATAGAAATCATCAAATGCTTTTGCTTCTGCTTCTGCTTTAGTATATTTTTTACCTGTTTCTGGATTTTGTCTTTCTAATAATGCGTTTCTTCTGTTTATATAAAAAGTTGCACCACCAGTTGCAATAGCCAAGCTGTCCATGATTCTTGTAATAATAAACCCTTTATCAAGTAGATAAGCTATAGCCCCTTTCATACCACGGTCTTTAGCGGCGTTTGCTAATTCAGCCTCATTAACATTAATCTTTAATCCATCGCGTCTGTTAACTAAATAATCAGAATTCATTAACTTTACTACTGTTGGCCAATATTCTTTACTAGCAAAAGCTTTAGCGGCTTGATATATATTATTATCACCCCAATTTATAAAGTTTACATTAGATATAAGCTGAAGTAGTCCAGATTTTACATTTAAGAACATTACTGCACCAACAGAGCCATTTAGCCAATCCAGCATTTCATTTACTATTCTTGCACCTCCGCCTTGATATACTGGTCTATTACTCCCGGATTTCATTCTACGTAAACTATCTTTTAATGCATCAACCCATTTCTTACCATACAGCGCCTCAAGCTTATTCAGGTTCTTTTCCGAGAATATAATCTTAGCATTCTCATCAAATTCTGTCATAACTTTACGCCTAAAGTCTTTGTCTATGCTGCCCATTATATCGCTATCAATTGTTCCTCCGGCCCAATTATTAGTTGGGGCTGGGTATTGCTTATCTTTTTGTATTAATATTACTTCGTCTGCAAAAACACTAAGTTCACTATCTGCTTCTACAGCAGCAACTAAGGCGTTTTGATCACGTTTAGAAAGACCAGGAATTTCCATTCCTTGTTTATTCCATATATATACTCTCATTGCTTGAGACTTTGTATATGGACCAACACCAATTTGATCCATTAAAGGATTTCCTTTTATAATTGATCGTAATGAAGGGAAGGCTTTTTTAAGTGCAGCAAAATCATTAGCTACAGCTACTTTGGCAGATAATATAGTTTGTTCAGCTTTATTATAAGGATCAATTAAGTTGTCCTGGATCCATTTAGCATGTCTATTCCCTTGCTTACCACTGCCCATTACATCATACATTAATCCCATAAAATCTTCTGCTGAAGGTGTAATAGTTAATTGTTTACCTAACCATTTAAAGAATCCTTTATCTTTTTTCTTTCCCTCTAATTGTGCTCGGGTTCTAGAATATTCTGCTTCAGTCTTTAACCCAGTTGTTTCTTCTAATATTGTGTTAAATTCTGTATCTAAATTTCTTTTTTTACTAGCTTTAGCTTGAAAAACTTCGTTTTTAACATCAATAGCTTCTAATATATTTTTTACTCCTTTTACATTGGCTAAAGAGTCATCAGCAAAATAAAAATCATTATAACCCTCAGCAGTTTTATTTAGTATCCATTCTACTTTTGCTTGAGGTGTACCCTTTTCCAATCCGGTTATATTTTCTAAAGGGATATTTAAACCTATACCATCTAAAAATTTTTTAATTCCAGTGGCAGCAATTTGTGGTCTAGCTGTTAATATAAATATATCTTTACTACCAAATTTTCCTTGACGTTTTAATGCCAGATCAGCTAACGGCCCTTTCTTAGCACCTTTAACCTTTTCAAATTGAGAAAAGTCAAATGAAGCACCCATATCTTCAAGCTGTTGCGCACGCTCAGCAAATTCTGCAGGAGTTAATTTCATACTTATTTCTTGGCTAGTACCTGGTTTAAAAGCAGGTGCATATACTATAACTTTTTCTTTAGTTTTTGCAATTGTATCATCAAAATCAAATACACTTATACCTTTTCTTTTCTTACTGGCTTTAAAAGCATTAACTTTTGTTTCTGAACTATTAAGCATTACATCTTTAGCATATTCTGGTGTAGAATCAGTAGGTAATACTCCTGGAGCTAATATCTTACCATTGTATTCTACCTGTATATTTTCAGCTTCTTTTATTCCTGTGTTTTCTGCAACCTTTAATCTAGTTTGTGCTTCTTCAATAGTCATCGCTCCTCTAAACACATCATATAACAAGTTGTTTTGATATCTTATTAATCCTGGAATAGCTCTTTTTGTTAAAGTTAAACCTAATGACTCAGCTAAAGTCATAACTTTACCATTTTTCTTAACAAGTATGTTATTGATATTTATTCCTCCACTTCTACTATTGTTAACCATTCTATCAACATAACGCATCCAAGTAGTAGGATTTTTTATATCAAAGAAAATATTAGGCATATTAAATACGTAGTTATATCCTTCACCTTTTAATTTATTGTCATCTCTTTCTAAAATAGAACCTTGAAAATAATCTTTTTCAATAAACTCAAAGTTATTATCAACTTTACCGTCAATAGCCATTCTCATAATCATTGTCGCAACTTGACTTGCAGGTAAAGTGTGTTCAGCAACTTTGTCTCCTTTACGTGTTTCAAAAAATTCTACAGGCGCTAATGATCTCACCGGGTGGATTACTTGATCACCAGACTGATTTAACCAAGCTGCCCAGTAATTTTTTAATGATGAATCTATCGCTAAATCTGATTCTATTTTTTTAGCTATGTTTTTAAGTACTCTTGGTTTTGCTTCTTGTAACTGTTCAAATTCTGTATTAGTTAGTCTTCTTCTCGCTTGACCTGGACTTAAAAATTTATATTTTGTTTGCTCTGCTCTAGCTAATTGCAACACAGATTTAGGTTTACCATCAACCATAATCTGCTCATCAATACCAAGTTCAGCAGACGTTTTAGCTTTGGATTTATCATAATATGTTTTACCTCTTCTTGTAACTAATGGTATATTAAATTTTTCTAATAACTTTATTTCAGCTTTGGTTAAAGGTGTATTAAATATATCTTTTTCAAACTCTTTTACACTTTTATAAATACTTTGCACGTTACCATAATTACCTGTAAATTGAGCATCTTTACCAAGTCCATGAATCATTATAATACCACCGGTTCTTCTAATACTTTTTTGAGAGTCTTTTATATTTTTATGATTAAAGACAGCATTTTGCCCGGCCACTTGTCGCATTGTGGCTCTTGCAGCTGTATCGTATGCAACTTCTTTATAACTTCTCTTTCGCTTTTTAGAAGCTTTTACTACATCTAAAGATCTTTTTTCTTTAGTTCTTCCATCATATATTCTTTCTACTTCATTCATAAACTCTTCAGCCGTTAATTCTGATTTAGCTTCTTTTAATTTAAAATCTAAATCATTCATAAACTCTGTATCAATTTTTACTTCTTGAAATTGTTCAATAGTTAATCCTTTTGCTAATAAATCTATAAAACTTCTACGGCCACTTTGATCTTTTGTATAAAAATCTATTAAAGCTTGTTTGTTTAATCCAGAAAGTTTGTAAATACCCGTACCTGCTCCTAAAGTTTCTCTACCTATTTTTTCTATATTAAACCCCTTAACAGTTCTAAATCTCTTTTTCATCGCGGCTATAGGAATAGTCTCTATATAACCATCATTTATAACCTTTGTTACAAAATCTTTATATTGCTTACCTTTTCCTATTGCAGCAACTACCGCGGCTCTTGTTGCTCTATTTTGGGCTTTTAATTCTTTTGCAAGTGATGAAGGGTTAAGTTTAGTAATTATTTTTTTACCTTTTCCCCCGATTTCTTTTACTTTACCCACAGAACTAGCTATAAATTGTTTTACGCTATTTTTAATATTTTTTAAAATCTCTGGCCTAACATCAGCAGTTTGTTTTTCTATAGCTGCAATATCAGTAGGGTACTTTCTCTTTTCAAATTCTTTGCCCTTAGCTTCTTCAGTTTCTTGTTCGGCAATATTTTCTAATTCCTGTGCAGTTATGTCCTTTTGACCTTTTGGTTTAGCTAAAATTTTAACTAATCGAGGCCCTATTCTTTTAGCAAGATTATCTGTATATGTTGTAGCGCTACTTTTAGTTTCATCAAAATTTTCCATAAAACTCCAAAGTTCTTTTCCAACTTCTTGTTTTATTTCTTTCATTACTTCAGGATTAGAAAGATCAAAAGTAAGTGATTTTGGTCTTGTAATACCCCATCTTTTTAATGAGCTTATTGTTGCGGCTTCTAATTGTGGAAGTATATCAGTTTCAACATCAACATCTGCAGCACCTTTCTGCCATTGAGTAGTTAATTCTGTTAATTTTTTCTTACTTAGTTTTACATCACTATCTTCTTTATATTCACCACCTTTTCTACCTGTAAAAGCAGGCGCAGCAGTTCGTGTATATTTTCTTTTTACTAATTCACCTTCTGCAGCTTTATCTAATAATTGTTGTTGAGCTATATTTAATTTACCTTTTTGTATATTTCTATTATAATTTTTTATAAAATTATAAACATCCTTACCATCATCAAATCTAATATCCTTTAATCCCAAAGATTCTAAAATATTAGTAATAAATGCACCAATAGAGTTCCAAGCGCCCTGTTCTATTTCTAAAGCTCCATCCAATACAGCCTCAGAAAATAAAGTTAATATTTCTTCTGCTGCATCTTCACTAGATACTGCATCATCTTGTTGATACTGTTTAACCCTTTCAGCAAAATCAGTATTTTTCATTAGATCAGGATTGATACCTTTAATATAGGTTAATAAATTATTACCTAATGCAATGGCGGTTCCTTTACTATTTTTTACCGTCTGATAAATTAAAGCATGTAAAAATTCATGTGCAGCAGTATTTATAGCTCCACCTTTAACAGACTCAGCCTGGTTTAATACAATTACTTGTTGATCACCTTTTTGTAAAATAAATCCATATTCAGAAGACATTTTTTTATTTACTTTCCATCCTTCCTCTTTTAAATTATTTACTTCATTACCAGCCTGTTTTGTAGTTTTAGCTTTAACAATTTTGATCTTACCTTTGCTATGTTTCTCTATCACATCTGTAACATTACCTTCCATTTTTAGGTATTGCTGTCTTATTTGTTCTCTTTTTTGTAAGGCTATTATTTCTTCATTAACTAATTTTAAAGCATTAAGGTCTCCATTACCTTCGCTAACCGTTTTATTATCTGTTTGCTTAATTCTACCTTCTATAGATTTTTGAGACAATAATAAATTTAACATCCTTTTCTTAGTCATGTGATGCATAGTAGTCGGAATTTGCATACCAGAATTTCTTAGATTAGATAATTCATTAATAACAGCATGACCATCTTCTTGGCTAATTTCATTCTTCGCCATTCTTCTCCTAACTTCTTCTGTAGCGTCTTTATAATATTTATTACTATTTGCCCAAGTATCTAAAAATGTACCCTTAAATGCACCATCTCCAGTTATTTTACTTGCTATCTCATATCCTACTTGTCTAAGTTCAACAGTACTTTGCATTAACATATTTGTACTCACCGGCATAAATACACCTATTTGAGTGCCTACATTAAATCCTGCCCAATCATATTCTCCTTTAGCCATTGCTTCTCCCCATCCCATATTCAAACCTAAATTAACTGTTACAGAATGTATATATCCTTGGAAAAGTTCTGTTAATCCTTCACCACCACCAGCTAATGCTGTAGCTAATAATGCTTTGGGTGCTCTTTTTAACATTTTTACAAACTCACCTCTGAATAAAGAAAAAACAGCTTTAGTGCCAAGTCTACTGCCACCAAGCATGGCTTCTATACCAACCTTTTCCAAACCTAAAGAACCACTAGCCATCATAAATGAAAGCATTTTATCAACAGCGTCAGGCTCTTCTAATTTAGCTAACCATTCATCTGCGGTCGGGTTCTTCCCACCATTTTCTTCCATTATTTGAGTTCTCCATGTTTCTACTATATTAGATGTATATTCTTGAGCTAAAATATTAACACTTCCTATTGCCTGTAACATTATACCGGTAGCCTGCATTGGTATACCAACTGCTTTTCCCCAGCCCCCTGCTTTTGATGCTACTTTACCAATCTGAGTCATTATACTACCAGCATACATAGGTACCATAGTTCTTTTTTGCATAATCAGATGACGCAGCATTGTTTGGAAATCAAAATCCAAATCTGTATCTGGGTCTAATCCTAATTGTTGGAGTTCTTCTAACTCCATCATTTTAGCGGTTCTTTCTAATAATTTTAATTTAGCTTTTTGATCATATTCAAAAATACCTTCAATCCCAGCATCATTTCCACTAAATATACTATTAACTGTTACGTTTTCTAAGAAATCGTCAGTGCCACCATAAACTCTAGCTAAATAATTTTGATTAAACATGCTGCCTGATTTACCTCCTCTAGCCCATGCTTGTAAACCTGTTACAAGATCTTGTAATCTATGGAAATCTTTTGAGTCAATTGGTACATAACAACTTTCTAATCCACGCCATCTTGGATGGGCATCTTCACCTGCTATTTCTTTTATAGCGCCTTCTTTATCACACCCAACACCTACAGTTCGCATATATCTTTGGCTACGATCATAACTAAAATCCTCACCAAATTCAGGATCTTTAATCATTTTACCATCTTTACGTATATAAGTGGTATCTAATTCTCCAGCCTTAATACCTTTACTATCATAATCACCACCATCAACCATAACTCCACCAAATTCTGATAATTTCATATTACCTAAACCAAAATCATCTATAATGGTTTTTATAGCTGGATCATCATATATTTCTAATAATTTTTGTCTATGAATAGAACCTCTAGTTCCTTCTTGACTAAATATAATATCATTATAAATATCTACATTTTCTCCAGTGTAATCGTCTTTTAACCAGGCGTCATTAAATAAAGCATTTGAAAATATACCCTGTTGTTTTAATTGCTTATTTATTAGTGCATATTCTGGAACTTCTTCTCTTCTAAGTGGTTCATATAATCTACCTAATACTTTTTCAATACCAATACCATATTGCATTATTATAGATTTAACATTAGGATCCTCATAAAATAACTTTTGGAGTTCCGCTGTTTGCCATATTTCTAATTCGGCTAATGCTTGATTTTGACATTCATCTGTAGCTACTCCTTCATTTTCTTCAGCGCAAGGACCTATAATAGATTCATATAATTCTCTTTGTTTTTGGATAGTTTGAAAACCAATTTGTTCACTAGCTATTCTTGCATAAGCTTGCAATAAAGGATCCTTGCTAGTTATATCATTCCATTTCTTTACAGACCATTCCTGAAATTTTAATATATCAGATCCTTCCTCGCCTTCTGTCTTTTGAAATTGCTTAAATAAATCCCTTAAATCTGTATTATCCGGTTGGTCTTCAAGCAACACCGCTAATATAGCTGCTTCAGCATCAGGCCTAATGTCAAAAAATTTAGCTCTCTCTTCTAGTGTCATACTAGATATAAAATCCCAATCTAATACATTCAAATTCGGGCCTCCATCTTTGCCTGGCATACTTATATCATCTAAACTTATATCCCCTTCAGCGTCTACTGCTTCATAATTATAACCAGGTATAGTTAAAAAATCAGCATCATTACCAATATCATTTAATTTTTGCTTAGTTTCATTATAATTTATATGATTTGCATATCCTAATCGACTATAAATACTACTAGCAACCAATGTTTCTTCATATGTTTTTATATCCTCCAGCTTTTCTTCGTAATCAGGGTCTGATGGGCTAAGGAACTCTTCAGGGCTTGTTACCGCGCCAACTCTTTCCTCAGTATAAGTAATATTATTCATTACTTCCTCAACTTTATCTGCGTCTAACTGTCTTTGGTCTAAGTGTTTTTTGGCTGCTTTCTCATTTTGTTTTTTATTCCAATAAGTCAATTGTAAATTAGCTATATCAGCTTCTACATTACGTCTATCTACTCTTTCTTCTGTATATTCTCCTTCTAAATTAATAACACCTTCGCCAGGAACAATTTCGGTTCCAGGTTTTATAGGTTCAACTATACTATCAAATACGTCGTCTTCAACAATAGGAACACAAGCTTGTGCATTTTCATCCCATTCTTGTCCCTCTGGACAGGATTCAGAATCACTTTTTTCTATAAACCCACCCCCAAGCATATCCATTCTAGGGCTATCAGAAGGTCTATTAAATAAATCTTCTAACGGATTTTCATCAAGTTCATTAACTTGAGTTTCATCTACTTGCGTTTGTGGCATAATATTATATTAAGAATATTTTTTAACTAATTCTTTTAATTTAGGGGTCATTTTCTTTGGTAAATTTTTAAGTTCTTCTGGTAGTTGTTGATAAAAGACAGGCATACCAGCTTGCCATTCCTGTATACCTAGCATAATTCTATAGAATTCAGGGATAGGCATATTATTATCATTAAGAAATTTTATCATTTCCTTACCATTTTCTGTATCTTCAGTTAAGGTCTCTTTAACCATAGAGGGTTCATTGCCCACCCCAGGTTGTGGTAGTTTTTTATCTAAATTACTTTCTAATTCGCGTTGCATAAACCATGCTTTCTGCGCATTTATTAACCCTACTTTTTGGTCACTAGTCTTATTTAATTTATTAAATTTTTCTCTTAATCCCATATATCCTGTTTTTTCTTCAGGACTTAAACTTTGATATAAAGCTTCTTCTTCAGGTGTAACATTTTCAAAAAACCCTTTAGGTAAATCTATGCCTAATTTATTATTAGCATACCCATATAAAACCCCAGGATTTCCACCACCATTAGCAAACATCCCAACTACATGCGCATTTACTTCAGATTTATATGCGGGATTATTATTAATAGCTTCTGTATTAATAAATTTTATTAAACTTCTACCCATTTTATTTCCTTTAACGGTATACATAGGCATTTTTAGTGCTGTATCTTCTTCAGGGGTTTCATCATCACTAGATATAGGTGAACCACCTAAAAAATATTGAGGCTGTAATGTTCCTTTTCTAGTTAACCCTGCTGTTTCAAAAGCATCACCTACTTTAAACCCTGCTGGAACTTCGCTAATAAATTGATTTAATAAATTCCCATTTTCTATTGAATCAGAATCTACTTCGCCAAATATTTTATACCAATGTTTTCCATTTTCATCTTGTTCTAAATTTTTTCCTCCCAAAAAATCATTTATAATATAAGGCTTTTTATGAAGAAAATCTTTAAAAGTTTTTCCTAATGGGTCTATATAAATATCTTGTGTTAAAACTGTTTTTTCCCCAGCCTGAGTAGGTTGAAAATAAAAATCTTTTTTAACTTTTACATCATCATAATAATCAAAATTATTAGACCAACCAGACGCTTGGAATAAATTGTTATCCCTATCTCTTTCGTTATACCCATTTATATTAAATTGATCCCAGTTAGCTAAAAAGTCTGGTAAATTATTAGGATGCATTTCTTCAGTAGCAACATTTAAATATCCACCAAGATCACCTATTTGTTGTAATCGTTTAAAATAATCATTTTTTTGTTTAGTTAATGCTTTAATTTCTGGGTTACTTAAATTAGGGAGTTGACTATTTAATCTTGTTTGAGCATCTATAATACCACCTACTCTTTCTGCTTCATCTATAAAAGCATCTTTAACTTTAATACTTAATTTTTCATCTTCATTTTTATTAGCTGAAAAAGGTGAAAATTGGGCGTCCCTATAATTAATACTAGATCGTGTAACAAAATCTAAATCTTTAGCTTGTCTTCTTTGAGAAATATCTACTAATCTATTAATAGCGTTATTATGGGCTTCTATTAAGCTTTTTTGTTTCATTTTGAATTCTATTATTTATTATCCTGCATTAATTTTAGCAGCTTTTACCCCAAGACCACCGGAAGCAATACTCCCCAACCCGCTTGCGACTTGCCCCCAGGCTTGAGAACCTGCAATAGCAGCCTGATTTTCTTGCTGTGCAAAATTTTGATACATACTTTGATACATGTTAATATCATTATTAGTTCTAGCTTCATCTGCTCGGAATTGAAATATTTCTCCCTGCGCAACAGCATCTTCTGCTCTTATACCTTGGGCTATAGCAACATTTTGATAACGTGTTGTAGCGGCAACTTTTTGTGTTTGCATTGCAGCTTCACCTTCAGCTCTTAATTGTGCGTTTTTAGCTTCTTGTTCTTCGATACTTGCAGCAACACCTTTCTTAGATTTTAATGCAGCCATTGCTAATGCAGTTGCTCCACCAGCACTTGCTCCGGTCATTTCTAAAGTATCTAAAGTATTAGCTAAAGCAATATCAGCCTCTTCAGCCTGCATTTCAGCAGCAGCTGTAGATACTTGTAAGTTATTAAATGGATTAGTTATTTGACTCGATAGGTCGCTAGCTAGTCCAGATAAGTCAGTTATTCCTGCATAAGGATTTATAATGTCTTGTCTATCTCTTATTGCCGCAAGCATTCCTGTTTTAGCGTCACTTTTCTCATTTCCCGCTTTCTCTTCCGCTTTTTTGGCTTTTGCGGCTGCTATTGCTCCCGCACCTATTACCGCTGCTGCGGCTACTGCTGTTACTACTGCCATCTTATATATTTTTTACTATTTCGTAGGAGGGTTTGCTATCTATATTCCATCCTAATTTTTTATGTGTTTCAATTAAGTGTTTATTTCTTCCAATAGAAAACATATGGACTTGTCCTTGCTTTTTACAAATTTCTTCTGCCATGTTAATTAACAATTCTATTGCTTCTTGTCTATCTGTATTTCTATATTCTGGATTAGATATTATCCATTCTAATAAAACTGCTTGAGAATTAGTAAAATAAAGAAACCCAGCTACTACAGGTTGTTCATCTTTTTCTACTATTAATCCACCAGTGCCATTTTCTGGTAGAAAGGTTTTCGGCGGGGCCACCCATTCAGGCCAACTATCCCACCATTTAACTAGAGTGCTCCAATCTGAAACCTCTAATTTTCTAATATTAAATTTCATATAATTTATCTATTCATATAATTGCTTCCTACAGAGAATAATTGTTTTTGTCCATTTGGATCTGTTGTTCCATCTGTAGAGAATTTTACTGTTATGTAAAAAGCTTTTACGCCTGTTTCTTGTGCTCCATCAAAAATAACTTCTTCAGCTCTTGCCGGAGAATTATTTTTAAGCACTGCGTAATAAGTATTTTGTTTTCTATTAAATCCTGCTCTATAATCTATACCGCCATCAACATAATAACCCTCGTCATAACTATAAACTTTGGCCACTGTATCTTGATAAGTAGTATCCCCTAAGGCAGGTTGTTGTGGATTAGTATCTACTCCAGTTTCTTCTGATTGTACTTGATTAGCATTTATTTCCCATCCATTACTCCCTTCATAATTTATAGTTTTAAATGTTTTCATTCTAATCGGGTCTGGATTAAATACAAAATCTACTGTAGATGGATATGCAGTTCCATAAAAATTATTATAATTTGTTCCACTATAATGTTTCCAAACTTTTTGAGATTTAAAGGAATAAAAACTTCCATTACAACTTGTCATTAATTCTGGGATATAATCAAAAAAGCTACACCATCCATTTATTAATTCGTCATATGCTAAAGTTTGACGAACTTTACCACCCCCATCACCCATAGTAACTACATAATTTTTATTATAAATATCATAACCTCCTATTATAAAACCACTAAATTCTAACTGATCCCTAAAATAATCTATCATTCCCATGTTAGATATTTCTTCAATACCACTTGGTCCTAATTTTAAAACAGCTGATCTATCTTTATCAGTAAAATATTTATTATATCCATAAACTGCAAATGATCCTGGGTCTTGTGATATACCAAAATTCCCTTCAAAAGCAGTTGGCGTACCAATTACCATAGATGCCATTGTATTAGTACTAAGCGGTTGTCCTTCTTGAGTAAATATAACATCTTTATCTATAGGTGCCCTATTTACTTTCTTTTCTTGTAAAATAAGTAAATTAGTATTTTCTGCATATAATTTTTGTACACTTCCCGATGCTGGATCAACAGCACGAGTTATATCTTCACCTACAGGGAATTGATTAGTATTATTTGTGCCAGTTCGAGAATTATAAACACCCGAATATATTAATGTATTCTCAAGTCTTTCTTGTTCTGCTTCTTCTTCTACTATATATGCTTTATTACCAAAATCTATACTTGTATTATTAAAACCACCTCTTATTCTAGCTTCTTCTACAAACCAATCTTCTTCTTCTATTTCATCATAATAAGGAACTACTGCATTAGTTATACCCGTAGAGCTTCTATAAACCCATGCTAAACCCTGATTTAAAGGGTATGGGGTATTACTTGTTATGCCTCTATCTTTTAGTCTCTTTATCCAAAAAGTGTTAAAATATGAAACTTCTAATGTTACTGGCATAATTATATTATTATAATTGTTTATATAAACTTACGAAATTTTCACTAGTAGAAGATTCATAAAATATATCTAAATTACTCTCTACTGGTTCGGTTTCAGAGATACTTAAAAATGGTTCCATACAAAATACATTATTAACCGGATAAGGTGCTCCAGGATAAGGATCAGGATTAGGAATAGGTAAAACATTTGCAGCTACTTTTGCTCCCAAGGTATTTAAAATATTTCCTTCTACTATTAGTTGTGGTTGAGAAACCCCTTCTCCAACCCTTATAATTCCAGCCAAAGGATTTTGTTCTACATTATAAAAACTTTGTGTAGCATTTACTGTGCCTCCCCATGGAAGTGTAGATGGAGTAGCGCCTGGGTTATTTGCAAAGGGCCCCTCTATTGCGGTATTGTCAAAAGGGGAATTAGCTAATTCTAATCCATTTAATCCCACTGGTCCAACAGTAGTTACTTCATCAAAAACTCTTTGAGGGAAATATTGTGTATTCCATAAATATCCAATATTTAAATTATAATAAGTACTATAAGGGGCTGGTAACCCAGGTCCTTTATTGTTTATATTAGGATTATTTACTCTACCAAATAATCTAACTGATGATGGAAATTCATTTTGTAATGGTCCTACTTCATTTAAATCTCTTGGAATTTTATTTATATTATCATTAATAAGTGTTGAAAAAGCCACTCTTCCAGCATCTGTGGATAATGTAACAGGATAACCAGCTATAAATCCCGGCAAATATGCATTATAATATTCTTGTTCTTGTTGTTTTACAACTAATTTATAAGATTGCCATCCTAATGGATTAGGGTCCCACATTCTTTCTTCTATTATACAATCATTACCACCACCAACAAGTTGTAATTTTTCACCACTAATATAACCTGTTCCTGGATTTACTAATTCAACACTAGTTACGGCACCACCACCACCAATAGTTATAACTTTCACTGTTAATCCACTACCTAAAGCCTGAGGGGTTCCAAGAACAGCATTATAAGTAGTGGCATAAGTAGTTCCTGCTACATATAGCGTGCCAGCAGCATCAATATTAATTGCATCTGCTCCAGAATCTAAATAAGATTTATATAAACCAGGCTGTCCATCCGCCGAAGGTCTAAAATTTATATTAGTACTATTATTTATAGTTAAATTTAAGCTATTACCTAACCATTTATAAGTTGATAAAGCTGTGGCTTGGACATCATCCCATGATTTATATGGAACATATACTGTAGACCCCGCTGTATTAGGGATATTATCATTTGTAGATAATACAACACTAGAGGCTCTACCTACTCTATCCGCTAATACAAATCCAACTTGATAATTTCTATTCTGCTTTACAGAATGATTAGGGTATTGAGCATAGTTATTATATGCAAGAGATTTATTCCCATTAATTACTGAATAATCTAAATTATTTGGTGGCGTATGTTGAGATACAAAATTCCCATATATTACTCTATTAGCACTTATTTCTTGTGCTAAAGCTTTAATAGGTACTTTATCATATACTCTATTTTGTTGACTAGAAGAAAGAGTTTTATAAACCTTAGTAGATTTATAGTCAAACTTATAATAAAATTGAGTACCACTTGTGTTTGGTAATGGCTCAATATCCCCAGCTACTATATCTGCCGCTGGTATAGTTTTTATAATTCGAGTAGCTAGTCCATCTGATTCTTTAACTAATATATCAATACTTTTTACTTTATAATCATTTATTAATGCAGTTAGTGCTGTGGCTGCACTAGTTCCTCCGTCAGGTAAAGGAATTTTAAGAGCTATACTATCTATGCGATTTTCAAACCATTCTAAAATAGTACTAGCAAAAGTATTATCCATATCTTGATTAACATCTGATTGCCCCCATCCAAATTCCCCTAATTGTTTTGGAATAAAACAAATTTGACTAAATGGAGCAGATAAAGAATATTCATTGTCTTCATATTGAAACCTATAACTAAACCTTACAAATCTTTCTTCTATTAAATCGGCATCCCCTGTAAAACTACTATTATAATCTGGATTAGCCCCTACTCTTAATTGATCAGTACTAGTATTAATAGTTATTTGTTTTGTTAAGGTTATTAAAGCATATCTATTTGCGGGTTTATCATCTAAACACAATGTATCTACAGATTGTATTAAAACCTCATCAGCCCTAGTAATAGCGGTTGTACCTGCAGGATCAATTGTAATAACATTACCGCTAAAATTATCACTAGTTATATAATCCCCTACTTTAGGAATAGGATTAGGAGTATTATCTGTACCTACTGTATTAGAAAAACGATACAATATAAAAAAAGCATTTCCTGCAGTAATATTTGCGGGCAAGGCTCCAGATAAAGTAAATAAAGCAGTATTTGGGTCCCAAGCCCCAGGAGCCGCTACTGGAGTATAAACTGTAGTATCAAAGCTATTTTCATTTTTTGTATCACTTTCATTAGTCATTGTAGGACGAGAAAAAGTAATATCTCCACCTCCCCAAACACCAGGAGGTGCTGGCACAGTTCCTGGCACCAAAGAAAAATTATTATAAATAGTAACAGAAGTGTTAGTTACAACTGTTATAACTTCCCATAATTCTTGATCTCCTTGACCAGGAAATCCCGTAGCAATATCTCCAATTTTAATACCCGTGGTATCAGCCATTGTTAAAATATAACCTCTTATAGGGGCTGTAGCCGCTACACCAGATGTAATTGCTAATATATTTTGTTGTAATACTAAAGGAGTTTCATAAGGATAATATTTTGCAACTGAAATTTGATCTTCTCTAGTATAATGTGTTGGTGTATTTAATGGGGTAGGGTTGGCTAATTCTACATTTATTTTTCTAGGTTGATTTCTATTATCAGTCCAATATAATAAATCATCTAATAAATTTATACCAAATATTTTATAATTTTTATTTAAATTTAAAAAATCACCAACAACTAATAATTTTAAAGTATTTGTAATAACATCTAATTCATGAATCATGTTGGCAAATCCAATAGTCATCACATCTAAATTTAGAAGAGTTATAGTAGTATCAAGAGTTATATTTGTAGCTGTTACATTTGTAACAACTGGAGCAATTGTAGGGACACCTCCATTCCAACTATCGCCTCTTAATAACATACCAACTTGGACACCAGAAGCTTGTGGATCAATAACAATCCCAGCCGCGGTAGCTAATGTAATAGTAGTTCCTGTTTGTCCACCATTAGAATAAGCTACTTTATCTCGTGGGCATACAGCTTCAAGAGAATATGCAGCACTAATAATATATATTTTATTATTTTTTTCACTTGTAAATTGGCCTATTACTTCAGCACCATCACCAGTTAATAAATTAACAGCCTCTGTATTACCTAATACATTCTCAAATTCTCCTACGCTTGAACCTTGTGATCTACTAATTTGTAGATTTTGAGCATCTCGGTATTCGCCATTGGGTATTAATCTATCATCTAAGTCTTTATTCATCTTAGATTTTAGAAAAGTATTCTTTATTTCTGGCATTTGATTAATGTTTTATCCATTTAGATTTCCCACGCATTACTTGAACTATTTCATCAAGTTTAATATTTGATAATCTTATTTTAGCATTTCTTAATTTAGAACTTGCTTCTCTTTTTAATCTTTGTACTATATATTCTGGCTGATTAATTCTTGTAGCTAATATTGCATGACTTAAATATGCATAAATAGCCGCTTCAGCTAATTTAGGTATTCTGCTATCTAAATCATATGCTAAACCATCAGAAAGATATTCTAAAATAATTAATCTTCCATTTAAGTTGCTTGAAAAAGATACTTTACCTTCTCTTTCATTTAATGTAAACCATCCGTTATATTGAGCATATTGAGGATCCATTCCATATTGTTCACCCCAGCCCCAATACCAGTAACCTCCGTTACCCCAATTGTATCCAGCCCAGTTTAAACCTTGGTTATATAATTCCCAATTAAAATCTTGATTTATCCAACTTACATTAGCATTTTTCCATCTATCTTCTGTAATAGAACTACCTTCAGTATTTTCCCCAAAATTATCTTGTGTAGGAACACCTAGATTATCTTGTAAAGGCATTGTATAAGGATTGTCTGTTAAATTATTCGCAGGATATATAATTCTTTGTACACCCAATTGATCAATCCATGACATACGCACATAGTTAACATAGTCTTGAGGTAAGATAACACTTAAGCTAGGTGGAATATTTAATTCTTGTGATTTAATACTTTTTAAAGTATCATAACTAAATTCTTGTAAAGCTCTTTTAACATGGAATATTACATCTGTTCTTTTGACATCAGGTATAAGTTTGTCTTTTCCTACATATCCTACAAGAAAATTATTAACTACATCAGCTAAGGTAGTATAAGAATAACTCCCATAATTTTCTTCTACTGTAATTCCATATGCATCTCTATTACCATAATCACCACCAGCTAAGGTTTTTAATTGGCATACTATAACATTAGTAGCCGGCAGAAGTACAGGAACTAAAATAGTCCCTAAGGTTATAGTGTTACCAACTAAAACATATGGAAGGATATATTCAGTATAAGTTATTCCATCTGCACTAGTATATAATTTAAAATTATTTAAAGCATAATCTACATTAGTTGGATCCGAACTACCCAGGATTAATTGAGTATCAAAAGTAAATGTAAAAGTACTTTGTCCTCCCGGGGCACTTACTAAAAATCCCTGCGCTCCGGCGTAATATTGTTGATTAGTTTCGGTGATTAATCCACCATCTGGAATTGCCATATTTTATTAACTTTTTTCATTAGCGTCTTCAGTTGCTACAGCTTGAGAAGCCATTTGCACTATAGACGGATCTTGTATTATAACACCAGCATAAGCTAGTATTCTTAGGATTATTTCTGTTTGTTCTGATATATCTAATTCAAAATTAGTAGAACCATAAGTACTACCAGAATTAAAATCGGCTGCAGTTAAAGTTATAACCGGCCCTGTACTACCACCACCTAATTGATTTGGATTTATAGTAATAGTATCTCCTACAGCAAAACCTGTACCTGGGGTAGTAACAGTTATAGTAACTACAGTAGGAGCAGTAACACTAGCGCTTAAAGCTAACCCAATACCTGCCCCAGAAGTAGTAAATGTAGGGGTATAAGACCCAATAACTCCACCCGCTAAAGGTGTTGTTAGATTGGCCAAAGTACCATCATTATTTAATAAGTTGTCTCCATATACTGTGGAATCATATATATATTGACCTAATGCCCCTTGGGAATATCCCCATCTGACTAGACTTGGCGTAGCTAAATAAGATATATTTATATCGCCGGGAGTAGTAATTGTATTAGGAAATACAAATAATTGTCCTGACTCATATAAATATATGGGGAAGTTTTCAGTAGGTTGAGTTAACGGGGAAAGGAATAATTGTGTTACCTCATTTCTTTGTGAATATTGTCCTAATTGTACGCCTTGATACATTACAGAGCCTAATCTATAAAGATCAGTTACTACAGTAGTATCTATAGTAAAAGGGTTAACCCCTGTTATAGCACCAGGTGTAGATGTATTATTTATGTATTTTTGAAAGAATTGTAATTTCTGTTCAATATTTTTTACACGATCTCCATATTCAGTATCATTATCAGGTAATCGATACTGCTGGTTTAAATCGCTGGCATACCCTTCAAATATAGTTGATTGCACCTGGATAGCTGTTTTATTGAATTCATCAGGTGTCATATACCCTCTTTGCTGTTGGTTAAGGATTAATAAAACTGTTTTATAAACTATATCTACGTTTACTGCCATTATATTTTTATTATTTAATATAGAGGCGGACGTATCCGCCCCTTATATTATTATTGAAGTTGTTTTTCTACCGACTTATATACTTCTACTCCATCATCTGTTTTAAACCACGCAGCTAATGCTGTGTAAGGATTTTCATCAAATGGTATTGTCATCAACTTTCTATCATTACTACCCCAATGGAATGTTCTTTGATCTTGGGATAATTTAATTAACCCTTGAGATTCAGCTTTAATTCCAGCGTTTCTTAATCCTACATTTTCATCAGCCGCTAAGCTCAAAAATAATTGAGGATTTCTTTTAGCTAGTAACATTAGATCTCTTTTAACTTCTTTAGAAGATAAAGAATCTACTGCATTCCCTTGTTCTACTCTTACAATAGCCTCGGCTTGATCTACATCCATAGTTCTTGCTGCAAGTAATGCTTCTAATTCAAATTCTAAATTTACTAATTCATCAGATGCAATTTGTTTTGGTATATATTCAATATACTTACGATCTTTCATCGGATGATATAAAGACAATAACTTTTGTAAAGATACATTTCTGCTTGGAACATGTAATGATCCATCTCTAAAAGTTATATGCCCCATAGTAACTTCCCCTTTTTGTTCATCTACAAAAGGGCTATTCATATTAGTTGCATACCTTAACTCTCTTTGTTCGTTAGACGAAGTATCAAACCATAATAATGGATGTCTTCGAGTATGCTTACTTGGAATAGTAAATGTTAAAGGCTCTTTACTTCCTTTAAGTATATAAGTTCTATCTTTTATTTCCCAGCTATCTTTTTTAACTGGTTTTACTTTAATAGGTTGTGCTACATTTTCAATTACCTGTCCTTCTACAACTGGTAATTCTTCTATAGCAACCTCTTGTGTTTTGGTTTTTGCCATAATATAATATAATTAAATAGTTAAAAAATAAAGATAATGGGTGCCGAAGCACCCCTATCTTTAAAATGATTATACTCCTTGGAATAATACGAAGTTGTTAGCAGCTTGAGTTACTAAACATCTTTCTGAAAGGAAATTAACTTCCATTGCATCAAGATCACTAGTATAAGCTCCACCTGCAGAACCTGTTAACCATGATTTCATTCTTCGGTCATCACCTTCAGAAGCTCTATATCTTACGTGTAAGAAAGGTCTCCTGATGTTAGTACCAAGAATTTGATCATAAACAGTAGTCGTACCAGCAGGGACTAATACTCCTTCTATAGAAGCAGGACCAGTCATACCACCACGCGTTGAAGCGTCGTTAAGATATTTCCAATCTGTTTTATAGAAATCGTAAGAACCTCTTCTGAAACCGCTAAAACCTAAGTTTAAAGCCATTTCTTCTGAGTTTTCAAATAATCCATAAGCAGTACCACCCTGCGCACCTGAAGATATACTAGCTAGCATATCATCAAAATCCAAAGCAGTTTGTCTATCTAGGAATAACATGTTTTCTTCAATAGCTCCCTGAGTATCTAAGTTTCTAAGAATATCATCAAAGTCACCGATACCTGTAGCAGCACTAAAGCCAACCATTACGTTACCTCTATTCTGAATAGCAGCAAAAAGTCCTTCAGAACCATTTGCTTCAGTTTGAGCAACGATTGGAGAAGCAGCAGCAACAAGCTCAGCTTCAACACACATCATTTCTAAATAATCTTCAAATCTAAGTCTTGTTTCAGACTCAGCTTTTAGATACCAAAGGTATCCAGAAGTTCCATCTTCCGTAGCAACTTCAACCCAACCTATTTGAGCCATATCAGAACCAGATACTGTGTATTTGCTTCTTACAATGATAGGATTGTTTTGGAATTGTGTGAAATTTGGATCAACACTTACGTAGCTAGTTCCAGCAACTAATGCAGGACCAGCAGCAGCGTTAGGTGTTGTAGATCCTTTCAGATATTCAGAACCGTAAACAAATATTTTTACGTTTCCTACTAAACCTGCAGCAGCAATAGTAGCAGCTGTGTAAGGATCAACATTTATAGTAACCGCACCAGGTCCAACGTTAGATGAAACAACTAAACACTTTACTTCACCGCCGAAGTCATCCATCACAACGATGGTTGATCTTGGAGATATAACGTTAGTTACACCAGCCGGTATAGTAATAGCGTTAGCCGCACCTACACCAGGAGCTGCAAACGTACAGTTATCATAAGCAATATGTAATCTATTTTGTTCTGACCAGATTACTTGGTCACTTGTCATCGGAAGCTCAGCTCCTACCATTCTTAAGAATCCAGATAAAGTTCTATTACCGTATCTTTCAACCTCTTGTTCGTAGATTTCTGGCAAATATTGCTGTGCGAATGTTACTCCACCTCCAGCAAAATTTAAATAATTCGTAGCAAGTATTTGTTGTACCTGACTAGGGATTATCGTTCCAAATTGGGGATTTAAAGGCATAATTTTAAATTTTAATTGTTAAATGTTCGTTTAATTTTCAATTTTGATGAATCTGTTCCACTTATAGCTCTCACCTTTAATCCATCTATAAACACGTCCCCTTGGGCAACTTGCCTCGGCGCATCTTTAGCTGGGTTCTTGGATTGCTTGACCATGTCTTTAACACCATCAGCTTTCCCTTGTTCATAAAAGTGACTTGCTAATTTGTCAGCATTCATAGCAGCATATAAAGCTTTATGATAACCTGGAGTATCATTGATATTTCCTTCTTTATCAACAAATTTGTTAATAAAATTATTAATATCAGATTGACTCTTAGCTATTTTTGAAGGATCTTGAACTTTATACCTAAATTTCTTTTCACCTACAGAATAATCAAAACCTTTGAATTCTGTATCAAATAAATCTTCGGTCCGTTTTTGAAACGCTTCATGACTTTGCTTTATAGTTTCTTGCTGTTTATTATAACGATTGAAAAAATCTGTGGCTTTTTGTTGTTCTTGTGTTACTCCGGGACGTTGTTTAATATCAGCATAATACTTATTTTTTAAACTTTCTAAATCCTTTTTCGCAAAAGCAACTTCTTCTTTATAAGCTAGCTTTTTTCTACGTATATCTCTTTGTTCGTCTACATCCTCATCTACTTGAAATTTATCTTCAATTAAAAAGTTAATTTCATCTTGTGATAAATGAGGTTTTGTTTGGTTATAATATTCATGTAATAAAGAATTATCATCTAATTTATCATAATCTCTATTGAGTTTAACATAGTCCTCTACTGTCCCACCTGTTTCATCCATAAACTTTACAAGTTTATCAACGTTTTGTGGGAGTTGTTGTGTTGCCACAACAGGCTCCTTAGTTACCTCTTGAATATTTTCAATTTTTTCTGGAGTAGTTTCTACAACCTCTTCAATTATTTCTTCGATCGGAGTTTGCACCTCAACTTCTGCAACGGGCTCTTCCTTTGTATCGCTGACCCGTGTTCCTGTGTCCACTTTCTCGCCATCTCCGGCTCGTTTATCCACATCCACTGTCTCTGTTTTTTGCTCTTGAACGGCATCTGTTTTTGGTTTTGTTAAATCTACCTTAATAACATTTGATTTTACCTCATCTG
>Ga0206685_10000142_pt1 | contig 22513 bp, 35 predicted proteins | sample M220012015metaG_FD_161049 | JGI IMG/M metagenome (GOLD analysis project Ga0206685, IMG submission 161049) | Ammonia-oxidizing marine archaeal communities from Monterey Bay, California, United States - M2 200m 12015 | ecosystem: Environmental > Aquatic > Marine > Intertidal zone | place: USA...
TCTTACCCAACCATATATAGTTTGTTCAATATTTATATCTCTGAACATCTCTTCGATAGTATCTCGGACACCATCATCTTCTGTTACTATATCAAAGTTATCTTTTACAGCATAAAAGCATGGAAGGTCTATTAATGTTCTTACAACAGGGTCTTGTAAATAAACATTCATATAAGTACGTGGAGCACCTATATGTGGTTCAAAATCTCCTTTTCCTCTTACATTGTAACCGTTATTTTGAAGTTTGAGTCTTTTAATGACACCTGCTCCGAAATCTCGTGGGTCGTTCTCTTTGAAAGGGGGATTAGCCCCCACATTTGCGAACCTTCTTCGCACTCTATCAATTATTGACATGGCTAGTCACATATATATAAACCGAAAGGAGTATATAAAGATTGTGCTAAAAGCGTATACCTTTATTAAGGCGATGAGAGCGAGCAGCTGTGGTTAAAACAGACTTTCCACTCCAATTTTGTTGTCTAGTGGGTGCTCTTCGTATTCTATCGCTAGTACTTCCGCCTCTATTAGATGAGGCCACTCCTGCACCAGCAGGAAGCATAGATAAGGTAGCATGTAGCGCCATTACCGAACTATCACAATAATCATCGTGTTTTCCGGAAGGAGCTGCTATCTTTTCGGTCTTATTGGCTGCATCCATAGTATATTCAAGGTCTCTATGTTCTGCATACCATTTTAAAATTAATCTCTTTATATGAGGTTCTTGGCTTTCTGGATTAGGTACCTTTACTAGTTGTTGTTGGATATAGGAAACGTAATCTCTATATATCTGGGTCTTCGTCCCTCTCGGACCACCCGTAAAAATGAAAGGTAGGAAATGTATCTGCGGACTACTATTTATACACTCTACCCTTAAGTCTTGTTCAATCGCACCGCCGATACCAGTACAATCCACAATAAGGCGCTTAGCGTGCAAACGATTACAGACGTCAATGATACGCTGACGCTGGTATGGAATATCGTGTCCACCACTTCTAGGACTGATTTCTTCAATGTATATAAGACGGGCAATATCTTGTCCACCATCCTCAGTAGCAAGTTTTTCCCTTGACCATCCGGTAATAACAGTAGAGTTAATAGATTTCCCAACATCAACACCGACAGAAATTTCATTAGGAAGATTTCCTCGCTCGTCATCGAGAGTCTCTCTGGTCCACGGTTCGTATTCATCAAAACAGTCCCTTAATTTTTCTGGATTGAATATTTGCGATACACTCTCTACAAACTCACATTCGTATTCTGTCCTCCAGTAGATAGAATCTTCCCCCCATTCCGTCATCTTATCTAACATTTCTAATTCAGTATAAGGAGGTGAATAAGCATCTCCTTGTTTAATTGCGTCTTTCCATGAAAACACCAATCTCGTGAAACTATTTTCATAAGCTTCTGAGTAGAGATATCTATACATATGATTCTCTTTTGACTTTGGTGTACCTAAATTTATGAACGGGGCCTTATTTGAAACTATCGCTGGTTCTACGTTATCTACGAATAAATGGTCATCAATTAGAGGACTTTCGTCCACAATACATAAAGTAGGGTGTTGTCCTCGTATAGCTTGTCCCTGATTACTAGGCGCTAATGGAGCTCTACGCATCATTGTGCCCCCCTTCATGCGTATATGGGGCTTATTATGAAATTTATAATTGTCTACTAAGCTATCTAAAAATCTATTATCCTTAAAGTTTCTATAAACATAACCAAAGATTAATGCAGCTTGGTCTTCTGATGGAGCTAAGACAAATACTAAATCTCTAAATCTTTTAAAGAACATATAGATAGTTACAGCTACCGCAAGGGCATAAGATTTACCACTCCCTCGTGGAGCTAAGATAGCTAATTTACGCGGAAGACCATTATCAGGATGTGTTAAAGACTTAACAATAATAGTTTCCTGAAGAGGTCTTAACTTTAAAGGCCGTTGTTTATTATCAATTAAATAGGTTTCACAAAAAGCTCTAACCAATTTAAGCATTTTGTCTTCAGAGAATCTACAACTTTCAAATATATTCTCTAACTCTTTTGAATCGTGTGCGCTTTTACCTGTCAGTGTCGCTTTCAGTTTCTTTGTCTCGTTTCTTATCGCTTTCGTCATCTGTTAAATCCTCCAAGAAACTAGCAAACCCTTCAGTCCGCTGTTCCACTACCGTAGGTATCTCTATGTTTAATGCTCTGAATTCCGTATGTATGTCACGAACGATTGAATTTCTTTGGCGCAAGAGCTCTGTTCGTAAGTTAACATCCCGAATATGTAAAGAAATTTCTTCCCACAAAATGTCTTCAAGAGTAAGATTGCGAGCCAGCAAGCGTACAAGTTCTTTATGACGTGCATATTCTTGTTCTCCTACTCGCTGGCGTAACCGCTGCTCATAATCGTCTTCGTTCAAAGAGTCTTTGCGCTAGCAAAAGCTGCTTTGGTTTCTGCTTTGACCGCGGCAACAAATTTGTCGTCGTTCTGGTCCCATACAGATAGTATTACGTTTTTGAGCATTGCATCTTTTACATGCTTTTGTGCTAGAACATCTAGCTTCTCATAAGCCTTTAACTGGGCAGACGTTAAATGTACCTCGATTAATTTATGTATCTCGGCTTCGTGGCTCTTCATATAAGAACCTCCGAATTTATATATTAACGCTTTTACAGCTGGCTGTGTGTATGCAATATAAGCAACAAGTGCTCCTATGACTGCTACCGCGAGCATGAGCTCAGGTGAATCACTTAATGCATCCAATATACCATCTATCATTCCAGATTCGCTTACTTCGTCAGCAGTAACGTTATCTAGAGTCTCGTTAGTTGCTGGTTCGTTTGTCGTATTATTTGACATATTTTTTCCTTTTTTTGGGGCTCCCACGGTGACGCTTGCGTTAAGTGTCCTGTGGTGCCTTGGCCCTTCTGTGAGAGCCTATACATAGTAGGACCCCCTACTATATAAAGCTTACTTAGAGGTTATCCGTTACCCACGTTTTTGTATCATTGAGGAGGGTACATCGACCTATATAATTAGCTACCTTAGTTTCATCATTACTCTCACTCATACTTCCTGTAGACATAAGAGAACTTAACTTGGTTTCAGTGTCAGCTAAGTCTGCCTCTATTGTGGCAATAATTTCTGCTTTTGTTATACTCATTTCTTTTTCTTCCTAAGTTTGCCATCTTTAGCACGATAAGCTTTTTCACCCTTTTTAACTCTACGTTTCTTGGGTTTCTTACGTGGAACTCCGTTCTTATTCTTTCTTACCATTCTTTTTCTTCTTTAAAGAAGGATACGCTTTGAGTACTGCCTTTTTGATACCAGCTGGGTTTGGCGCATTATGTGCCAGCTTAAGAGCTGATTTAGCTCTCTTCTTAGTATTAATAGGGTAGCTACCTTTAGGTGCTCCTCCTGATGGGCCAGCGAATTTACTAACGTTAGGATAATCTCCTACGTTTGAACCTCCGGGCTTCTTTCTTGCTTCCGCTTGACGACGTTTTTTAGATTTAGCGTTGTAAGCCATACTTAACCGTGGTCTGCGTATTTAGTTTTAGAATGTTGTTTCTTACCTATGTGGTGTCCATGATGTTCACGGCGCGCTATCTCTGATTCAGTTACATCTCTAATTTGTTTAAGAGCTGTCTCTTTAGATATAGCATGATGTTCAAGAGCGTGAGTTTTACCACCGACGTGGCTGTAAACCTTTTCACCTTGTCCGCTCTTTCTCATTGTAAGAGTTTTATCTATATTGTATTTCTTATTTTGATTTTCTGCCATATTATTCCTTTTTGTGTAATAATTCCAGTATATCATTTAGCTTAGACAAAGTAGAATTAAATCCATTGTCATTCTCATTTTGATAATTCATATTGATAAAGTTCTGCTTATCTATTTTATCTAAGATTGTTTTAGTGCAACAACAGTCGCAACATGCTTTTTCTTCTGAGGGCTCAGCCCCATCGTCCACAATATCGTCAGCCATGATTACTCGTCTCCTTTCCTATCATACTTTGCAGTATAAACATCCATTGGGTCACTCTCTTGATTCTGGGCACCGTATTCGCGGTCTCCTCGTTCGTGACTCTCTTTCATATCTTCTAGATATTCTTGAGTAGGAATGTAGGCTAGACTATAAGTCGTACCATCATATACTTCTCTAATTGCGGGCTTATCTTTATTTTCTTCGGCAATACTATCGTAGCTGGTGATAGGTTTATGAGAGGCTGCTGCCATCTCATTAATCTCACGTTGGCTTGGTTTTTCCCAGTCTAGGGTCTTTGCGTACTCTTCTGACCAGTGTTCTCCTTTAAACAATCCTCCTGCGGATGAGTCCACAGGTTTCTTGTCCGATTGGTTACCTTGATATTTTTCATATAGTTCTTTCGTTGGCATTTTTATTCTCCTGAGCAGCAACATGCTTTGTTGTTCTCTGCTTGTACCTGCTCGCTTGTAGGCATATTTATAATTACCTCTAATGCTTTTATCTTCACTTCCATTTGTTGTACCTGTTCATACAGTTCTCTCACTTCGTAGTCGTTCATTTTTTTGTTTCCTCTTCGTGTTCATGGTCATCCCCATTACGGAATGTACCTTTTCTTGTTTGTTCTATCTGACTGTTCTGTTGAGCAGTCCATAATTCTAATACCTTATATATAATAACTAAGGCTGGAGAACCTATAATCAGTAATACCGACTTATAAGATTCTATATCTTCTACTATTTCTGGATGGCGAAATGCCATCGTAACGAGAAATACAGATAGTCCTACCCACGCCATTACGACAGGTGCTGCTACTAACATCATCATGAAGTTAGCGAAATTCCCGTCAGGGTTTGCTGCGTCTTTTTTATGATTGGTCATGTTTCTGTTCCTCCTTTAATTTTTTATAATCATCTGCTGTTGACCTTATTACAAGTGTTCTTAGGTCGTCGAGTTCCGACAATATTGTATCTAATTTAGTTGTGAGCTGTATCATATCTTTAGCCTTCATTGGCCCTCCACTCTTATCATTGGTATATCAAACTGTTGTTGAAAGATATATTCTTCATCTACATCGTCCCATACGAGTAATGCTACCCACATCGACCATGTACCTTCTGTCTCATTGAGTTCCTCAAAAGTAAAATTAAACCAGTGATAGTCCCAGTCCACACCATTAACTGTTAAATATAAATCAGTCCAGTTATAATCACCAGACTCTTCATGCCATACGTCTACATAAACTAATACAGACGTACTATAATCGCTACAGTCGGTATCTATATCTGTTAATACGGATATACCATCTGCATCTGGGTCTACCCAGAAGACAGACATATTATCTGTCTCTTCGTTATACCAACCGGGATAAAAGTGTACCGATGTGTGGTTCCCGTGTTCTTCTTCATATTCATCCTCGTAATCACATGAACCATCATCTTCAGTAGCTTTATCATCATAATTATTAGCTTCTATATCTGTACAACCATAAATGGACGCAGTTTCGTTTCCGTTACCATTTGTACCATTTGGGTTGTCATTTAAAACCACACAACGACCATCGTCATGCGTAGCATTGGGTTGATGATTCTCAGCTTCGGGATTAGTACATCCATAAATAATAATTAAGAAATTACAACTTCCATCGTCAAAAGTAGCTTTAGGGTTATAATTAGTTGCATCATATTGTAAACAACCTCCTACTGGTCCTTCTTCTTCAGGATTGAAGTAATCACTTAGAATTGTCATATTGGCGCCACCACTGAGAAGGGCTAACATCATTACTGCTAGTATAGCACCTATCTTTTGCCCTACTTTAGTTTCTCCTATCTTATCGGCAGCCTTGCCTATAGTTTCAAAAAGCTTCTCCTCTTCATCAGGTTTCTTGGAGCCTCCTATGCCTAGGATTTCGCGTTCCTCGTCAGAAATCACGTTTATGGCTCCATAATCGTCGCGCGCCATAGATATTTTCTACACCGCGCAAGTATATAAAGATTGCCCTAATCAAACTCAGGAAACTGTTCTTGGTTTTCCAATTCAATTAGGAGTTTGGACTGCTTAGAGATATCTTCATAGTTTTCCTTCTTCTTCTTGTATTTAGGTTCCCACTTTGGTATTACCACGTCACATGGCCCACCGTTGTGTTGTTTATTGAATGAACACCACTTACAGAGATTCTGAGGCACTTGTTCATATCGGTCCTCATATTCTTCACGTTCCTTTATACAATCATGTACCATCTTGATTATATCTTTAGCTTCATCAAGCACTTGCTGATTAACCTTAACAAAGAATGTATCATCAAAGCGGAGATAGTTAACGCCCACAAATTTCGGCATCTCGCCCATCTCTAATGTGTACAAGAATGCATATATAATCAACTGGCGATAATATTCCTCTGGAAGGTATGCACCATAGCGCTTACTGGTCTTGTAGTCCAGCAAAGTTGTACCACCATCGAAATCATTACATACTACGTCAACAACTCCTACTATAGCATACTCTGAAGACTTAACCCACTTTTCAGCATACTTAGGAGCTACTGCATTCCAAGCTTGATACTTATTTTTGAATATTTTCCATTTTACCATTTCTGTTAATTTTTTATCAACAGACTTAACAAAATTCTGCAATAAATCCTCAGTCTCAACATACATAGCATTCATCTCTTCTTCGGTGTGTATTTCCCACAGCCATTTATGTTTACCTATCTTTTCTTCCCAGCCTGTTTCAAACTGTTCTTGAACCCATTGAGCGGGTCCACCCTTCTCCCATTGGGGTAAGGTTTTAAATTTATTCTTAAATAAGTTCTCTAATACTTTGTGTACTAATGTACCACGAAACAAGTGAATTGTTTTCTTCTCAGGTATCTTTGCTATATATTTATAATAAAATTCCCTAGGGCATTTCATATACGTATTTATTTTACTAGGGCTCAGCCTCATGTGACTTGCGGTCCATTTAGTTTCCATATGCGTTCTTCTCCATTTCCTTCATATCCATTCCATGTACTCTTATACCTTCTGCATTCTTTGTGTTAAAAAAGAATATCTGGAAGAGTCTATCATTATCTATATCATTTCCAAAATATTGTGCTGCTGCATGTATATTCCTTGCATCAAACAATACCATTCTATTATATCTATTTCCTATTCTATCTACTACTTCAAAGGGAGTTTCATCATAAAAGTTCCCTGCGAACATATTCCAATCACTATCATTCTCTACTGAGAACTTGCCTGTAGCTTTATGTCTATATAAATTGGTTCCACATTGAGGAGGAGGGTCTGGAGTAAGATACACCATAGCTGCCCAACGTTGAGTATCTGCGTGTATGACGAAGGGGTCCTCTGCCATACAGTGTTGGAAGACGCCATTAGTAGCATAGTTCCATCCACCAAGCTCCGTTCCTTTAACGGTCTTATCACCAATTAAAGCTTCAAACTTCTCTTTAGTTCCTTTAAATATCTTTCTTATGTTAGTTCGATGACCTACAGCCCCATGTTCTCCACGAGGCACATAATCACGTGTCATAGCATATTCCCTTACAATATCTGGGTCGCTATAAAAGTCATCCACTACTACATACGACAGGTAGTTATCTGTAGGTGTTACATCCTTAACATACTCTTCCATAAGTTCTTCTGTAGATAGTTCTTTTAGTCTTTCGTATTCTTCTGGGTCGTTCATACCTAATGACCTCATATGCTCAAAATCTTCCGTGGATATCCAGCCATCTGGTTGAGGACCGGGCATCACTACAGGGGATTTTGAATTATCCTTCATTTCTTTTTCTCCGAAAGCATTTTCTTTATTATGTCATCTTTATTGGTAATGCTCTTCTTTTTATGCTTTTTTATTCCTGCTAAAGCATCAGCATCTCTACCTTCTAGATTATCAATGTTCCACTTAACGTGACCTACATATTGTGGGTCTAACTTAAGTTTCTGCACTTCTTTGAATTTTTCTATACATTCTTTAAATCGCCCAATCCACCACAAAGCTACTGCTTCTTGGAAAGGTAACGCGAAAGCGCCCGGATAATCTAAATCCATTCCATCTATGTCATACATTAATGCATCACGTTCTGCGTTTAAGCGTTGACCTGCTCTAGCCACCATATGGGATTCTACCCAACGGGATGAATACTCATAGGACTGGCTTAAGTAATGATAAGCCTCAGGTCTTCCGGGCATCAGTGATATTGCCATCTGACAACAGTTCTGTACGTGAGCTTCTCTTCCTCCCAACCTTCTAAAGCATATAGCTTTACGTAGTAAGCACTCGTATGCCAAAAGGTCGTTATCTGTTAATTCTGCACATTTAAGGTAATAACCCATAGCAGATGCGTATTGCCCTAGGTGTTCATACTCCCACCCGCATTCAAAAGAATGTTCGGGGACATCAGGGGCTTCGATGTATTGTTCTAACTTTGCTTGTAAGTTCATAATTTTTCCTTCTTTGCTAAAAATATCTCAGGATGTGCTGTGTGTTCAATAGCATATCCTATTTCATATAAATGATTAAACAACTCCGTTCTTAAATCTCCTATCAGAGGTTGGTCGGGAACTGGTTCCCAACTCTCAAAGAGTATAGGAGGGTAATCATTATTCTTAAGGGTTTCAGAAGCTCCTTTAATAACTTCGAGCTCGTGACCCTCTACATCTATCTTAATTAAACTTATATCTTTTATATCAAACTCGTCCATCTTGAGAACAGGAAGTTCATAAGATATGTCTTCCTTCCAACCAATATGAGTGAAACCATTAGTTCCACCATCAGGTTGTCTTTCATAGAATGGTAACTTACCATTCACATCAGATAATCCTATATTATAAGTTTCTACTTTATCAGAAAGGTCCTTGAGTAAAACATTAGCACATAAATGGTTATAGATACGACGCGTAGGTTCAAAAGCATAAACCTCTTTAGCATAAGGACCTAATAACCATGTATATGTTCCTATATGCGCGCCTACATCCACAAACGTTCCACTAGGGTTTATATATTCCCTCATGCTTTGGATGATGTCTGATTCAGGTATACGTCTATCAGGATTTATATCAAATCCTAAATATTGTATCATCTCATCAGGTGCTACGAAGTAGTCGCAGGACAAAGCATCTGCTTGCCCATACTCTTTAACCATACTAGAATTACTAGTGATGGGGTCTACTCCATTCTCACACCTTCGACACATGTCATAACATGTTTGTGGTTTAGGCATTATGTCATCATATTCTTGTGTGTATAGATTACCTATTATTTCTTCTAGGTTATAGTCCATACAACATAATGATACTTCACCATTAGGGAGGAGTATGTTATGATATAAACCTTCTATGCAACCACAAGTCTTATCTCCTTCGTGGTATACAGATTTAAATCTATCCCATACTTCCTTTACTTCTGGCTTCAGTTGAGCTTCACCTAATAGGTTACCTGCTCTATGCCACATCTCATAATGATTAACCGTATGGTCGGGATATATATGTTCCACTTCTTCATGGACCTCTCCCATTGACATGGTTTGGAAGTTTGTAATGTCAGCGTCCTTTAACGCTTGTACTACTTTAATATATGTTTTATTCACTGGGTGTTTAGCCAGTCTTTCTTTATCAGGTAGATGTAATGTAAATCCACCATTGGGTCCTCCACAGAATGGTATATGCGAAATCATTTTAACATCTTTAAGGGTCATGCCTACAGCTGTAGTGAATACAGATACAGGGTGTCCTTTAAGGTGTGCATATTGTACCATCGTTGAACAATCTTTATTTAACCAAGGTTCTGTAAAACCAGAGAATGTTATTCTGACTTCTCTTGGTAATTTGTCAACTACCATCTTGAAATCATCTAACTTCATGGTTCTAGCTTGTTCTGTAGTGAAGTGTTCACTATCCCACACTTTTTGTAAAACTCGTTGTGGGCAGAAGACACAATCAACTACACACCCTGCTTTAGGTATAGATGTTGTTATTTCTAGCGTAGGCCAGTCTGTGGTTCGCCAATAGTCGTTTGCCATTATTCTTTAGGGAACTCCAGAATACTGTTCAAGAATTCCGCTGGTATGTGCACTTTGTATGCAGCATTGTCTTGGAACCCGAAAGTAACGTAAACGTCATTTCCATCTGGGTGTACAGCCATTCCACAACAGAACTCTATACGTCCATCCATAAATTTGAATGGGGCTGAATGAGTAACTAAGTTCCACTTCTTATCCCATACCATAAATCTATGGTAATAATGTGAATCTCTATCTCCTTTGTCATTCTCCCAGTAATCACATTCATGTACTACAGCCATGTAATAACCGTTGTACGGTACTATCTGAGAGCTACCACGTGGGTCTAACTGGAAGGGTAGTTTCTTCTTAGGGTCTCCTTTGAGTACGTAACTGCTTGGACAGCGATATTTCTTAGGGTTGTTCTTCCACTTTTTATTAATATCCACTTTAATAATCTCTATAGGATTTGACCATTTCACGAAGTGAAACGGCATATCTAATATAGGCATCCAATTCTTCTCACAGTAAGGTTCCTCACCTTCTGGGGGTAACATAACGTAACGTCCTACCTCTTTCACACCTTTCGATGTTACATCAATTTCGGACAGTACCATTCTTCCCTTTCCATCCGGCGCGTAGCGCCGAACGCCAGTTACATACATCTTTCCTTCCCACTCAACAATCCTAGCATCTTCTAGTCCTACAAAGTCCCATTCAGGTTCCTTGGTAAACTTACTAGTGTTTATCTTTCGGGGGTTGGTTAATTTCATATTCCTTAAATTAAAGTCACAGATAAAATTCTCTGTCCTTAGATAAGGGTCGTCGTCGGGACGAACATAATTCAGAGGTCCCCATGGGGTCTGATACTTCTGTTCTCCTTCACAGTGGTGTAAGTAGTATGATACTTTACGTACATTAACTAAATACTTGGTCGTATCTGGCTTATGCCAAATTGACGGGTTGCACAATCCTACGCCGTCTGACTTACTGTTCTCTACTATAAGAGGCTCAATTCTGCCTCCCTTCTCTAGTAATTGTGATACCAGAGAAGTCTTCATTAGGTCTTTCATCTCTATCATTTTAATCAACTCTACTTTTGATTAAGCTCCATTAAGCATTGCTCGTAAATACTCTCACTTCCTTCGGAACTTCGTGGCTCCATGGTGGAGCATATCCATCCTCTTCATTGCATACGCATTCACATGTCGGTCCACATATAGTGCACCCATGTGTACAATTACACATTGTAAAAACTGTAACATTAGCTGCGGCTTCGCTCCGCGCGATTTTGAGTAAGATAAGATATCCTATCAAATCATCGAGCGTGTCTTCAGTTGCATCATCGAGCCCATTGTTCTTGATACGACTGAGTTTATCGTCGATACGTGCACAGATAGCCTGTGCTGAATCGAGCTTACTAAAAATATTGTCTGGAGATAGCGCACTATCGCCATACGATTTATTCTTGCTTAATAGCAAATCGCGAATCTCATTACAAGTCCACTCTATATTTTTTTGCGTTTTTTTAGTCATTCTTTTTTTCACTGAAACTACTAAGACCACATCAGTATATAAAACTTTCTGTTAACATGTCATATAGACACTATTGCCTGTCCTGAAATGCTTACTCTATATAATATATCTATATAGCTCTTACTATGTAGAACTACTTTCAAAATTCAGACGATTTGTTTTGACCCCTACCCATGCCTTGATACTGGTGGGGCCATGTGATTTTAGACCGGGGGCCATCCGCATAAAAGGCGCAGCATAATAAAAATAGGTAAGCGGATGCTATATTGCACTATATATACCTCCTCCTTCCTTATATACTAAAACCAGCGAAAGCTTTATATACTTTGTCGTTAGAGTATTGATAGAGGTAAAAGAAATGACAACTACACCAACACAACAGCAAGTAAATAACCACAACAGTGCCCTTATAGCACGCATCGTGGCAACCCAAATCTGGAAGCAGACCAGCCGTAGGGACACACCTACCCGATACTCCACTTGGAATAAGAGGTAATCAATGCGTCTAATAGAGGTAGGGGGGGTATCCCTCCAATCAGACCCAATGGAAATTTTAGAGAAATTGGAAAAAATGCTTGATAAACAAATAAAAAAATCTAAAAAACAACTAAAGGGGGGGACTAAGTAAAATGGACGAATACCAAAAATATTTAACAGAAGTAATGGTAATACTAAGTAGACTTTCTATTTAATTATTATAATGTTAATCATCAGCCAATCCCAAAACCGGGACATGTCTAATCATGTACATGTCAACACATGCATGGGGGGTGGCACTTGTCTTATATACCCCCTATATATAAATGACCCCCCACCCTTATATACCCACTATATATAGCTATCCTCTCTAGAAGAGATACCCCCATGGGGTAGGGGGGGTATACCCAGACATGCAAATTTTTAAAAAAACGTTAGCGGGACGTATATCGCACTATATATACTCCCTCGTGCCTTATATACTAAAACCAGCGAAAGCTTTAAATACTCTGTCGTTAGAGTATTGATAGAGGTAAAAGAATGAATAAAACAACTTATACAACAAATAAAACTGGCTTCGTCGACTGGGATGGTCGATTGATGAGTATCCACTCCTTTTGGGTGGAATTAATGGGTTCCCGAATGGAGGGGCCAAACTCTACCTATTGCCACACAATAGGCTGGGTTAATCTCCACTCCTTTGGAACTAAACACGGTAGTCTTAACGACGCTGAAGTTTGGGACGTTATTAATAGCGTAGGGGCCAGATTCGTGGCCTACCCTAACAAAGAAATTTATAAGGTAGGTGCTTAAATGTCTAACCACAACTCTTTAAATTGGAAAGACTTCTTATTGTGTCTATCAATGGAATTAACTTTTGGCGACGGTTCACGTGATGCCGAAGTATATAAGACGATTGAAAATAAAATGTCCAGAATGGAGTATTACAAATGAGTGAGTTAAATAAAGCCGAGCTATTGGTAGCGATAGACTCCTTAAGATACGACATTAATAAACTTAATACGTGGAACGTTAGAAGCCCTAACGATATAGAATACTACGACGACGTATTAGCACAACTGTTTATAATAATAATGGAGCAAATGAAATGAGTGAACCAGAAAGCTGGGACGCAAAAGATTTTATCTTTAGTAATAAATATTTCTGTCCTATTTGTGCGACGCCCGAAAGTGGTAAATGTCAAGAGCTGGACGAGTAGGCCATTTTTGGCCCATGTCCCAATTTTTTCAAAAACAGTGAGCGGAACCCAAAACGCACTATATAAGTCTCCTCGTGTCTTATATACTATTTTGAAGCAAAGCTTTAAATACTCTCTCGCTACAAGTAAGTTAGAGGTAAAAGAACAATGAAACTAACACGAATTCAGAAGCTGTGGCTTAAGATTGGACGTATTCCAACTTCAACAAAGTCAAGTCGCTGGTCAAAGTAAGCAAACAGAATTAAACTGTAATTAAAAATACAATATCCCGTGCTGGGTTTCAGGGGCCGAATCCCGACCCAGCACCTTATATTAATGGGAGATATCCCGTTATCGTGAGTGGCTGAATAACCCCTTCCCAAAGGGGGTAAAGCACACAATATCCTGCTCCAACGGACAAGTGTCTGAGGAGGTGGTGAGTGGTAAGTGCGGACAATACTTAGGTATTTGGGCCGGTAGTCTTTGGAGGTTAACCTTGAATCCTCCCTCACACCTTATACTTATAAATGAGTAGGAAGTTCACAGGCGCTAAGACGTATACTTTAGCGTTGTCGTTCTGATATTTGTTTTAAGACTGGGTTAATACCTCAGTTAAAAAAGGGGGTCGCTTGACAAGAATGGCGAAGCACAAAACTTTTAGGTCTTCCGGAGACACGCGGTTGAAAGCCCGTGGTTAGTGCGAGTGGGTTCTCACGACCTACAACCCCCAAACCTTATACTCAAGGTCTAAGCTCAGTCATTAATGTGGCGCTCTTAGGCCAGCGGTATTAAAAACTTTGGACATGTGCAAACCTTTATAACCTCCCTCGTTATAGGTAATATAAGGTAAAATATGAAACACGGACGATATAAGAACTGCCAAGAATGTAAAAGAGAATTAGTAGACGGCTACCAAAAGGATAACCCATTTAAAACATTACCCGACGCTCAGTTTTGTTTTGAGTGTGAGATTGTTTATTCTTATTAGGACATGTGCGAAAAAACGTGAGCGGAACCTAAAACGGACTATATATACCCCCTCGATGCTTATATACTAAAACCAGCGAAAGCTTTAAATACTCTCTCGTTAGAGTAGAATTAGAGAGAAAAAATGAGCTTCAAAGAAAACATTTTAAGAAACGAATTCCGTTTCAGGAAAGCCAGCCGTCGGTTTCAATTACCGATGAGTCACACCCTCGAAATTTACGAGGCATTAGAGGCCCAAAAGTTGGGACTTGATAAAGAGGTAGCAAAATGAGAAAAACCTTATTACAAAATCTAACTGATGAAATGGCCTTTCAATACGAAAATAGCGGGGCAACCCACGAAGAAAACCAACACGCTGAAGATTGCGATTGGATTTATAATAATTGCACCTGCGGACAGAATGATAAATTCGAGTTAAATTACGATTGGGAAGATAATGGAGAATACTAAAAATGGAAACGATAAGAAGAAATTTAAAAAGAGCAAGGGAAGCCGACGCTTTAAGCAGAGAACAATATTCTATTGAATCTTGGATTCTTGGAACTGTAAGAGGAATGGTTAGCTTTTGGGCTGACGAATACACTTTAAGAGGTGACAAGCTAAAAGGTCAGGATTTAGTAAGATGGAAAAAAGAAGTCTACGCAAGGATTCAGGAATTAGACGCAGTCTTTAAAGAAGACGAACAGCTAAGAGGTTTAGAATGAAAATGGGCTGGCTATCTGCAAAAGCAGAAATGAAAAAGGACGAAATCATTTACGGCCTTGACTCTATCCGTCAGGTATTGGTAGAGGTTGGAGATGAAAACCTTTCAGAATATCATTCAGTGATAGACAACGCACAACAATTTATATTGGAGAGTGAACAATGCCTAATGTAGACGACCTATACGACGGACTCGTAGAGTTTGAGATAGAAAGAAAAAAGATAGAGGAACACAACCTTAAGTGTAGTGGAGACAAATACACTTGTCTTTGTTGTGGTGTCTTTGATGAAGAGACAGGCGAATGCTAAACCCCGCCTGTTTCCCATTTGAAAAGTTTGGAGCTTTCTTAATGTTAATGTGGAGCCTTACAGTTTAGGGCTCCCTAAATTCGCACATGTGCAAAGGCTTAAATAGAACCTAACCCTTGGTATATTAGAGGTCAAACAATGACAGAATCACAAAAGAAGACAAGAGAAATAGCGAAGCCCTACGAAATTTGGGTGGATAAACACGGTGCAGGATTTGAATGGAGAGTCCTGAAGAAATACCAGAAACCAGAATTGGAAGCGAAAAATAATTACGCACGATGGTTTTGTGGTGTGAAATCACCGATGACTTACGGAGAATTTGAGCTCGGAGACGTTTACGTATCTGAGATTAAAGAAAACGCTCACAGAGTATTATAAGGAAGTCAACCTCGAACGGACCCCCTACCAGTTTCTGGGGGTCCCCATTCGGACATGTGCAAATCGTTCATTTCGGGAGGGCACTATATAAGGTTATAGTTTTGGGCGTCCCGCTTTTAAGCCCTCCCTGTTTAGAACAGGTGTCATTATAAGGTTGGACGGGAGAAACTACAAACGGTTAACCCGTCAGGTGAGTCTCTGCGTAAGTGAGAAAGGCTTGACAATTCAGAATTAGAAGTTGTGCTCGGTATTAGGGAAAGTGATAAAGAATTTCTCGTTATTAATCAGTTTGAGAATAAGCGTCAGTTGACTTTAATAAGTAACTTAAACAAGTGACTTTCATATTTTCCGGAGTGATTTGTCTACTATTTAAATTGGCTTCAATCTGCTAAAAGTTGATAAGCGTCTTAAATACTCCCGTCCTTTTTATCGACGTCAGATAAATGTAAGTGCGAATGGTTGGGAGGGAATCGCCCCCCCTACGTTTTATCTCGGATGAGATTTATTTATTTTACTCCATTGCTTCGAGCTTCGCTTGAAGTTCGGTCAATGAAATACGACCCGACTTAATGGCACTGATTATACTTTCTGGGGTTGCAGAAACTTTTCCAGTGCTTAAACGTCGTGACGCTTGAAGTTCAACAATACGGGTTGTAATCATTGAAGTTGTTTCAGCACTTATTTCAGCACTTAAAACGTCGTTCATTGCTACGAGTGTATCGTATTTTACTCCAACAGGCAATCGACCACCCTTTGGGGCTTGGAATCCTAAAAGAGCCATTAGGTTCTTTACAATTCCTTCACCACGTGGGGCCGCCAAATAATCCATTGCAGTAGACTTTTGCGTTTCAGTTGTTTTAGGCATTTTTCCTCCTTTTTCTCTATATTACACAAGGTTTCAAAGTATATAAAGCTTTGCCTATAAATTGTATATAAAGCCCCTCGACCCTTATATACCCCTGTTTGAGTCCCGCTCACTACTTTTCGTTCTATCCGTTCAGACATGTCCGTTTGCACATGCTGGGATAGGAACTCTATATCCCTCTTAGTTCTGGAATGCTCTATAAAAGCACTACGCTATCGTCGTGACGTCGAGGTGAGATTCATTGGTATCCAACTGTGTGCACAATGGAGCTTATAAACTCTATAATAGACCTTGAGAGCTTTATATCGCTCGTTAGTAGGCTCTACTACGCACTGCGTAGGTGAGAAACTGAGAGGCTCAATGAGAAAATGCGGTATAGAGCTTTTTTATTCTATACGTGTAAGAAAAAAGAAATACTATAAACAATACGTTGCTCTAATATTATAATTAAGCTCTATTAAGATATTAATAGGCTCTATTAAGCAATATATCTTTGCTCTATTAAGATATATAATTATAGAACTATATAAAGCTTGCGTCTATATAGCACTTAATAGAGCTATATCTTAATATAGTATAATATAGTCTCCCGTTTTTTCTGCGGATGATGAGCGGGATTACCTACCTTTAGCGTTGAGCACGGGTCTATACGCTTAGACCCCCAAAAGCACCCAAACACTTAAATACTTTGAAACGTTCTAATATTTAGGTTAAAAATGAGTGCAATCGAAGAAATACTTAAAGGTATAACGCCAGAGCAAGTCCTATCTATAATGAAGGATATTAAGACAGGTGTTAGAACCGTAGACACAGGCCACAGGATGCGTAGGAATAAAATGAATGACCTATACTTTTCTGTTGCGCCTTTACCACACAAGTCAACTTACGAAGAATATAAGTTGCACGCTGAAGGTATAAGACAACAAGTGATATCAGGAGTAGATTTATAATGTTATACGATAGTCCACAAGGAACCTATACAGCAGACGAGATAGATGAAATGATAGAAGCTGATAGATATACAAAGATGATAGGTATAGCAATGAAATACCATCCTATCAATGGTAGAGAAACTAATTCAATGATAGAGGCTCTAAAGGTATCAGGTGAGTTTCCAGATGAGTGATATAACATTAGACGATATCCGCACAATGATGAAGGGAAGATATAACTACCCTCTACTAAGCGTAGCGAATGATAAAGATAGTGACTATAAGACTTGGGCTACGCTTGTGAAGAAAGTCTATCCTGAATCAGGTGACAATCTATACGAAACAAGTATAGGACTGAAGCGTATTAGAGAGACGCTGAGTATAATGGAACCAAATGATTTCTTAAAGATAGTTAATACATTACAGAAATACGAAGTGAAAGGTAGTGTCCGACCAGTTAGTGGTAAGAAAACCTACGGTTATGATAAGAGCAGATTAGATAGGTCAATGTATAAGCGTAAGCGAAGTAATTAAGATGAGTAGTATAGACGACAATCCATTTAAGAAGATGGACATTGAATGGCTTATATTATTAGCTACGTTGCTTAAAGATATAGAGATGAGTATTAGCAGTGACCAGTCAAACGTAGAGGTCGATGAAGCTGAGATTAAGAAAGCGGAGGAGATGTATGAGTAATGGAGAAAAGATAAGATACTCAGACGCTTATGATAAAGCTAACCTGATGTGGCATAGAATATTTAACTTAGGAGATGAACATCAAGGCACAATGATAACAGGTTCAATGCGTAGATGTGAAGAGATGATAGGAGATATAGATATACTAACCACCAACGGATGGAAGAAAGTCTTTGAGTATCTTGCGACAGCAGATGATGAAAGATATGACATCCTTAGCGCAGGGTCAAAGAGAATTATATTTAAAGATAGAGAAGGAATGTTATATAATATATTCTTTACAGAACACGATAGCTGGGGGACAGCAATGATGTATACGACTGGGCCTCAGAGATACAACATTCGTAAGAGATACCTCATTAAAAGAATGGGATATAAACTCAATCAATACGGATTATACAATAAAGAAGGCGATAAGATAGCAGGGCCAACTGAGACAGGGATATACGAAGCACTCGGATGGTCGTGGTGTGAGCCGGAGGATAGAGAATGAACAAAGATATAGAACCTATACGAATAGATGAGATGGGTATTGAAGTATGCATAGTTTGTGAATGTGCAGTAGAAAACAATAGCTGTCTGTGTGATATGAGAGGTTGGTAGATGAGTAGTAGAAGTGAGAAGTTCGCTAAATTAGGTGAACTAACAACTAAGCAAGTAAAATTAGAAGATAAGCTACGTTTCGTAAAGGAATGTAAAGATAAAGTTAAAGGAGAGTCAATCATAGACCACGATGCTCTCGATGAATACAATAAATTGATATCAAGATTAGAGGTAGAACTCAAAGATATAGATAAAGAGGTAAAAGAAATGAAGTCAGAAGACACATATAGAGATGACGTAGGAGGATATCCTGAGTCATCCGAGCCAGCAGAGGAACATACCCCCGACGAAGAGGTAGACGAATTATATGACGCATATACCGTTAGAAGATATTACAGAGAGCTGTTTAGTAGGGATGATACCTATGAAATGACTACTCTTAGTGATTGGGATGATATGGCAGAAGCTATGAAAGAGATGGAATTAGAGACCATTGAAGTAAAGCCAGAAGAACCTATTATACCTATCATAGATGATAGTGTGATAGGAAAGCTTAAGTCAAGCGTAGCTATACCTGAAGAGTTTAAGTTCGCAGATAGTATGACATTTTATACTATGCTACGCAACATCTTTAGGAATAAGTATATACTTGTGACAGGGCCATCCGGTTGCGGTAAGTCATCTTTAGGTAAGATATTAGCAGAGATAACTAATAAACCATTCCATCAGTTCAACTTTGGAGATACTATGAATCCGGCGGCAAAGCTATTAGGAGACACAAAGTATAATCAGACGGATGGAACGTGGTTTAAGCCATCTCGTTTCGTATCAGCCTTAGAAGATAACAGTGGAGCATTCATTATGCTTGACGAAGTGACCAGAGATAGGACAGGTGACTTAGGTAATATACTTATGCCTGTGTTAGATGGTCAGAGATACTTAGCGTTAGATGAAAGTGATGACGCAGACATAGTTAAGTTAGATACTAACGTATTCTTCTTCGCTACTGCTAACATAGGTAGAGAATATCTTGGTGCGGCCAACGACTTAGATAGAGCTTGGAAGGATAGATTCACTGGAGGTATATACGAATTAGATTACCTACCACAGAATAAAGAACAGGAACTATTACAGATTCGTGTTCCACATCTTGAAGATGATGACGCAAGACGTATAACTGAGTTTGCTAAGAAGATTAGAGATTTATATAAAGCAGAAGAGTTAAACGTAGCTGTTTCTACTCGTATGTGTTTAGCAGTAGGTGACTTAGTAGTAGATGGAATGACATTACTCGATGCATTAAAGCATACAGTTCTACCATTCTATCCTATCACTGCTGGTGATGACACTGATAGAGTTAAAGTTATTCAAGCGATACAATCAATGGGTGATTAAGTATGGTAGTAAGAAAAAAGAAACATATGTATTGGCATACTCCAGCAAAACTTTTGTTAGAGCATGGAATGAAACCAACAATGGTAGCCAAAGCACTGAAGATAGCATACCCACAGGGTGATATCACAGGTAGGCACGTTGGAGGATATAGTCGTAGACTTAAGAATGATAATATGTTAGCTAAGAATATACCACAGACAATAGATATACAGGATGCATATGCAATGATAGAAGGTATGATTACCGATGATGATAGATTTGTATATAAGTGTGCTGTCGGCTCAGCTAAGAGAACGTTAAAATGCTTTGAGTATAAGATGATAAAACAGGCTATCAAACCTGAAGAGGATATAGAACAATGGTTGTTGAACACGGGAAACATTACACAGATATAGATAAGTGGGCAGACGTAGCAGATGATGATTACTGCTATGATTGTAGCAAGTGGATAGAAGCAGACGAGGATGATAAGTGTCCTATCTGTGAAGCTCCATTAGATTATGATGATAGATTTACCACTGGGGCTACGTCTAAGGTAGCGATAAGAGATTCACCATCAGTATCTTCCACCGGAGATATGTGGGGACGTAGTAGTTCCTATACTTGGGGTGGTGGAGGCTGGTGGCAGGGACAATCCTCTGGCTCTACGTCTGGTATGTGGGGTAGTTGGGGTAGTTCTTATCAAGATAAAGATGATGCGTCCCGATTACTTAAGCATAAGAGACATTTAGATTCTCTATGTAAGGTAGTTGACCCAACAGTAGCGCATAAGTTAGATTACAATTATGAAGGTCAAAACTATTCTGATTTGAATAGAGGACTGATACGCATAGACGGGTCTTTGCTAAAGAAAAGCGATGACAATTTAGATATAACAGCAGGATTAGCTATACATGAAAAGCTACACCTTATCCATAGTAAACCATTAGTTAAATGGGAGAAGAAAAAGTCATATGAGATGAAAGATTCATATGAGGAAACGCTATTGCATACTATTGCCAATTCAGTAGAAGATGAATACATAGAAAAGCAGTTAGCTAAAGATAATGCTGGGTTTGTCACCTATATTTCTGAAGTTAAGAAACATTTTTTCAAGGAAAAGATGGAAAAGAAACTCGTTATGCAAGATGATAACCCATTTATGGATATACTGAATACTCTATTAGCTTTCATTAGATGGCCGGAAAATATGAGTAGCGAACGTAAGAAGCGACACGCAAAGCATATAAGATTTTTTGCACGTGCATTAAAGAATGGATTAGATAGTAGAGAAAATAGTCTTAAGTGTATAGAAGCTCTATTCGATTATCTTAAAGCAATAGCTGAAAAGCTGGTTAAAGATAAAGGGTCAGGCGATGACCTTAAGAAAGAGATAGAGAAAGAGATGGAGAGGATGAAGAAGAGTATGGGAGACGATGGACTATCCGACGAAGAATGGGAAAAGATAAAAGAATCCATTACTTCAGATAGGGAGCGTAAGCATAGTCGTATGTCAGATGTTCGTAAGATGATAGGACATCATGATAAATTTAAAGAACTCTCAGAAGCAGTAGACTATACGTTAGATGCTAAGAGTAGTGCATTAGCTGATGAAATATCTAAAAAGATACAAGACCTCGAAGATAGTGACTATCATGAGACAGAGATGACTGAGGTTGGTCTTATATATAAGAACCAAAAGAAAATCACTTGGCGTAAAGCTCGTCCTACTTCTGGACAGAAGATTAAGTATCAAGCAGAATCTAAGGCAACTAAGAAAACAAGCAACGCACTTAAGCGTAAGATAGATTTATATGGTAATACACAAAAATATACTATCCGTAATCAAAAGCGTGGTAAGATAGATAAGCGTATGCTACACAGAATACCATTAGGTCGTATGGATTTGTTTAAGAATGATATAATTGAAGATGATAAACCATTAGACATCTGTATATTAGTAGATGAATCAGGTAGTATGGCTTCTTGGAAGATGGAGATGGCTCGACAATCAGCTATCGCTACTAAAGAAGCCTTACATGATAACCCTAAACTAAACCTATGGGTGTTTGGTCATACTGCTGATGGTGAGGCTGGATGGCATGCTGATAGAGGTTCTACTAATATGACTGAGTATTGGGGGCCAAGTATGAAGGATAGACCTATGGCTATGGGAGCTATGAAAGCTCGATATGAAAATAGAGATGGTATGGCTATATGGGCGGCGGCTGAAAGGGTTGCTAAAGAATCCGAACAACCTATGTCTAACAAACTTATGATTATATACTCAGATGGACAACCAGCGGCGGATAGATATGGAGGATATGAAGCCATGAGTCACGTGCGTAAGGTAGTGAACCACTTAGAAAGTAAAGGTTGGGCTATCATTCAAGTAGGAATAAGCGGAGCAGATAAGTATGCACAACAAAAGATGTTTAACAATCATATAATGGTTAGTAATATAGATGACTTGGCTCCAGCAGTATCAAAGATAATCAGGAGGGTTATAAAAGTATGAAGGATTATAAGCAAAAGATTAT
>Ga0206685_10000151_pt1 | contig 21735 bp, 16 predicted proteins | sample M220012015metaG_FD_161049 | JGI IMG/M metagenome (GOLD analysis project Ga0206685, IMG submission 161049) | Ammonia-oxidizing marine archaeal communities from Monterey Bay, California, United States - M2 200m 12015 | ecosystem: Environmental > Aquatic > Marine > Intertidal zone | place: USA...
ATCCAAGATGGCGTTGTTGCTGGTTGTGGCTGGTTCGAGTCGCAACAGCAGGCACAAGAGTGGTTTGAAGCGAACCGCGACTTTGGTGAAGGCGTCGACGGTAACGATGACGGGATCGCATGCAGTGTCGGAGACCACTGCTGCCCGTGGGGGGCCCCGGCGTGGCCGTCTGGCATGGGCTCCACCGCTGCACCGGCCACCACCGCTGCACCGGCCACAATCGCGGGGATCCAAGATGGCGTTGTTGCTGGTTGTGGCTGGTTCGAGTCGCAACAGCAGGCACAAGAGTGGTTTGAAGCGAACCGCGACTTTGGTGAAGGCGTCGACTTCAACGAAGACGGAATCGCATGCAGTGTCCTAGATGTTTGCTGCTCGTGGGGAACGCCGGTGTGGCCTCCTGGCATAAGTTTCTCGTGTCCCGTGTCAGGAGAAGAATCGGCGCCGACGACAGCCACCCAGTACACCCTCCGCTGGTGGACCGCCGCTGATTTCTGCAACGGGGCACTGCCTATTGCCTATCCGCTTCCGACCGGTCAACCGGTCGGCCTCGAGATGTTGACCGCGCCCGAAGAGTCAGATGAGGAATTGTGTCGGATTCCGCAACTTCCCGGCTCGAGAACCGGCGGTTACGCGTCCACAGCGTTCCCAGTTGCCTTCGACAATCTGCTACCAGATCAAAACGTTCGCCTCGCGACGATCCCAATCGACTGGGATGACCATGAGGGCGACCCAGCGACTCTGCCGGTGCAGCACAAGCAGGTTCAGATCTTCATGGACTTCTACGAGACGGCAAGTCAAGGGTCGCTGACCTTCACGCCTACGTTCGCCGATCGGTGGTACCGACTACCCGAGTCCGTTTCCGACTATCCGCAGCGCCAAGTCTCGGACTTCAACCCGAAACTTGCCCAGCACGGCATCGACGCCGCCGACGATGATCTTGACTTCTCCCAGGTCGACATGGTCGTGTTCATCTTCCCCAACAACGCTCCGATCATCGCAGGTGTACCGCCCTCCCCGCTGGAGTTCGCCACCCTTCAGCACTTCAGCGCGTACTCGCCGGGCGATGAGCGCATGGTGTTCTCCGACGAAGGTTGGGTGAGGAACTACATCGGCGGCGGCATGTTCTTCGAGCACCCACTCCGTCCGGTCTGGTCCTACTACCTCCACGAAGCGGCACACATGTTCGACATCCCGGACTGGTACATACACGAGGCCAACGCGGTCCTCGGCACGCAACACGTAACAGAAGTTACCTTCGACTGGGACGGAGGTCCGCTGAACGTCTGGGGCGTCATGTCGTCACAAGACGGACCGTCGCGGACGTTCGTGGCGTGGTCACGCTGGCTACTCGGATGGCTCAACGACGATCAGGTCGACTGCTACACAATCGAACAGGTACAGCAGCACGGTTCGTTCGACACCGAACTCGTGGCGCTCGACATCTACGAGCCGGGAACGAAAGCGATCATCATCCGCACCGGCGATTACTCCGGATTCCTGATCGAGTCACGCCGTCCGGTGTTCCCAGATGACTACATCGCGATCTGGGAAACGGTTGGACGAGATCCCTATGGCCTGATCGTCTACGAAATCGACGCAACTAAAGGGGATGGCGATGGAACGCTGTCGCTCGTCACGCCAGATGGGCACGACCTCAAGGACCTGCTGCGCTCAGGCGGCCCAGACCGGTACCACTTAAAAGCCATCGACGCACTGTTCAACGTCGGCAACACCGCCACGGTGCAAGGCGTCGACATTGAACTGCTCTTTACCGGAGACCGCGACATCGTTCGCATCTCCAAATAGGCCGCCTACGCGTTGCACACTTCGTTGCACAGAATGCACAACACCACACGGACACAGACTTACTCGACAGACACACATCGTTGAATCCACGGGCGCTAGCGGTACAGACGGACGTCCTGGACAGATTTCTGTGAGTCGATTCTCCCCAGCCCATAGGAGGGGTGCTCTGCCACTCATGAGAAACTCAGACCATGAAGCGCAGTGGAGTCTGGGTTCTAGCCGTGGCCGTTTTCGTTTCCGCCTGCTCTAGTGAAATCTCCGAAACTGCTCTCACCGATACCACTGCACCCGTAGCCCCCACCACGACTGAGGCGACGCCCACCACAACCAGACCTCCGACCACGACAGTCGTGTCGGTCACCACCACGGCAGCCCCAACGACCACGGCAGCCCCGACGACCAGCGTCTCCCCGACGACCACGGCAGCCCCGACGACCACGGCTGTGCCACCCACCACAACCACCTCTACGGTCCCGCAACCTGACTGGCCCGCAATCGTCGAGATAGTGGTTGACGAGTGGCGATCCAAGGGTGTGCCAATCATTCCCGGTGTCAGTGTCGCGGTACTGCTCCCGGACGGCACCGAGGTCGTTGTAGCACGGGGCGTAGCTGACCTCGTGACCGAGGTCCCGGTGACCCCCGACGACTACTTCCGTATTGGCTCAATTTCGAAAACCATCACGTCGGTCGCCCTCCTCCAATTAGTCGCCGAAGGGCTCATCGCCCTCGACGAGCCGGCATCCACCTACATAGGTGACCTCCTTGCCGGCTACACCCTCAACGGTGTCGACTACGGAAATTCCGTCACAGTGCGTCAACTCCTGAACCACACCGACGGCTTTGCCGAGTACGCCTATGACCTCGGGTTCTACCTGCAGACCTCCGAGCGGTTGGACCAGGTGTTCGAACCCGGAGAAATCATCGACTGGGCCATCTCGAGGGGCCCGCAGCACGCTCCAGGCACCGCTTACGCCTACAACACAGTCGGCCACAACGTGGTCGGACTGGTCATCGAGGCCGTCACCGGACAGCCCGCCCACGAGGTACTCCGGGAGAGGATCTTCGACCCGCTAGACCTCAAAGCAATCTTCCTCCCCCCTGCCGAGGACCCTCCCCAACCGGTCGTTCACGGCTACGCCGCTACAACTCTCAAGGCCGCTTTCGACCTGCTCCCAGCAACCGCCGCCATGGCTCCAACGGCCACGGTGGGCGAGGTCTACGACATCTCCGTCGTCCCCCAAGAAGCGATCCGGTCGGCTGGCTGGACGGGCGGTGGCATTGAGGCCCAGATGAAAGATGTGGCCCACATCTTCCGAGCGATGTTCAACGGCTCGCTGCTCGATGAAGACATGATCGCCGAGTTCCTGACAACCAGCGAGTTCAGTAACTACGCCCTCGGCATCAGCATCGGCGAAGCCGACGTAAACACCGCCGGTGCAGCGGTTGAACTGTCCGAGGGAACCATTTCTTACTCTCACGGTGGCGGCGTACCAGGCTTCCGAAGCCACGCCGCCTACTACCCGGAACTCGACATCGCCCTGGCCGTCTCGACCAACGTGCTGCCCGCAGATCCGGACGTCGTCATACTCGCCAACGGGATCATCGCCGCGATCCTCGCAGCGAGCGACGGTCTCCTCGACGGCAACTGCGAGTCGTGCTCCACAACGGCCACGGATTCCACTTCCGCTGCTCCTGGAACACCAACTGGTCTTGATTCATTCCTGGTCCGGGGTCCTTGGGCGGTCGGTGTACGAACCCTCCAGTTGGATGACCGAGCAGTAGAGGTCTGGTACCCGGTTGAACCTCTCGCAGTTACGGGCAAGTCCACAGAGGTGGTTAACGGCGTCGATCTGATTTCAGAGGTTCTCCAACCCTTTATTCCCGGGGACTTGGGTGGGGAGGTAGACACCGGCGCTTATCGAGATGCACCCGCTGCAACTAGCGACGAACGGTTCCCTGTTGCTGCCTACAGCCATGGCAGCCCTGGCTACCGACAGGCAGCCACATTTCTGACCGGGCATCTAGCCAGCCATGGTGTCATCACGATCGCGGTGGAGCACCTCGGTCGGAGCCTCTCCACGCTCTTGACTCCACTTGCGGGAGCTGACACAACTGAAGATGACGTGACGGATCTTCTGAACGCTCTCGATCTAGTTGGTGACGACTCGGAACTCGGTGCGGTCGTGGACACCTCACGCATGGTGGTCATTGGCCATTCGGCTGGCGCAAGAACTGCGGCTCTGGCCACCGCGGATGATCGGGTAGTCGGTGTTGCTCTTCTTGCCGGATCCCCACAGGAGCTTGCAACTAACCGACCCGCTTTGATGGTGGTCTTCGAAAACGATGCAGTAGTCGACCCGGCGAACATTTGGAATCTCCACGAGTCTCTCGACGACTCGATCTTTGTGAATATCGCCGGAACCGGCCATGCGGCACCACTTGACGCCTGCCCTTTGATTCAGGACCGAGGAGGGCTCACTGAATTACGCGAAGCGCTTGGAGAGGCGATAGTCCGCAGCGGTGAGGACGGCTGCCTGCCTAAAGACACCGACGCCCGAGCTGTTCAGGATCTCTTGCGCATTTACATAACTGGCTTTGCCCATGAAGTCCTCGGTCTCTCAGCAGGACCGATCGGGCTGACCGCTGAGGTCGCCGACCTAGTGGCAGGAGTTGAACTTCAAGGGTTCAACGAGCCACCTCCACTGCAAAGCCCGACAGCGAACCAGGAATCAGCGACTACGACTACTCAGGCGCCGGAGACCGTGATAGCCGCTACGCCATCTGCGACCTTTTTCCAGGAGGTAAACGGTCACTTGGTGGAGACGGCCGTCATCTGCGGGCTTAACGGCTTGGAGGTCGAATATCGGGTGGATGGGCAACCCATTGACCCGGAGACGGCTGGCCTCCGCTTTACCCAGGGCGCTCAGAGCTTTCACCGGGTGGTGGGAGCAGAAGATGGTGGTAACCCGGACTACCTGTTCGATGGTGGTTGGTGGGTCGAGGACCGCACCGACGGTGTGTCATGTGAACCGTACGAAGGGCCCAACTGGGAGGACTTCACCAACGACTCAATCCTGGTCACAGAGATCATCTGGGCGAATACCGACCTCCGGGACGTCCGGTGTCCCGGGAACGAAGACTGTGTCGTGGACTTCGACTATGTGCGTCGGGCCACCGTGGAAGGGAACCTTCTCGAGATCGGGTTCGACTGTGCCGAAGCCGGTGTGGCCGAGGCGTGGTGGGTGGTCGATGGCGTGATGGTGGGCAACCGCTACTACCACCCGCCGGAGTTCAATTATGAAGATTACGAGGAGTGGGTGGTTGGGCCGATGCGCGACCTCTACGGCGACACCGTCTACGACTACGTGGCCTACGTCCAGTGGCTGGACGGTGAGGCCTTCGTGTTCGACATCGGACGAGTGAAGATCGATCTGAGCCTAGAAGCATTCATTGAGGGCGATAACTGCGTTCTACTCGACTGGTTCGCCGCTCCACAGACACCTACGACACAGGCACCCGCTACCACTACGACGACCACACCACCAACGACGACGACCACGACTCAGGCACCGGCCACGACGACCACGACTCCACCGCCGGCACTGGTGAGCATCTCTGGATTCGCCTACAGCGGTGCGACTGAGGCGTCGGTTGGACAGACGATTCGGTTCACCAACATGGACGGGGCAGCACATACCGCATCGGCTGCTGGCAACACCTTTGACACCGGCACGCTCTCCGGCGGCCAGTCAGCCGACGTGGTGATCGACCAGCCCGGGACCTACGCGTACTTCTGCTGGTTCCACGGCGGCATGACGGGGACAATCACCGTCACCGACTAGCCCAACCCCCGGTGGTCACGCGGTAAGCCGTCGCAACTGGTGGACGGCCAGAGCCCCGGCAACAGCCACCATGGCACCGAGAGCCACGAGACCCGGCCACGTCATCGTCCAGGTGAGGTCGCCTAGGAACCCCTGACGGGCAAACCGCAGCACGTTGGTGACCGGGTTCACCCTGGCAACGGCGTGGAGCCAGCCGTTCATGAAGTGGATCGGCACCTGGCCGGTGGACAGAAACATCGAACTGAACCCGCAGACCTGGATCAAGATCATGGAGCGCATCGTGCGAAATCGGTAGACGACCGCCAAGCCGAGGAGGCAGAACGCAGAGGCCATGCCCGCCGTAGCCACGTAAACGGTCACTAGGGCAAGTGGGCCGCCGGGCAGCCTGAGCCCTCCGAGGGCCGAGACGAGCAGCACGCCAGTCGTCGGGATCGTCGACCGCAGAGCGCTGTAGGCCATCGTTCCAACCAGGATCGGTACTCGGCTACCGGGAGTCAGCAACAGCCGGTCGAAGAAGCCGTTCTCGATGTCCTCGGCGGTGGTCGAGGCACCACCCACCCCGGCAAACACCGCCCCCTGCATCGCCGCGTATACCGCCATCCAATTAAAGACGTTGTCGGTCCCGTAACCCTCGACCCGGGTGAGGGACACGAATGCGCCGGTGAAGCTCAGAACGAAGATCAGCGGCATCAGTAGTACCGGCATGATCAAGATTGGTCGCGCCATGATGCGGCGCATCCCCCGACCGCAGATCGCCGATGCCACCATGCCGGCGAATCCAAGATTCGTGGGGTGATCGACTGTGGCGGCGCTCACGAGGAACTGAGCTTCCGGTTCAGGGCTACCACGGCCATCGTCACCGTGACGGCAGAAATCACCAACGGAACGGCGAGTGCCTGTCCGACGTCCGACCACGACCAGCCCTCGAGGATGAGGCGCCTGAGCGGGTCGATAATCCAGGTCACCGGGTTGGCCTCGGCCACCTCGCGGAACCAGCCGCTCATCAGGTTGGTCGGAAAGAACGCCGAGCTCATGAAGATGCTCGTGAACACCAGCGGGAACGTGGCGTTGACGGCCTCCTGGCTGCCCGTGAGGATGGCCAGTACCTGGCCCAGCCCTCCGATGGCGATGACGAGGAGGACCGCTGCGGTCACCAGGACTACGGCAGCTGCCGGTCCACCGGCGATCTCGGTGCCGAACATCAGGAATATGGCGATGATGAGGATCCCCTTGGCGGCAGCCACTACCACGGCCCCGCAGAGTCGGCCCAACAGCAACGGAAGGCGCGTGCAGGGCGAAGCCCGAAGCCGATCAAAGAAGCCGTTTTCGATGTCACGGGCTAGTTCCGTTCCGGCTTCGGTCGCACCGAATGACACCGACTGGACGAGGCTGGCCGGCAGCACGAAGTCGAGGAACGAGTCGACGACCGGGAAGCCGGGCAGCAGGATGGCGCGGGTGAACTGGTGTGTGTAGACGGCGGCCAGCAGCAGCGGGAACACGATCCCCGGGATCACGTTGCCGAGTTGGCGCCACTCCGTGATGACGGAACGGCGGGTAAGGGCCAGGGTCTGGACTCCGGCGAGGCGAAGCCCTGTTGCCGCACCGGCGTTCACGGTCGGGTGTTCACTGTTCGGCCCCCTCGAGGCGACGGCCTGTCGCTTCGGCGAACACGTCATCGAGGCTCGGGGCGTCGAGTTCCAGGTGGGAGACGGTGACTCCGGCGTCGTCCAGGGCCCGGACCACCTCGGCCACCCGTGCTGCACCCCCGTCGAGACCGATGGCGCACCGGCCCTCACGGGCCGGACGCTCGGGTCCGAAGCCGACAAGTACCCGGCGAGCCGACTCGAGGAAGACCGGGTCGACGTCCACCCGCAGCGTCGGAGAACCGACCGTGGACTTGAGGTCCTCCGGTGAACCTTCGCGAACCAGCCGGCCGCGGTCGATGATGGCGATTCGGCCTGCCAACTCGTCCGCCTCCTCGAGGTACTGGGTGGTGAGGAAGACCGTCGTTCCTAGTTCGCTGTTGAGCCGGCGCACCTCCTCCCAGAGAGCGAGTCGGCTAGTGGGGTCCAGCCCAGCGGACGGCTCGTCGAGGAAAAGGATGCTGGGCTCGTGCACCAGCGAGAGGGCAAGGTCGAGGCGCCTCCGCATGCCCCCCGAGTAGGTCGCCACGCGCCGACCCGCCGCACCCGTCAGCCCGACCCTCGCCAGGAGTTCCGCTCCACGACTCCTGGACTCCGACCGGGAAATGCCGTGGAGCACCGCCTGGAGTCGCATCAATTCGTTCCCCGTCATGAGCGGATCGATAGAGGCGTCCTGCAAGGCCACGCCAATGATCCGCCGGACATCTGCGGCCGACTTCTCTACGTCGTGGCCGCCGATCCTCGCTGTACCCCCGGTGGGTCGGAGCAGGGTGGTGAGCATCCGGACAGTGGTCGACTTGCCGGCACCGTTGGGCCCCAGAAATCCAAAGACCTCGCCACGGGTAACGGCCAGGTCGATTCCGTCAACAGCGACCACCTCACCGAAAGTTCGTTCGAGGCCACTGGCCTCGATCACGACGTCGTCGCCGAATCGTGCCCCCGTGTTCCCGCCCATACGCGGCCCTTCCTACTCGCTGAACCCCGTCCGGGTGCCAGACGGGCGACGGGTAACCCGGAACATCGGACCTCTCCGCGGATTCAAGCCCTGCCGATCGACTGCTCTCCAGGCGGCCGACGCGTACCCTCCACCGGCCACCGTCGACGGCCCTAGGGTCGGACGATGCGGGACGACATCAACACCTGGCACTACGGGCTGGTCGCACGCTGGTGGGCAGAATTCAAGGTGGGCGGGGAGGACGTCGAGTACTTCCGTGATGCCATTGAGCGGTGTGGTGAGCCAGCGTTGGACGCCGGATGTGGAACCGGACGCCTGTTGCTCCCCTTCCTTCGGTCAGACATGGACGTCGACGGCAGTGACGTCTCTCCGGACATGCTCGGCTGGTGCGCTACGAAGGCCGAGGTGGAGGGACTCTCCGCGAACCTGTACCCGCAGGCAATGCACGAACTCGATCTGCCACGCCGGTATCAAACGATCATCGTTTGCGGCTCGTTCGGCTTGGGTGGTACTCGTGCTGCTGACCTCGAAGGTTTGCGTCGTCTTCATGCGCACCTAGAACCAGGTGGAACGCTCGTCATGGACCACTACCCACCCAAACGCGACACGGACTATGACCAGGCGCTGGTTGAAAGCCACGACCTCCCGCACCCTTGGCCAGACCAAGGTGATCGCCGACGGACCGACAGCGGAGCAGAGCTCGAGTTGCGGGTTCGCCTACTTGCAACAGACCCGGTGGAGCGGGCCATCACCCGAGAGATCTCGGTGCGTGAGTTCGTGGATGGTGTAGAGGTTGACCACCAGGTGTATTCGATCGTGATCTGTGGCTATTCGATTTCAGAGGTCGAGTCGATGCTCGAAAAAGTCGGGTTTGGCGATATCCGGGTAACCGGGGCACTCGAGGATCGACCCCCACAGCCCCAAGATGAGTTCATCGTGTTCAAGGCGACGGCCTAGGTCGCTTCGACCGTGACCTGTCAGCCTCCCGGGCTCTAACGGAGACATCGAATTAGGCGATCGCTCTCAGTCGCTGACGTCGGTCGGCTCGGAAATGGCCTCAAAGTCCATCTCCTCGTTGTTCCACCGGGCGAGGGTCAGGGAGTCGCGAGCGTCGTGCTTGTCCGGACCCAGCGAGGCGAATGCGTAGCCCGGGAGATCGATGGGGCCTAGCGACGCCGCGGCGCCAGCGAACGACTCGTTGGTGAGGTGGGGTCCGGCGGCGGAGGCCACCATCTCGAACAGGTTGAGAGATTGACAGGCGTTGACCATGCCAGCCCAGTGGTTGGTCTCTCCGTCGGTCAGGTCGGTGGGCGGCCGGACGGCCGTTCCGGCCACGGCGTCAGCAATTTGTAGACATCGCCCCCACGTCGGGTCGTCCCGAGAGGAGAAGTCCATGTTGGTGATGACGAGCGTTGACTCCAGGTTGGGTGGCGGATCCTGTGACCAAGAACTGATGGAGTCGCCGTTGTGGATCAACAGGTTGAACTCGCCTCCCAGGCGCACGAGGTACTCGTACGTGTAGGGGTCCTCCCCGACCACTAGGAAGCTCTCCACCCCCTCCACCCGCGCCCTCTCCGTGAGGACATCGAGGAAGAAGATGGTGGCCGCCTCGTCACCCGTGTAATCACTGATGGCGACGATCGAGACCGTCTCGTCAGCTTCTTCGAGAGCGGTCACCATGTCGTCGATGATCGGCTGGTATTCAGGGTTCGCTCCGAGGATCAGGTAGGGGCCAAGGTCGTCTAGCCACCCCGTCTTACGCAGCAGGTTCACGAAGGCCACGCCCCGTCGGGTGAGGCTCATGTCGTAGGCGATCCAGGGTGCCCGGGCCCGATTGATTTGTTCGGGCGTCGGGTGGCCGCCCACGAGGACCGTCTCGTGGAGGTCCGTGAAGCACTCGTTGACGTCCTCGGCCCCCGGGCCGGCGAAGCCGTTCACCACGGCGAAGACCTGCTCGTCTTCGGTCAGTTCCGTGCAGGCGGCGTCGGCGGTAACCGAACCGACGGGCAGGAAGCTACGGGAGACGAGGTCGACGCGTCGGCCGAGGATGCCGCCTCGGCTGTTGATGTCAGCGACGACAGCCTCGAAGACGGGGATCCAGTTGTCGTAGGTGAGCGACAGGTGGAAGATTCGGTTCAGGCTCTCGAAGTCGATCACGGTGAGGCCGATCTTGATCGCCTCGGACGTGACGCCCCGGAAGGTGTCCTCTAGGACGAACGTCGTCGTCGGAACGGGCGAGGTGGTGGTCGCGGCGACGGTCGTCGAGGTCGGCGCCGTCGTGGTGGCCGGCGGGACCGTCGTCGAAGCATCAGTCGTCGGTGCAACAGTCGTCGGTGCAACAGTCGTCGGGGCAACAGTCGTCGGGGCAGCCGAGGTGGTCGCCGTGGCAACAGTCGTCGAGCTGGGAGCCACCGTGGTGGCCGGCACGGCCGTCGTCGGTGCCACAGTCGTCGTGGTCGACACTGCGGCTACCTCTACCGGCGACGCGGGCCCACCTTGCCCGCAGGCTGTCACCCCCACCAAGACAGCCGTCAGGACGGCCAGGGTTGCTCGGCGGTCAGGTCGCATCGGCACCCGTGGGCACGGCGCCCGAACGGGTTGCCTGGTTCAGGACGTAGGCCCAGCCGTCGGGTGGCAGGCCGCCGCCGATCCGGGCACGTACCCGACCGTCAGTTCCCACGACCACAAAGTACGGGAAGCTCCGCAGGCCGTACGCCTCGGCCACCTCTGAGCCGTCGGAGTCGCGCAGCACCAGTTCCCGCCAACCCTCGGCGGCAAACCAGGCCCGGGGCAAGTTCTCCCGGTCCAGGTAGACCGCGGTGGACACGGCCACCACCTCGACGCCGGACGGGATGCCGTCTCGGTCGATCCACTCGACCAGCTTTGGCACCTCAGCCTGGCAGTGGGGACACCAGTGGGCGAAGAACGCGAAGACGTAGCCCGTCCCGTTGCCCGGCCGAACCTTTACCGTCCGCCCGTCGAACGTCGTGGCATCAAAGCCCGGCGCCGGAAGGCCGACGGCGGCATCGCTCGTCGTCTCCTCGAACGTCGGGAGCGGCTCGCCGACCACGGCCACCGGTCCCGTCTCGGCGCCGTCCGGGTCTCCGACCTGTTCGCCGCCGCCGAGGGTCAGGGCGGCCACTAGGGCCAGGGCCACTGCGCCGACTAGGGCCAGCACCACGGTCCGTCCTGGACCTGACCGTCCGGCCGGCCCCGTGGACGTCTCGCTCATGGTCGAACATCCTCGCGGTTGGCCACGACCCCGTCACGTACCGGTCGGCCGGCGGCCAGCACCAGGACAGTCACGGCGGCGAACCCGCAAAAGGCCATGAACGGGATCGACACGAACCCGAACTCGTCCACCCACTGCTGGGTGCATGGCGCGGCGACGTCACAAGATGATCCCTGGTCTGGGTACAGCTGAAGTTGGTAGTGGTAGGCCGACAGACCCAAGCCGGTGACCGACATGGGCAGGACCCGCCACCGGGGATCCGAATCGCCTCGCCACACGGCCACGCCCAAAACCACGACCAGCGGGTACATGGCGATCCGCTGGTACCAGCAGAACTCGCAGGGAACGAAGCCCCCGACCTCGGAGAACCAGAGACTGGCCGCTGTGGACACGGCGGCCACCGAGAAGGCCAGGCGTAGGGCGTCGGTCCGCATGGCGTCGAGGCGGCGACGCCCACCTTCGCTGCACAGCAGTACACCGGCGGCTACGGCGACACCCAGGGCCACCAGAGCCAGCAGGGCCGTGAACAGCGACATCTGGTCGACAGACATGGGACTCAGAACCTACCGGCGGGCCACCCGCGAATCGTCAGGATGCCCTCCGACGGGTCGCGTGGTAGGAAACGGGCTGTGCAGACACGCGCCGAGATCACCGGATGGGGCAAGTGCGTGCCGCCGGTGTCGCTGTCCAACGCCGACCTGGAACGGCTCATGGACACCAGCGACGAGTGGATCATCGAGCGGACCGGTATCCGGAATCGCCAACTGTCGCACGTAGAGACCACCGACCTAGCCGAGCTGGCCGCCCGGCGGGCTCTGGCCTGCGCCGGAATGGACGCCGCCGACCTGGACCTCGTGGTGGTCGCCACCTGCACCCCGGAGATCCTGTGTCCCAGCGTGGCGGCCATGGTCCAGCATCGGATCGGCGCCTCCAATGCCGGTGCCTTTGACCTAAACGCCGCCTGCTCGGGCTTCGTTTACGGCACCTCGGTAGTGGCTGGAATGATCGAGTCGGGGTTCGCCGAGCGGGTCCTTCTGGTTGGCGCCGAGAAGTTGCACTTCGCTATGGATTACCGGGACCGTGGGACCAGCATCTTGTTCGGCGACGGGGCGGGTGCCGCCGTGTTCGAGGCCTCCGGGGACGGGGCCGGTGTTCTGGCCGTCGACCTGGGCGCCGATGGCGGCAAGGGCGGCACGATGCTCATCCGCTCCATGGGATCGATGGGCGAACCGTCGGCCACCAACGACCCAGCGATCCATCGCCTGCACTTCGAGGGGCAGGCGGTGTTCAAGATCGCTGTGCAAGGCATCGCGGCCTCGGCGGTCCGGGTACTGGACCGGGCCGGCCTGACGGCCGACGACATTGATCTGGTGGTCCCCCATCAGGCCAACGCCCGGATCATCGACTCGGCCACTCGCCGCTTGGGCATTGACAGCGACCGGGTGTTCGTCAACATCGCCGATCTCGGTAACACGGCGGCCGCCTCCATCCCCATGGCTATAGCCGACGCCCTAGAGGCTGGCCGCGTGTCCCCCGGGGACACGGTCGTTCTGACCGCCTTCGGTGGGGGCGTCACCTGGGGGTCGATCGCTCTCAGGTGGGGCGACCGGACCGAACCGGTAGGCGTGCACGACGGGGAACTCCCACCGACCGAAATGACGGCCCTCGATCTGCTCCAGCCCAACCTGGCTTTCTACGCTCCGCTCCACGCCGACGAGCCGCCCGTCGACTGACTGGCGCCCGTGTCTCTCAGTCGACGGTGATGACCATGGCCCCCGTGTGGGCCTTGGCCACAAAGGCCTCCTGGGCGGCGTGGAAGTCCGACAGCGGGTAGGTGGCGGCCACCACCGGGCGCACCTCGCCCCGCCGGATGTAGCCCACCAGAGCCTCGAAAACCGGCGGCTCGTAGACCGTGCAGCCGTACAGCTCCAGGTCGTTGAGATACAGAGTGCGCAGATCTAAATCCACGATCGGCCCGGCAATGGCCCCAGCCGTCGTATACCGGCCACCCCGGCGCAGCGCCTCTAGCAGGGGGGCGAAGTCCGGGCCTCCAACCACATCGGCCAGTACGTCGACCGGCCCCCCGGCCGCCTCGATCACCGCCCCGACAAGGTCTTCGGACGTCCGGTCAACGCAGGCGTCGGCCCCACAGGCCGCCACATCGGCGAATTTGGCCGAGCTGGTCACCGCCACCACCCGGGCCCCCCGCAGCCGGGCCAGCTGTACGAGGGCTGTCCCCACACCTCCCGAAGCTCCGGTAACCACCACCGTCTGACCGGCCGACACCCCCGGGCGGGTCAGCATGTGCTCGGCAGTAGCCCACGAGCAGGGAAACGACGCCAGCTCGGCATCGGATAGGTCGACGTCGATTGGGTACACGTTGCGGGCCGGGATGACGCAGTACTGGGCGTACCCGCCGTCCCTCTCCGACCCCAGATAACCAGCCAGCGAGCGGTCGTCAGGGCGTCCAGGATTCCGAATCCACCCGTCGGCCAACACCCGGCTCCCCAGCAGCGCCGGATTGGCCTCCGACCCGACGGCCACCACCTCGCCGCACGGGTCGGCGCCCTGAATGCGCGGGAAGGCCAGGCCACTACCACCCCACGTGGCGTCGCCGTCCACCTCGACGTCAAAGCCGCTAGACCCGGTCGCCGCGGTCACTGACTTGGAATACCAGCCCACTCGGGTGTTCACGTCGGTGTTGTTCATGCCGCAGGCCCGTACCCGAACCAGTACCTCGTCGTCGGCTGGCACGGGAACCGCCACGTCGTGACGTAACACCAGCATCTGGGGACCGCCGTTACCCACCAGGTGAAGGGCGGTCATGGTCTCCGGGATCTCGTTCACCGCTCCGGGACCACCTCGTAGCCCGGAGCCTCGGGCTCGTTGTCAACGATCTCGGCTGGGAAGCCGGGAGCCCGGACATCGAGGCCTGTGGCCTCCTCCAGGCGGCGGATGACGTTCGGCGAGAACTCCCGGTCCCCGTACCGCTCCCGGCCGTCCTCGAACACCTTCACCAGCAGCGGCGAGAGCTCCAGGGGAACGTCCAGCTTCCGGGCCAGAGCGTCGAACAGGCCCACGTCCTTGACCACCAGGTCCATGGTGAAGTTGATGTCCCGGCTGCCGTTGAGGATGACCTGGCCCTCCGTCTCGTGGACAAACGAGTTTCCCGACGAGATGCGAATGGCCTCGTAGGTGGTGTTGAGGTCCATACCGGCTGCCGCCGCGGTGACTAGGGCCTCGGCGATGGAGGCCAGGTTGGCCGACGCCAGGTAGTTGGTCAGCACCTTCAGAACCGATGCCGAGCCGAGGGGCCCGGTGTGGAGGACCTGCCGGCCCATAGTGGTCAGCACGGGAAGGATCCGGTCGAAGGTCTCGCGTTCGCATCCGGCGAAGATGGCGATGTTCCCGGTAGCGGCCCGGTGACAACCCCCAGAGACCGGACAGTCCACCGGCTGGGCCCCGGTGGCCCGAACCAACTCCCCCATCCGCCGAACCTCAGCCTCGTCGGTGGTGCTCATCTCCATCCAGACCTTGCCGGCCGACAGCCCGGCCAGAATTCCGTCATCGGCCTCCATCACCGTCGAGCAGGCCGCAGGCGACGGTAGGCAGGTCACCACCACATCGCAGGCCTCGGCCATCTCACGTGGCGAGTCCGCCCAGGCCGCCCCAGCATCCAAAAACTGCCGGGCCGCCTCTCGGTCAAGGTCGCGGACGGTCAGGTCGTAACTGTTGCGGAGCAGGCTGCCAGCCAGCTTGCCGCCCACATTTCCCAGGCCGATGAAACCGATACGCACGGCCGCGCACTCTAGACAGCGGTCGGACTGTCAGGGGTGTCCTACCCTGCTGGCATGTTCGCCAGGATCCGGCCCGACACCTGGGGTCATCTCGCGATCGCCGCTGCCCTAATCGTCGGCGTCCTTGTGGCCGGCACGGTCGGCTACACGCTCCTCGGACTGGGCGCGGTCGATGCCGCCTACCAGACCATTGTCACCGTCAGCACGGTGGGGTTCCGGGAAATCGCCGACGGTGATCCGGACACCACCTGGAAGGCGTTCACCTCGGTGCTCATCTTGTTGGGCACCGGCTCGATGCTCTACGGCGCCACATCGGTGATCGAGAGCATCGTTGAGGGCCGTCTCAGCGGCCAGTTTCGGAGGTATCGCATGCAACGTTCCATCGACGACCTGTCCGGCCACCTGATCGTGTGTGGCACGGGACGGGTGGGCCAGGCCATCACCGAGTTCGTCCGCTCGGTTGGCCAGGAGGTGGTGGTGGTCGACCGCGACGAAACCCGCCTACCCGACGAAGATGTCCTCCACGTGGCCGGGGACGCCACCAGCGACGACGTCTTGCGCCGCGCCGGCATCGAGCGGGCGGCCACCCTGGTGTCTGCTCTGGGCACCAGCGTCGACAACCTCTACGTGACCCTCTCGTCCCGGAAGATGAACCCCGGCCTGTTCATCGTGTCGCGGGCCGACGACCCGGAGTCCATGGCCAAGATGCTTCAGGTAGGCGCCGACCGGGCCGTCAACCCGTACGAGATTGCCGGCTCCCGGATGGCCAGCCTGGCCACCCAACCCAACGTGGCCGACTTCGTGGATGTGGTCGTGCACGACGGGACCTTCGAGGCCAAGCTGCGAGAAATCCGACTGCCTGACGGAAGCGACTTCATTGGTCAGACCATCGACGACCTGGCCATCCGCCAGGAGACCGGGGCAGTGGTACTGAGCGTGCGGGACCGGTCAGCGCGATTCCACACCGACGACGTGACCAGCCGGCCGTTCGCCGATGGGGACGTGATCGTGGCCATCGGGTCCGACGCCGCCCTGGACCGGTTGGCCGGCACGGTGTCGTCCTGACCGCGGACCCGGTCGCCGACTGGCCTCTGGCGTAGGTTCGGACCATGGTCGAACCCGACAACCACCGCTTCGACACCCGCGCCCTGCACGCCGGTCAACGCCCCGACCCGACCACCGGTTCGCGGGCCGTCCCCATCCACCAGACCACGTCGTACGTATTCGACTCAGTTGACCACGCTGCCGGCCTGTTCAACCTGGAGGTCAGCGGGCACCTGTACTCCCGGATCTCTAACCCGACAGTGGCCGTCCTGGAAGAACGCATCGCCTCGCTGGAGGGTGGCGTGGGTGCCGTGTGCACGGCCAGCGGCCAAGCGGCCTTCCACCTGGCCATGGCCACCATCCTCCACGCCGGCGACCATGTGGTGGCCAGTCGCAACATCTACGGCGGCAGCCACAACATCTTGAACCTGACCATGCCCCGGTTTGGGATCACAACATCATTCGTTGACCCGCGAGACCCGGCGGCCTTCGCCGAGGCCATCCGACCCGAGACCCGTCTGGTCTTCGCCGAGACGCTGGGCAACCCCGGCATCGAAGTGCTGGACATTGCCGCCGTGGCTGAGGTGGCCCACGAAGCTGGCCTACCCCTGGCCGTCGACTCCACGTTCGCCACCCCGTACCTGATACGTCCCATCGACCACGGGGCCGACATCATCATCCACTCGGTGACCAAGTTCTTGGGCGGCCACGGGGTGGCTATCGGGGGCGTGGTCGTCGACGGGGGCCGGTTCGACTGGGCGGCCTCGGGGAAGTTTCCGACCCTGACCGAGCCCTACGTGGGCTACCACGGCATCACATTCGCCGAGGAGTTCGGCCCAGCCGCCCTGTCGATGCGGGCCCGGGCCGAGGGCCTGCGGGACTTCGGCGCCTGCATGAGTCCGGCCAACGCCTTCTATCTGCTGCAGGGCGTAGAAACCCTGCCGGTGCGCATGGCCCGCCACGTGGACAACACCCACCGGGTAGTCGAAATGCTGGACGCCCATGAGGCCGTGGAGTGGATCCGCCACCCATCACATCCCAGCCACCCCGACCACGAGTTGGCCGCCCGCCTCTACCCCAAGGGCACGGGTGCCATCCTGAGCTTCGGAGTACGCGGCGGCCGGGAGGCCGGCCGGAAGTTCATCGAGGCAGTAGGCCTGGCCTCCCACCTGGCCAACGTGGGCGACGCCAAGACGCTGGTCATACACCCCGGGTCGACCACCCACCAGCAGATGAGCGCCGCTGACCTGGCCGAGGCGGGGATCAGCGAGGAGTTGATTCGACTGTCGGTCGGGCTCGAAGACCCGGACGACATCTGCGAAGACCTGGCGCAGGCCCTCCGGGCCTCCCAGCGGTAGGGGCCGCTGTGCACTTCGAGGTAGCCGGACGGACGGTCAACGCGGCCACCGGGGCGGTCTCGGTAGACCGGCCCGAGGTGGCCGACGCCCCACTGGTCGTCCTGGTCCACGGGGCGGGCATGGACCGGTCGGTGTGGTCCCACCAGACTCGCTGGCTGGCCCACCACGACACCCGGGCTCTGGCTGTCGACCTGCCCGGCCACGGCGCGTCCGACGGGCCGGCACTGAGTTCCGTCACTGACATGGCCTACTGGCTGTGCCAGGTCGCCGACGCCCTCGGCGGCCCAATCCACGTAGTCGGCCACTCCATGGGGGCGTTCATCGGCCTGGAGGCGTCGGCCACCGACCCAGACCGGATCGCCTCGTTGGCCCTCCTAGGCGTGGGCGCCACCATGGCCGTCCACCCGGACCTCCAGGCTGCAGCCGACGCTGACGATCCCAAGGCCGCCGCCCTCATGGCCGGCTGGATGCACGGACCCGACCAGCAGTTCGGAGACAACCCGACGCCCGGTATGTCGATGACGGGCACCAGCCAGGCCACCATCGAGAATTGCCCGCCCGGCGTCCTGGGACCGGATCTGCGAGCCTGTGCCGCCTACGACGGGGCCGTGACAGCCGCCTCCACTGTCTCCTGCCCTACGACCCTGATCCTGGGCGCCCTGGACCGCATGACACCTCGGAAAACGGCTCAGCTGCTGGTCGACGCCATGGTCGGCGCCACAGTGGTCGAGCTGGCCGCATCGGGGCACGCCCCGATGATGGAGGAACCGGACACCGTCCGCAGCGTGCTCGGCGAGCACCTGGTCCGGGCCACCGCCTAAACAGCGGCCCCGGCCCTAGTTCTGGAGCAATTCCCGGAACGGGGTCTCCTTCGACGGGCCCGGTTCCTTGGGTAGCCCCAGGACCCGCTCCCCGATGATGTTTCGCTGCACCTGGTCGGTCCCGCCGTAGATGGACGGGGCCGGGCTAAACAACGTGACCCCCTGGACCAGGCCACCAGTGCTCGAGGCGTCGGGAGCCAGCATCCCGTCGGCCCCGACAATCAGGTTCCCGATGTCACGGCTACGACGGACCAGTTCACTCATAGACAACTTGGCCAGATTTCCCTCCGCCCCCGTCCGACTACCACCGGCCTTGGCCCGCAGCAGGTTGAGGCGGTTCACCTCGTTCAGAATGTGCAACTTGGTGATCTCCTGGCGCACGATCGGGTCATCGGAGTTGCCCATCCTCCGGGCCAGATCGATCAGGAGGTTGGTTCCCATACCCCGACCGCCTTCGCCGTCGGCACCCCGGTTAGTCCGCTCGGTAAAGTCACCAACCCGCCTTTCCAGACGACCGGCCAGGGCACCGGGCGCTACTGAGATGGGCTCCCTCCCGGCACCACCCAGGCTGGCTCGCTCGACGGCCAGCGTGGTGTTAGCCACCGCCCATCCGGCACCCGTGCCGCCGATAACCGCGTCGTGGGAAACCCGGGCTTCGTCCAAAAACACCTCATTGAACAGAGCCTGTCCGGTCATCTCCCGGAGGGGCCGCACCTCGATCCCCGGCTGCTCCATGTCGATGGCGAAGTAGGTAATGCCCTGGTGCTTGGGGGCGTCTGTGTCGGTCCGGGCGATCAGCATGCCCTTCTGGGCCAGGTGGCCTCCGGAGGTCCACACCTTCTGACCGGTGACCACCCACTCGTCGCCGTCACGCTCGGCTCTGGCCTGTAGACCGGCCAGGTCGGAGCCGGCACCCGGCTCGGAGAACAACTGGCACCAGGCCACCGTGCCGTCGAGGATCTCCGGAACGTACCGGTCGACCTGTTCGGGGGTGCCATGCACTGCGATGGTCGGGGCGGCCAGCATCAGGCCCAGCCCGACGGGTGGTCCGACCACCCCAGCCTCGGCCAAGCCGGTCGACACGGCGGCCATCAGGTCCCGGCCGTAGCCCCGCCCACCGGCCTCGGTCGGCATGGCCGGCGAGGACCAACGTCCCTCGGCCAGGCGCTTCCACCAGTCGGCCACCGTGAGGTCGGGGTCCCAGTTTGCGTCCAGCCAAGCATCCAACTCGGCCCGTACGTCAGCGGTAGTGAGATCGCTCATGACCGGAGTTTGGCATGGGCCCCCGTCCGACGGCTAAGCCGCCAACCTGCGTCCCATGGCACGGAATCTCCACTCCGTCCGGGAAACCTCCTCGTCGGCCCCTGCCTCATCGGTAGGGTTAGGAACGAGGCTCCGACAGCCACCGAGGAGGTCTGACCGGTGCGCTGGTCATCACTGTTCATCCCTACTCTGCGCGACGCCCCAGCCGAAGCCGAGGCAGTCAGCCACCAGTTGTTGGTCCGCGGCGGCTTTATGCGCCAACTCCAGTCCGGGCACTACTCGATGCTGCCCCTTGGCTGGCGGGTTCACCAGAAGGTGGCCGAGGTCATCCGCCAAGAAATGGACGCCATCGGGGCCCAGGAGTTCCACCTACCGGCCATGCACCCGGCTTCGCTGTGGCAGGCCTCGGGCCGCTGGGAGTCCATAGGTGAGGAGATGTTCCGCCTCACCGACCGTAAGGGCGCCGACCTGGCCCTCGGGATGACCCACGAGGAAGTTTTCGCCTCCCTGTCTCTGGAGCTGAGCTCGTACCGGGACCTCCCTCAGATCTGGTACCAGATCCAATGGAAGTTCCGTGACGAGCCCCGCCCCAAGTCGGGCCTCCTGCGTGTACGGGAGTTCGCCATGAAGGACTCGTATTCGTTCGATCTGGACGACGCCGGGCTGGACCGTTCGTTCGACCTCCACCACGACGCCTACCTGCGAACCTTCCGGCGCCTCGACCTCGATGCCCAACCCGTGGAGGCATCGTCGGGCGCCATGGGCGGAAGCGCCTCGATCGAATTCATGGTCGAGTCCGACGCCGGTGAGGACGACGTGGCGATCTGCGAGGGCTGCGGGTACGCGGCCAACGTTGAGCGGGCTACCGCCGCACCCGCTCCCGTGGAGAACCGGCCCGCCAGCGACAGCCCGGAAGCCTTCCCCACGCCGGGGGTCCGTACCATCGCCGCCCTCGCCGAGGCCGGCCACCCGCCAGTCCACCAGGTCAAAACCCTCGTCTACAGGGTGGACGGAGCCCTGACCCTGATCCTGCTGCGAGGCGACCACCCGTTCCTGGAACAGAAATTCGCCGACGCCACAGGGGCTGTCGACATCGTGCCGGCTGAGGCCGACGAGATCCGGGCCGCGCTGGGCGCCTCCCCGGGCAGCCTGGGCGCCGTCGGGGTCTCCAACCTGGCGATCTACGCCGATGAAGCCCTGCGGGGCCGCTCAGGCATGACCACCGGAGCCAATGAGGACGACGTGCACCTGGCCGGCGTGGACGTGGAACGAGACGTGGCCGTTGACCACTGGATCAACGTCCGGGGAATCCTGGACGGTGAGGCCTGCGCCTCGTGCGGAGAAATCCTGCGGGTGGCCCGCTGCATCGAGGCCGGCCACATCTTCAAGCTGGGTCGAAAGTACAGCGAGGCTCTGGGAGTGACGGTCCTGGACGCCGAGGGCGAGAACCGCGTTCCCACCATGGGGTCCTACGGCATCGGCGTGGGACGAGCCATGGCCGCGGTGGCCGAGACCCACCACGACGAGAACGGCTTGGTCTGGCCGATGGCCATCGCCCCGTACGAGGTAGTGCTGACCGTGGTCAAGGTCGACCACGAGGAATCGATGGCCGTGGCCGAACGGCTCTACGACGACCTGCAGTCTGCTGGGGTAGACGTCCTGCTCGACGACCGCGACGTGCGCGCCGGGGTGAAGTTCGCCGACGCCGAGCTGGTCGGTATCCCCCTCCGGGTCACTATCGGGCCCCGCGGAATCGAGAACGGGCAACTGGAGCTCACCACCCGGGCCGACGGCGAGCAGGTCGACGTATCGACCGACGAGGTAGCCGGTCAGCTGGTCGAGCTGGTGGCCAACGGGCGGGCAGCGGGCCGGTAGCGTTCAGCCCTCACGACCGGCCATTCCGCCGAGGATCCCCGCCATGCCCAAGACGATCGACCGCACGCTCCCCATCAAGCGCTACCGCAAGGTGGTGGC
>Ga0206685_10000160_pt1 | contig 21061 bp, 17 predicted proteins | sample M220012015metaG_FD_161049 | JGI IMG/M metagenome (GOLD analysis project Ga0206685, IMG submission 161049) | Ammonia-oxidizing marine archaeal communities from Monterey Bay, California, United States - M2 200m 12015 | ecosystem: Environmental > Aquatic > Marine > Intertidal zone | place: USA...
GAACTGAGCACTGCCCACGCGGCGGTAGACGTATGGCCCGATTACCGCGGGCAGGATTCCCAACTTGGCCTCGGACAGGGCGATTCTCGCGCTGTCGAGAGCGATTACGTGGTCAGAGCAGGCGAGGAGGCCGGCGCCCCCGCCCAATGCCACCCCCTGAACGGTGGAGATGGTGAAACAAGGATGTGCCCACAGGGTGTTGAATAAGCGGTCGAGGCGTTCGGAGTCGGTGCGGTTCTCCTCCGGGGTCTTGACCCCTGCATCGCGCATCATGTTGATGTCGGCTCCTGCGCAGAAGTGCCGTCCTGCGCCACGCAGCACCAGCACCCGCAGGTACTCGGAGTCGTCCTGATCGCGCAGAGAGCCGGTTGTGCCAACGGAGCGCTGCGCGGTCCAGTCGAGTGTGTCGATGAGTTCGCTGATCAGTTGCACGTTGAGTGCGTTGTAGACGTCGCTTCGCTCTAGAGTGAGAGTGGCGACCGAGGCGTCGATGCTCAACGAGCAGAATTCTGCTGACGGCCTGACATCGCTCATCCTCACCATATCACATCCTGAAAACGCCGTAGTCCTGATCCGGCATCGGCGCGTTGAGGCTGGCTGATATGCACAGCCCGAGTACGTCGCGGGTGTCTCGTGGGTCGATTACACCATCGTCCCAGAGCCGCGCGCTGGAGTAGTACGGGTTGCTCTCACTCTCGTATCTCACGCGAATCTCATCGGGATCGACATTTCCTACCGACGACAGCACGCTGGCAGCCTGCTCGCCGCCCATCACCGAGATTCTGGCGTTCGGCCACATGAACAGGAATCGCGGGTCGTAGGCCCGGCCGCACATGCCGTAGTTACCTGCACCGTGCGAGCCGCCGATGATGACTGTGAACTTCGGCACTGGGACACAGGATACGGCCGTGACGAGTTTGGCCCCGTCCTTGGCGATGCCTCCGGCCTCTGCATCACGGCCGACCATGAACCCGGTGATGTTCTGCAGGAACACGAGTGGGATACCGCGCTGGCCGCAGAGTTCGACGAAGTGTGCTCCCTTGAGCGCGGACTCGGAGAACAGAATTCCGTTGTTAGCAACGATTCCGACGGGATAACCGTGGATTCTAGCGAAGCCACAGACCAGAGTGTTGGCGTAGCGTTGCTTGAACTCGTGGAAGTGCGAGCCGTCGACGATTCTTGATATGACCTCCCTGACATCGTAAGGCGTGCGATTGTCGCCCGGGATGATGCCCATCAGGTCCTGAGGTTCGTGTGCGGGTTCCTCGGGCTGCGAGACATCGAGCCTGTGCTTGGGGCTGACATTTAGGTTCTCAACCACGCTGCGCACCATGCGCAGTGCCTCAGGCTCGTCGTTGGCGAAGTGGTCAGCGACGCCAGACTCCTTGGTGTGCAGGTCGGCCCCGCCGAGATCCTCGGCGGAGACCTCCTCGCCGGTGGCCGACTTGACCAGCGGCGGGCCGGCGAGGAATATGGTGCCGTTGCCCTTGACGATAATCGACTCATCGGACATCGCCGGGATGTAGGCGCCTCCAGCGGTGCACGAGCCGAGTACAGCGGCAACTTGCGGGATTCCCTTGCTGGAAAGGATGGCCTGGTTGCGGAAGATACGCCCGAAGTGCAGTTTGTCGGGGAAGACCTCATCCTGCATCGGCAGGAAGGCTCCCCCCGAATCGACCAGATAGATGCAGGGGAGGTTGTTCTCCTCGGCAACCTCCTGCGCCCTGATGTGCTTCTTGACTGTCATCGGGTAGTACGAGCCACCCTTTACGGTCGCATCGTTGGCCACGAACATACACTCCTTGCCGTGCACCACCCCAATTCCGGTCACGATGCCTGCAGAGTGGGCCCTCCCGTCATACAGTTCGTTTGCCGCTAGAGTCGAGAGCTCGAGGAACGGGGTCCCGACATCACATATCTCGGAGATCCTCTCCCTCGGCAAGCTCTTGCCGCGCTCTCGGTGACGCTCGACATACTTGCCACCACCACCGTCCTTGACGGAGTCCAGCCTGTCTCTGAGCTCCTCTGCCAGAGTCACATTCTTCTCTCGTCGGGACTGGAAGTCGTCGCTTCCACGGTCGATACGAGTAGGCAGCCTGTCCATGTCTCTCGGACCCCTCAGACAGCACGCGAGCCTTCAATTGAATGGACTCGACATCGTAGATGTCGATTTTAGACACCCAGAGCGAGTCGTCCGACGTCCCTGAGCCCGGGCGCCATGCCTACGACCATCATGGCGACGGCTACCAGTATCCTCAGGTGCTGCTGGCGGTGCTCGAAATTCGCAATCGCGAAGAAGTACCAGATGAGCATGCCAAGAGCCAGTTTGATTACAGTGAACCCATATGCTGAGCCTAAGAACTCGATGATTTCGGCCGAGAACAGGTGCTTCTCGGTGTATCCAAACGCCTCTATCCCGATGCCTGTGGCGAGTCCATCGAGCAACTGCCCCGCGACCGCCAGAGAGACCACGGGTGAAGCCATCACCGCCTTGTTCCTCAGGCTCTGGATGAGATCCTTGTCAGAGGATACCAACTCATCATACTGCTCCTCGGTCATCCCAGGGGGTAGGATGCCTGCGACGAAGCCGTGCTCGGCCAATTCCCTAGCGGCCGGAAAACCTGTCTGATGCATCTGGTAGACAAGCACCGCAGGCGCGCCGATGACGACTGCGAGCGGCCAAAGAGTGATGTCGTCGGGATGGTTGATTCCATACGATACGAGAGGTCCCAGCAGCAGTATTGAGCCACCCAGACCGACTAGGAATACCGAGCGTTGCACTGCTGTGAACCTTGACAGACTGTCGTTCATAACTAGGGTCGGGAGAAGCAGTGCGATGATGCCGCAGACAAGCATCGGAGTGATATCGAGTCCTTCTGATGAGACGATTGGTCCGCTATCGATGGAGATGTAGTAAATCACGAGTTGCATTCCGATGAGTATTGTGGCCACGCCGTCTACTCTCGAAGCCCTGTCCTCATCGATAATCGAGTCATTGTGGGCTATGCGATAGCCGGCGGCCCCGGCGACGACCACCCACGCAGCGGTCTGGAAGTGGATGCCGGGACTGACGAAGTAGGCGTCGAGGGAGGCGTCGAACATGCCGGCATCCTCAACGATCTCGCCAAGGGCTGCCCAGAGGACGTAGGGCAGTAGCGCCAGTATCGTAGCATCGCTGTGATCTATCCCCAGATAACGGAGCCATGCAGAGAGAGCGACGGCGAACAGAGCGAGTACGATTGCGTAGGTCATTGTGTTGAACAAGTTGTAACCAGCATCGGAACTGGACTCCTCTATTACCGGATCCAAATAGTACTGGTAGAGGAAGTCGGTCAGGGGGTTTTCCACATCCAGAACGTTCAATACGATGCCACCGAAGAAGAGGCCGGCGACCAGCAGCAGGGCTTTAGTGGCCCATTCCTCGTAGTCGTACATCTCTTCAAGAGGATTAGTCACGGCATTCCGTGAAGTGCGCCACGCTTATGCATGGCGGTATGAATCACTCCTCTTCGTAGATGATTCCCTCGTCTTCTGCGAGCTCGAGGGTTCGGGCGACCTCAGTCTCGTCATTAGGGTCCACTTGGGAATCCGTGTGACGGCGCTCTCGGCGACGGCGGGCCTGAGCCAGCCCCGGTACGAGGGTCTCGAAGACCGAGGGCTCGTCCGGGTCGCGCTCCTCGTAGCTCTCCAAGCTGCGCGAGCGCAGCCTCTGGCGCTTGCGGTCCTGCTCCAGTCCGTGGAGCACGGTGCTGTGCTCGGAGCCGCGTAGGATTCCTTCAATCGCAGGATTCGCGAGGGCGAGTCCGTCCTCATCGCCGATGACGAGCACGGTCGAGCCGTAAATCGCCATCTCGCAATTGGAAATCTCCTCGATGAGGGTGCGTATCCGTCCGTTTCTGCCGATCAGTCTGCTCCTCATCCTACGGGTCTGATTCGGCTGGCGTCCGACCCAATCACGGATGTCGTACATCTTGAGGAAGACCTCGTCCTCGATGAGTTGGACTGCCCTCTTGGGAGCGAGGCCGCGTCCTATGGCCACGATGACCTCGGGCATCTTCATGCGAATCACCGGATCCACCTCGCTCTCACCCCAGTCCGCCATCACCTCGCCGGACTTCGAATCGATTTCGATCGTGGCCCCACTGGCCTCCTCGAGCATCCTCCGGGTCTCGCCGCCCTTGCCTATCAGCACGGCTATGCGGTCCTGTGGGATGCGTGCTAGTGGCTCCACGAATGCGGCCGACCCGCCACCCTGCTTTAATCTCCGCCCGAGAGCGGGGGCAGGGTCGGAACAGGGTCATCCAGCACTCTCGCTAGGCTCTCGGCCACGTCGATGCTGTGTCCCTGTCTGTTTATCCACTCGACCAGTCGGGTGACGTCCCTGACTAGGAACTCCTCGGCATTGGGATGTTGGTACGTCACTCCTTGACCGACGTCGATGACCCACGGTTCGCCGTCGTACCAGAGGATGTTGTACTCACTGAAGTCAGCATGGACGAGTCTGCAGGTCTGCCAGTTGATGGCGATGAAGTCGAGAAGGTCCTCGAACACCTCGTACGGCTTGTCGATGGTGATGTCCTTGAGACGAGGGCTCGCGCCCTTGTCGTCTCCCAGATAGCTCATGACGAGGACGTTCTTCAGGCTGTCAAGGGGCTCGGGGACCTTGAGTCCGTGCTTGCGCATTCGCTTGAGGTTGCGGAACTCCTTACGCACCCAAATATTGACCAGTTCCCGGTGGCGTCGTGAGAGGCCGCTGAATCTGGGGTCTCCATCGATGTACTTCGCCAGACCCTTGAACACGGCGTTAGTTGTGTGGAATATCTTGACTGCCACTGGACCGTGGTTGGTCGTGGCGTGGAAGACGTGAGCCTCCTTTCCTCGGGCTATGGGATAGTCGATGGTTTCGATCTCCCCCTTCTGCATGAGCTTGTGGACGGCCAGCAGGGTCGAGCGGTCGAATACCTGGTCGAAGACTCTTCTGTCCACCCACTCGAACTTGCCCTTTCCGAGGACTCCTTGCAATGCGTCTTCGACCTCGGCGAACATCTTCTTGAAGCGCGGCTCGGACATCCACTCGTGCTTCCCCTCGCCCCTCATCAGAGCGTCGATGTCGGGTTGGTCGTCGAACTCGTCGGACATTCTCTCACCCGAAGAATGAGTCTATGTCGTCCTCAGGATCCTGAGCAGGTTCTGCAACTGGTTCAGGCTTGACGGAGTCGGTATCCGCAGCCTCCACTGTTTTAGGCTCCGAGGCGGCCTCGGGGATCTCTTGGTTGGCATCGTCCGCGACCTCGAAGTCAGACATGCCAAACAGGTCGACTATCTCAGGCAGCACATTCTTCCTCGAGAGGTAGAGTGACTGTGTCTTGGTGTAGCGCATGCAGACGTTGGCCTTCTCATCCTGAAAGTCCCATGGCTGGATGACAATCAGATCGCCCTCGCGGACCCACTGCCGGCGGCGCATCTTGCCAGGGATGCGCGCGAGTCGGCTCTCGCCGTCCTCACACACAGCGCGCACCCTGCGTCCGCCGAGTATCTGATCGGCGATTGCGAACATCTCGTTCACCTTCCGGTTGGGAAGGGGGACGCGGATGCGGTCTCCACTTGATTCCAGCCTAGCCAGAAGTTCGGTGTCGACCTTCTCTTCCCTACGGGCCATGCGGCTCCGTCGAGCGTCCCCTATGTGAAGTTGAGCATGCAGAATCAGTTGCCCGTGAAAGAGTCGACTGCTACGCTAACTAAGTCGAGCAGTGACTCGCTCATCGGACCGAACCCGAAGAGCAGGGTGAGCAGCGCGCATCCCACTATGGCCATCCTGAGGGATCCTGCACGCTTGAGTCTCTTCTCGCTCTCGGGGGCCTCGAAGAACATCACCAGTCCGATTCTGAGATAGTAGAACAAAGACAGGGCGCTGTTGAGGACTATGGCGACGGCCAGCCAGAAGACAGGATTGACGCCCTGAGCCCAAGATGCGATCGATGTAGACGACAGCGCTCCAGTGCCGGCGGAGACGTTGACTATACCGTTGATCATCAGGAGTTTCGACAGGAACCCGGAGAGCGGCGGGACACCCGCCAGCGAGAGCATGAAGATGAACATGGAGGCGGCTACAATCGGATCCCTTCGAGCCAGTCCGTGGAGGTCCTCGAGCCGATGGCTGCGTCCTTCGGTCTCGAGCATCGAGAGGACGAGGAAGGCGCCGAACTTGAACAGCAAGAGGACGACGAGGTGGAACAACACCGCGGTCATCAGCAGGGCCGTTGCATCGGTGTCGGCCAGCCCGCTACCGATGGCGGTGAGTGCGGCCAGCATGTAGCCAGCGTGGGCTACGCTCGAGTACGCCAGAATGCGCTTCGGGTTGTCGCTGGTCAGCGCTGCCAGATTGCCCCACGTCATCGTCACCACAGCGATTATGGCAAGCACTGCGAACCAGAACGCCTCTCCAGCCACTGGCATGGTTACGATGAGCAAGAGGCGCATCAGTGCGACGAAGCCCATCGCCTTGGAGGCCGTTGCTAGGACCCCAGCCACAGGGGATGATGCGCCTGCGTAGGCGTCGGGAACAGCGAGGTGGAATGGGGCTGCGCCGACCTTGAATGCGAAGGCGACCAGCATCAGGCCGGCGCCGATAGAAGCGAATGGGTCCATCGTCTCCATTGCATCCCAAGAAGCCTCTAGGTCGGCCATGTCCAAGTTGCCGTTCCAGAGGTAAAGAAGGGACATCCCGTAGATTCCTACTGCTGAGACCACCGAGCCGACGATGAAGTACTTCGTCCCGGCCTCGCCGCCGACATCAATCTCCTTGTGGAAGGCGACCAAGATGTATGACGAAAGCGAAGCGAGCTCGAGGCAGACGAAGAGCATGAACAGGTTGGTGGCCATCGCCATCAGGCTCATCCCGAGGCCGGTCGTGACCAGAAGGATATGGAAATCGACCTGCCTCCGATTGTCTATCAGCGCGTTGATTTTCGCATCGGCCCTAGCCAACGAGTCTGTCTCGATCGGCGCGGTCACCTTGGGCCGCGCCGGCAGCCTGTGAGTCGTAGCAATCGTAGCAAGCAACAGGGCCGCTGTGAAAATAATCGTGAACAGCCTGCTGAACTCGTCGACATGCAGGGCGTTGCCGACATCGCCCTCGCTGTGCATAAACAGGAAAGCTGAGACCAATGCGAGCCCAAAGGTCGTCGATGCTATCTGATTGGGGACCTTCGGGTTGTTCGTCGATGCGAACCTCGTCCCTCCGAACAGGATGGGGACGCGCGTCTTTGTGAGGGGGATTCTCATCGTGGCGTCTCCGAGATTGGGTATGAGGATCATCGCGAGCATGCCCGCCAGCATGATGAGCTCAGGCAGGATGAGTTCCATCGTCTCGGCGTCTATGTCGGTGAAAATCGAACTCATGGCCTCCACCCCTGTGAGTGCATCGCTTCCACCATCGTATCGAGTACGAAGCCGGAACTCCAGTCCGACATCATATCCCAGAAGATGAATGGCATGATGCCGAACAGCACGGTCATGCCAGCCAGCACGAACATCCCGATGTTCTCGTGCCAGGTTATGTCGCTCGGCTCCTCGCCGTGCAAGGAGTCAGGTAGGTCTCCCTGATGCGGGTCGTTCGACTCGAAGATGGTGCGCTGCATCGAATTCAGGTAATACGCGGCCGTGACTATGAGTGTGAGTGCGGGTAGCAGCACTAGCCAGCCGTAAGACATCCAGAATGCGATCATGATAGTCACCTCTGCGACGAAGCCGGCGAGCAGAGGCAGGCCGAGGCTGGCCATCCAGCCGAACATCATGTGGCCAGCAAGCCACGGGCTGTGGTGGGCCATGCCCCTCATAGAGCCAATCTCGAGAGTGTGGTAGTGGTGCTTGAATGCCCCAGCCACGGCGAACAGAAGAGGGCTGATGATACCGTGGGCGAACATCATGAACAGCGCTCCAGCGATACCCAGAGGTTGCATAGTGGCGATGCCGAGGAAGATCAGCCCCATATGCGAGACTGAAGAGTAGGCGACCATACGCTTGAGGTTGGTCTGGCCCATGCAGACCCATGCTCCGTAAACCAAGCTCACCATCCCCAGAACTATCAGCAGCGGGATGAACACCACCGTTGATTCGGGGAAGATTGTGACTGAGATTCGCAGGAAGCCGTAGGCGCCCATCTTCAGCATCACGCCAGCAAGCAGCATCGAGCCGGCTGTAGGCGCCTGCACGTGTGCGTCCGGCAACCAAGTGTGGACCGGTACGCTGGGCATCTTGGTGGCGAAGCCGATGAGCAGGAGGAACCAGACGAAGTGCCTGAGGCCCTCGCTGGGAATCAGATTTTCCTGGGCTGTCATGGCAACTAGGTCGAAGTGGTGTCCGGACAGGGCGCCGAGTCCGGATATCGGGTCGGTGTGGAAGTACATCACAAGGATGCCGACGAGCATGAAAACGCTCGCTGTGAATGTGTAGATGAAGAACTTCATCGCCGCGTAGCGGCGATCCTCTCCGCCCCACACAAGGATGAGTAGGAACATCGGAATCAGAGTAAGTTCCCAGAAGACGTAGAAGACAAACAGGTCGAGAGCGACGAAGACGCCGATGAGCGCGCTTTCCATAATCAGGAGAAGCGGGTGGAAGAGGTGCCCCCTCTTGGCGTCCCACTCGACCAGCATCGAGACTGGAATGAGGATCGCTGTGAGCCAAATCATCGGGAACGAGAGCGCGTCAGCACCTACCTTCCAGGACACCCCTATGGAGGGGATCAGGGAGACGGCCTCGTTCTCCAGGACGTATCCTCCCTGAGTGATGTTGGTCCAGTCTATGTTGCCTATCTCTCCCACGAACAGCATGGTCGTGATCGTGGCGATGGCTAGGGCCACGCCCATACTGATGTTGCGCGATACCCGCCTAAGGCCGTCAGCCGAGTCTCCTGGGAGGATCTGAGGCAGTACCAGTAGAATCAGGCCTGCCGCCAGAGGGACGAGGGTGATCACTGACAAGGGGTCGTCAATCACGCGCTCACCCCCCATATCAGTGCGAAGATGGAGAGCATTCCGACCGCTGCCATCAGGATGTAGTCGCGGGCGCTGCCCGTGGTCACTCTGCGGATCTGCACCGAGCCGAAAGCTGATTTCGACTCGATCTGTTTGATGACTCCGTCGATGACGTTCTGGTCGAACCAGGCGGAGAAGGACGCGAGCGGGATAGCGGTCTTTGCCAGCACCATCTCGTAGAGGTCATCGAAGTACAACCTCCTCTGCAGAGCCTCAGCGAGTTGCGAGTTGGCCAACTCGTCGACATTCTGCGAGCCGAAGCGGCTGGAGAGGTTGACCAGCCAAGCGACGAGGGGACTGGACTCGACCCCGTCGATGAGTCGCCCGCCGTGGATGCGCGAGGCCATCACAGGCCCCAGAACCATAGCGATGAGGATTGTAGTCCAGCCGACGAGTCTCAGATTGGCGTCATCAGGTAGGAAGGCGTGTTCGAGCTCGTTCAGTATCGCTGAGAGGAGGTCGTCGCCGTGAATCGCCAAGTGGTCCGACTCGCCACCGAGGAAGTTGGCTGCTCCCAGTAATGCGAGAGCGAATCCGCCGATGGCCGTGATTAGTGTGAGTATGATCAACGGCTCCTTGATCCAAGGAGTGGCTTCGTGGACGTGCCCGACCACCTCGCTCTTGGGTGGCCCGGCGAAGGTCATCAGCCACATCCTCGTCATGTAGAAGCCCGTCATGCCCGCGGTCGCGAGGACGAGAAGGGCGGGTACGAACATCATCGGCTCTTCGTGCAGGCAGGTGGCCCAGGTCTCGGCGATGATGCCTTCTTTGGACCAGAAGCCGCCGATGAGGGGTATGCCGATGATGGACATCGATCCGAACATCATCGCTGTGGCAGTGACCGGCATCTTGGCTGCCAATCCTCCCATGTTCCGCATGTCCTGCGGGTCGAAGGCCGAGGGGTCCTCTCCCTCATGGCTGCTGTACTTGAGGCTCAGCTCACGTACATGGTCGTGGGCGTGATGCACCTCGTGTATGACCGAGCCGCTCGCCATGAACAGCATCCCCTTGGCCATGGCGTGATTGAAAAGATGGAACATCGAAGCACCGAGGACGAAGTACCCAGCATGGTTCTCCCCGATATTGAGGAGGAGGAGGGCTGCACCCAATCCGGTGAAGATGTAGGCTAGTTGGCTCATCGTAGAGTAGGCGAGGACCTTCTTGATGTCATTCTGAACGAGGGCGATGGCGGCGGCCATGAACGCTGTTATGCCACCTATCCAGGCGATGATGAGGCCGACGTCCTCGAGTCCTGCGACGCCGCCGTGGCCGATGTCCACGAAAGGCACCATCCTAGCGACGAGGTAGAGGCCGGCGTTCACCATCGTCGCGGCGTGTATGAGTGCGGATACCGGCGTCGGGCCCTCCATCGCGTCCGGCAGCCAGACATGGAGCGGGAACTGAGCCGACTTGCCCACGGCCCCGATGAAGAGCATCATTAACGCCCAGAACAGCTCTCCAGAGTCGACGAGCGCCCCTCCGACGCCGGTCGAGGGATCGTCGAATATCACAGCGAACTCCAGCGATCCGTAGATGTTGTACAGAATCAGCAAGCCGACCATCAGGAAAACATCACCCACGCGAGTAGTCAGGAAGGCTTTCTTGGCAGCCGCAGCGGCACTCTCCTTCCAGAAGTAGAAGCCGATGAGGAGATAGGAGCAGAGTCCCATTATCTCCCAGAAGATGAACAGCCACAGGAAGTTGTCAGCGAGCACCATTCCGAACATGCCGATGCCGAAGAGTACGAACTCCCCGTAGAAGCGGTGGTTTCGGTCCTCGTTGATCGAGTCCGTGTTCATGTAGCCGAGGCTGAACCAGCAGATCAGGAAGCACAGGAAGGTCGCGACGAAAAGCAGCATCAGGCTGATCGAGTCTATCCAGACGCCGACTCCGATGTCGGCGAAGCCGGTGCTGAGCTCCCACTGCGAGCCGTTATGCTGTAGGACGTCAAAGGTTAGCCACGAGAACGGGTCGACCACCGAGGCGGCCTCGAAGTGCGCTGATCCGGAAATATAGTCGTAGATTATCCAGACAGATATGCTGAGGGACAGTGCGAGGGCGCCGAGGGCGAAGATTCCTCCTTCCTTGTAGCGATGCTTCCAGGTCTCGTTGCCGTTGTACATCTGTCCTAGAATCAAAATCAGCGGGAAAGTCAGCAGCGGGACCACGACGATCAGGTAAGCGGCCTCAACGGACTCCCAGCCAGTCGAATATAGGTACGGTGCGACCGCTAGGAACGGCAGTACTGGTAACAGGAGGTGCCACTCGTTGTTCGACTCGCTCATGCTCTCTCCTCAATTCTTCAGTATGTTCGCCTCGTCGAGGTATATCGTGTCCTGCGTGCTGTACAGGGACAACAGGATAGCGAGCCCGATTGCTACCTCGGCTGCTGAGATTGCGATTGCGATTGCAGTGAACACCCAGCCGTTGACGTCGCCGTAGTGCGCAGCACCGGCGACGAAATTGAGGTTGGCCGCGTTCAGCATCACCTCGATGCACATCAGGACCACGATGGCGTTCTTGCGGCTGAAGGCGCCGAGAAGGCCTATTCCGAACAGTATGACGCCGAGTCCGGCTATCCAACTGGCCTCTATCACTGGTCATCACCTTCCATGTCCCAGATTAGATTGACTAAGCGCTCGTCACGGACTAGATAGGAGGCGCCGATCATAGCCATCGCCAGCAACGCGCCGAGAACCACAGTGGCCATCGACCACTCGCCGAACAGAGCCACCGCGAAGTCAAGTGTGGAAGGTGCTGCCTCTGTCGAGCCCCACATCGAGTGTGACATGACCTCGGAGAGCAGTATCAGGATGAATGCGAATATACCCAGTCGGGCCAGTGCGGACAGTGCCCTCATCCTACAAGCCCTCCTGTATCTGCTTGCGGGTGAGCATTACTGCGAACATGGCTACGAGCATCACGGAGCCAAGGTACACGAGAATCTGAATCGCTGCCAGCATCTCCGCACTGGCCATCACGAAGACGCCTGCGACCGCGAAGAACATCATCATGAGGGAAAGCAGCGAGTGGGCGACCTTGCGGGCGTAGACACACCCCAACGCGCCGCCGATGGCGGTCGCTGCCAGAATGACGAACACCAGTGCCTCCAAGTCAATTTGCATTGTCTCACGTCTCTGCTCGGGCAGCCTTGCGAGCGCGCTTCTGCTTCTCCTTCTCAGCACGCTTGGCGAGTTCCATGTCGACTCGCTCCTGATGGACTGCAGGCAGGACGCGGGTTCTACTGGCGTCCATCCGCAGCTCCTCTCGGGAGAAACCAGACATCCCGTCATACTCGTTGGTCATGAAGAAGGACTCGAATGGGCACGCCTCGGCGCACAGTCCGCAGAACATGCACCTGCCAAGGTCTATCTGACCCGACACGATGTCCTGCTCTGCCGGCTTGAGGGACGTAGAGTCGACGGTCTCGATTCCCGAACCGTCGGACCACCGCACAGTCGCCTTGTCGCCAGAGATCTCGATGACCTCGGCGAAGTCGTACTGCTGAGGTGCGTCGGCGTGCGCGTTGACCAGATCGAAGTCTGCGGCAATGTCGTCGTATTCCTCCTTCTCCCTAGCTGCGTAGCCGCCCTCCTCGAGTTCGCCCCCGTAGCCGTGCCACTCGTCGCCCTCCTCGGAGAGCTCGAGCACGTTCACTCGGACCTCGGAGGTCATGTGGAGACAGTCGTTCGGACAAGCGTGGATACACAACTTGCAAGCTGTGCAGGTTTCCCATACTATTCCGATACGGCCGAAGTAATTCCCGGGCACGAAGAGCCATGGCTCGAGATCCTCAAGGCGTTCGTAGGGGTACATCACCGTGACCGGTCGCTCGACGAACGGCATGACCTGGCTAGTCTCCCTGTCAGGGGTGAACCTCTGGCCGACACTCGGGTGCTCTGGGCCGACCCTGTCCATCGTGGTCTGGTCCACCATGACTGCGGATTGGCCGTGATAGTTGTTCTTCAGAAACCTCAATTTGCCGACGAAGGGGACTGTTCTTAGTGCGGTTTTGAGAGTCATCCACATCGGACGGATAACGAGGTTACGGAAGTTCGGAGTCGCATGAGGATGTCCGGTATTCGCCTTGTAACTCATCATCCCACCTCCTACTAGTCCCTGTGACTCCCTGGCGATGCCTTGACCACGGCCTGAGTGCTGTAGGGACGGCGTTGGACCTCCAGCGCCTCCTCGTCCTCGTCAATAGCGAGGATCACGAACAGTGCCAGCGCGGCAAGCGTGAGGGTGACCGGGACCCACAGGTCCCATGGCTCTCCTGTCCAGACCTCCAATCGCAGTATGGTCGCTACAACGAGGTTGACCACCGAGAGTGGTAGGAGATAGCGCCAGCCGAACTCCAGTATCTGATCCGTGCGCACCCTGTGGAGAGAGGCGCGAATCCAGACGAACACAGCGAACAACAGCCAGGCCTTGATCAGGACCCAGGCGAGACCTGGGACGGCGCTGAAGACAGCCTCGAAGGTGCCTCCCACGGTTGACAAGTTCGAGAGTGTGTGCTGGAACGGCGCCTCCCAACCACCGAGGAAGAATAGGGCGAACAGTATGCATGCGGCGTACGAGCGCATGTACTCGGCGGCGAACATCAGACCCCACCGGATACCTCCATACTCGGTCCACCAGCCCTCGACGAGCTCGGCCTCGGCCTCGGGCATGTCGAACGGTATGCGCTCGACCTCGGCGATCATGGTGATGAGGAACAGAACCGCGCCCAGCGGCAGCAGGAAGATATTCCAGACGTTGCCCTCGTTCTGGCCCATCTGGAAGTCGACGATCTCGATGATGTTGAACGAGCCGCTGAGCACCGCAACGCCGAGAACCGTGATGAGCAGAGGTATCTCGTATGCGGTGAGTTGGGCTGCCGAGCGCATCCCGCCGATCAGGGTGTACTTGTTGTTGGAGGCCCATCCGGCGAAGAAGACCCCGAGCGGAGCGACTCCGAAGATTGCCATCATGAAGAGGAGGGAAAGTTCTGGATTGGCAGCATAGATATGCGGGCCGAACGGTACGAAGGCGAACACCATGATGGTGGTCGCGAGGATAATGACAGGGGCGATCTCGAAGACCACCTTGTCAGCGTTCTTCGGCACGATGTGTTCCTTGGTAGCGAATTTCATGAAGTCGGCGAACGCCTGAAAGAATCCGGGAAGAAGGAACCAGTAGCCGTGATAACTACGGTTGTTGACTCTGGATACAGTCTCAAGTTCGTGACTGTTTCCCCAGTACGAGTTCAGCAGGTTGACGACCCATCCGATAGGGATACCCATGCCGAAGGGCAACTGCTTCCACCACTCCCCCGCTGTCACTCCGCTCTCGCCGACCCACAGGCTCCTCATGGTGGTGGTGGCGCCGAGTCTGTCCATCAGCCGTCCGATGAACTTCCTCTCGATGTACGGGATGGCCAGCATAGTGAGCATCATGACGGTGAAGACCACCGTGCACATGATGGTGGCATGCATGAACGACTCGAGAGCGGGCTGAATGCTAGCGAAGCCCTGCTGCAGATTGAAGATTGGGCCGATGGTTATCGGGTCTGGCCAGGCCCAAGTGCTCGGTATGGTGACCTCCATGTCGATGTCGTTGGAGGGCAGGATGTCGTGCACGTTGTCCATCGACCAACTGGTGAAAGACTCGGACCAACCGACAATATTCAACCAGTCGCCGCTAGCCATGTGAATCACCTGTCTGTCTCCCCTATGCATGGGTCGAAGGAACCCATGATGGCCGGTATGTCGGCGACCTTGTAGCCGATCATGCACTTGGCCGCGAACGGGATTGTGATGAAAATCGGAGAGCGGATTGAGACCCTGTATGGCTGCTTGCCTCGACCTTCACCGCCGCCGGCGATGTAGAACATCGACTCGCCCCTGCTGTCCTCGAAGTGGTGTGCGCCAGTGGTTCCCTCAGGGGCCCGGGCGGGCGCCTTGGCGAGTATCATCGGGTCCCCTGGCTCGTGGTAGGTGTCGGCGCCTCCGGGCATCTTGTCCAGAGCTTGCAGCACCAACGACGCGCTCACGCGCATCTCCTCGACCCTGACTCTGTAGCGGTCGTAGCAGTCGGCGCCCTTGATTGAGGAGCGTTCCACCGGAGGCTCCCAGTCGAGTTCGCTGTACACCGAGTAAGGGTGAGCCCAGCGGATGTCGTAGTTGACACCGCCAGCACGCAGATTGGGGCCGGTGACGCCGTGGTTCACCATCTCCTCCGGCTTTGCGTAGCCCACACCCTGGCTGCGCACTAGGAACACCGTGCTCTCGTCGAACAGCGCCTCGTACTCTTGGATCCTGTTGAGGAACAACTTGAGTTTGGCGCGGGCTCGCTGGGCGAAGCCATGCGGTAGGTCGCGTTTGACGCCGCCGACACGGGGGAAGTTGTAGTGCATGCGTGAGCCGCCTAGCTCTTGGAGAAGATCCATCATCATCTCGCGCTCGCGCAGGCACCAGACCATCACAGACAGGTTGCCGATGTCTGGCCCATATGCGCCCAGCCACATCAGGTGGCTAGCAATGCGCTGGATCTCGATTGCCACCAAGCGGATGTACTCGGCTCGCTCAGGGACCTCGACCTCGAGGAGGTCCTCGGCCGCGTAGATGTAGGAGTGGGACCAGGTGTTGGCGCTGGCATAGCAGAGGCGGTCGCAGTAAGTCGTGATCTGAGTGAAGTCCCGAGCCTCGCATATCTTCTCTACTCCACGGTGTATGTAACCCAAATCAGGCTCGGTGTCGACGACGGTCTCGCCGTCGACTTTGACTTTGAGAGTCCACAGACCGTGGGTCATCGGGTGCTGGGGGCCCATCGAAATCCACATCTCTGCCATCTTCTCACCTCACTTGATCTTGCCAACGTCAGCAGGCTTGCGCATGAATCCCTGGGAATCGTCGTACATATCCTGGAAACCGTGGTAGCGGAGGCGATGCTGCTTCTGCAGAGGGTGGAAGCCCTTGGGGGTCTCGTGGGGCAGCAGCACTCTCCTCATTCCCTGATGCCCATCGAAGTCTATCCCAACGAGGTCCCAGGTCTCCTTCTCATTCCAATCAGCACCGACCCAGATGTCCTGTACCGAGTCTACCGAGGGGGTCCTCGTGTCCGGCAGGTAGACATGTAACTCCAACTCCAGTGGAGTGTCGGAGCCCTCGACCGTAGAGGGGTCGACGATGACCGGCTGAACCAGGCCATCCTCAATTGGTGGGTTTCTGATGCCGGTTCTCATCAAGTGGTAGACGACTTCCCATTTCTTGTCCCCATCACCCTCTGGCCAGTGGACGCCGGTTACCATCGAGCAGTAGTCGATGCCGTGCTCAGAGTGGAGTGCCTCGGCGAGTGCCCTCCAACTCTCTGGAGAGCTGTTTCCGAGAACGACAGGTCGGGGGTTGGTGCCACTCACTCGCTCGGCCACCCCGGCTTCGACTCCGTCGATCTCCGAGATGGCAGCAGCGAGTTTCTCGGCCTCGGCCCTCTGTGTCTTGATTGGTACTATCTTTCCCATCGAAACCCCCCCTACTCATCTCCGATGATGAGCGGTGCCTCTGTCTCTGGTCTTGCGTCACTCGGAACAGCGCCGATGCGGATGATCTTCTGTCGAAGCTTGTCGAAGCCGTCTATCAGAGCCTCTGGTCGAGGCGGGCAACCCGGGATGTATACATCAACGGGGATGATTGTGTCAACGCCCTCGAGGATGTTGTAGGATTGGAAGTAGGGTCCGCCGGAAATCGAGCACTCGCCCATGGCTATGCACCACTTGGGCTCGGGCATCTGCTCCCAAAGTCGAATTATCGGATCAGCGAACTTCTTGCTAATCGGTCCGTTTACCAGCAGGACATCGCACTGTCGGGGGCTAGAACGGAAGAAGACGCCGAAGCGCTCGGCGTCGAAGCGGCTGGCTCCAGCAGCGGCCATCTCCAAGGCGCAGCACTTGATACCGAGATGGAGCGGGAACAGGGATTTGCGCTGGCCCCAATTGAAGACCCTCCCTGCGAGGACCCCGATGATGTCTTTGATGCGGCTCGCTTTGAGGGCCTCGTCGGTGACGTCTCCAACGACGTCGACCAGCATCCTGCTGTTGAACATCGAGTAGTTCTGACCCTCATCCGCCATTCGCTCACCTCAGATGTATATCCTGCCCCGCTTTCGGAAGACGTGCCATACGCCCAGACTCATGAGCACTATGAACGCGGTCAGGGTGGCCAAGGCTCCGATTACCTCCTGTCTTTCCAGCATTCCCTCCTGGATCGCTATGACCCCGCCAAAGGCAAGGAACATGAATGCGATATCGAATACGAGGAAGATGAGGGCGTACCAGTAGTACTGGAAGTGGAAGTTGATGTGCGCGTCCCCGACGGGTTCAGCGCCGCACTCATAGGTGCTGTCCCTGCGGACGTACAGGCTCTGGTCGGTCTCGTAACCGGGTAGTAGCCAAGAGCGCATCTTGAACGGTTCGTTGGAGACTTTTCTAGGCCTCAGGAAGGCTGATGCGATGAAACTGACTACCGGGAATCCAATTCCAACTAGAGCCATCACAGCGACTGCGACATATGCCTCGGGAACAGAAGTCATCAGCATCACCCGACGGTCCCTTAGGGACCGACGGGTCATTCCACCTGAAACAGAGAAATAAGCCTATCCGGAGTCGACTTTCAACTCTTGACTAGTCTTCGAACTCATTTTCGAGTGCTTCCACGATTCTGCGATTTTCAGCGCGGGAACGGAAGAACAAGACGACAACCAGAATCCCACCGAGAATGATGGAGCCGTAGACCAGTGCCTGAGCCTGCTCCTCAGTCAAGCCGATGAACGACGATGGCATCTCCGATTTCACTGTCAGGTCAATTGGCTGACCTGCCACAGCAAGGTCTTCTGGCTGCACAGTCAGAGTGAAAAGATAGGTGTCATCATCAAGCAAATCACTAGGTGGAGTGACTCTCACCTCGACTTCCCGGGTCTCCCCTGATTCAAGTTCGAACTCCTCGTCGACCACATCGACCGACCAACCTCTGAGTGACTCACTGGACAGGACCTGTACTGTCTCGAGTATGTTGCCGTGATTGGTGACATACAGGATGAAGATGGCCTTGTCTGGATACTCAGCGGTCTGCTCGTCCTCTCCCTCGAGGGTGAATCTGAGATCGTGGATGGTCATGACCGCGACAATCAGGTCGATTGAGGTGCTCTGGGCGGTGTTCTTCTCTGATGAAGCGCTGACTTTCACTACCCCAGAAACGCCATTCGCCACACCGTCGAGAATCTCTATCTCTACTTCAATGAGCACTCTCTCGCCCATTCCCAGAGAGAGCGTACCATCGATCTCGACTCCCTCAACGGTAATCATCCGCAGTACAGACGACTCCATGCCACTCAATGATATCACAGCAGTATCGCCACCGGGGTAATCACCGGTATTCTCGACCCAGAATGCAGTGGTCAGAGTGCCTCCCGGCGGGAGAGTGGCATCAATCTGATCCGGGATGTCACCAGGATTCTGCGCAGTGATCGCCATGGCGTAGTTGTAATTTGAGACTACTACGCTCACAGTGTGCTCGTCGACTACCGTCGTACCATATATCGCAATGCGAGCGAGCACGCTCGCTGAATCGGCCTCCTCCTCGCCCTCGACAAGGATGTCGAGGTACACTGTCTGAGTCTGACTCGGGTCGAGAATTATCTGCGTGATCGTGTTACCCTGGGCATCGGAGTAGGATGATTCCCACATCGGCTGGTTGCATCCGGTCTGGTCGCCCGGGTCGCAAGTCAGGAGTTTGATGGTGTCACGGATGTTACCCGAGTTGGTGACGTCTATTGGGAACTGCACCGTCTGCCCCGAGCGGCCCGTCTGCTGGGTGGACAGGATCGAAGTGGTCAGGTCATGTCGGGCGGCGACGGATACTGTGAGATCCTTGGTGTCGTAAGGCGTGGTGCCGCCACCGCGTCCGACTGTGAAGATGATCACCGTCTCCTCCTCGGCGCTGGCATCCTCGGGCACGAAGACCTCGGCGCTGATGGTCTGCCTGTTGTTGCCGGAGTGCACGCTTCCTACGGTGACCGAATTCTGGGAGAAGGAAATCTGCCAGCCCGGAGGCAGCCCTGTGGCACCTACCGAGAGGGTCTCCATCCCGTTGCCGAGGTTGGTTATCTGAACCGATACCGTTTCTGAGCTCCCGGGCTCGACGTTTGAGAGCTTGTTCTTGCTCAGGGTCATCGTAGCGGCGTGGCTCTGGCCGACGGTGACCGTGAGAGTTTGCTCGCAGCCCACAGCGGTACCGGCGCGTCCCTGTATCCAGATACCCACTTGAGTTCCCGACTCGACCGAGTCGTCAGGGGTGACTGAGAAGGTGAACGTATGGCTGTCCTGAGAGCCCCCGGGCTCGGAGAGCAGTTTGCTGAGTGGGCTGTTGAAGTCTACCCAGTCAGTTATGTCGTGGTCCGAATCCTGGGCCTGGGCGTTTGCCGTCACGGTCCACTCGGTGTTACCGATATTCTCGACCTCGAAGGAATTGGTCGCAGATTCATCGGGGTCGAGGTTGTGTGAGGTGTACTGGAGGTTCGGGTCGCACTCCTTGCGCTCGGGAATCTTCAGAGTGAGTGTGATGTTGTCCTCCGCCTGGTCTGCTGCGTTGGGGTCGTTGGTCACCGTTGCCCTGAGTATGAAGCAGTGGTCTCCCGCCTCGGTGGAACTACCGTCAGGAACGTCGACTGTGACCTCGACGGTCTCCTTATCCTCTGGGTCCAACTGCAGGACTTGCGGGTCCACGATGGCATCTAGGGTGTCGGACTCGCAATCACTGTCTGATATCATCTCGAGTTGGACGTTGGCCTGCTGCTCGCCGTTGTTCTCCACCTCGACGTCCCAGACCACGCTATCACCCTCATCGCTATCCTCGCCCTCGTAGGTCTTCATCTGCTCGTCGGTAGTGAGTTTCACCGAGTATAGTCCGCCTCCGTCACCAGCAGTCGTGGTCACCGTGACGTCATCGTTGGCCGGCGATCCGATACCTGCTGTCGCCTGGGCGTTTACGGTGGTCTCGCAGTCACCGTCTGCCTGGTCGTTCACAGAGACAGTCAGTACGACTGTCTCGGATGTCCCCTCGTCGACTGAGACCTGATAGGAGTCCAGAGAGGACGAGAAGCCGTTGCAGTCGTTGCCCTGCTGGGTGCTCAAAGTGACCGAAATATCCTCATCGCCGTCGTTAGTCACGATGATGTCGTACTCTGCATCGTCATCGGTGGTGGCCTCTTGGGCCGTCGGACTCGCAGAAAGCGACACTGAGACTGCAGCGGTGGCTAGGGGTGACATGATGGTCAATAGCAGCAAAGCCGTCAGTACAGATACTGATGGACTACGCTTCATCGTCACTCCGACTCAACCGCCCCTCTAAGGACTTCGGGCAACGCGACCCCATAGGGTCGCGGTTCAATCACGCTTCTACAAGCCCATCCACGTCAGCATCGCAGTGCATGCAGTGTCCCATCGATACGATGTCACAGCCGTCGACCTGCCCGCCCTTGTGATACCTCGCGCCGCACTCGGAGCAAGCCCATGCCCCGCCGAGGACGATGTCTTGGCTGCATATCCAGCAGGGGACTCCGCTGCCCTCCACTTTCTCCTCCTCAGCCAGTCCTAGGCTGTCCGCAATCTTGCTGAGTGTCTCAGTTTTGATTAGACTGGCCTTATTGACTCCAGTCCTGGAGTAAACGAAGAAGCCGACTCCTCCGGCGAAGGCGAGAATGAGGGTTGCAACAAGTACCATCTCGAAAGCCGACATGCCGTCCTCTATCCTCGCTGGCAGCACGTCGATCTCTATGGCGAAGGTGGAGTCCTCGACAATGTTGGAATCCCCGAGTTCCACCACGAGGGTCCCATCCACCCCAGTGTTGGGTGTGAATCCGAGTTGGAAGTTGCGCGTCTCGCCGGGACGCAGATTGACAACCACGCCATCGAGAATCAGTGCGTTCCACCCCTCCGGGCCCGAGACTTGCAGGACATGAGCGATGTCCGAGTTGCCGGCATTCTGAAG
>Ga0206685_10000161_pt1 | contig 20989 bp, 25 predicted proteins | sample M220012015metaG_FD_161049 | JGI IMG/M metagenome (GOLD analysis project Ga0206685, IMG submission 161049) | Ammonia-oxidizing marine archaeal communities from Monterey Bay, California, United States - M2 200m 12015 | ecosystem: Environmental > Aquatic > Marine > Intertidal zone | place: USA...
GGTATATGTAAAACATCACCAGGCAAAAGCACAGTATGTTCTGTTCCACCTGTTGTCCAATGACATGTTCCATATAGTTGTTTTACAAATACATCATAGACATGACTATGTGAAGAAAAACTACCTTTTGATTTACCAAAATATAAATTGCCTTTCATAGGATAAAAACCCGTAATATCTTCTAACACATTTTCCAGTTGTCTAAGTTGTGGAGATAAGTCAAATACATTAGATATTAATAAAGTATGTCCTTTATCATAATAATATTTAACTTTTGATACATCTACATATCCTTCAGAATCAAATAGACCTCTATGTTGAGAATCACCATCCCAAGAATTTATAACTTCAATACTTGGTGTTTGTGTATGAAACTCATGTGGAAATCTTCTTCTAATTTTAAACCATTCAAATACATCTTCTTCAGTTATTTTTAATTTAAAACTTTTTAAATATTCTTTTATTGCCACATTAAAGCGCCTCCATTATTTTGTATATAAGAATACCAACCAGTCATAATCATTTTTTCTGTTTTATAACTAGGTATTCCTTTATGTGTGTGAGTAAAATCTGATGGCCAAAATAACACTAAACCTTTTTCTGGTTTTATTTTTAATTTTTGATATAAGAAAGCGGTTTCACCACCATCTTTACAGTCATTTAAATAAATCATCCATACCAACATTCTATTTGTTGAGGCATAACCTGCTCTTTCACAATGCCAACCGTTATAAGCATGCCCTTTTGGATATTTTTGAAAATTAAAATTAGGGTCCATTTTAAATTGACCACCACTATTAAGCATAGGATATTTCTCCATATATTCACCTAATGCATATTGTACCCAATCTAAAAATCTGTCCATAGGTTTAAATCCTAATGTTGGCCAGACTATACCTTGTTCATAACACTCTTTATATGTTTTTTCTTCACCATCCCATTTTTGTGTTTTACCGTCAGTACCCATAGATATACCACCTTTTAGGTCTAAACTATTACACCATTCAACGATAGGGTCAAGAATTTTATCTGGACAATAATATCCACCAATAAACATATTATCTTCTTTATTGATTCTGTGTTCTTTTATTTTATTCATACTCACTTGTCATAATGTCTAATATTATATAATTATTTATAAGGGTTTTAAAAAGAAAAGGGGAGATAAATATCTCCCCGATTCGATTTACTTTCGTATTACTTTCGTAACAAGAAACCAATCTTACATGAGATTAGCTACTTGTACTCTACGGTAGTATCTGTTACTGTTTGCAGAACCAGCGCCGTTAATAACAGCGGTGTCGCCTGTACCAGCTTCAGCAAATGGATTTGCTTGTAAACCATATCTGGTTTTAAATCCAATTTTTGGTTGGAAAGTATCTTGACCAACAGCACGAACCATTTGTAATGGTACATACGGACAGTAGAACATTCCACTATCATATGGTGAAGAACCTTTATAACCTACTACAAAGTATTGTTTAGCAGTGTTATTTGCAGAATATGGGTCAATATAAACTTTATATTTACCATTTAGAACACCAGCAAAAGTATTACCTGTGTCATCAACAGTTAAGTTGTTGTTTAACGCAGGAGCGTAATCTAATACACCCGCCATTTGAAGTGCCGAAGCAACATCAGATGAACAGATAATTAAGTTACCTTTTCCTCTTCTTGTTCTTTGTGCTATAACATTAGCTTCTCTTTCTACTTGAAACATTAAACCTTTAAATCTTTCAACCGACCATCTGCCGTTTGAATCTGTGTCAAGGTCAAATATACCTTCAGTAGTTGTGTTTACTGTTCCTGTGTTTGCAGAAGCACCTTTTTCAGCGTTAGCATAGATAGTTCTAACTACTTCACGGTTGATTTCAGCTAAAATTTCACTTGACAAAATATTTGCAAGTTCAGTTTCAGCGTCAAGTCCATGAATCGCTTTAAGGTCTTGAGCAAGTTCCATTGTGTACTCAGCTTTCAATGCTCTTGATTTAGCAGTTACAGTTGATTTCTCAATTGAAAAAGCCATCTCAGCGAATTGATTACCTGAATCTTCACCTAGACTTTCAGCCGCAGCTGTAGTCATACCAGTACCAGTTGTGTGTGTACCAGCAGGTGAATCATTTAACAATGCAGGATTAGTTCCTGAATGAGCTGCAGTTGAGAAACCATCAACAGCTGAACCAGTCTTATTACGACCAGCATAGTCTGTATCAGCTTCATCAAATAAAGCTTCTGTGCCACTCATTGAAGTATATCTAGAACGCATAGCAAAGATAAGTCCAGTTGGACCTGTCATTGGTTGTACGCCACAGATATCATAAGCAATAAGATTTGGCATAGCTCTTCTTACTAAAGAAATTAGGATTGGGTCCCAATTTGATACTCCACTATTGCTTACAGCATTAGTTGGAGCAGCTTCAGATAAAAAAGCTTGGTCTTCTTTAAGAGCTCTTTCTTGATTCTCTAAGATGACCGATGTAACGGCACGCTTGTATGAATCCTTAATCTCGCCGAGGTCAGGATGGTCTAATACAGGCTGCCATTTTTTTTCATAAGTTTCCGATAAATACATATCTTCTTCTCTCCTTTAGTTACTATGATATTTTCATATCTTTTGTTTTACTAATTGCGTTGGTATATGCAGCCATAGCATTTGATAAATCTTCATTTGAAGTTTCACCCCCCACCGCAACATCATCTATATCTGCTGAATCAGCAGACTTCTCAGCTTTTTGCTCAAAGTAGGACTCTTTAATAGTCTTTACTTTATTTGCAAAATCTTCTTCAGAAGAATACTCAACGCCTTCAACAAGACCGTCAAATTTTTCTTTAGCTGTATCAGCTAAATCAGATGAATGTTCATCAATGATTTCTTGGCGTTTATAGCCACCATTAACTTTATTCATTTCAACATTTTTGTCGATTTCTTCGTTAAGTTTCTTTCCTAAATCTTCAATCTTAGAAGCTTGGTCTTCAAGAACATCATATTTTTCATCTGGTACATCAATGTAATGGTCTTCAAATAATTTTTTCAGACCAGAAATGAAGTCCTCAGCGATTTCGCCCTTGATTCCTCTTTCTAGAGCTAACTTGTTTTCATTCATCCATTCTTCAACCACATAGTTTAAGTATGAATCAACTTTTTCAGTTAGTTCAGATTTAGATTTAGAGATTTCTTCTTCAAATTTAGTATCGTATTCTGCTTGTAATCTTTCTGATTCTGCTTTAACTTTAGAGTTAATTGCAGCTTCAAAGATTGTAGCAGCTTTTTGTTTAAATTCTTCAGATAAATCTGAATCTCCAACAAGTGCTTCAATGTCTTCTTTAACATCAATTTCAGAATCTTTTTTAGCTTTCGCTTCTTTTTCTTCTTCTTCGACATCTTTTTTAACATCTTCTGCTTTCTTCTCTTTAATTTCGTTTTTATCTTCAGAATCTTTAGTTCCTTCGTTATATCCTGCCTTCAAGTTTGATGGTTCCCCAGCTACTTGAGCAGACTTAGATACTTCGTCCGAAACTTTTTTAACTTTTTTCGTACCGTCAGGATTACTGTCCGTTGGTTTAACAACAGGTGCGCCTAAATCTTCAGCGTCATTTGAAAGATGACTAGGTTCAGCTGCAACAGCATTCTTTTTAGGAGCGTCAGCGTTTGGATTCGCTGAAGCTTCTACGATAGTTTCAGTTATTTTTTCTGATTCTGCCATTGAAAATCTCCTCTATTTATTTTATAGTACTATAAAACTCCTAAAATCTTTTTAGAGTTCAGGTAATATTTATAATATTACAGTTTTCTAATAAACTCATCAAAGATTTTTAGTTTTTTACCTTCTAATTGTCTTTGATTTGTTTTAATCACTTCCATCTTCCACGCCTCAATGTCTTTCTCGACCAAGAGACCGCTGTCCCATACCCATTCTTTACCTTCCATAATGCCTTCTACGAAAGCGGCCGGTGCCGAAGGGTCTGCTACAATATCAGCGGCAGTAGCTAACATGAAATCATCTTTCACATAGTTAGCGCCGTTTCGTTGCATGATAGAACCCATTCCCCTTGATGATACTCCTAATTGAGCACCCTCATCAATAAGACCTTTTACAATCTTACCATAGGGCGTGTCCATGATTTTAGCTTCACCAATAAAGTTATCACCATCCGGATAAAGTTTCTTAATCATATGAGAAACTCTTTCTAGATTGACTGTTGGTCCGTCAGGATGTCCTAACTCGCCAAAAGCACGATTTTTATTGATAAATTCTTTGTTGTATCTTTTTACTTCTTTCATTAAAATATCTTTGGGGTATATACGCCCATTTCTATTTTTGATGTTAGACTGTAAAAAAATACCTTTAATCTTGTATTCTTTTTTGCCGTTATTGTCTTCTACAACATATTCAGCATTTGTTACTTCTTCTGAAATTAATTTCATTAGTGTACTCTCTCTTTTTCTTATATACTATTTATACAAATCTATAACTTAAACCGATAAATTTTATCTAAATTCTGCTATAATCGTGTAATTATCACCAGATTGAAATTGTCTGCTACTTAATAATACATCTCCAGTAGCACCGGTTGCATTATTTGTTACACCATCCCCATAAGTTCTTAAATCCCATTTGCCTTGACCATTTAATAATATCATAGTTGAATTAGTGGTTCCACCCCACAATAACTCAACAGCTGCATTACTGTTTGTAGTATTAATAGAATACCATAATCTTGTTAATACTTTAGTAGCGTCTTCAGTCATACCATTTGTATTTGAAGCGTCTATCTTGGTAACTAACGATTCTCCGGTACCATCTGATACACCTGTAAATTTTGTAACATGTTTTACACCTGCTACATCAGCAATAGTTTGTACTTGTACTGTATCTGCCATAATCTAACTCCTATTAATCGTTTTCACCCATATCTTGTTTTTGCAATGTTAATAATGCAAAACCAGATGAAGCATTAGTAGTGGTTCCTATTATATCCCCACCAGTTGCACCTGTATTAGTTGCCGTATTTTTAATTACAGCACCATAATAAGTACCTGAGCCACATAAATTTATTGCTTCAATATCTGTGTCTCCTTGAAATTCCAATTTAACTTCTCCTATACCTACACCATAATTGATATGGGTAATATGAAGTTTAGCGCCGTTTACATGTCCACTCAATCCTGAAGCGTCCACGGCAGTCGCTGTAGCAGCTGCGTCGGCATTCCAGGTGAGTAATACTTTGGCGTGTGTTTTAGTATCTGCTAAAATTTTAGTTGTTATTGCCATAGTTTCTTTACACCTCTATTTGTTTTAATTGTTCTCTTACTTCTATTTCAATGTAATCTAACAATTGTTCTTTTTTAATATCATGTTTAGACACAATGGTCTCAACACAATTCTCTATACTATCAACGAAGTCTTGATTTTCATCATAACCTTCGCTGTCTTTTTCATTATCTAACATCTTATAAAATTCATTTACAGCACCTTTTAATTTAGGTGGTAATGATTTATAAGCAGATGAATCAACCACATTATGGTTTTCAAATATATTACTTGTTTTCATCTGTTGTTAAATCTATCTGAGCTTCACCATCTTTTGAAAGTGGATTAACAATTCCATCTTTACCAAAAGTTCCAGGGTCAGCAACCTCGGGTTTAGGGTCACTAAAAGGTTCTGCTTCAGTTGGAGCTTCAACGCTTTTATTAAACATTTGAGCTGCCATCTCTTTCCTTTTATTATCTAAACCACTAGCAACCTTATCTCTTAAAGCGTCTTTAAATGCTTCACCAGCTTCATTGTTGCTACCGTTTCCGAGATTATCAATAAAGTTTTTTACTTCTTCAGTCATAATATCCTCCTTTTATAAATCACTATCTTGTTCAGAATCAGCCATTGCATATGGGTCCTGAATGATATTATTATCTATTTCTTGTTTAATTTGTTTATCCATCTCTTGTATTTCAGATTCAGACTGTTTAAGTACATTTTTTCTGATGTATTCAACAGAATAAAATTTACCTATCATATCTCTCATTTCAGCTACCAATGCGATTCTATCTCTCATCATTTCGCTTTGTTTTAATTCAGCAAAATGTCCGTCTTGTAAGAAATCGTATTGTATACCTTGAATGATAGTATTCCAGTCTTCTTCTGAAATTACTTTTTTCAAAATTAATTGTGTCTTTAATAAGTCATTAAATAATTCTGTAAATTTCTTTCTTAATCTTTGGACAAACTTAGTAAATTTTAATTCATCTCTAGTTATTTCACTAGAACGACCTAAATTAAATCCTTGTGAAGATTCTAATCTACTTACAGGAACATTTAATGAACGATACAGTTTCTTTTGAAAATACTCGATATCAGCAATTTCACCTAGGTTTTGTCCACCAGGTAATGTTGATATATCAGTTCCTCTACCACCTTCTCTTGACGGTAACCAAAAGTCTTCAAGCATTGACATGTAATTTCTATCATCTCTAATCTCTCCTGTTGAAGCGTCATAAACAAGTTTATTTCTATATCTTGCCATAACATCTCTTAGGTATTGTTCTGCTTTAACTTTAGGTAGGTTACCTACATCTATTTTAAATATTCTTCTTTCTGGTGCTCTTGCAATTCTGTAAATTACAACAGCATCCTCAATCATTCTTAATTGATTGACAGGTTTAATCGCCTTATGTAAGTGCGACATTACAATATTTTTTTGTTGGTCTACAAGACCACTAGGGCAAAATGAAATTGTATCAGGTGCGATTTTAATTCCACCACCAGATGTTGTTCCTGATACACCCTTTTCGTTGAATAAGTAATACTCTACAAACTCATCTACTATCTCTAAGTTTACTGTTCCTTCAGGTCTTACCTTTCTTACTTCTCTAATTTTCTTAATCTTTCTAGGGTCAATATATTTTAATTCTGTTATACCTTTTATAGGTGAATCTCTATCAATTATTTTTTGATAGTATATACGACCATCAACATACCATCTTCTAAAGATGTCATGTCCTTTTGTATTAAAACTCATCAGTTTTAAAATATTAGAAAATTCAGATTCTATTTTTCTTTTAATATCTTTACCATAAGGTAAATTTTCTGTGTTTACTCTTACAGGTTCTTTTAATTCATTAGCAACAACAGCTTCATTAATAATGTCCTCTACGGCCATATCACATTCTGGATGTAATGAAATTTCTCGATATCTACGGATTAAGTCTGCTTCACTTTTGGCAGTACCTTCCATATCGAGGTACTGACCAAAATAACCACCAGCGGCGACGGTTTGTGTGCCGTCATCCGCTTGGGTCGTTGTGAACGATTGTTTAGGGTCTTCTTGTTTCTTAACCCTTGTTATTTGAAAACCAAATAGTTCAGCCATAATTTATCTCCATTCTACTAGTAATATTTATACCAGTATTAAGTAGTTGTATTTGATTCAAAATATTGATAATCAAATGTAACATCAAATGTTTCAATAGCGTCATTAGTTGCCATACCTAGCGCTATAGTACCTATAGCAGTTGGAAATGCACCTCTTAAAGTATAAGACTTAATAGTTGCACCGTTTCTGTCAAGTTGGTCAACAAAAGCGTCTACCTGATAATCAGCAGGATTTGTTAATCCTTCATTATCAGACATATTGTTGATACCATTTTGCCATCTTTCAAATGCATTTCTTATCTTAAAGTTTGTGTCATTAAGTACAGTAATTGACCATGTAGCTATTGTTCTATCTCCAGCAATTTTTATTTGTCTACCACGAAAAGAAACACCAAAAGTGTTTATTGTCATATCTGGTAAACTTGCTGTTTGGCATAAAAATGCTAAGTCTTCTATCTCACCGCCTACTTGAGCGTAACCAGGAAAAGGCATTACTACCTTAAACTGATTGGCACGAGCGCCGCCACCGGATAACTTAGCCTTGAAATCGTTTATACTTGCCATATCTTATTTCTCCTCTATTATCCAGCGACCTCTTCAAATGATACACCCGTTCTGGTTGCAACAAATTGAAGTTTGATAAAGTTGATACTTCTAGCAGGTTTCACAAAGATTTCTGCTACAAACTCATTTCTATCAATTACATCGCCTGTGTTATTTGTATTATCACAAACTACCATAAAGTCTGTAATACCCCTACGCCCTTGTACTTCTCTTAGGAATGGTTCAACAATTGCTCTAAAGTTAGCTCTTGTAAATTCATCATTGAACTCAAAGAGTTGAAATTTAGAAGCAGTTGATATCGCCTTTTCTAGTACGATAAATAATCTTCGTACATTGATTCTATCAAAAGCACTTGGTGATGTTAATGCTGTTTTATCTCCAAACAGAACAGTTCCTTGTCCTGGGAAAGTACATACAGGATTAACTCTTTTCATATATAACTCATCTCGTTGTGATTTATTAGGATTGAAAGCAAGTTTTACTACGCCTCTAACTGTCCCACGATTATAACCCGCCGGTGAATACCAAGCGTCATGAGTTAAGTCAGTTCTTGCAGCTAAGCCAGCCATATCTCCATTTAATGGAACGAATCTATATACATCAGCATATCTGTCGTACATATATTTGTAACCACTATCAAAAACCACATAAGATGATGAATTTCTACTTGAATAGAAATCTAATACATTATCTTTTTGTGTATTTGAATTTGATACATTAACAACATCACTTCTTTCTGGTGAACAGAATAAAACAGCGTCTTTTCTGTTTTCAGCTATAGTTGTTAGGTTATCAATATGGGTTCCGTCTCCAGAACCAGCAATGATTAATCCCACATCAACCGTATCGGAATCTTGGAATTTTTCATATGCAGTTTTCTTTTGTGCTGTTGTTACAGTTGAACCATCAGAGCCACCAGATAGTGATTCTAATGTTGGACTGTTTACAGCAGTAAATGTTGTTCCACTTGCGTTAGACCCCCAATTACTTCCTGATGTATTATGGTCCATCCAATAAACATATTGAGATTTTGTAAATATTACATCTGGATAATAATTTGTGTCCCCTTGTGGACTTTTAGCGTCAGCAGCTTTAGATAACTTTTCATAAGTTTCTAATACTGAGCCAGGTACTCCTGTGATTGTTCCATCTTCATCTACTACGACAATATGGATTTCATCTCCGGAACCTGAACGGTCAGAAACATAAGCTGATGTTGAAGGTCCAGCACCTACTGAATCGTAATATCTCCATCTTCTTCTAATATTTCCGCCATCTGTTAATGTTGTTAATAAACCACCATCTCCACTATCTTTTTGAACAATTGTCAAAGTATGTGTAGAAATGCCGGTTATTCTATATTGATGTCCATCATCATAGTCATTAGTTGCAGCTGTTGTTGAAAAAGATATAATATCTCCAACATTAAATACAGAACCATCAGTTGATATAACAGTTGTATCTCCGACAGCAGTTGAGCTATCATTGACAGTTGTTACAGCTTCTTGTTCGTAAGCAGTTGCATTAGGACAGGTAGACACCAGTAAAGTATTTCCCCACGCACCAGCAGTTCTAGCCGCAAAAGTTCCGACAACGCCTGAACCATCCGAATAGTTATCTTGCCAATGGGTAGTATTCTTAATCTGTAATCCACAACCAGTTGTAGTTGCGTTTACAAGACTTGTCTGGGCAGCTCGTACTACTCTTAAAGAATTACTGTATTGTAGAAAGTTAGCAGCTGAAAAAAAGTCTTCAAAATTATTTGAATCCGGTTTTCCAAATGTACTTACTAAGTCAGCTTCACTAGATATACTTACTATCTCATCTAAAGGTCCTTGGCGAAATTCGCCAGCGACAGCACCGATAGAGGTAGAAACAGCAGGAATAATCCTAGTTAAATCTCTCTCTTGTACGAGAACACCAGGTGATACTTGAAATGCCATAAGGTTATTCTCCGTTAATTTAAATTTAAATTAAAATTAGTGAGCACAATTGTATTATTCATACTCCATAAATAAAAAATTTCACTACACATATTTATAATAATCATAAGTTTCACTATTCCCCTTTACGAACCACAGGATGCCATACAGTACCATACATATCGACCTCGGTTTCTTCTCCAGGTCTTTCTATACCATCATCCACAAATCCAAAAGGTGCCATATCTTGTTCTATAAGATTTTGTTGTTCATGATATAGTTGACTTCTGATATTTGAATCAGTTAATTCTTTAAAATATTCTTGATTAGACAACCAACCAAAAATAACTAAGCACATCATTAAATCATCATTACAACCATCTTCAGCTTGCCATGATGTACCTCTTTTTGAAAAAGTGGACATTTCTTCTATTATATTAAAATCATTAATAATTATTTTATCAGATTCTATTAATGTCTTGATATTTGAACATCCTAATTTTTTAATCTGTTTTGTCATTCTTACACCTAATGATGAACCTCTTCCAGAAAAACCTGAACCTAATATTTGACCAGCACGACCTCTTTGAGTTGTCATTAATAAATTTTCATATTCACACTCATATTGTAATGTATCTGATATTTGTTGTCCAATATCATTTACTTCTACTAATACATGTGCTTTATTATATCCATTACATACTTGTTCTATAATATTAGGAAATATAAATGGTTTAATTTCATTACTTCTATATTTTGCGACAATACGATAAGGTACTTGTGAACAGTCAAATATAATAAATGCTGAATAGTCTTTAGTTGTACCTCTTGCAACATCAACAGTACATACATATTCACGACCTTTTTTAGGTTGTTCGTACATATCTAAACCACCTCTAGATTCAATAGGTGTTTGATGTGCCATTGTTTTAATTTTAGTAGGTGATATTAATGTATCAACAGAACCTAAGAAATCACATTCAAACTCTTGTTGGAATTGTTCAGGAGATGTATTTCGTATTGTTTGTTCTTTCCATTTTTCATCACGACCCGGTACTTCTGACCAATGTACTTCAATAGGTTTATATTCATTTCTTGCATTTTTTGAATCTACCCATAGTTTATAAAACATATTCATACCATGAGGTGTAGATACGATTATCATTTTAGTTTTTTGTCCAGATGATATTGTAGGATATACTGAACTAAAAAATTGTTCGGCAATATTTGCTGGTACGAAAGCAAACTCATCAAGGAATATTATATTATATGAACCACCACGAATTGCACTTGATGATGTAGCAGCTGCTACAATTGTTGATTTGTTTTCTAATTCTATCGACCCCTTATTCCAGTTGATTACACCTTGTTGTAACCATTTAGGCAAATTTTCATATGCTAATTGTAATCTGCCTAATATATCTCTAGCAGTAGCTGATTTATTTGCAAGTATAGCAAGGCTTGAATTAGGATTAAATAATGCATAATGTAAAAGGTAAGCAACAAGTGTTGTAGATTTTCCTGATTGTCTAGGCAATTTACAGATAGTAAATCTATTACTATGTATAGTACCTACCATTTCTTTTTGGAAACCATATAGTTTGAACGGGATAAGACCTTCATCAAGAGATACGATTTGCATATAATTTGAAATAAAATATATAGGGTCATTTTCGCATTTGCGAAATTCCTTTATCTGTTCTTTTGTAAATTCAACAGGCGTATTAATCTTTTTCAGATTAGGGTTCCCGAGGTAAGCAGAAGTTTTATCAGACATATATTCCCTCTATGTGTGTATAACCTAATTTCATAGCAGTTGTAACTCTTTGACTACCTTTCATAACTTTTAATAAACCTTTTTTATATGGACGACCTAAAGCACCATAAGTACCTTCATTTGTACATTTATGTACTTCTATGGGATTTAACATTTCGGCGCCTTTTAAAATATCTTCTAAAATAAAACCATGTTGAGTAATTGCTAAATCACTTATCTGGAATATTTCTTTTTTTAGCGTTAATGACTTTGCTTTTAATATTTTCATCTTTTTTTAACATCTTCTGTAATTCAGCAGTTGAACCTACAAATAAAGCATTTGTTACATTCTTTGGTGCATTATTTGGTACTTCTTTTAATTCTTTTAATTTTTTATTTAAATCTTGTAGTTTATCCACAGTATCGCCAACATTTTTAATTAGTTGACCTGCTACTTCATATGCTCTTGGATGTTCTCCTTCTTTTGCAACAGCTAATATACCATCTATTGCTTCTTGTCCTTTTTGTATTAAGTCGTAATATGATTCTCTACTGTACTTATGGTCGTTATCAACATCATCTTTTTTCTTATCATCTTTTCTAACGATAGCAGGTGGCATAGATTCTTTTTTAGAACCTTCTGTTTCTACTCCTAGGTATTTGTTTATTATATCATCTGTACTCATAACACTATTTATCTTTATACATTCCTGTATTACTACAATTATGTATTCTTTTACTATATGCCGGCATACCAAGACATATTCTTGTATCAAAAGTATCATCATATCCTTCATAAGTTTTTAAATTTTTTGTTTCCATATAATGTATAAAAAGTTGTGGACAATAATTTTCAAAAAATGGTTCTCTCCAATGTTCACACTCACAACCCAAATATATCATCATATCACCAGGTTCTAAAAGTACTTCTTCTCCTTTTCCTCCTCCAGCTTTATACTTTCCTTCTTCTTCACAAACACCATTTTCTGGATTAGTATCTATATAAATTGACCATGGGTCTCCACCTAAATTCAATGTTGTCGATATTGCACATTGTCCTCTATCCTTATGTCTTTCTAACTCCATACCTCTTCTATAAATTCTTGAATAGGTATACATTTCAGTTAATTTTAAACCTGTTTCTTTTTCCATTCTAGGTTTTAAATCAACCATTAAATTATCAAATAAACTATCGCCATATAAACAATAAGCGCCAAGTATTTGCGTATCATTATACCAACCATAATCTTTACAAAATGGATTTATCATTTTATTTTTTAATAAAGCAGAACATGCTTTCTCTTTTGTGTTGAGATAATCCTCATATATTTTTACCTTATCTTTTGATAAAACATTTCTAATTACTTTATATTTTTCTTTATGTAATGTCATTTAAATTGTTCTCCTAATGTCCACATAACCATAGAATATCTTTTTCCTTTAGTTATAGGTTCTACTTTATGCCAAAGAAAACTTGGAAACACAATAACAGAACCTTGTTCTCTAAATGTTTTAGGTGGTTTGAGCACAGTATCACTACTTCTTGAATCAAGTCCTCTTAAATTAAAAGAAAATTCTCCACCCTCATAATCTTCTGGTTTTGATAATTGTACCACACAAGATAATTTTCTCTCTAAACCAGAATTAATGTCATTCGGTCCAAATGTAGCACAATCTCTATGCCAATTATAATGACCACCAGGAAAATATTCTGTAAATTGAGCATCCTCAAACTTGGTAGAAGTAAAGTTCCATTTTCTTGAATTTGCATATTTTATTAAAACACCTACTAAATTAAAAATCCAAAAATCATTAATCCAAACCACATTGTTTTCTCTTATTTCTTCACTATGAAATTTTTTTTCTTCCTCAGATAAGAAAGTTTCGGAAGCTTCTGTTTTTGCTAACATTGGACCTTCTCTTTTTCCATATTCTATAATTTCTTCACATGTAGTTTTAGTTATTCCACCAGGAATATGAAAAAAATATGGGTCTAATCTCATAATAAATCACCTGTTAATTATATACTATTATTTATAACGAAATAAAGCTGATTTAAATCAAGTTATTCATCCGTATCAGTTTCAGGATTATATTTCTTACCGTCTTCGTAAAAATCTATTGATGTTGTAAACCCAAAATCATCATCAGCGTCAGCTGAAGTAGGATTAGGGGTTGTTGTAACCCTTTCTGTTCTTGCTTTGTTTGTAGTATCTGTATCATCATACAAATCAATTTGTACTTCTTTAATAGTTTTACTTGTATTATCAGGTCCAAATAAATATGTCTTAGCAGTAAAATTCATTGTATAGACAACTGCTCTTCTTTTATTATATGCACCATCATACATATCTTCATATTGAACACTATTCAATACAATAGGTACATCTCTTTTAATATCTAATTCAGGTATTGCATTTATTGTTACAGTATAATCAGGTTGAAAGAAAGGAACAATTTGTTCTACTACTTGTAGACCAGCTTCAGCACTTGCTGTAAATGAATATAAAGAAAAATTTAAATTATATGGAACCGGCATATAATTAAAATTCATCACTTTACCATCTACACTAGATTTAACAGTTTTATATTTTTGTACTCTTGTTAATTTTCTAGAACCATCATAAGATAAACCAGTTATCTCAAAAGATAATCTAGGTAATGTAACAGCAAATTCTCTACTTGTTAAACTCGCTTGTTGTTCTAATCTAGTTAAAAACTTTTCTTTTGGTGCATATGCTAATGGCACACGGATAGATTGTACCACAGCACCATTTGAATCTTTCCTTTTAATTTGTATATTATTAAATATCTGACCAAAAGCAATGGTCATTCTTCTCATAGTCTGATTGTAAAAATAATCTCCAAACATTAGAAGTCCACTTCCCCGAACGGATTGCGTTCTGTAAAGTCTAGTATATCATCACCTGTTGATGATGTATCAAATCCTGCCTCACTATCTAAATCTATATTATCAGCATAAGGCGATTGTGTTTGCAATGCGTATGTTTCAAGTAAGAAGTAATTTGAATCACCACTTGCTCTATCATTTTCAAGTAGTAAAGCACCATCACCTGTAGCAGTTTCTAAACTCATTTGATGTGCTAATTGGTCTAGTGAATACTTATCTTCAGCGGCGTCAATAGTAGATACGCCAGTATCAAGTCTTTCAGAAGAATACTCGAATCTAGTTACTTGTAATTTATAAACAGGTAAATTACCTAATTGGAAAAATGGTTCTTGGTCTTCAACAAATAGTATTTCAAAAAAACTATTCATTAAAGGCATATAAATTATATCGCCTTCATTTGGTCTATCAGAAACTATTTGAGTAGCAGGGTCTCCGACTAAATCTTCCCACCTTCTTTTAGATACAGTAAATGTTGTATCTTCTCTTATTTCTAAACCGAATTTACCTATTAATTCTGCTTCACCAGCAAATCCTTCAGTAGAATCCATATACATTTCACATAGATAAGCTGCATTAAATTTACTTGCAACATCTTCGCCAAGTATAAGGTCTTTATTTACTAATGTTCTAGGTAGGTAATAGACATCATGTCCATATATTCTTAAACCTTCAATAATTAGGTTTTCAAAAAGTTTCTTTTCTTCTGATGAACCTATGCCGTTCCCACCTTGAAAGTAATGATTTGTTGGCATGGTGTTATCCTATCGTAAAGTGAGGCGGTTCCTCATAATTCATTCTTACTTCTTGTTCAAGTTGAGTAATTTCTGTTTGTGCTTGGCTCATAATATCACCACCATTAAGTGTTACACCACCAATCATGGTAACACCAGCAAATTTGCTTAGATTCTGTCCCCATTGCAATTTAAATTTTTGTGTTGTATATCTTTTAATCCATATGTCATTATAAACATCTGTATATACGGTAGGGTCTAATTTACGATAACAGTCTATAATTAAATACTCATCTACATCTAAATCGTTTTTCCAATCCATATCAATATATAATCTATTATCTAATTGAGTATATCTTAAAGGTTTTTCTCCTACTAATATATGGTCTAAGAAATCTAAATGTCTTAAAACAACATCATAGTTAACTACTGATGTTGATGAGAAATCGTATAAATCATTTAATCTTAATTGGTATCTAACATCAAATAAGTTAAGATTTCCTTTATCTGAAAAAGGAAAAATATTAGTTACTGATATTACTGTATCAGGAACCACAATATAATTATCTTGTTCATATATTGTAGATGTTACACTTTCTGATGAATCAGTTGCTGTTTCAGTACTTCTTGTAGCATTTTTCATTCTAGTCTTATCATCAGTAGTTAATTTATATTTTAAATAGGTTCTACGAATACCATCACTATGATATTGAGCAAAATATTGTAATGCTTCATCCAGTCTATCTTCGAGCTGGTCATCATCAACATTTATCTCAATAACAGGTTTACCTAATGCTCTTAAAGCATACTGTTTTAGTGTTTCTCTTGTATTTGGATTTGCCATATTTTAATTCCTCTATACTATTTATGCACTATAATAAGGCATTTTATAATTGGTACTCCCTATGTTTAAAGTAATAAATCCTACTGGTACATCTAATCTTTCTGAATCTAACGCCATAGAACCTAAATTAGATGTTATTGTTGTAGCACCTGATGTAACAGTACCTATATCTATGTTTGCTGTACCATCAAATGAAACATTATTTATTGTTCTTCCGGTTGCCAAAGCAGTTGCTGTATCAGCATTACCTGTAATATCACCAGTAACATCACCTTCCAAATTTGCTACAAGTGTACCAACAGCATATCCTGTACCACTTGTATTTACTGTTGTTGTTGGAACTGCTTGTAAATCTTTAAATAATTTCCATTTACCAGAATTAGAAGCATCCCTAAAAATTCCACCATATAAATCTTGTGAACCTGATGTATCATATAATCCATAAAGTCCTATATCAACAGCGTCAGCAGAATCATTATTTGTTGCTAAACTTAATAGTGGGTCAGCAACATTAATTGTTGTTGATGATACTTCTGTTGTTGTACCACTTACAGTTAAATTTCCTGCAATAGTTACATTATTTGGTAATCCTATTGTAATTGTATCTCCACTAACTGATGTATCTACTTCATTTGATGTACCTTGAATTTTTAAAGTTTCACCTAATGATATTGTTGTTGATGTTGAAGATGTATCTACAAGGGTAAAACTTGAATTTGATAATTTTGAATTTGCGATAGAACCTGCTAATTGAGCATTTGTAATTGTTCCTGTAAGTGAAGTTGTTGGATAATTAGTAGCGTCTGTTAAATCAAAAGCAGGTGTTGTATCTGAAGCACCTAATGCTACGGTTATTCCACCATAATTTACACTAGAATTTGATAATTTAGCGTTTGTAATTGAACCTGCTAATTCAGCATTTGCAACACCACTATCTTTTATGGTTACAGCACCACTTGATACAGCAAAATTATCTGAACTAAATGAAGCAACACCTTTATTTGATGTTGAAGCGTCTTCGCCGGCTATTGTTAAAACATCGCCAGATATTGATGTATCAACACCTGAACCACCTGAAACGGTTAAAGAATCTGTATCTAAAGATAAGGTTGCTGTTGTAGATGTATCATCTACTACTGTTAATTGAGCAGAAGAACTACCAGCATTTGCTACTTCTATAATAGAAGAACCTACTCTTGTGTATATCTTTTTATCAGTAGTATTGATGGCTGTTTCGCCATCAGCAATTTCAGCTGTAGTAGGTACATCCGAACCAGTAGTAAATTTTTTTATATTAATTGCAACAGGCATTATACAGTACCTCCTTCTAATTCATTTGTAAATTCAAATTTACCTGTTGATGAATTGTATTGCATGATAGAATCATCTGCTAAATCAGTATCATCAACATCTGATAAATCTACTAAGTTAGAAGCGCCACCACCACTTGATGTTACAAATTGTAATTTTCCTGTTGAAGAATTATAAGATAATACTTTACCATCACCTATAGCGCCTGTATCAACATCATCTAATTTTAATAGATTAACTTCACCACCTCCACCAATGGACGCCATTTGTTTAATAACCGTTTCTTTGAAATGTCTAAATTCTTCTTTAATCTTTTCTAACTCCGAAGGTTGTTCTGTAACAATTTTTGGAGCCATAAATCCAGGACTATCTTTTGTAAATCTACTCATAGCGTCAGCAAGTAATTCTGGACCTGTTTTTTCTTGTTCTTCTATATTATTAATAATATTTTCTGTTGGTTTATCAATTTCTTCGTTTAAAGCAGTTTCAAATTGAGAAAGTCTATTAAAAAAACTTTCTAATTCTAAATGCATTTGTTGTTGTTGAGGTTTTGCTGGAGTTACAGCGTCATGTAATGTTTTTGGTTTTATTGTTCTTTTGGCTGTTGCCATCATACCAAATAAACCTGATAAATCAGATAATTCTACTTTAACTTGTGGTTGTAATCTTTGCTCTCTTTCTTGAAGCCTTACTTGTTCTTTAGCAACTTTACTTTTTTCTACGGCGACAGATTGGAAAAACTCTTGTAAATCATTCATTATAACTTGGTTACCTCTGGATGTATAGTAACAACGCCATAATGTACTTTTTCTATTGTTGAATCTGCTAAAATTAATTCTACATCATAAACATATCTACCAGCAGTTATTTGTGTTGTAGTAGGTTCTGATAAAGTTAATTTATATATACCTGAACTTGCTGTTACCAATGTACATGTAAAAGTAGCAGTAACAGTAGTTGAATCATAATTCTTTCTCATTTCTGCTTGTAATACTAAACCAGATAAATCATAAGCAGTAGAACCATCAGTAGTAACTGTAAAGTTTTTACTAAAGGTTGCACCTTGGTCTATACTAAAATTTTCTGCTGTTTTTTGTGTAACTGCCATTAGAAATCATTCCTCCAGATATCCATACTATTGTCGAAATTTGATGAATAACTTGCCTTATTCACCCATTGTTGAGTTCTTTCTATTAATATATAGTCTTTACCTGGTTTTTCAGGTATAAAACTATCTTTCACATTATTATAAGTATAACCTATTTCAGGCATATTATATCTTATTTGATTACCACTTAATTTATGGTCACCTTTCCAAGTGTTAAAAGAACATTGTACCCAATCAGAATCTTCTCCAAATATAGATTTTAAATAATTAACACCTCTTTGTTCTTCTTCAGTAGAAGGGTCATTAACATCTACATGAGTTATAGAATTATCTACAAATACTATATCTATTACTTTACTACTTTCTATTTTTGCAAAATGTGCCATTAAGCTGCCTCTATTGTTCCTGATTGTTTCCAAACTAAAATTGTGTAATCTCCATTTGTATTTACTTCTGGACTTCCTTTAATATTTGTTGCACTATTATAATCTATTGTAAGCATTTTTATTGCACAACAGCCTGGTTTATTTTTATTATCACCATGTACCTGTCCCACCCAGAAAGAATCTCTTACTAGTGATTCTTCTCCACCTTTTGCAATTACAATATCATTATGCCAATCACTATCTTTTAAATATTCAAAACCATAATCAGAAGTTATAAATTGATTATTAGTTGATTCCCATGTAATAGATGATTTACATCCTTTTAAACTACCTGCCCCTACTAATATTTTTACTCTTGTTTTGCTTTTAATTCTTCCAAAATTCCTTACTGTTTGACCACCACAAAAAGTATTACCACCACCTACAAGTATAAACTCAATATAAGTATGTTCTTTTGAACCGTTTATTGTTCCTTCATTATGTGTTATTCTTGCTGGCATTATCCTTGTGTTCCATTTATTGTGCCTGTATTAGATACTGTATAATTTACTGCTCCTGGCGATGTAACTGCATTACCAGCTGCCCCAGCAGCACCACCTGAAAATCCAGGAGAGGTTGTATCACCAGCAGAACCGGCTGCACCGGCAGCTCCACCATCGCCTCCATCTCCACCACCTGGTGAAGCACCTGAAGCACCTGAAGTTGCAGCTACAACATTACTACCATCAAAACCATATCCAGTACCACCTGCACCACCAGCAGCACCAGCAGTAGCAGTTGTATAACTACCACTAGCAATATTATATCTTTTAGTATGAGCAGGAGGAGGACCTGGGTCACCTAGTGGGTTTCCTCTACTCATTGTTCCTGTACCTGGTGGACTTGTTTGTGATAATGATGTAGTGTTTGGACCTCCAGCAGGACCATATACAACATCATCATAAAAACCATTTGGTGATTGAGCACCACCACCTGGTCCCCAACCTTGATTCCAACCTCTACCACTAGTAGGACTTCCTGTATAATTTGTACTACTAAAATTTGTTGTACTGGTTCCAGGAGCAGCAGCGGCACCACCGCCACCTCCGCCTCCTCCTCCAGAGATAGTTCCTGAATTATTAATAGATACTCCTGCTTTTTGTATAGAAATTGCAGCTCCAGCTGCACCACCAGCACCACCAGCACCACCTGAACCAGCTGCACCAGCAGTTCCTCTTATACCAATAATATTACCAGCATTTTGAATATCTAATGTTCCTGCCATATTTGATGGAACAGTTAAGGCAACATTGTTACCTACGATTTGTATAGGGGAAGCAATTACAAAAAGTTTTGCGATAGAATTTGTCCATGTGTCTGGACTTGCAAAAGCAGGTGCAATATCAACATTAGTGCCAGCACTTGCATTTGCTACAATAGCATTACCTGTACCATAAAAATCACCTATGTCAATAACGCCTGTTGTTGGTATGTTGCTGTTTGTTGTAACATCATTAACATTAGCACCACCACGATAGTATTCTGATAGGGAATCTGTTCCACCAGCGTCATCACCAAACTCGGTTACAATTTCTGATATTGCAAGGGGAGCTGGACTACTCTTTATCGCCATGTTGAAGTTCCTCTACTTTAGCATTTAATTCTTTTATTGCCTCAATAAGTACTCCAACCATATTGCCATAAGCAACAGATTTGATTTTCTTTTCGTCCTTAGTTTCTCTAACTACTTCAGGAAGAACATTCTCTACTTCTTGAGCAATAACACCTGTTTGTCTATTTCCTGCGTTATCTTTTCTCTTGAAGAAAACACCTCGCATGTTATTTACTCTATTTAATGCATTATCAATAGTGTTAATATCTTCTTTTAAACAAATATCCGAAAAAGCAGTAACATCATTATTAAAAGTAGCTGCACCTGCAGCTGACATATCAACAGTAAGTGCTGTTATTGTTGCACCACCATCATTACCTTTAATAATAAAATCTTTATCTGAAACTGCTGAGTGTATAACCATATCATTAGATGAATTAGTTATACGACCAAATTCAGTACCAGCGTCTTTAAATATTGTATCAGCACCATCA
>Ga0206685_10000171_pt1 | contig 20108 bp, 22 predicted proteins | sample M220012015metaG_FD_161049 | JGI IMG/M metagenome (GOLD analysis project Ga0206685, IMG submission 161049) | Ammonia-oxidizing marine archaeal communities from Monterey Bay, California, United States - M2 200m 12015 | ecosystem: Environmental > Aquatic > Marine > Intertidal zone | place: USA...
CTGCACAAAGTATCATCCCTTCAGACAATTCACCTCTTATTTTTCTATCAGGAAGATTTATTATGAAAACTGCTTGTTTTCCGAGCAAATCACTGATCTTATAATAATCCCTTATTCCAGAGAGTATTTGTCTTTGAAAATCTCCAAAATCCACTTTAAGTTTGAATAATTTATCAGATTTTTCTAAATTAGTGCATTCAACAATTTTCCCAACTCTCAGATCAAGTTTAACAAAATCATCAAATTTAATTTTACTTTCCATACTTTGTAAATAAATGCGCTCCCTTTTTGATTTTAGTCCCGGATTTAATTGGTTTCGATTTGAATTTAGGGACCGACTTTAATCCAATTTGTTTTACAATTTCTTCCGATTTTGAAGGAATAACCGGATAAATTAATCCGGAAATCAATCTAAGACTTTCTGCAAGAGTGTAGAGAACATTATCTCTTTCTTTTCCAGATAGAGTCCAAGGTTTCTTATCATCAACATATTGATTAACTTTTGAAATAAAAGACCAAATATCTGCAATCCCGTGATGAAAATCAAAGTTTTCTACATGTTTATCTAAAGACACTAAAAGTTTTGAATAAGTTTCCGAGATTTTAGAATCGAATCTTCCGTTAGGAATTTTTCCGCCAGATTTTTCAATAAGATTTAAAGATCTAGATAGCAGATTTCCGAGAGTGTTAGCTAACTCAGCATTATGTCTAATAATCAAATCTTTTTCTGAATAATTCCCATCTTGATTTGACGGAATTGCTCTTAGCAGATAATATCTTAGTGAAGGAGCGCCGTATTTTTTGATTTGTTTTTGTGGAACGATGACATTACCTAACGATTTAGACATTTTTCTACCTTTAGAGTCATTAATGAAACCATGAACCAGTAGTTTTTTAGGAATAGCAATTTTTGCAGAGATTAACATTGCCGGCCAATATATTGCATGGAATCTCGAGATATCTTTACCAATTAAATGTACATTTGCGGGCCAATATTTTTTAAATTTATTAATGTTTGTTCCATATCCAATTCCAGTTATATAATTGGAAAGTGCATCTGCCCAAACATACATAATTTGATCTTCATCATTAGGAACGGGAATTCCCCAAGGAAGTTTACTTTTTAATCTGGAAAAACTAATATCTTCAACATCTCCTCTTAAGAAAGACAATATCTCGTTTTTTGCACGTTTAGGTTTAATCTGATATTTGTTCGACTCAATAAGTTTAATTAATCGATTTTTATATTTTGAAAGTTTAAAAAAATAATTCTCTTCTTCAATAATTTCCAATTTTTTATTTGGATGGAAAGGGCAGCATCCCTTTTCTAATTCACTTTCAGTTTTGAAAATTTCGCAACCAACACAATAATTTGCTTTGTATTTTTTCTTAAATAAATCTCCTGATTTGATTAGTTCTTTCCAAATTTTTTTGACACCAGGCCAATGTATTTTTTTATCAGATGTTCGAATAAAATAATCATATTCGATATTTAAGATTTTATAAAATTCCTTAAATTTTTTCGAATTTTGATCAACTAGTTTTTTTGGAGTTAAACCTGATTTTTTAGCAGTTTGATATATTTTAATTCCGTGTTCATCAGTACCAGTTTGATAAAATACGTCATTTCCTTTCTGTTTTTGATATTTTGCGAGAAAATCAGCTAGGAGCTTCTCGTACGCATGTCCGAGATGTGGCTCAGCATTCGGATAATCTATGGCGGTGGTCAAATAAAATTTCATTTTTAGTTTACCTCACTAGTATAAAAAGCATTAAATAATTTAAAAACAATTTGATTGTATGTGGTTTTGGTTTACACAGAAGATTCATGAACATTTAGTTATAATTTTGTTTGTAGTAATTTTAGGTCTTTTATTTTTTCCAACTGAAACTCGGGGACTCGCGGGTGCAGCTACGGCATCAGTAGGACCGCTTTCAGATTTAGCAGTATACACTACTAAAGGATTGATGGTTCTTGCAGAAGGAATATATGAGGCCATGTTTAATTGAACTCAGTAATTAATGCGAGATAAGAAAGCAATATAAATATTTAAATAATTATTGAATATAATAATATTATGAGACACGAAATTTTTTGGTTTGTAATTTTTATGGTTTTTTTAGGTCTGTATTTTAATACGGAGGCCACAAAGGAATTTGTGCAAGGATTTTTACTGAGAAGTGCAGATATTTTAACAATTGCTGCAGGAAAATAATAAATAGTTCCGCAGACAAGGATAATCATGAAAGTAAAAGTAGTCAAGGAAGTTAAAAAACTACACAAAGGTGTTAAATTTATTCAACTTTTTATGAGTTGGATGGGTCGATTATTCATTCTTTCAGGAATTATTATCTTATTTTCTGAACGATATTCTCCAGTAGGCATAGCATTTATTTTTACCGGAATTTTACTTCATTTATCAATTTTTAATTACGTTTATAAAAAAAATTACAAACGAGTATTAAAGGATATTAAGCGAGGATTTAGAAAAAAATCTGTTTGAAATCCCGATTAACATCATCAGATCATTTCTAAAGAAAAGTTTTATAAATCGTATAAGCAGATAGTATGCAGGCAACTGCCTAACACATGTGATAAAAATGGTAGAATTTAAAACACTGAGTTCCGAAGATATCAAATTCGGAAAAAATAACTTTGTCGAAGTTGCACGAAAAGTAGCAGTTTCAGATGAAGGTGAAAACGAATTCGTATCCTTATCGAGAGGATTTTTCACCGAAGAAGGTGAGAAGAGATACGCTAGAGGAAAGAACATTGCTCTTCCTGCTGATTCAGACTTATTAAAGAAAGTATCTGAGTTATTATCTAGTGCATAAATAGAAAGGCGGATTTCCGCCTTTCTTAACCTTTTTAAATTTTTGTAATCAGATTATAATTAGTATGGCAAAAAAGAGACAACCTAGATCTATTGCAGATACTCGCGGAATGAGTAGAAAAACTGAGGAAAATCAATTAACTAAATTTCTAAGCGAACAAATCGATGCTGCAGTGAATGGAATTCCATTTAATGAGATTAATGAGCGAATAGAAAAAGAACTAATGAGATCAAATATTCCGAGAGGTGGTTTTAGAAGCGGAGATACACAAGAAGAAGAATTAATTGATGCACATTACGATTTACAAAACTTCAATTTATCTTTGAAAAATCTTTTTGAAAATGTGCAAGTTAAATCTGCAAGAGAGATGGAAATGGCACTCAGATTGATGAGATCAAATTCATTTTTTCATCTTAGAGACGTATTCACTGAAGGAGAAAATGATTCGTTGGATGCAAGAAATTTCTATCAATCAGCAAAATTCAATTTTGATATGGCTGACGGATTTGACAGAAGCAATTCACCGGACGGAAAGAAAAAGAATTTTGCTTTGTATAAAGAAAAAGACGCAGTTTTTGCTTTAACTCCAAATGAAGTTTATTGTATTTTGGATGGAAAATTAAAAATTGGATATAAAACAGGTGAAAGAGGGATATCAGGTATATTAGAAAATGATTTTGAGTATATTCCTTTAAATGATGTTACTGTTGAAGAAGGAAGATCTTTCATAGCTCCAGCAAATAATTTATTGAACTATAGAGCTATAGATTCCAATAACTCTCCAATTGTGAGTGATTCTTTTGCTGCATCATATTTAATGTTGGGTTCGGAAGCAGATCGTTATTCGACAAAGACAAGAGTAAATAGTTTATCCCCTCTTGAAAGATTATTAAAAGAAGATCCTTCTATTTCATCACTTTTATCCGATGCAATTAATCCGATAGTTGAACTACAATATAGAAATGGAGCAAGTTCTGAAAAAATAAGACGTGGATTAGAAAGAGGCAGCATCAGATTACATGAGAGAGATCCTATAAGAGATTAGATATTGAGAATATTTAAACTAATTTTATAACTTTACTTGCTGATTCAGCCAGACGTTCGTCGTGAGTGATAATGAATAATTGATCAAGATGTTCAATGATTTTCTCGTTTAATACACTTATGAAGTTTCGAACAGCAGTTTCATCAAGATTATGAGTTGGTTCGTCCAATATTAACATATTTAAATTTGGAGCCAAAACTCTGGCAAATGAAATTTTAACGGCAAGACTTGCAAGCATTCTTTCTCCCCCTGACGCAAATCCACTAACATTTATCCAATTACCTTCTGCCTCTTTCAATTGGATTGTATAGTCGTTATTAATTGTTGAAATTCTTAAACCGCTCCAATTATCGTAAGGATAAATCTGCATCCAAGTATTTGACATGACTTCATTAACTGCCAGAAGCAATTCATCTCTCAAAACTTCTTGTGCATCAATTAAAGCATTTTTTAATTTTGATAAGAAATCGATTTTAGAATCTAAAATTTTGATGTCATCATGGTATTTATTCAATGAATCTAATTTTTTGATAACTTCAGTTTTTCTCAAATTTTTTTCATTTAGAATTATTATCGAAGACTTAATTGTCGCACGAAAATCATTTAATTTTGCCAAGATTTTATTATATTGTTCATTAATTGAATCATAATTTTCACTTTCAGTAGTAGCGATTTTCAATTCTTCAATAATTCTTTTTAATTCTTTTTCATAATCTTGAATATTATTTTTCAAAGAAAGCAATGATTTCGAATCTACTAATTGTTCGATATGGTCATTACTTTTAGTGATATCCAAATCTAATTTATTTAATTTTGATTTAATCTCTTCGAGTTTCTTCAATATATTATTTCGTCGAGAATTAAATGATTGAAGTTTTATATTTGATTTATCTCGCTGTTCATTTAATTCAGATTCTTTTTCCGAACTTGCTAAAAATTCTTGCTGATTATTATATGATTTCGTCAAAGATTCTTCCTCATTTTTCAGAATTTGCAATTTATTTGTAATTTCATTATTTTCCATTAATAATTTTGCAATCTCTTGTTTTCTTTCAGATAATAAACGTTCCTTAGTTTGTTGTGCAAGTTCATGTCTACATAATGGACAAATGTCAGAAATTAATTCCAACTGACTCATGTGTTTACGCATATTATTTATTTCTGCTTGATTGTCTCGATTTAATTCATCTCTATTTTTAATTTCAGATTTAATTGTATTTATTCTTAAATCAATTTCTCTAAAATCTTGTATTTGAAGATCTTTAAATCTAATTTTTATTTCCATGAGTGATGAAATCTCCTTGGTAATTGAATCAACATTAGATTCAATAATACTTCGTTGTTTTTCAATTAGAATCAAGTCACGATTTAATTCTTCATGATTATCTTTACGTTTGTTAACTTCAGATTTCAATGAATTTGTTTTTTCTTTCAAAGAAAAAATCAAAGTATTAATTTCATCTTCTGTTTTTGAAATATTTTGTCCAGCAAATTTGATATTTATTTTTTCAATTTTTAGTTCCAATTCTTCCTTTCTCAAGACTAACTGGTTTTTTCTAGAATTCATTAATGAAATCTTTTCCAATTTTTTTCGGGTTTCAGTCTCGGTTTTTTCTAAAGACGGGATTTCAGAAGATATTTCTTTTTGTTTAGAAACTAATTCACCAATTTCATTTTTTAAGCGTTTACCCAAATTTTGCAATAATTCAATATTTTCTTGATCCAGAATAGATAACATACCTTTCTTACGCTCATTTAATTTATTTGAAAGAGAAACACAATTTTTTCTAACTATTTCAAACTGATCTAAATTCATCAATTCATCAATTTGTTTTTTACGTTCAGAGGGACCAATTCTCAAAAGAATGTCTGCTTCATTTTGAATAGAATAAATAGTTCTTAAGAAAATTTCTTCAGTTATCTTAAATTTATCAATAATATAATCATTTACTGAGGTTGGATTCGGACCGGCAAGTAATTCTCCTAAATTATTCGTAATTATAGCTTCAGTGGGTTTATCATACTCTATTTTTCGAGTTATTAAAAATTGAGCATCATTGTTTTTGATAAGTAATTTTATTTCAGAAGTAGTTTCACCCCTTTTTATTAAATCATTAATTTTCAATTCACGTTTTTTCAATTCACTGAATGTTCCAAATAAACAATAAGTAATTGCTTGGAGGATAGAAGTTTTTCCTGAACCCATATTTCCAATTAATATATTTGAACCTTTGTTAAAATCAATTTTCAAATTTTCATGTTTTTTCCAATTCAATAATTCAACATTTAATATCATAATATCTCTTCAGCTTTTTCCAAATCTCCGCTCTTCAATACCGAAAAAATAGACTCTAATTTATCGATTTTTTCAATATTCAATTTTTGTCCTAGTATTTTCAATCCTAAGTCTTCAATAGATATTTTTTTTGTTTTCAAATCATTAATCAATTTTGATTTCTTATTCAATTTTTTAGAAATTAATTTATTTTTACCAACATTAATTATCGCCCGATCATTATATTTTTTTGTTAAAGCTCTAACTGAAATATCTGACGGAATAAATCCGTCGTGAATTACACCCTTGAGAATTATCCGAATCATCGGAATTAATTCATGATTATGATATTCGAGTAAATTCTTAATTTTTTCCTGGAGCAGAGTACTGATTTCAGAAGGTTTTTCACCATTTATTTCAATTGTTTCATGATAAAGTTTTCTTGGATTTTTTAATTCCAAAAATTTATATTTTATTTCTTCGCCAATATCTAAAATATAAATTCCTTTTGAAATTTTACTTTCAATTTTCTTCATTTGAGTTTGAACAGTTGATCCCGGAATTAAAATTGAACTTTTAGATACAGGATGTTTATTTTCTTGATTCCAATGAATATGACCCAGAATATGCATATCAAACTCTTTAGGAAGATCCGAATAATTCATAATTTCAGAAGATTGATTTGGGAGTAATTCTTGAAAACTCTGGTGTATGATTAATATATTTTTCATATTTGGTATTTTTTTAAAATTATGTTCCTTTAAAATTTCACGTGCGTATTGATGAGGTACATTTGAAAAACCATGAATCGCAATTCTTTGATTATCTTTTTCAAGAATTATACTTTCTTTTTCCATACAATAAATTAATTCAGCGTTATGCAATATTTGAACAGGATTAACATATTCTTTAGGCCTACGATCATGGTCACCGTAGATCATTATCACAGGAGGAATAGACTGAGTCACCATCTCTTCCTTAGTTCCACTAATTTTACGAACCAAATTTACACCCTTAAATTTTGAATTAACATTTTTCAAAAGCTTAATCACTGGGCTAATCACTTCAGGTTTAGGAAGACGTTCATCAAAAACATCTCCTGTTTGAATTATGAAATCTACTTTTTCAGAAATTGCAATTTCGAATGCTTCTTTAGCATTTCTAATTGAATCTTTTTTTCGTTTTCCATAGTGATCGAATCCAAAATGCGTATCTCCGATTACAGCGATCTTCATGATAGACCTGAAATCGCAGTATTTATTAAATTCTGTATAAACTAGTATACATGGCTTTGAAGAATAAAAAATCAAATTTCTCAGAATGGTATACTGAAGTCATAAAAAAGTCAGATCTAGTTGATTATGGTCCAGTCTCAGGAACAATGATTCTGAAACCAAACGGATATTCTTTATGGGAAACTGCTCAAAAATATTTTGACAAAAAGATTAAGAGAGACGGAGTTCAGAATGCATATTTTCCTATGTTAATTCCTGAAAGATTACTCGCTAAAGAGTCAAAACATATTGAAGGTTTTGCACCCGAAGTTGCATGGGTAACACAAGGTGGTAAAAGTAAACTAAAAGAAAAACTTGCACTAAGACCTACATCCGAAACAATAATTTACGATTCTTATTCAAAATGGATTCGCTCTTGGAAAGATTTACCGCTAAGATATAATCAGTGGGCGAATATAGTTAGATGGGAATTTAAACATCCAACTCCGTTTTTGAGGACAAGAGAATTTCTTTGGCAAGAAGGACATTCTGTATTTGCAACAAGAGAGGAAGCTGAAGCCGAAGTTCAAAAGATTTTGATATTCTATAAAGATCTATTTGAAAAAGTATATGCGGTTCCAGTTTTGGTTGGAATAAAGTCTAAAAAAGAAGCATTCGCCGGTGCAGAGTATACTTTGAGCGTTGAGGCACTTATGCCGGACGGCAAAGCAATTCAAGCAGCAACATCACATTATTTAGCGCAGAATTTTTCCAAACCTTTCGGAATATCTTTCTTAGATAGAAATACAAAAAAGCAATTTGCATATCAGACTTCATGGGGATTTTCAACTAGGAGTCTAGGTATATTAGTATCAATTCACGGAGATAACAAAGGATTAGTGATTCCTCCTAAAATGGCAGAAAACAAAGTTGTAATCATCCCCGTAATTTTTAAGAAAGACAAAGACAAAGTTATCAAACTTACAAATGAACTTAAATATAAAATCTTGAAAAAATATAATCCAATACTTGATGACCGAGAAGGTTATTCTTCAGGATGGAAATATAATGAATGGGAAATAAAAGGAATTCCGGTTCGTGTTGAAATAGGTCCGAGAGATGTCGCAAAAAAACAGGCAGTTGTGGTTAGAAGAGATACAAATGAAAAGAAAACGGTTAAACTTACAAAATTAGATGCAGAAATTCAAAATATATTGAAACAAATGCAAAGTGATTTGCTTAATCGTGCTAAAGAAAAATTATCAGAAGCTATTGTTGATGTTAGTTCAATTAAAGATTTGAAAAAAGTAGTCTCTAATGGCAAAATTGCAAGAGCATATTGGTGCGGATCACCAAAAGTTGAAGATGAAATTAAGAAGAAAACGGGTGCTAAAAGTATTACTGGAGGATTTGCAATAGGAACTAATTTTTGTATTCTGACTGGAAAACCTGCAACTCATCAACACTATTTTGGAAAGAGCTACTAATATTCCATTAGAAAGCCTTTTAAATTAAAAAAATAAAGCTTATTTATTCTGGTGATTTAATGGACCCTAAAATTGAACCTAAAAAAGGAACAACAACTGTCGGCCTAAATTATAATGGCGGAGTAGTTTTAGCAACTGATCAACGAGTTACGCTAGGAAGAATGATCATGTCTAGAGTAGATAAGGTTTTTCCAATTACTGAAAATTTAGCAATAACCACTGCTGGAACAGTAAGTGATAATCAAGTTTTATTGAAACACATGCAAGCAGAAATGAAATTATTTGAACTAGAAAATAAGAAGAACGCAACTTTAGAAACATTATCTTCAGTTCTCCAAAACACAGTTTATTCAGGATACAAAAGATGGAATCCATTTATGATTCAAGCAATTATTGCAGGACTATCAAGAGACAAAACTTTCAAGTTAATGTCCTTTGATCCCTCAGGTGCAGCAATCGAAGATCCATATACTGCAACAGGATCCGGGATGATGTTCGCATTAGGAATATTGCAGGAAAATTACAAAGAAAATATGACTGAAAAAGACGCAATAGAACTTGCTACTCGTGCAATTTATACTGCAATTAGACGAGATTCAGCAAGCGGCGATGGAATCGTAATTTCAGTTATAGATAAAAAAGGTTATAGAAAAGTTGATACAAAGACAGTTTCTATGATATTAGAAAAATAAATATTTTACAATGACATCCGTATTGGAACAAGTAATTAATGACATACCGAAGAATAAGTTAGTAACTAGTCAACACTATGAAGGTGCAAATTTAGTTATTTATTCAAGAGATAAGGCATTTTTTAAAAACGGAATTTTAACAATCAGAGAATTAGTTTCAAAATACAAAAAAAGAATAGAATTGAGAGCAGATCCTTTGTTATTGATGCCTGAAAAAAAGGTTGAAGAGTTAGTAAAGAAATTAGTACCAAAATCTGCAGATATAACTCAAATATTATTCGAGCCAGCAAGAAGTGTCGTAATTATTGATGCCAGAAATCCAAATGATGTTATTGGACCCAAAGGTTCATTAATCAAAGAAATTAGAGAAAAAACGTTTTGGTCACCAGTTGTTAGACGAGATTCCATTATCACCTCTAAAATGACAAATCTGATAAGACGAGTTCATCACGAGGATTCAACTGAACGAAGAAAATTTTTGAACGAAACTGGAAAAAGAATTTACGAATTTAAACGTTCACGAGATAAATCAGAAATGTGGGTTAGAATTAGTTTTCTTGGCGCAACACAACAAGTTGGAAGATCTGCATTTTTACTTCAAACTCCGGAAAGTAATGTTCTAATTGACTGTGGCATTAATCCGGCTACTTCAGGTCAAGAATCTTATCCGAGAATTACTGCGCCAGAGTTCAGTATTCCTGAATTAGATGCAGTTGTTATATCTCACGCACATATTGATCACTGTGGATTTTTACCATTTTTATTCAAATACGGGTATAAAGGTCCAGTTTATTGTACTGCACCGACTCGAGATATAATGGCAATGAGTCAGTTAGATATGACACATATTGCAATAGCGCAAGGAAATAAAGCGATTTTTGACTCTACAGACGTCAAAAACTCATCAAAACACACAATTGCACTAAATTATGGTGAAGTAACAGACATTACGCCAGATATTAGACTAACATTACATAATGCAGGACACATTTTAGGAAGTGCAATGTGTCATTTCAATGTAGGAGATGGATTTCACAATTTACTTTATTCAGGAGATTACAAAGTTGTTAACACTAGATTACTTAATGGTGCAAGTTATGTATTTCCAAGAGTAGAAACATTCATTACTGAAAGTACTTATGGAAATCCTGAGAGAACTTCTCCAGATAGAGCAATATCTGAGTCAGAATTTAAAGCACATGCACACAAAGTCATAAAACGTGGTGGAAAATTACTAGTTCCAGTTTTAGGAGTTGGAAGAGCTCAAGAGACCATGATTTTAATCGAAGAACTCTTCAGAGAAGAGAAGATTAAAGACATACCTGTATATATTGACGGAATGGTTTGGGATATTACTGCGATTCATACTGCTTATCCCGAATATTTAAATGATAAACTCCGTGCATCAATCTATAAAGGAAAAAGCCCATTTGAAGCAGAATTTTTTAAACGAGTCGGATCTGGAAAAGAACGTAAATTAGTGATAGAGGGAGGTCCAGCAATCATTTTAGCAACCTCCGGAATGTTGGTTGGCGGACCATCAGTTCAATATCTGAGTAAACTTCATGATGATCCAAAAAATTCAATTGCATTTGTCGTATATCAATTTTATAATTCTCCGGGAGATAGAATGCAAAAAGGAGAACGTTTGGTTCGGTTGGACGGAGAAGAATTAAATGTGAAACTGGAAGTGTCTTCATTCTCATTAAGCGGACATGCAGTTTTCGGAGAGTTAATAGATTATATGCAGAAATTAAAACCTCGACCACGAAAAGTTCTTACGGTCCACGGTGAGAAGTCTATGACAATAAATCTTGCTAGAGAAATACATAAAAAATTCAGAATAGAAACACTGAGTCCAAGACCGTTAGATAGTCTCAGACTAAGATAGAATTATTTCTTTTTTGAATTTTCACTCAAGATTTTATCCCAATCAAAATGGGAGAATTGTTTTTTTAATTTATCAAGATTTAACTGTTCCATCAGAACGTTATATTGTTTTGATATATAAAATTATTTACTAATTTTTGAAGCTTTCCAAATAACTGCATCGCTGATTGGATAAACTTGTTTCAAATTATTTTTCAAATCAAGACCCAATTTTTTAATTGAAATTGAAGTAAATAGATCAGAATATTCAATTTTTTTCAATGATTTTGTTATTTGTTCTTCAGCTAATAATCTTAAATCATTCTTCAAATTTTTTGTTAAAGTCTCTCGTGCAAAAAGAACAAATTTAATTTTTAGTTTGTTTCCAGATTTATCATTTGCATAAAATACTAAGTCAATTTTTGAACTCTTTCTTCTTCCAACTCTTGAAATTTGAGAATCACCAGTAAATATTCCGATTGAGTCAGTTTGTGCAGTATCACCTTGAACTTTTACTACAGTTAGCCGAATATTGATATTACTATCTCTTGCTGAACCAGTAATGGATTTCATCGGAATCAATAAATTCCGATTCAATAAATCTGAAGGGTCGTATGCAGTAACTTGCGCAATTTCAGCTCCACCTAATGATTTAGGAGCTATAACGGGGAACCATCTTTTCTTACCTTTCCTCATTTTCAATTTTGTTGAAGTTTTATTTTTTGCCATATTAATCCACTAACAATTCTGCTCTCTCCGGATTATAATTCCAGTCCGTAGGCAGAACGCCCTCTCTCTTGTAATAATTTTGAAGCCGTCTAACTTTGGATTCAGTTAATTGTAATCCTCTTGCACTAAATTTATCTTTCCGATTTAGTTTAAGGTGTTTTCTAATTATTATGGCCTTTTTAATTAAATTTTTCAAATCTTCCGGAATTTTTTTAGCTAGTTTTGCATCCTTTAAAATTTCCGTAATATTCTTTCCCGTAATCAATTTAATACTTGGTACACCGTATGAGTCTCTCAAAATCAAACCAATTTGACTTGAACTTAAATCTTGTTTTGCAAGTTTTTCAACCAAAGTAATAATTTCTTTCGGTTTCTTCTTAACCCATTTTGGAATTTTACTTTCTAGAGGTTTTTTACTCCCAGATTTCCCTTTGACTCTTGCATGTATTCGTGCCATTTTTTTCTTTGGATAAATAAACTAAGAATATACCGCGCGGGTATAAGTTCGCCTTAGCCAACTCATCCTGATATGAGATGAGTTGTCACCTTTTTAAATCTAACTAATTCGATTATATCGTGTTCTGGCTTCAACCTTATCTAATTGATTAAAACTATCTTCGAGAGCATAATTTTTTTTAAAAACTTTCCAATAAGTTTTCCAGTGAATATGATGTTTGCTTTTGAAACATTCTTTCAAAAGATGAATATCTACAGCTTTATCTTCAATTCTGGCTGAAACTTTTCCCAATCCAAAATCAATCAAGAACAATTTGTCATTCCAAATCATATTTGAAGTTGTAAGATCACCATGAATCAAATTATTTTGATGTAATTTTTTAATAGTTTTACCAATTTCTTTACAAATAATTTTTTTTAGATCTTCATCTAAATTATCAAAAATATCTCTTACCTTTCTACCTTCAATCTTTTCCATTTCCAAGGTCATTTTTTTATCATCTGAATTCAAAACTTTTGGAACATTAATTCCGTAAGATAAAGCTTTAGTTAATAATTTTGATTCAGAACGAGTACGAAGTTTTCTTAACCGTTTGTCAATCAAGTCATGCCGATAGGATTTTTTTATTCTTGTTTTCAATACAGAATTTTTTGTATCATAAACTTTTGCTTCAGCACCGTGGCCAATTAATTTCATACTCAGAATACAAAAAAACAATATATAATGCTTACTCTTTGTTAAAATTTATAATAATAACAGATGAATTTATTATTTAAATCCCACTAAATAAATTTCCAATAATATATCCGGCTCCTGCTGCAATTCCGCCCACAATTAAAATTTCTAGACCGGATTCAAACCAATTTCCATCAGTATACTTTGATTTAAATGCACCAAGTAAAAACAATCCAGTTAATGTAATAATTATTGCGGGAATTATCCCCGAAATTCCTTCAAAAAAGAAAAATGAACTTAAAGGAATTAATGCGCCGAGCATTACTGATAGTCCCATAACTGCCGTTGAGATTAAAGGAACTTTATGTTTTGCATATTCTTTCCCAAATTTTCTATCTTTTTTATTGACAGAAAAATATTCCTTTTCAGATTTTACTGACAGATAATTTCCTGCACTCATTGAAATAGTTTGAGCAAGAACTGTTGCAAATCCGGCTAAAATTATAAATTTATTTGGCGCTGCTGCTTGTGCCATTCCTATAACTACTCCCAAATTACCTACAGCACCGTCTTCAACACCAAAAATAGCTTCCCTAATATTTTCAGATAATGGATGTTTCATATTAATCTATTTGTTCAGAATTATTTAAACTTAGCTAAATCTTTCCCAATTTTTTAGCTAAAGATATTGTATCCTTCAGAGTCTCATTTATTTCGTTAAGACCTTCTTCCCAAAATTCTTTAGAATAAATATCGATTCCCATTGCAATAAAAATTTCTTTAGGAGATTTAGAAGTTCCCGAAGCTAAAAATTTTTTTATTTCACCAATAAAATTTTTATCACTTCTAACTTTTCGTTGAAGTGCTTTAGAAATTAATAAACCTGAAGCGTAAGAATAAACATAAAATCTATTTCTAAAATGAGACCAGTAAATCCACCAATTATCGCACCAAGAACAATCAACACTATCTCCAAGATATTCTTTCATATTCTTTTTGAATATTAATCCGATTTCTTCACAAGATAAATATTTATTTTTTCGATATTCTGAATGCAATTCAGTTTCAAAATTATAAGCTGCAATCTGTCGCATAATTGTCGAAATTTCATCACCTAATTTTTGAATCATCAATACTAATCTTTCTTCATCAGTACATCTTTTCAAAATTTCTTCAAAAACAAAATCTTCAAAAAATGTTGAAGCAACTTCTGCAGTAGATGTTGCAGTTCCAAAATAAATTTCATTTTGTTTATCTCGAGTTAGTTCATTATTTATTCCGTGACCAACTTCATGAGCCAAAGTTTTTAAGCTAGATAGATCATTAGTGTGATTTAGTAAAATATATGTCGGTAACTTTTTAATCATATGAACACAAAATGCTCCACCTCTCTTTCCAATATCAGGATAAACATCCAATCTTCCATCCTTTTCAAATCGATCAAATACTTCTTTAAATTCAGAATCCAGATTATTCAAAACCTTTCCAATTATTTTTTTTGATTCATCAAAACTATATTCTTTTTCAAGTTTTCCAATTTGTGCCGATTTTTCATGATAGCCCAATTTCTGATTCATAAGTTTTGATTTTAAATCATAATATTTATTTGAAATTTCAAAATTATCTGAAACTGTCTTAACTAAAATATCTACAAATTTTTCATCAACTGAATCAGAAAGCAATCTTGCTGAATCTGCACGAGAATAACCTCTAATTTTATCATTAACTTCATATGTGTTCAAAATAGCATTAATTTCATTTTCTGCGACCTCAGAATATTTATTTAGAATGTCATTTATATTATCTTTTGCATGATCTCTAATTTTTTTATCTTCAGATAAAGTATCGGAAATAAGTTGTTCAAATGTTTTTTCCTCATTATTAACTTTCCGTGTTTCTTTCGAAATCAATGAAGAAAGCATTTTTTTCCACATTGAATATCCTGAATCTTGTTTCAAAGACATAATTTTTTCTTCAGATTCAGATAATCTATGTTTGCTCATATCAAAAATGTCTTTTAAAAATTTATAATAATCAGATAATTCTTCATCTTCTAGAAATTTATTCTTATCTTTTTCAGAAAGTTTACCCAAATTTATTCTAAAAAAATTTAATTTATTGAAATTATCTCTGGTAAAATCCGAAATTGATTTCAATTTTGATCTAACTTTTTTATCATTTAAATCTAATTGATTTAGTAACCAATAGTAATAACCTTCTTCACCACCATAACCATGTTTTTCCCAAATGGATTCGTAATCTACTAAAGATAATTTTAATAGTTCGGAATCAGTCTTAAAGCTATCATCCGACCATTTTTCTACAAATTTAGAAACATCTTCAGTCATAGATTCTCGATTTAAATCAAATTTACTTTCATCTACCCAATCAAATTTCCACGAAGTCATTATTATCTGTTTTTGCCAATTTATTTTATATTTGTTTCTAAACCACAAAATGTCTTATTGGAACCTTTTTATACTGAATAAAACAGAAAAAATATGAAAGAAGTATTAAATGAGTATTCATTAGGTGATTTAATAAAAATAGAAAAAATAAAGAGTGGAATAATAAATTCAACTTTTATCATTGATACTTCTGAAGGAAAATTTGTTTTACAAGAAATTAAAAATAAAGATATGACTTATGATCATGCATTGGTTAAAAATTATATTGAAAATAGTTTCCCAAATTCAGATCTTAAAGTTCCAAATCAATTACCTGCCAAAAATGGTGAATTCCATGTCGAAAAAAACGGTAAGATATTTAGAATCATGGATTATATTGAAAATCAAGAACTCGAACGTATAACTCCAAAAATTTGTTATAATTTAGGAGAATCATTAGCAAAATTTCATTTACAAACTTCAGAATTTAATGAATCACTAAAATATAGCATTCCAAATTTTCATAATACTCATGCAATCATTGATCGACTAAAAGAAATTAAAGTTGAATACGGATCTACAAAAAAATGGAAATTTGTTTCAGAGTATTATAATAAAATAATAGAAGATATTGAAGATTTTTATTTACCTGATTTAAATTCACGTTTGATCCACGGAGATCCAAAATGGCAAAATTTTCTATACGATAGCGGAGAGGTAACTGCCATTGTTGATCTTGAAACATTAATGTATGGAAACGAATTAATAGACATAGGAGATGCATTAAGAAGTTGGTCAAAAGATAAAGACTATAATTTTATTAAAGAAAATTTCAAATTTGCAATTGAAGGATATACTTCAAATAATAAAAATGTACAGAAAGAATTAATTCCAAAAGCAACAGCACTAATTACTTTGGAGTTATCTGCTAGATTTTTAATAGATTATTTTGAGCAGACTTATTTCCGAAATAGAAAAACTGATTGGGATTCTGAAGAAAACTTCCGAAGATTAAAAAATCAGATGAAATTCTATTCTGATATGAAATCTCAATTAAAATTATAAGCGCAGACGGGAGGGATCGAACCTCCGACCTCGTGGTTAACAGCCACGCGCTCTACCGCTAAGCTACGTCTGCATCTAGCTTTTTTCTATTCTTCCTTTTTTAAGTCTTACTACTACGGTGTAAATCTGGTCGGAGTTCGAGGAAATGCTATACATTCTTTGACAGAATCAGCACCAGTCAACCACATAACTAATCTCTCAATTCCAAGACCAAAACCTGAATGAGGAACTTTACCATATTTGCTTAAATCAAAATAGAATTCATATTTCTTAGGATCTTCTTTAGCTAATTTTAGACGCTTTTTTACATCTTCAAAATCCAGACTCCGCTCAGACGAACCAATTAATTCTCCAATTCCTGGAATCAGTAAATCTGATGCTAAAACTTGTTCGCGATCTTCAGGGTCACGTTTCATATAAAATGCCTTTAGTTTTGTAGGATAATGAGTGATAAATAGAGGAAGTTTTCTTTTATCGACTAAGAATTTTTCTTCCTTAGTCCCCAAATCATCTCCAAATTTAGTTTTAAATCCCGATTTTCTTAGTTCAACAATTGCTTCTCGGTAAGTGATTCTTGGAAATTTTGGAAGTGTTGCAAAATATTTCCAATCTTTTCCTAATAATGTTAATTCAGCTCGGAATTCTTTCGCAATTTTTTTACAAATAAATCGAACTACGCCTTCCATTGTCTCCAATAATTCAGGAAATTCCTGCCAAGCAGTCTCCACTTCAGCATGCCAGAATTCAGTTAGGTGTCTTGAAGTCATAGATTTATCTGATCTAAAACTAGGTGCAACAGTATAGATTTTTTCTAGTACAGGAATCATCATTTCTGCATATAATTGCCAAGTCTGAGTCAGATAAGCCTTTTTTCCAAAGTATTTTACTTCAAAAGTTTCTGCTCCACTTTCGCCAGGAGCGGGAGTAAAACTCGGAGATTGATGTTCATGATATCCTCGACCTCTGAAATATTCATGGAATCCTCCAATCACACCTGAACGAATCTTCATAATTGCTTGTGATTTTTGTTGTCTTATGGATAAATGTCTAATACCTCTCAAAAATTCAGGACTGGTGTCTCGTGCAATTGGCCAAGTTTCAGCCAGACCAACAATTTCTAATGTTGATACCTGTAATTCATAACCACCTTGTGCTCTAGGATCTCTCACAATTTTTCCTTTAATCATACAAGAAGATTCAGTAGTTATAGCAGTGGCTTCTGCCCAAGATTTATCTCCTGATGCAATAACACATTGAATAACGCCGGTACTATCTCTGATTAATAAGAAAATTTTACCCTTGAGTGCTCGTTTTTTAGCGACCCACCCCCGTATTTTCACAGTTTTTCGTGCATAAATTGAAGCTTGAACTTCAGAAATAGTTTTGGCTAGATAACGTTTACTGTAGATTGGGACAATCACCTTTTATCGCCATATTAGATATAACAAAATTTAATTTATAAGCCTTTTGCGAGCTTATTTCTTAAAATATTTAAGGACAATTAATGTCTTAGTTCCTTCTACACCTTTTATCGATCTAACTTCATTCATAATAAAAGAGTGCAATTCATCGATATCTTTGACTTTCAATTTTACAATAATATCTTCGTCACCCGTTACTTGGTATGCTCCAAAAACCGCATCATGGTGCATAATTTTTGCACAGATTTCATCTTGATCTCCATCTCGTCCAACTTTAAGAGACAGACGTGCATTAATTCCCCTTCCCAATTTTTTCCAATTTACCCAAACCGTATATTTTTCGATAATTCCTGAAGATTCTAATTTCTTTATTCTATTGTGGATTGTAGTAATTGGAACACCAATTTCTTTAGATATTTGCTGAGTTGTTTTTTTTGAGTCATTTTCTAATAGTTTAAGTATAGCTAAATCTTTTCCATCTAATTTCATATTGGAATATTATTCCAATAATTTAAAAAATGTGCGAATATAATCGAAAATACTTCCATTTTTTGGTAAGTATTTTAATAAAGTACCAATTCCATAAATATTTGTGGTAAAAATGACACTATTTGAAAATGTAAGAAGTTTAGTGTGTACGTCGTGCAATAAGGCACATAGAGCTGTAACTACTAGTAGATATAATGAAGTATTCTGTAATAGCTGCGGTTTTGTAATTATTTAACTCTGCTATTTTTGCGGGTGTTTAGGCATCCGCACCTATTCTCAAATTATACTTAATCTATTTAATCCGTATCCAATCCAAACAACTAATACAAAATAATATATTGTCCATCCTTTGGCTAACGGAAATTCTTTAGAGAATCTCTTCCAGTGTTTTGTATACCATCTCATTAATTTCGGAGAACACCATGTTGCAATATTTGCAAAAATGCTATCTATCAAAACAAAATAGAATATAATTGCCTCAATACTTAGTTCCATAATACTATAATGGTGCCTTTATTTATAATGATTTTCCCATCAGATTTTTTAATTCATTACTATGTCTTATGAAATGTCTAACTGTAACTGCTAAAAAAATAATTCCAAGAGATATTGCAGTTATCCCAGTTGGTGCAAACCATTTAGATGTATCTGAAAATCCAATAAATCCTATCCCTGCAATTACTAGCGCCAGAGAAGTTCTGATCATTGCTAATGCAGTTCTATCTCTTGCTAATTCGGTTCGTTTATGCGCAAGTTTTGTAAGAAACTCTTCATCTGATTTGTTTGTCATATTTTAATATTATTCATTATTTTAAAAAGTTTTAGGGATAGTGTACGGGCCTGCGAGGATTTGAACCCCGACCAACTGGGCCGAAACCAGCTACACTATCCAAGTTATGCTACAGGCCCGCTATAGAATGTGTGTATATTTTGTTTAAAAGTTTATTCTTTTATTTTGAATATAGAATATTTTTTAAAGTTGAAATTATAAAATAATTTTTATGACTTATAAGCGAAAACAACCGTTAGCAATTTTTATTTTATCTTTACTAGGGATTTTATTAACTTCATTATTAGTTAAGAGTAAATATATGAATGAGAAAACATTTTGTTTAGCAGGAAGTGGTTGTGATTTAGTCAGCAATAGTATTTATTCGGAAATTGCAGGAATTCCAGTTTGCGTTTTTGGACTAATTTGGTTCTTAGTTACAGCATATCTTGCTATCAGATTATTTAATAAAAAAAATGCATTCTTAACTAAATATATGATGCATTGGTCACTTTTAGGAATTTTATTTGTCGGATATTTTTTATTTGTCGAAGCATTTTTGATAAATGCATTTTGTAGTACATGTACTGCCGTTCACATAATAATTGGTATGATTTTCATTCTAAGTTACTCTATTTCACGTAAAAACAGTTAACTACGACACAAAACTTTAAATAAGCCCTCGGTATATGTGTTTAC
>Ga0206685_10000172_pt1 | contig 20003 bp, 34 predicted proteins | sample M220012015metaG_FD_161049 | JGI IMG/M metagenome (GOLD analysis project Ga0206685, IMG submission 161049) | Ammonia-oxidizing marine archaeal communities from Monterey Bay, California, United States - M2 200m 12015 | ecosystem: Environmental > Aquatic > Marine > Intertidal zone | place: USA...
ATCAAATGAATTATTTTTTTGTTCTAAATCAAAATCGGTAACGGAGTGGTCTATTGTTTTTGAATCCGACAAATAAACAATTTTAATAGTGTTTGGCGGTAAACTTTGTATGTTCTTGTGACCCGCTTCTTCTAGTGGGGTTTTATAAGAACTACATCCAAAATTTTTTCCTTCTAAAGAGTAATAAATAGGTTTTGTTCGGAACGTGTCGGTGGATATAATTAAAATGCGTTTATTCGGGTCATATAATATTAAAGCAAATTCTCCATCCAAATATTTAGGAAAGGTTTCTCCATGTTTTATATATGCATCTATTATAGCTTTTCCATCTGAGTCGTAATCACCATAATCTTGGTCGTTATAAATTTCTCCATTATATAAACAAACGACGCTATTTTTTATTAGTGGTTGGGGAGTTATTTTTCCGGTTATACTTAGAAGTGAATGAGAAATGAAAAAATCATCTATTTGAATTTTTGAAAGATGGTTGGGGCCACGCATACTTAAAAGGCGCTCTCCCTCCCCTTCTTCTACTAAAGCGGATAAATTTGAGCAATAAATTCCGCACATTCTATTTCCAGTTTTTTAAAGAGTCTTCTAGAGCTTCTATGGTGTCCCTCATCTCAAACCCTGTGGATAAAAGTTTAGAATTATCTAATAAACAATTAGACCTTGGAGCTATCGCTCCAAACTTGTAAAACTCTTCCTCAGATTTAAAAAAATTAAAATCATTATCAATATTTAAATGTTGCCGCATCAACGAGCACACCTGCTCGGTGTCCACAGCACCCGTGTTGGTTATATTGTATATCCCAAAACTGTGTGTCTCATCCATTAAGTGCAAACAGGCTTTCGCAAAGTCTCCTTTATGTGATATTGAATTTTTCACGTTTATCAGCTTGTCATAATTTTGAAGTTTAGATAAATAATTTCTTGGACCATCTACATGGTCAAAAGGTATTCTTAATCTACAAATCCAGCTATTTTCTTTATTTATTAATTTCTCTGAGAGAGCCTTGGTCCCTGAATAAAAAGAACCTTCTATTTCAGAATTAAAACAAAAATTAGGGGGGTCTTCTTCAGTAAATTCTTTATCGTACCCGGTGTATACGCAACCAGAAGAAATATGCAAAAATTTAATCATTAGCTGCGAACATACGTCAGAAATTAAACTAGGAAACAAAACGTTACCTTTTAAACATTCTTCTTTATTTAATTCACAAGCATCAACATTAGGTTTGCCTACGTATCCAGCGCAGTTGATTAACTCATCAAAGACCTTAGCGTTAGCATTTAAATAATAAACAATTTTATCAAATTTAGTATAATCTAACTCTTCTCTAGTTAATACATGATACTCCTCTCTTTTTTTCTCTAATTCCTCTACAAAGGCTTGCCCAATATAACCAGTTCCTCCAAGTATTAATTTCATGATGATATTTTTTCTAAATACTCTTTATAGTCGCTATCTGGCATCTTCGCCGCTAATTCTTTTAATTCTTTTTTTGTTATGAGTTTTCTATTCAAAGCAGCCTCTTCAACGCATCCTATCTTTATCCCTTGTCTTTCTTCAATGACCTTTATATACTCTGCTGATTCATGCAAAGATTTAGGAGTCCCAGCATCTAACCATGCACAGCCGCGATTTAACTTAAAAGCCTTTAACTTATCATTAGCGATATATAAATTAATAACAGAAGTAATTTCTAACTCTCCTCTCGGAGAGGGGCTAATCTTTTTAGCGCAATCAAGAACATCTTCATCAAATACATATAGCCCCGGAATTGCATAATTACTAGAAGGTTCTTCTGGTTTTTCAGTAACGCTCATCACGCCACCACTCTTTTTAAAATTTATAACACCATATCTCTCTGGATCTTTAACTTCATAGCCAAATATAATACCGCCGGATCTAAAATTATGAAACGCTTTTTTTAACACCCTTCCCCCACCAGAAAAGATGTTATCTCCTAGAATTAGGGCGACTTTTTCTCCTTTTATGAAATTTTTAGCAATTAGAAACGACTGAGCTATGCCTTCTGGTTTTTTTTGAATCTTGAAACATATATTTATACCTAAATGACAAATATTTTTTAATATTTTTTTATAATTATTAATATGCTCCGGAGAAGAGATTAAACAAATGTCATCTATCCCATTTTCAATCAAAGTACAAAGAGGATAGTAGATCATCGGCTTATCATATACCGGCAAAAGACATTTATTTTGTATTTGAGTAGTCGGGTACATTCTTGTCCCATTTCCCCCAGCTAGAATTATACCTTTCATCTGTTTAGCTCTGTATTATAGCGGCGAAGGTCTTAAACGTCAAACCTAGAAGTATCTATGTGTGGCTGAATATTTATTAATAATTTTAAATATTTATTCATAGGGTTTAATCTTTTCGGGCAGATTTATTTTTACCCCCCAGACCCAGTTATTAGCGCGCGAACCCATTCTTATTCGCAAAATAGGGGGGGTGTCTGCCAATAATTTTTTCTTGACTAATTTAAGCTTTGGTAATAGGCTTCCCAGCTATAACTTGCCAAGGCAATCCACAACATCGCCAAGAAGACAAGGCTGTAAGCTACAAAGGCGATTTGAGCGACCAATTTAATGCACTCCCAAGGTTGAAATTTATTTTTATTCATAAGTAGGTTTTTTTTCTGTTTAGTTATCTTGCAGTTCTGCGGCTGCTTGTTCTTCTTCTCCGGTGGATGTTTCTACGCCTTCGCAAATAAGGTCGAGGAGCTTTTGGGTTTGTTCGTCACAATCGTTGTTCATTAGATATAATATACCACACGAATGGGGTCTTGTCAAGCGATTTTCTTAAAAAAGTAAGTTGGCATGCGGCGTGCCGCACGTTCCGTGCCAAGTTACTCACCTCGTCCTGCTACCTCGTCAATCGCTTTAGCGATATGCCTTAATGTCTCGACTGGTTGCGGTGAAGCGCGCAACATTAAAGCCATTACTGATATTGGGTCGTAATCCATTTCGTCGCACCGTTTCCATTCTCCCACCCCTCTAACCCATAAGGCCGATTGTCGTGTGCGCGAGTTTTGAAAAATCGCAAAGTCTGGTGTCTTGTTTTCCATGTTCTTTTTACTTACACTTTTCCTCAAAAGGTTTTTTGAAAAATGGGCGGGGGGTCTACAAGAACCACGTGCCGCCAATTCTCATTGGGCCTTGAGGCAAGCGAAATTCATTTGGCTCAATGGCTCTTTTGATGACGTTTGTTTTTGCGCGGAGGCTTGCGCGTAACTTCTTTGCTTCCTCTGCGGTTGCGCGGATTGCTGTAATCTCTGCTTCAACTGGTAGGTTTTTGTTGTCGTTCATTAGATATAATATAACACAGGTTGCGCTGTTTGTCAAGCGGTTTTATGGTGAGCGTGGACAACCAAGTTTAGAGGCGGGCAACGGTTCTAGTCGCTTGCGCTCATACGGGCTTGTTTTAATTGTCGCCACCTCATCACGCTGTGTCGGCTCTTTTCGCACATCATCGGCGGGGCTGCTAGCCCTTTCCTCAAGCGTAGGTTTAGTGGTCTTGTTAATGTCCATGTCTATAAAATCTTGGCACTTGCCGATTGCCCTGTCACACGCCTTCGAAAAGTCCTCGAACGCCTTATTCATTTCTTTCATCTCGTTGTTCATTAGTATAATATACCACACAAAGGGGGTCTTGTCAAGGGTAAAGTTATTCACAATTACCTCTCCATGCGTTCTTCGTGGGTGAGCACCCTAGTGCCTTTGCTACCCGTACCAACAAGCCTTTCACACTCATCGTAGTACCCGCAAGCCTCTTTGAAACGCTCCTCATCAAAGCGTGGGTTATCCGCCTTGAACTTAGAGGAGGCAAGCTGCACCAAGTTCAGTGGTGGCGTACCCTTGAGGGCTGCGTTGAGGAGGGCTGCGGTGAATTCGAAATCTTTCTTTGTTGCTTTCATTGTTATAATATACCACACAAACACCCTCCTGTCAAGCGGTTTTTGAAACTTTTTTTCGGGTAAGTTGGCATGCGATGTGCAGCACGCCCCGTGCCAAGTTACCAGCGAAAACTTACTCGCAAGTCCTTAACAGGCTCCAGTAAGCACGACAAAAGGCAATAGAGAAAAGAGTGATTAAAATACTAATCATTTCGCCTCCTTGTCAGATGCCTGTGCCACGGTAAACCCATTCTCAAGGTAGCTCATTAGACCTTGCTTCTCAACAAAGTAATCCTCTAGCTCATCGAAATGGCCTCCGTGCGTACCCATATCGTTGGCGTACTGTAATGCCCTGAATAGGGACACGGCCTCGTTGAACGTGCCGCATACCTTGGCTGCTGCTATGTTCTGCTCCCACGTGGTAGCTACTGCATTTTGTTTGTAGGTTCTGCTCATAATCTATTCTATGTCAAAAGTGAATGTCTCGCCCTCGTCAAGAGAGTAAACTTCTTTGGTTACTCCAAGCCTCTTAATGGTAAGGGTCTCAATGGTGTTGCCTATGTCGTCAAAGGAATGCCAATCAGTGATTGCCCACAACCCCAATCCTTCGCTTGGTATGTCTAGCCAACCGTGTCCCTCGTTAGGGGGAAGGGCTGGAATCAATACGATTTTTTCGTCTTTCATTATCATAATCTTTATACTCTAATATAACACAAGAAAGTCACTTTGTCAAGGGTGAAGTTATTCACATTCGACCGGACGTGCTCCTTTGCTAATGGCAGTCATAGTGTCAACCAAAGGCTTAACGATGTCCAGCTTGGCAAGAGCTTTAGCTTGCGGTGTTGGGTTGTTCTTTGCCCAGTCATTCCAAAGGAAGCTTGTTGCCTCTGGCTTCGGTGCGCCCTTGCGGGTTAGCATTAGCCAACGTCCGTAGCTCATCCAATGGTCAGGATTGTTGGGGTCTAGCTCGGTTCTTTTCACTGTGGGCTTCGTGTTCTCTTTCATTGTTATAATATACCACACAAACACCCTTCTGTCAAGCGATTTTTGAAACTTTTTTTCGGGTAAGTTGGCATGCGGCGTGCTGCAGCTCCCGTGCCAAGTTACTAGCCTGCTCGCTTATGGCGAACGTCTTTCCTCTAGCCTCTTTCGTTCGTATGGGCTTAAGGGCTTTTCGTCTGCGTGGTTGTGGCTCCACACTGTTTCAACATTATTACCGTCTGCGCTTACGCAGCAAATCTCAATGCCGCCAACAGTTAACCCTGCTTCACGGCCACAGCGCATAAGCTCTCCCGCATCAATTAGCATCTTGTTGTATGACTCACGGCACTTCACAAGAGAATGGCAGCAGTCGCCCAAGTACCAAAGTTCGTAAGTTGGTTTGTTATCTTCTTCAATCATCATGCTAGTAGTATACCATAGGGTGTGGGACATCCGTAGACCTACCTAAAAAATAGTTGAAAGTAACTTGGCATAAAACGTGCAGCGCGTTGCGCGCCAAGTTACCTCACACCCAGACGTGGGGCCACACCCCAACCACCTCGCTGTTAGGGTGATCGCTCAGGGACATGGCCTTAGCGGCAACAAGGGTCATTCCCCAGTAAGAGGCCTCGTGATAATGGCCAGATGTGATGTTGCGGGTTCGGATTGTCCAGTTAGTCGTATCGTTCATTGGTATAATATACCACCAAAACGCCCTCCTGTCAAGCGGTTTTTTTTCGGTAAGTTGGCGCGCGAGCCGCAGCAGCTCCCACGCCAAGTTACCAACTTACTACGTAAGATTGTCACACGCATATTAGTGGCTTTCGTTATTAGGTGGTATTTCGATTATCTGACATTTTCAAAAAGAAAGCGCAGCGAGAGAAAACAGAAAAAACTCGCCACGCTTTTGTTATTTTGAGATAAGGCTAAAATTATCTCAACTTGAAGAATTTATGATTGCCAATAATTCTCACAGGTTCACTTTTCTTTGTCCAATAGTTGTGCGTGTTAAGCGTACAATAATGATCTGCGTTTTTAACATACTCACGTTTAAGATTATGCATGTTACTCGCAAGCAACTTCGCATATTCTCCTTCTTCAGTTTTCAACAAGGCTTTTAGTTTCGCTCTGGTTCTACCATACTGAACAAGGCTCGTATAGTTCCAGCAAGAAAATTGATGGATCCTCTTGCCTTTAACAATGCGGTTTTGCAAGCAGACTTGTGTTGGCGTTAACTTTCTATTTATAGAACGCTGTTTGAGAACGCAAGCAACAGCGTACATTCCCGCCTTACCTTCTCCACGCGCTTCACCAAGAATTGTCATTGCAACAATTTCGTTTTCTTTCTCGCTACCAAGCGCACTAGCGCAACCGATAACAATAAATGTTAATATAATCATCCAGAACTTTTTCATAATTTATCTTTGTTTACTTTTTTATATTCTGCCCAAATCTTTTTTGACCAAGACTTGTAAGCGTCACTCTCAAGGGCTTCATTCATTTCTTTTGTGCGTCTTAAATAAAACTCCTTGCTAGTTTCGTTTTTGTTGTACCTTCTGTTTTCGTGCTTCATGCAGTAGGCAACGGTGGTAAGGGTGGGAGCTTCATAGCCACTGGCAACGGTGGGAGCTTCTTAACCACTGGCAACGGTGGTAAGGATGGGAGCTTCTTAACCACTGGCAAGGGTGGCAATCCAGTAGAGATTGGCTTTTTGCTTGTGGTTGGCACTTTCCCAAAATGCTTTTTCAAGATGGGGATTGCTTGCTTGATGTTATACAAGCGATAAGCTTCAGCCTTTGCGTCTGCGTGAGTTTCGCCCAGCTTCTTGGCGGCGATGATGTGGTTGGTTACTTGTGCCGCTTTAACGGCGTTCCGTGCTTGGTATGTTTTGTAGGTTTTCATGTTCTTAATTGATATAATATAACACAGTTTAGGTTGTTTGTCAAGGGGTTAATTAAACTAACTTTTTCGATTCTGTTGGGTTCTTTCCTTTTCTAATAAGGTGAATGTCGAAAGCAAAAGCGTTCAACATATCTGTTTTGTCTGCGCCTCTTGTGCTTGCAATAGTCATGCAGAACAACACGAAGTCAATTTTTTTGGATTCTTGTTTTGTCATAATTCTAATATGCGTCAAAGGTGAATGTCTCGCCCTCATCATAAGAGTAGATCTCTTTTACGTCCCCTGCGTAATTCATAATTGTGTAGGTGTCCATAGACACACCGAAATCATCAAAGCTATGTTGCTTGATAATCGAATGGAGAACTCCATCGAGCGTAATAAATTTGCCATCGTCTTCCATCTGAGCGTTTTCTGTCTTAATAATCATAATCTAATATACCACACAAAGGGGTATCTGTCAAGCGGTTTCTTTAACTTCTTTCCATATGGGGAAGGAACTGCCTTTGTGATACTCCCAAGCGGGAGACATAACGCTAACAGGCTCCGACCCGTCCTGCACAAACAGTTTGCCAACTGTGTAGTCAGCCCAACCGTGGTCTAGTTGCTGTCCTGCAATCATGTCGATTGCCTTGTTCATAATCACATGGAAGTGAGGCGCATCAATGCTCTCGCTTGTGCTGAAGTGAGCGCAAGCAGAATCAAATCCCTTAAAGCCATTGCCCTCTTTGAATCCATCTGCGTGAAGCACGATGTGGTAGTTCTTTTCGTCTTTCATTGTTATAATATACCACACAAAGGGGTATCTGTCAAGCGGTTTTTTCGTATGCTGTGTGAGAGCTTAACTCTTGCTCTTTTTCATCCTCCCAATAGTAGCCCTCTGGTGGCATGATGTGCCACAAATCGTTTGCCCTTGCCTGACCTATGATGTAAGGCTTAATCTCTGGCAGGTAAACGCTGCCCCACTCATTTTCAATACCCATCACATAGCCAAAGGCTACGCCGTCCTTGTCTGTCTCTCCAAGGTAATACTCCCAAAAGTTTTTTAGGATGATGTGCTGGTGAACGGTGAAAGGCTCGCCGCCTTCGTTATGGATGATGTTTCTCTGTTTCATTGATACAATATACCACAAGAACGTTACTTTGTCAAGTGGTTTTCGAAACTTTTTTTCGGGTAAGTTGGCATGCGGCGTGCGGCAGCTCCCATGCCAAGTTACCACGCCCCCGAAGGGGCGGGCTGCTATACGGCAGCGTTGTTCATCTCCTCAGATATGTCTGAGAACTCCCGCATGGGGTATTCGTCATCTCCCAACAGGCAGAGAATGTGATCCCCGTACTGAGGTACGCGACCCTCCCTGAGAGAGGCTATATTCTTGAGATCAGTCTTGTTGAGTTCTCGATCCATAGGGTTGTCCGCATCTCGGTTAGCGATGTCGGCTTGGAGTCTAACGATGTGTTTGTTCAGTAGGTTTTCTATCTTGTTATTCATTAGCTATAATATACCACAGGTTGCCCTATTCGTCAAGCGGTTTTTTCAAAAAAATTTGCGCGGTAAGTTGGCGTGCGGCGTGCTGCAGCTCCTGTGCCAAGTTACTCTCCCTGCTCATCAATCCATGCACACAGGTCAGCGTGGTCTTGATCAGATAGCTGGTCATAGGGGTCGCTCATCATTCAACCCCCCTGTAGTCAAAAGCGTCGGGATACTCCTCCGCCTCACAGTCATCGACCTCTACACGCAGCACACCAGCGTGGCCCCACCCAAAGGTGCGTGCCATCTGGTTAGCCACACGCCTAGCGTGCGCCTCGGTGGTGGCACGAAGGTACTCGCGGTTAGGGTTGTAGGCGAAGGTGCAGCTCCAGATACGGTCTTTGATTGTCATTGTTATAATATAACACAGAAGGGGGGTCTTGTCAAGGGGAAAGTTGTCCACAGGTAAGTTGGCATGCGGCGTGCTGCAGCTCCCGTGCCAAGTTACCTCATTCCGAGGTAGCTGGTGTTTTCCATGACTCGGCCCATACGTGAGGCCACACGCCAACCACCTCGCTGTTGGGGTGGTCGCTCAGGGCGCATCCCTTGGCGGCGTAAAGGGTCATACCCCAGTAAGAGGCCTCGTGGTAATGGCCAGATGTGATGTTACGGGTTCGGATTGTCCAGTTGTTTAGGTCTCGTAGGTCTAGGTTTATCATGAGTACAATATAACACGGAAACACCCTCCTGTCAAGCGGTTTTTTTCGGTAAGTTGGCGCGCGAGCCGCAGCAGCTCCCACACCAAGTTACCAACTTACTACGTAAGATTGTCACACACATATTAATGGCTTTCCTTATTAGGTGGTATTTCGATTATCTGACATTTCAATTATTTTGTAGCTGTTTCATTAGCGCATCTTTAACGTCTTGCTCTGTCAATTCATGACCTTTTTTATCCTTCGGCTTATCACCCATTACCTCTTCCCACGGTACGTTGATACGCCAACCAAAAGGCAGACATTCATGCCATACCCCGCCATTCGGCCCAAGGATGTGAACATAGTCGCCCACCATCATTGAGCGCACTTTCAGTTTTAAGAATTGCTGACACTCATTACCACTACCGGCGTTCCATTGTTCCCAAACAGCGGAAAGGATATCTGGGTCGGCGTGGTATGAGTTATAATAGGATATCCAATCCTTGCGGCCAGAAAACCTTTTCGGCTCTGGGTCGTCATGATATAAGATTCTAACTTGTTTCATTTTAATATGGGTCTAATTCAAATCCGTTGTCTGCCAGCAAGTCCTCTGTTGCTGCCTCCACCATGTTCCAAAAATCATCTTCATTCTTACAATCATCAGACCAGTAATCTGCAAAACAAATGCTGTCTGGCAAATCATAAATGCCACAACCGAGCCTGCGTTGAACTGCGTGGTTAACTTGACGCTTAAATGTTTCGAATGTTAAAGGGTAGGTTCTCATGACTAGTCTCCGAATACGTTTTCCCACTCTTCTGGGGTTATGCCTGTTTTGATGAACTCACGCTCATCTGCCGAGAGGTTCGGCATAGCGTTTTGGATGAGTTCGCCACCTCGCCAAGAAGCGATCTGCTGCTCGGTTACGTCAATGTCCATGACGTTTTTGTTGCCGCTGAAGGGGGATTCTTTTTCGATTAACATAATACAATATACCACAAGAACGTTACTTTGTCAAGGGGTTTTTTAATTTTCTTCATGTTTAGTTGGCACCTGAGCCCATACCTTATCCATGATAATTACCTTGCGAGCGGTAAAGATTGGTTCAACGACATTCTCTACTGACCTAAATGGATCTGTGTCGATACTCACGAAGGTGCGATACTTGTATGGGTTGTAAGTAACTTCCATCCACTTGTACCCCTTACGCGAAATCATGTAACGCTGTTTAAAATCCTTGGCAGCATCATTGGCCCAACCCAATTCAAATGCATCCATGTCATCGTAACGCCACACAGCATTGACCATGCAGCCGCGAATGACCGCGTGAACATTCTTACGTTCTTCATCACGCACACGCTGGCAGCCCTTGTCACCCACGGCAAATTTCACAGGGTACTTGGTATTGCCATCCATCACGACACATAGGGCAGTACCTTCGACAAGGCCATCCTTACGCACGGAGTAAACGTGTTCGTCACGGTAGCGAAGGTTGCGATATACTTCGCGCTTGAAAAGCTTGATTGATTCTTTGACTGTCATATAGTTATAATATACCACAAGAATGTTACTTTGTCAAGTGGTTTTTTAAAAAAACGAGATGCTTCTTGTGAGGGTGCATCTCAACCCACGGCCACTTAAGTTTATTCTGGTTGACCGCTTAACCGCGTTTAGGTTTCTTACTCGCTCCAGTTACCTTCAGGCTCATCGCGCCTGACCACGTTCCGACTTCACCCTCGGCGGGTTTTGTTGCTACTGACGTTATTGTCAGTAGGGCGTGTTCTTGTTACCTCGCCACGGCTTCCCACATTGCCGACAGAAGGATTACTTATCTGCGTCCGGTTGAGGCGAGGGTAAATTGCTGCTGGTGTCAGGATTCGAACCCGACCCGACCAGTATCGTATCACCGTCTAGCTTCGTCGCGCTTCCACTAGGGGCTTTCCTGCGTCAGGCTGCCTTAAGAGCTACAGGGGTCGCAATGACTTGTTGCTCCAATGACACCAATTTCACCAACATAAAGTGTGCCTCGTCCATCACGCTGTGTTAGCGTTCACCTCAAGCGTAGGTTTCAGAGGACTTAAAATCTTTCTACTTCTCTCAAAGAACTACTATAATATACCACGGAAACACCCTTTTGTCAAGGGGTTTTTTAACTTTTTTTGTCAATCATTTTTAACCCTTTTTGATCGGTAAGTTTGTTTGTCAATCATTCGTGAGCGACAAATTTTTTTGTCAATCAATTAGGCTATATAATGAGCGATAAAGGGGATAATTGTTTTGAGAGATAACATTGTTTTTGTGGGTTATGATGCTGAATAGTTTCTTGTTTGCCCCTGTTTTCTCCGGCGTGAAATTCGCCCTTTTTAAGAAACTTGCTAGTAACTTTCTCTGGTAACTTGTGGTTCGCGCGGCTGCCGCTCCGGTTCCAAGTTACTTTCTTGCGACCGGCGCGCGGGTTATTTGGTTATTTAACTGTTATTATTTAATACGGAATCCAGAAATCCCTCTTCCACAAGATAGCAAGCGATATTTTCTAAATCGTCTTGCGATAGCGAATCGTCGGGAAATATTATTTCGCCTTTTTCGAAATCAATTAAAACAGTATTTCCATATACCTTAACTTCATTTATCTTTTGTTCTTTCATTATCGATTAACCTTTGTAATATATCTTCCCATCGTTGTCTGTCAAGCCCAACCTCATCTTCGTTTAGTTGAATTGGTAGCATTTCCCAAAACTCTGTTCGTGAAAAGGTTTGTATTAGGTTTAGTCTATCTTTATCCATTAGTTTCATAATTTTCTCCAAAGTTGTATTCCAAAAACAATTATGCCAATGATGATTAATATAGCAATTACTTCCATAAGGATCCTTTTTGTTATGCTGTTGCGAGTTGTTGTTTGTTTAGTTTTTTGATTGCTGACAGCGCCACGCTTGCCGCACTACCTTTCGGTTGCGTACCGTGAATCAACAAAGCAAAATCCTCTTTTCCAAATGCCGCGTGGGTGTCGTCGTGGTCAATTTCCAATCCCTTGTCGATTGCCTCTTGCTCGCTGTAAACAACGAGAGCTTCTTTCCACCCGTGCAAGTCAATCAGTTCGTCGTACTTGCCACCACGAGAAGCGGTTAAAACTAAATTTTCGGGAAGGGCAAACTCTTTGAAGAAATGCAAGCTCTTGGAATAAGAGTAAAATACTTTGTCGGGGTTCCGCTTGGCTACTTCAATCCACGCTTGCAAATACTCTTTCACAAAGTAATCACCACCAACGTGAACACGCATCACGTCGAATTTTTTAGGCAAGCTGTTGTGAATCAAATCGGCTGTGTGAGGGCTATTCTCAAATCCAGCTTTCTTGTCTTGAATAAGCGCATCGCGCAGCAATTCAAAATTATGCCACACCATTTTACGCAATGACGGATAGGTTGCTTCTGCGCTGGCAGCAAAACAACGAAATTCTGTGTCAGGCCCGTCTTGAATCTTGCCCGTTTCCCTGTTTGCGCGTGACAAACAATCCTTTGCCCCCGGACACGTCCAACCCGCAGGGAGAGTGAATGTCTTGAGGGTTAAACCGAGCTTCTTAATTAGTTTCTTGAGCTTGGAGTTCGGATTGCCAAATCGTAGTAGGTTTTCTTTCATAATAATAATATAACACAGGTTAGGCGGTTTGTCAAGCGGTTTCTAGTCTACTGCGACGAGCCGCAAGACCTTGCTTGTATTCTTCTTCGTCAAACGCACGAACTTGCGCAGGATTTTCTCTCGCCTCTGTACGGCCTAGAGAATAATCGTACACCATAGGATTGGTGTTCATAAACACTTCCTGATTCTCGTATAGTTCTTCCATGCGCCTGTCGGCTAACTTTAGTGCCTCACTTTTGACTCCGCCCTTCACGCCCTTGAATCTGTCAGGATAATTGTTTAACAATAAATGTAATGATGAATTGAAGAAATACTTTTCTAACTTTTCGTCAGCAGGGGGAGAGATAGTAATATATGCAAATGTGTCGCACATCCAATGCAACGCCCCACCTGTCGCTTCGTGGTTCCAAAAAGAATAATACTGCTCTATAATTTCTTGGCGGTCTTTTGATTCGATGCCTATGAGGGTGACTGTTCCGAGCGGTTGATAAATGAGTTTCATATAATATAATATAGCACAGAAAATGCTATCTGTCAAGTGGTTTCTGATGTTTTTTTCTACGGCGAAAAGATCCTTTGCCCTTCCCCACGCGATGCTCACGAGACGCGCTACCCATGAATCCGTCTTTGTTCACTCGTGCGCGAGGATGCGCGAGCTTGTTTCTTTTCCTTTTCATACTATAAGATACCACAAGAACGTTACTTTGTCAAGCGGTTTTTGAAACTTTTTTTCGGGTAAGTTGGCATGCGGCGTGCTGCAACTCCCATGCCAAGTTACCACGCCCCCGAAGGGGCGGGCTGCTATTCAGCATACTGGCCCCAAGCCGGTTGGCCGGTTACCTCCTCTGTCAGATCAGCGAATTCACGCATATCCATGCTCTGCCATCCGGAGAGGCAATCCATGTGGTCTTGATACTGAGGGATACGACCCTCCCTGAGCGAGGCTATATTCTTGAGGTCAACCTCGTCATGCATAGCGTCGAGTGGGTTCTTGCGAGTCCCATCGCTAAATGTGTCCTGATCGCGGTTGGCGATGTCTGCTTGGAGTCGTCCGATGTGTCGGTTTAATAGTGCTTCTAGTTTGTTGTTCATTAGCTATAATATACCACAGATTACCCTATCCGTCAAGCGGTTTTTTCAAAAAAATTGCACGGTAAGTTGGCATGAAAATCGCAGCACGCCGCACGCCAAGTTACCAGCGAAACTTACTCACAACTTACTAGGGCAAAAAAAGAACCCCGCCGCAGCGGGGGGTGTTTACGTAGGTTTATTTGTCCTTATTCTGTCACGGTTATGGTGACATCCTTTTCCTTCGCAGGAGTCCAGAGCTTTTCCAAGCGGTTAGGGTTGCGAGAGGCGAGGTCAAAACGCTTCAGCACGTTAGTTGTCACGCGGTTGGCGTACTCGAAACGAGAGTCAGCGACCTCATGCGTAACGTGTTGCGTCACGGCATTGTTGAGGTTGTAAAGGTTGCGACCCGCATCTTCATCGTGCGTAGGGTTCACCCAGATTTTCGCAATCTCCTCGCGCAGCTTCTCGGAAAGAATCTTACCTTGGGTGAGGGTCTTGAGAATGTTCAAGCCCTGTTGCTCGGTCAACTCTGTTTGTGCGAGCCTACCGTACACCGTCACGCTCTCTTTAAGTTTAGCAAGCGCAGCGTCAAGAGCAACGTCAGTAACGAGGTCGGCAATGTTCAACTGCTTGCTATGCTTCTTGACCATGTCCACCTCTTTTTCGGTGGTGGTCATGCCATTGGTGCAAATCAAGCGAACCAAACCCAACGCGAAAGAAACGCGCAACGAACGGTCAAAAGAATTTTGCGCGGTGAGACGGTAAGAAACCACATCGCCAACGGCGGGAACCTCGGCCCTAAACATATCACCAGCGAGGTCGTACTGCGCGCGCATTTTCGCGCCACCTTCAGTGATAATCACCTTGCGAGTAACGTCGATACCGCGAGCCTCGAAAGCCTCATCAGCGCGACCAAGAACGTCACGGTGATTCACAAGACCGTAACGCTCGGAAGTCCATCCAAGGATTTCGTCATTGTCCTGACGGACGTTCATAAAGTAACCGGACTTGCCACCTCTTACGGGATGGGGAACCTCCACTTGGTTCACGGTGAAGTCGTAATCGGAATTGATGGACTGTTTTGCTGCGATGCTCATGATCTTTTTTTCTTTCAGTTAAGGGTTAGTTTGTATCTCTTTCTTACTTATAATATAACACAATTTTCAGAAAAGTCAAGCGGTAAATGTCACTTTCTTGCATTTTCTTTGTTACAATGTTCGCACTCGCACCCTTCAATAACGCCGAAAGGCTCTTTAGGTGGGGCAGGGAACTTACACTTTAGACAAACGCCCTTGTTTTCTGGCAGCAGTAAAGCGGTGTTACCACACTCTTGGCACTTGCCTAACTTGACGTCTTTGATTGTCATACTATAATATAGCACAAGAACGTCAGTTTGTCAAGGGTTGTTAGTAACTTTTTTTTCGTGGTAACTTGGCACGCGGCCGGCTGCGCGTTCTGCCTCAAGTTACCAGTAAAAAATACAAAAATTTATCCATAAAAAAATCCCACTCCTTATTTATTTAGAGTAGGGTTGTTATTTGGCTTATTTAGTTCTATATTATTTAGCTTCTACGGTAGCGGTCAACAGAAAGTCTGCTAGTTCGCGGCCCAGTATCATCTGCTGTCTCCCATTTTTTAAACCAAGCAAGGTCTTTATCACTCCAGAGAACTTCTCCAGTTTCGGGATCAGTTGGTATACCGGATATATTTTCTTCGTTATTTATAATATTTTCTTCGCTATTCATAATATCTTATTTGTTTATTATTTGTTTATTATTTATTGTTATTAAAAAAGTTGGCGAGCACCGGAGATTGCTGCTTCCATGTGCGACCTTCTATTAAGCCGCCAGCAGGCATCAGGGCTTTACCTCGCCTAAATTATTACCACCAACAAGAATAATATAATTTATTATCATTACTTAATATCTCTTTGGCTTTATTTATAAAACTTAAGTCATCATTTTTATATCCATATTCTTCATCCTCATAATCAGAATAAGAATCATTACCAAAAAAGAATCCTCCTGTCTCTGGCAAATTTTTATTCAAGACTGCTGCCTCTAGTTGGTCGATGTCCTCAAGGGTTAACTCAACATCAACACAATTAAATTCTTCTCGTCCACCTTTGCGGCGATACAGTTCTTCCATCCATCCTTGCAGACGATTGTGTTTGCGCCAGTAGAATACGTCCTCGCGTTCTTCTCCTGTTCCTATATATGCGTATTGGTCTAGTCCCATGATATACTCCTTCTTACTTGATGTTATTTTTTTTCAGATAGTCGATACCCGTCTTGGAGAGCGAGCGTCCACCTGTTCCGATGTTCATTAAATTCTGCTTCTGCAAATACATTTCAAAGTCTCGACGGATACACTCTGTCGTTAAGCCAATCTTCGCGGCGAGGTTGGTGAGACTGCAACTCTTACGCTCACGCAGCACTTTCAGAATCTGAATCTCAATGTCATTCAAGCCAAGAGGCATGATAGCCAGAGCGTGTTTCAGTTTAGCCCAATCACCCGCATCAAACTTTTTCTTCTTGGCGCGAGAGAGATAATTCTTCATGTTGTTTGCCATCTTCTGTGCTGCTCTAGCGTTCCCACGCAAAATAGTAGCAATGTCGTCAAGCACCGTTGGGTCGGCAGTCATTTTCTCGTTGTCCAAGTTCAACTGAACAATTTTTCCAAGTTCATTCATGGTGTATTCCTCCATGTCAATACGGTCACAACGGTCAATGAGCGCATGGAACATCTTGTGTGCCTCTGTGGTCGCGAACATGAATGTTTGCCTACGAAAGTTAAAATCGAAAGTATGCTCATCATAAGTAACCGTGTTGAAATGGTCGGCAGTTGGATTAAGAGCAGACAATAAGAACATGGTTACGTCTTTGGGAAGCTCGCTTGCTTCATCAAACAAGACCGTTACTTCTTTGTTGTTGATGCGCTCCATCATCAATCCCTCTATGAATTGTGGAACAGACTTGATGCTTGAGCAGTTGACCTCTAAAAAACGCTTGGGTGCTTTACCAGCAGCAACTTCAACCGTGTGCCTGTCGCCAAATTCGTCGATGGTGGTACGATAAGTGGGTTCAGCGGAATAAAGGTTGCGTCCTACTGCCTTGGCAAGCATGGTTTTACCACACCCTTTAGGGGCAATGAACATCATGTGAGGGAGTATCTTGGTAGCGTCAAAATTGTCAAGATGGAAGTTGAGCTTACGCTTTGCTTTGGCTTGTCCGATTAGACCATCGAAACGAGCGTTCTTTGTAGGTTTTGTCTTTGTCATAATAATATAGGTTTACCAGTTTTCTTCTTCTACTTGTACCATCGGTTCAAGTTCCTCGCTCTTAAAGTCAACAGGTTCCTTGGCTTTAATGTTGTTGGTAGTCGCTTCAAACTTGTCTACTTTAAGATTCAAGGTTTCAGCATACCGACGAGAGACAACCACGATGGCATCTTCTTTTAACACGCGATTCAACTCGCGCAAATTCACTTGCAGGAAGCTCCCCGCACCTTTTGTTTTACCTCTTGCCATACTACTAATATACCAGTTTTTTTAATAAAGTCAAGCTCTTTTTTTAATTAATTATTCAGTGACAAGATTCACCAGATTCTTGGCGACTATCAGCTCTACTTCTTTAACTACTTTCTTGTTGAAGTCTCGCGCTTCTCTACTGTGTGGAAATTCAGCAATCTGCCATCTGCTGCTTGAAGGAAGAATGTCATATTCTTGTTGGTAAATTTTTTTATGGATGTCCCAATACTCTGGGTGAGATTTGATATTCATAATTTATTATAAGATTGTAATTATTAAGGAGCAGGAGTAGTTACCTTGCCTTTCAATTCCATCTCCCATTTCTCTGCCAGACGGATTGCGTCACGCACAACCTCATCTGCAACATCCTTATCTGCGCGGTTATCGTAGGGAAAGTTCTCAATGATTATCTTCTTTTTCCAATCACCTAGTTCTTCTACGGTTTGATTCCACGCCTTCTCGTATAGTTTTGCCATTCTTTCACTCATGCTACCTCCAGTATACGGGGTTTTTTAATTAAGTCAATCTTTAAATTTATTATAATTTATTAGATACTATTAATTACATCTAAATAAACTGAATGTCTCTAAAAATTTCAAATAATCTCAAATGAAGCCGCCAATAATTATTTAATATTATTCAATAAGATTATCACTTTCTTTTAAAGTCATCATTGGGAATAGAACTGTTTGTAGTAAGTCTATATTTACATCATATTAAGAGAACACGCAAAAGCTGGCGAAAATTTATTAATATTTATTCGGCGCGTTCCGTGTTACTTTCTTTGGCGCGGAAGAACATCACTTTCTATATTTAGCTTTAATCTAGTAAGCTGGCGATTCTATATATTTGGCATTAAATAAAATAAATTTAAAAAAAAAGGCTCCCCCTGTTTCCAAGGGGAGTTGTTATTATGAATAGATAAAAAGATAAAACAGATACTGTCCTAACTATCTTTAGTATAGCGGGTTTTTATTTTGAGTCAAGCTATATTTGCAAATATATCGGGCAAAATTAATATCTATATATAAATAATTAGTTATATTTATTCGCCGCTATTTGGCTTGCTATTATTTAGGCTGATTTCGTTTAACCTGCAACTTTGATATTGACATTTATAAAAATTATGTTATAATTATTAATAGTAGACCTTCTCTACTCTCTATATATCCCTATAAAACAATACAAAAAATAAATAAATAGATTTAAAATTTTATATTTGACAGATAAATAAAAATGTGGCACAACCCATTTCACCACACCTTGCACCACACCCACACACAAAAAGATAGATATATTAATATATTTTAATAATTATAGACCTTTATTCTTTAAGCCATTGGGTCTGTGCCTGTAAGTAATCTATATATAATAGAACCGAAAAACAACATTACTAAAAACCCTATAAACTCCATATATACAACCTTTCTTATGTTACAAGGAACGCTTTGTATATTACAAGGCTCCCTTCGTAGGCTGTATTTCAATTTAGCAGAGTAGGATTACTGCTGTCTCATTTCCTCTATCCCGACCACTTTCATTCCATCCCATTCCCAAACACCATCATATTCTTCAAGAATCTTTTGCTGATTGTTCATACGGATGTATCTAAATACTCCTGCTACTCCTTTCAACACTCCAAAATCCCTTATGGGTACAGTCGCCTTTTTCCCATCGCTATACCCTCCAGTGCAATCCAGACGAACGTGTGTTGCGTGTGTTGGCGGCTGTGGTACTTCCACCTGCCAATCTTGGACTCCCACTACCTTCGTTGGTTTCTTTTTAAAGGGCATTACTTTATTCCCGCTTTAGCTTTAGCAAAATTACCAAGGTCAGCAAGTTCGTCAATCATGTGGATAAACGCTGGTGTATTCTCTCCAACGTATGCTTGCGTGACATTAAATTCCATATACTCTACTGCTTCGTCGTAGGTCATATCGTCCCTCACCATGAGTGTGTCCAAGCACTGTGTCAAGTCGTAACAAGCCTTGGGTGCTGTCCCGAAACTCTCTACAACGCCCAGAAACGCATCCTCGAAACCATCAGCAAGTAGAATCTTATCCAAGTCGTGAGGATAATGTTCTTCTAAATAGTTTGTAATTTTGTTTTCCATTATAGTGTCTCGATGTAGATTCCTGTTGCCAGTGTAATTACAATCCAGCCAATAACAAGCCAAATGCAAAAGTTAATTTCTCTGTAATCGTCGTTCATGTTAATTAATTAATAAATATTCAGCCAATATTGATTGCACCCTTAAATCCAGAACCGGACATAATTCCCTGTCTTGTTTGACTTGCTCCGCGAGCTTGATGGGTTTTTGAGTTGAAGAATGGCCCTTTGATATTAGGTCGAGACTTGCGCGACTTTTTTCCTTTAGTTTGCTTGCTTTTTTTCATAATAAATATTCAAAGTTAAAAGAAGATGGAGTAGGTCGCAAAATACAAAAAACGACCCACCCCATAATCCACCCCAATTTATTCCTCCTCCTCCTGTGCTGCTTTATATCCAGCATCCCAACCAGCACCGAACTCAACACTATCTTCGTCCACACCATCAAAATCATCATCCCAATCGACGTATGAGGGCATTTGACCATCTTCTAATGGTGGAGCTTCGATAGTCTCATATACTCCAACCACAACGTATTTAGATGTACGCAATTTTTGGCAATCGCAATCATGCGGTACACTCACAACATCCCTTGGGTCGATTTCTACGACCATCAAGTGTCCTCCACCACTGGCGTATCCTTTAGCGTAATCATAGCTACCAGCATGAAAACCGCTTGAACAACCCATGTTAGC